>JAESFU010000175.1_pt1 | contig 84120 bp, 73 predicted proteins | sample 9269461 | NCBI WGS metagenome assembly JAESFU01 (sample SAMN14502556, study PRJNA617107) | algae metagenome | isolation source: Stenomitos rutilans HA7619-LM2 and co-occurring heterotrophs from cave walls | place: USA: Waikapalae cave, Hawaii | collected 2009-07-28
GGTTGCCGAGCTCCTTGTAGAACGGCACGTTGGCGTCGCCGTTGATGGTCGAGACCACGGCGGTCTTCTTGCCGGCCGAACCGAACGCCTTGATGTCCGAGACGATCGTCTGCCAGTCCGAGTGACCGAACGGGGTGTAGTTGATCATGATGTCTTCGGCAGCGACACCCTTGTCCTTGAGGTACTGCTCGAGGATCTTGTTGGTGGTCTGCGGATAGACGTAGTCGGTACCGGCGAGCACCCAGCGCTCGACGCCTTCTTCGTTCATCAGGTAGTCGACGGCCGGAATGGCCTGCTGGTTCGGAGCGGCGCCGGTGTAGAACACGTTGCGCTCGGATTCCTCACCCTCGTACTGGACGGGGTAGAACAGGATCGAGTTCAGTTCCTTGAACACGGGCAGCACGGACTTGCGCGACACCGAGGTCCAGCAGCCGAACACGGCGGCGACGCCGTTCACTTCGATCAGCTCACGGGCCTTTTCGGCGAACAGCGGCCAGTCGGAGGCCGGATCGACGACGACGGCTTCGAGCTGCTTGCCGAGAACGCCGCCCTTCTTATTCTGCTCGTCGACGAGGAAGAGCACGGTGTCCTTCAGCGTCGTTTCGGAAATCGCCATCGTGCCCGACAGCGAGTGCAGGACGCCGACCTTGATGGTTTCCTGCGCCAGTGCGGGAACGATGGTCGCGGCCACCGATCCAGCGAGCGCAGCGGCGAGCATCACGCCGCGTGCGAGTTTCATTGTCATCTGTTTGATCCCTCACAGGTACCCTAATGCCCACGGCCCCCGAATACTCGGCGCGGGTCACGGATCGGCACCGTGGGATGAAACCGGGAGGGTCCATATACGTCGATTGACGTAACTCGACCGGCAGTGGCACTTGGGTGCGACGCCAGAACACCCAACAAAGCGCGTGATTTCAGGCGTTTCCGTGCTACACAAGTAGCGCGGCGCTTTTTTGAGCAGTAGTCCAGATTGGTGAGATTGTAGACACCGCCGATGGCGCGACAGCGGATTATTCCCATTCGCCGAGAGTATAATCGGTGGGTCGCCAACCAGACCCTCGAGGATTACGCGCTGCGCTTCACCGCAAAGTCGGCGCGGCAATTCTCGACCACGCGCATCTCGCACACGGCGATCGGCGCCATCTCGTTCCTCGCGCTCGAAGCGATCGGCGGGGCGATCACGCTCAGCTACGGCACCACCAATGCGATGGTCGCGATCGTCATTGCCTCGATCGCCATTCTTGCGGTGGGGCTGCCGATCGCGAGGTACGCGACCAAGCACGGGGTGGATGTCGACCTCCTCACCCGTGGTGCGAGCTTTGGCTATATCGGCTCGACCATCACCTCGCTGATCTATGCGAGCTTCACATTTATCCTGTTTGCCATCGAAGCCTCGATCATGTCGGCGGCGCTCGAACTCGCCTTCGGGATTCCGCTCTGGCTCGGCTACATCATCAGCGCGGTGGTGGTGATCCCGCTGGTGACGCATGGCGTAAAGCTGATCAGCCGCTTCCAGCTGATCACCCAGCCGATCTGGATCATCCTCAATATCCTGCCCTTCATCGCCATCGCATTGGTCGACTGGCAGAAGATCGACATCTGGGTGGCGTTCAACGGGCTCCACGAAGCGGCTTCGGCGCCCGGCAGTTTCGCGCCGTTCGAGGTGGCGAAGTTCGGCGCGGCTTCGGCGGTGATCCTGGCGCTGATGACGCAGATCGGCGAGCAGGTGGACTTCCTCCGCTTTTTGCCGGCGGACTGGAAATCGAACAAGAAGCGGCACACGCTGGCGGTGTTCCTTGCTGGCGCCGGCTGGGTGGTGGTGGGCGCGCCGAAACTGCTGGCGGGCTCCTTCCTCGCGGTGCTGGCGCTGTCGCACGGGGTTGCGCCCGAGCATGCGGCGGAGCCCGGGCAGATGTACGCCATCGCCTTCGGCTACATCATCCCCAACCAGACGCTGGCGATGATCCTGATGGCGGTGTTCGTGGTCGTGAGCCAGCTCAAGATCAACGTGATGAACGCCTATGCCGGCTCGCTCGCGTGGTCGAATTTCTTCTCGCGGCTGACGCATTCGCACCCGGGCCGCGTCGTGTGGCTTCTGTTCAATGTCGCCATCGCGCTGCTGCTGATGGAACTCGGCATCTACAAGCTGCTCGAGGCGACGCTGACGATCTTTTCGATCGTCGCCATGGCCTGGCTCTGCTCGATCTCGGCGGACCTGTTCGTCAACAAGCCGCTGGGGCTCGCGCCGCCCGGCATCGAGTTCAAGCGCGCCCATCTCTACGACATCAACCCGGTCGGCCTGGGCTCGATGACGATCTCGGCTACGGTGGCGCTGGTCGCGCATTTCGGCGCCTTCGGGCCGATGGCGGCGGCGCTCGCGCCCTATATCGCGCTGGTTGTCGCGTTCATTGCGTCGCCGACCATCGCCTGGGCGACGAAGGGCAAATACTACCTGGCGCGGAAGCCGCGGCAGGCCTGGGCGAACGAGAAGTCGATCACCTGCTCGATCTGCCAGCACGAGTTCGAGCCGGAGGACATGGCGTGGTGCCCGGCTTACGCGGCGCCGATCTGCTCGCTCTGCTGCTCGCTCGACGCGCGCTGCCACGATCTCTGCAAGCCGCACGCGCATCTGAGGGCGCAGGCGCATGCGGTGGCGGCAACGATCCTGCCGCGATGGGCGATCGAAAAGCTCCAGACCCGGATCGGGCGCTATTCCATCCTCGCCGGCGTTTCGACCCTCGCCATCGGGGCGCTCCTCGGCCTCATCTATTATTTCGCCTCGCGGGCGGCGCCGGAGACAGCGGATGTCGTTGGCGGGACGATCGCGGTGGTGTTCTTCGTCTTTGCGGTGGTCGCGGGGACAGTGACCTGGTTCTTCGTCCTTGCGCAGGACAGTCGTGTGGTCGCGGAGGAGGAGAGCTCGCGCCAGAACACGCTGCTGCTCAAGGAAATCGCCGCGCATAGCCGCACCGATGCCGCCCTGCAGCAGGCCAAGGAGAAGGCCGAGGCCGCCAACCTCGCGAAGTCACGCTACGTCGTCGGCCTCAGCCACGAGCTGCGCACGCCGCTCAACGCGGTGCTCGGCTATGCGCAGATCCTCGAGCGCGACGAGGCGGTGCCGCAGCATCGGAAGGGCTCGATCCAGGTGATCCGCCGCTCGGCCGAGCACCTGTCCGGCCTCATCGACGGGCTGCTCGATATCTCGAAGATCGAGGCGGGCCGGCTGCAGGTCTATTCGAACGAGATCAACATCCACGATTTCCTCGACCAGATTGTCGGCATGTTCCGGCTGCAGGCCGAAGCACGCGGGCTCGAGTTCCGCCATTCGCGCGCGCCGGCCCTGCCGCAATTCGTCCGCACCGACGAGAAGCGACTGCGCCAGATCCTCGTGAACCTCCTCTCGAACGCCATCAAGTTCACCGATAGCGGCTTTGTCGATTTCGCCGTCGAGTACCGCATGCAGGTGGCGACCTTCCGCGTTACCGATAGCGGGCACGGCATCGTCGCCGACGATCTCGGGCGCATCTTCGAGCCGTTCGAGCGGGGTAGTGCCGAGCGCAACAAGCTGTCGCCGGGGCTGGGGCTGGGCCTGACCATCACGAAGCTCCTCACCGAAACGCTGGGCGGCGAAATCACGGTGAAGAGCGAGCCGGGGCAGGGCTCAGTGTTTCAGGTGCGGCTGATGCTCACCAGCGTCGAGCGGGCGGGGGCGGCCACAGGGGCGGATCGCAAGATCGTCGGCTATGCCGGGGTGCGCCGCACCATCATCGTGGTCGACGACAATGCCGAGCATCGCGAGCTGATGCGCGAGATGCTGTCGCCGCTCGATTTCACCGTGCTCACCGCCGTGGACGGGCCGGACTGCCTGACGCTGGTGCAGGACATCAAGCCGGACCTGTTCTTCGTTGATATCCTGATGCCTGGGATGAGCGGCTGGGAGCTGGTCGAAAAGCTGCGTGAGGGCGGGCAGGCGGCGCCCATCCTGATGCTCTCGGCCAATATCGGCGACGGGGCGGCCAAGACGAACAGCGATGCCGGGCATAACGACGCCATCGCGAAGCCCTTCAGCCTCAACCAGTTGCTCGACAAGATCGCGGCGCAGCTCGGGCTCGAATGGGTGTTCGAGGAACCGGCGGGGAAGAAAAAGCCCGTGCGGCGCAAGACGCCCAAGGTCATCTCGCCCGGCGAAGTGCATCTGCGCGAGCTGATGGACCTCGGGCAGATCGGGCATGTGCGGGGGATCGACGCAAAACTGAAGGAACTGGCCGGAGAGCCGGGCAACGGGCCGCTGGTGGAATTGCTGCGGGCGAGGATTGAGGCATACGACCTCGAGGGCTACAGGGAGGTGTTGGAGAGCGTGGGCGGGCATGGTCGATAAGGAGCGGACGCGCGAGATCGTGCTGGTGGTCGACGACTCCCCGGAGACGCTCGGCTTCCTCACCGACGCCATGGAGGCGGCGGGCGTCACGGTACTCGTCGCGCGCAGCGGCGAGACCGGGCTCAACATCGCGCGGCAGGTGGTGCCCGACATCATCCTCATGGACGCCGTGATGCCCGGGCTCGACGGCTTCGAGACCTGCAAGCGCATGAAGAAGATGGCCGAGGTCGCGCACGTGCCGATCATCTTCATGACCGGGCTCACCGAGACCGAGCATGTGGTCCACGCGCTCGAATCCGGTGGCGTCGACTATCTCACCAAGCCCATCAATATCGACGAGTTGCGGGCCCGTATCCGGGTGCACCTCGCCAATGCGCGCTCGGCGCAGAGCGCCCGGATCGCGCTCGATGCAGCCGGCCGGCACCTTATGGCCGTGTCGGCGAATGGCGAGGTGCTGTGGACCACACCGCAGGCGAGCCGCCTGCTCGATGCGATGGGACCCGGCGGTGCGGGCAGTCGCCATGTCGCTGCCCGCGCTTCTGGGTGGATCGGCGAGACGACGGCGCCCGAGGGGCGCGTCGGCGAAAGCTTTGGCGTCGATTCCACCGTCGCGCGTGGGCTGCAGCTCCTCTATCTTGGCGTTGTGGGCAATGACGAGCACCTGTTCCGGCTCGTCGCCTCGGGTGGCGAGAACCAGGACAACCATCTGCGGCAGATGTTCGGGCTCACGCAGCGCGAGAGCGAAGTGCTGCTGTGGATCGCGCGCGGCAAGTCCAATCGCGACATTGGCGACATTCTCGGCCTCTCGCCCCGCACGGTGAACAAGCATCTCGAGCAGGTTTACGCCAAGCTCGGCGTCGAGAACCGCGCCTCTGCCGCCATCAAGGCGACGCACGCGTTGCAGCCGCTCGAGCAGTAGCCGCTCGGTCGTGATCGCGGATCACGCAACCAACTCAAGGCTCTCCCCGTTACAGCGCTCGATACGTCAGCAAAGACTGGCGACGAACTATCGGCCAAGGCGGGAAGGGCTGACGCTCCCTTTTCGTTGACGCTGGTGGGGCGCGGAGCTCCAGCTCCGCGCCTTCTTTTTTGGCCGGCGGCTACGCGAAGACCCGTAAATCTCAGTGTTCGCCCTTAGTGCCGATGTAAGCCGGCATTCTCCGTCAACTGCGGTGGGCTGGATCGGTCCCAAGATCGGCGATGCAAGCGCAGAACGGACGGATCACGCCCGCCCGCGGAGCCGTCTGTTCATATCCCCCGGTATGCAACATTTGCCGAATGTCCAACGTTCATAAGCACTTGCCTCGTGGCATACTCGCCTTGGACGACGCAGATGGACGTGAGGACAATTGTCGCTATTCTACGTATTCCCGCATACGCGCATAGCAAACGCGTCATATTAAGTGGATGTGCGTAACTAGAAAAATTGAGTCCGACGTAGATTCCTGTATGCAACCATTGCCCAGAACTTGGACTACCTCGAAGCAACTGACAGTGGCCAACTACGCTTCATGTAGGCCGGCAGAAAGCGGGCCTTAGTAACGGGAGTGAAGAATGAGGCGGAATATTGCGGTCATCATGATCGCTGCGGTTTTTGCGGTCGGCGTCAGTGCCGCTCCGGTCAACGCCGGACTGCTCAAGAAGCTCGGCGACACCGTGGACAAGACGGTCGACAAGGTCGTCGATACGGTGGACGACACGGTCGACGGCGTGACCAACACCGTCGATGACGTTGCGGGCACGGACACCAATGATCTGGTCAACGACGTCGTCACCATCAACGACACCGGCAATACGGGCCTCGTCAACCTCGACACGACGGGCGAGACCAACGTCCTGTCGGCGACGGTCGGGCCAGGGGGCAACCCGCTGGTCGATGCTCGCATAGGCGGGCTGAACGGTCGCAACTCGATTTCGATCAATCTCGGCGGCCTCGGAATCGACCTGGTGATCGACATCGGAATCCCGAGCGATCCGAACGGTCCGACCAACCCGGACGGTGGTCCCATCCTCGTCGGCAGTATTGGTGGAGCCGGAACGTTCGTCGTGACCTGCGCGGTCGACAATGCCAAGACGCTGCTGCAGGTGGCGGCGCAGGGCAAGGTCACCGGTGCCGAGATCAAGGCCTGGCAGCGCGCCGCCAATGTGCAGATCATGCCGATCGCCCTTTGCCCGGACGCCAAGATGCAGATCTCGCAGGTGCTCGCCAAGAGCCAGAAGATCCTGCTGCTGCGCCGGGCAGTGATGAGCGACAACCTGATCATGGCCTCGCTGAGCCGCACCAAGTACGGCCCCGAAGATGTGGTCGCCGTGCAGCGCCGGTCGGGCCAGCTGGTGGTCTACGTTTACTGACCTCCTCCCTGACGGTCAGTCCCCTGAGGGGCGCGGAAATATCCGCGCCCTTTTTCTTTGCGAAATGAAAATATGTTAACAACACACATTGCATTTTCTAAGTTACGTATGCGCACGTAGGCAAATATCTCCGAGTTGAAAGCGTCCTGTCAGGTTGCCGTTCTTAGTCTCGTCTGCAGGTAGTAGCAGAGGAGACATACGATGAAACGCAAAGGCTACCTCCTATTTGCGGCATTTCTACTTAGCACCAGCGCGCTGACACACTCGTCATCTGCGCTCGATCTTGGCAAAATCGTCAGCGTTGGTACCGGCAATGCCGGCAATAACTCGGCGATCAATATCGGGCTGGGCGCCGACGACGACAGCTCGCTCGGTATCAACCTGGGTGGCGGCGACGGCGGAGGCGACAATGACCTCGGCGTCGGCGACCTGGGCGTCGATCTCGGCGGCGATGATGATGGCGATGGCGGTATCGACCTCGGCATCGATCTCGGCGGCGGCGACGACAATGATCTCGGCCTCGACCTCGGTTCGGGCGGCGATGACGACGGCGGCCTGCTCGGCAATGTGCTCGGCGGTGGCGAGGATGGCGACGGGCTGCTCGACGGCATTCTCGGCGATGGCGGCCTCGGCGATATCGACGATATCGGCGATCTCGACCTCGGCCTCACCGGCGACGACAACCTGCTGAACGATCTCGGGATCGGTGGCGATGACGGCGACCTGCTCGGCGATCTGCTTGGCGACGATGGCCTGCTCGGCGATGGCGACATTCTCGGCGATGACGGCCTGCTCGGGGATCTCGATCTCGGTGACCTCAACCTCGGTGACCTGACCGGCGATGATGGCCTGCTGGGTGATCTCGACATCGGCGATATTGGCGGTGTCGATGGTCTGCTCGGGGATCTCGATCTGGGCGGTGATGGCGACATCCTCGGCGACCTGCTGGGCGATGAAGGCATCATTGCCGATCTCGGGCTCGATCTCAGCGATGAAGGCCTGATCGGCGATCTCGGCATCGACATCGGCGGCGAAGATGGGCTGTTGGGCAATCTCGGCCTCGACCTCAGCGAAGATGGCCTGATTGCAGACCTTGGTCTCGACCTTGGTGGCGATGATGGCATCCTCGGCGGCGACCTGCTCGGTGGTGACATCCTCGGTGGGGACGGTGGCCTCCTCGGTGGCGTCGATCTCGACAACCTTCTCGGCGACGACCTGCTGGATGGCGACATCCTTGGCGGCGACATCCTCGGTGGCGATGAAGGTCTCATCGGCGACCTGGGCGTCGGCGGCATTCTCAACGGCGATGAAGGCGTGCTCGACAATGTCGGTCTCGACCTGCTCAACGGCGACGAAGGCCTGCTGAACGCGCTCGATGTCAGCGAAGTGCTCGACCTTGGCGATACGCTGGACATTGGCGATGCGCTCAACCTCGGCGACACGCTCGATCTCGGTGACACCCTGTCCGGGCTCGACGTCGCCGATCTGGGCGACACGCTGAACGACACGCTCAGCCTTGGCGACACGCTCACCGATACGCTCAACCTCGACGACACGCTGGATCTGGGTGACCTCGGTCTCCTCGACCTGGGCAATCTCGATGTCAGCGAGCTGCTGAACCTCAGCAACCTGCTCGACCTGGGCGACCTGAGCATCGACCTGGGCGGTGACGACAATGGTCCGGGTGGCCCTGGTGGTCCCGGCGGCCCTGGTGGGCCGGGAGGTCCCGGTGGTCCTGGTGGCCCGGGCGGTAACGGCGGCAATGGTGGCAATGGCGGCGGCGGTGGACACTCGGTCCTGCGCAACATGGCCAACGCCAACTGCGACGTGGACGTAGCCAAGCGCGTGATCGCAATGGCCGGCCAGGCCCAGATCGATCGCCGCATGCTGGTGGCCTATCGGGTGGCGCCGAGCGTCAAGGTCGTGCCGATCCACCTCTGCCCCGAACTGCGCAACCGCGTGCTGGCCGTGCTCGCCAAGAGCGCCAAGGTGAAGGCCGTGCAGTCCGTGCTGAATGCCAACTCGCATTTCGGCGGTGGCGGCCCGCGCTCGACGGTGGTTTCGGCCACCATGCAGGGCGGCCAGGTGGTCGTCTACACGATCTGAAGCATCGGGCGGGCCCGCACTTCAGGGGCCCGCTCCAAGCAACCGTTCCGGCCTTGCCCCCGGCTGGAACAGGCAAGAGGGGCGCGGGTGTTGGCTCAACCCGCGCCCCTCGATCTATTCGGCCGGGGCAGGGTGAGCTTCGGCGGCTTCGGCTTCGGCGAGCTCGCGCTGGAGGCGAGCCTCCTCTTCGGCCTTGGGCTTTGAGAAGCCGGCCAGCAGCATGTAGGCGACGGGGGTGAGATAGAGCGTCGCCACTGCGGCCATGGTCAGGCCGCCCACCATGATCCAGCCGAGCGCGGCGCGCGATTCCGCTCCGGCGCCACCGGCGACGATCAGCGGCACGCCGCCGAGAACGGTGGCAATCATGGTCATCATCACTGGCCGCAGGCGGATATTGGCGGCGTTCTCGACCGCCTCGCGCACCTTCTGGCCGCGGTCGCGCAGCTGGTTGGCGAACTCGACGATCAGGATGCCGTTCTTGGCCATGATGCCGACGACGAGCACCAGCCCGATCTGGCTGTAGACGTTCATCGATACGCCGGTGATCAGCATGGCGAACACCGCGCAGGCGAGGCCGAAGGGAACGGTCGCCATGACGATGATGGCGCTCCAGACGCTCTCGAACTGGGCTGCCAGAACCAGCAGGATCACCACGAGCGCAAAGCCGAAGGTGACGAGCAGGCCGTTATTGCTCTCGCCCAGTGTCTTGGCTTCAGCCATCGGGATGATGCCCGCGCCGTCCGGCAGGAGCGGCTGGGCGATGGCGACGGCCTCGGCATAGGCGTCGCCGAGCGCGAAGCCGTCGGTCAACGCGGCGGTGACGGTGACGGCGCGGCGCTGCTGTTCGCGGCCGAGCGAGGGCGCGATCGGGGCCTCGCGCAGGGTGGCGATGGTCGACATCGGGACGTAGCGGCCGTCGGATGTCTTCACGAAGATCGACTCGAGGTCAGCCGGGTCGTTCACCGGGCTCGAGGTCGAGAGCATGCGGACCGAGAAGCTCTGGTCGTTGATGAACACGGTGCCGATGTCGGAGCCGTCGATCATCGCCTGCATCGTGGTCGAGAGGCCGTTGATGTCGATGCCGAGCTGGGCCGCTTTCTCGCGGTCGATGCTGAGCGTCATCTGTGGCTGCGTCGTCTCGTAGTTGACCGAGACGCGGCCCCACTTCTCGTCCTTTTCCAGTTCGGCCTTGATGGTGTTGGCCGTCGCCGCGAGCGTTTCGTAATTGTCGCCGAGGAGGGCGAATTGCAGGCCGGAGCCACCGCCGCGCACGCCGAGGCTGTTACCGGAGCGGGCGGAGGCGCGGACGCCCGGCACATTGGTGAGCTTCTGGGTGATTTCGGCGGCAATCTGCTGCTGGGTTCGATCGCGATGCTCCCAGTCGGCGAGCGTCAGGTTGATGAAGCCGCTCGAGGTGTTGGAACCGAAGCCCGAAACCGAGAAGATGCTCGTTGCCTCGCCGCTGTCGACATAGGGCTGCAGCAGCTCCTCGATCTTCTGCATCTGCGTGCGGGTGAAATCGAGGCTCACCGTATTGGGCGCGTTGACGCCGATCGACACCGACCCGCGGTCCTCGGGCGGGGTCAGTTCCTGGCGCAGAGTGCCGAACACCAGCCAGGCCGAGGCGGCAAAGACGAGCGCGGCAACGATCACCACCAGTGGGTTGTTGAGCGTCCAGCGCAGGGTGACGTGGTAGAAGCCGGCGAGGAGGCCGCCGAAGCGCTCGATCAGGTTGGGTTTGCGCTCGGCGTGCGGCTTCAGCATGCGCGAGGCGAGCATCGGGGCGAGCGACAGGGCGACGACCGCCGAGAGCGCAACCGAGATGGCGAGCGTGATGCCGAACTCGCGGAAGAGCAGGCCCGTCTGCCCGGGCAGGAACGAGATCGGCAGGAACACCGCTGCGAGCGTGACACTGGTCGCGATCACGGCGAAGAACACTTCCTGCGTGCCCAGCACGGCCGCGGCGCGCGGGCCCAGTCCCATGGCGCGGCGTCGGGTGATGTTCTCAAGCACCACGATCGCGTCGTCCACAACGATGCCGGTGGCGATCACAATCGCTAGCAAAGTCAGGATGTTGAGCGAAAATCCGAAGGCGTAGATTCCGGCCACGGTGCCGATGAGCGCCACCGGCATGGTCAGCGCCGGGATGAGCGTCGCCCGCCAATCGAGCAGGAACAGGAAGATGATGGCGATGACGCCGACCACGGCGATCAGCAGCGAGCGCTCGACTTCGTGGAGGGCACCGCGAATGAAGACGGATTCGTCGGAGGAGATCTTGATGTCGACGCCGGGAGGCAGGGCGGTGCGCAGTTCCTCGACTGCCTTCTGCACGCCATCCGAGATCGAGACGCTGTTCGATTGCGCCTGCCGCACGATGCCGAGGCCGATGCCGGTCTTGCCGTCCGAGCGCAGGCCGGAATTGCTGGCGCCGGCGGCGAACACGACACTGGCCACGTCGCCGATGCGGATGCCGTCGCGGATGACGATGTTCTCGAACTGCTCGGGCGTGTTCACCTCGGCGATGGCGCGCACGGCGATGTTCTGGTTGGTGCCGTTGAGCGAGCCGGCCGGGCTGTCGAAGGCCATGGTCGAGAGCGCGTTGCGCACGTCGCCGACAGTCAGTCCCAGGCTTGCGAGCTTGATCTGGTCGACATCGATGTCGAAGGTCCGCTCCTGCGTGCCGTTGATCTGCACGTCGGCTACGCCGGGGATGGAGGCGAGGCGCTCGGAGATCGTCGTTTCGGCCAGCTCGCTGAGCTCGTCGCGGCTCAGCGTGTCCGACGTGACAGCAAGCTGCATGATCGCCTGGGCGTTCGAGTCGGCCTTGATGATGGTCGGATCATCGGCGCCATCGGGCAGGCGGTTGGTGATGCGGCCGAGCGCGTCGCGAATGTCCGAGGTTGCGTTGTCGAGATTGGTGCCGTCGGCAAAGGTGATCGAAACGCGGCTGTTGCCGTAGTTGGAGTTCGACGAAATCTCGGCGACACCCTGCACGCGGGCGATCACGCCCTCGATCTCGGCGGTGATCTCGCGGTCGACCGTCTCGGCGGAAGCGCCCGGGAAGCTGGTCGAGACCGACAGGGTCGGGCGTTCGACGCTGGGGAGCTCGCGTACTTCGACGCCGAAGAAGGCGGCAAGGCCGGCGACGATGATCAGCGCGCTGACGACAATGGCCAGAACCGGCCGGCGGACGAACAGGCTTGCGATCGCGCCGCCACGTTCATTCTGGCTCTGGATGCTCATGACGGGTTCCCCTGGCCCTCGCGTGGCCGGTTCCCGCCGTCGGGGGCGCCGCCGGCCTCATCCAGCAAGCGCACCGTGGCGCCGGCGGTCAGCTGCTGGACGCCCTGTGTCACCACTTGGTCGCCGGCGGCGAGCTCGGCCTTAACCAGCACGCCATCGGAGTTGCGCTGGATGATCTCAACCGGCACGCGCTCGACTTTGCCGTCGACATACTTCCACAGGAAGCTGCCTGCATTGGACCACTGGATGGACAGCGGATCGACGGCCGGGAACTCCTCGCCCGGGAAGCCGAGGCTCACCGAAAAGCTCATGCCCGGGCGGAGCCGGCCGTCGTCATTGGGGATGTCTGCTTCGACCTTCAGCGTCCGGCTGGCGGTATCGATGCGGTTGTCGACCGCGCTCACCGTGCCGGCAATGGTGACGCCGGGCAGCGCAACGGCGCTCGCTTCGAGCGGCATGCCGACGGCCACCGAAGGCGCATAGCGCTCGGGGACCCAGAAGCTCACCCGGATCGACGAGGTGTCCTCGATGGTCGTCACCACGGTCTGCGACGTCACCGTGTTGCCGGCGCTGACCTGGAACAAGCCGACCGTGCCACCGATCGGCGTCACGATGGTGCGGCGCGCGAGGTCGAGTTCGGCGTTCTGCAACTCGAGCCGGGCATTGTCGTAGGCAAGCTGGGCGGCCGCGACCTGCACGCTCGTTGCGTTGTTTGCCTGCGCGAGGCCATTGGTGCGATTCAGCGCCGTCTCTGCATCGGTGAAGGCGAGACGCGCGCGCTCGGCGGCGATTTCCTCGGTATCGGCATCGAGCACGCCGACGACGTCATTGGCGGCGACGGCCTGTCCGGGGGCGACGCGCAGCTCGCGCAGCGTGCCATTGGCAGGAGAAACCACGGTCACCGATTGGGTTGCCGCGCCTTCGCCGATCGCGGTCAGCTTGTCGTTGATCGTCGCCATGACCACCGGCGCTGTCACCACCACCATGGTGCGCGCGCCGCCACGACCGCCGAAGCCTCCCGGTCCACCGGCCGGCCGCTGGCCACCCTGCGCCTGGGCTTGCTGCCCCGGGGCCGGAGTGGCTGCCGGTTCGGCGGGCGGCTGCAGGAAGGCGAGGTCGATGCCGTAGCGGGCGAGCGTCTCGGTCGCGCCGGGCACGAAGAACACATACGCTGCCGCGGCCGCGCCCACGATGACGAGCGAAAGCAATACCTGCCGGATCAATGCAAAATCCCACGACTCGACGCCCGCAGGAGACCGGGCACAATGCGGCGACGTTAACACCGGCATCGAGGCGGGCACATTAAATCCCGGTAACCCGCCACACGTTCACGCCATTGTGCGCGTTTCGTAGGCAAGTGCGTCAAATGCACGCGGAAGCGGCAACTCCCCTTACGCGACTGTCACAATCTGCTTTGATCGCCCCAGTGCAAACTGGGGACACGAGCATGTTGAAGGCGATTGGGTTGGGTGCCGGGGCGCTGTTCGCGACGGCGCTGTCGATGTCGGCGGCCTATGCGCAGACGGCGGTGAAGTTCACGCTGGACTGGAAGTTCGAGGGTCCGTCGGCCGGCTTCTTCCTCGCGCTCGACAAGGGCTACTTCAAGGAAGAGGGACTCGACGTCACCATCGATACCGGCAACGGTTCAGTGGAGGCTATCCCGCGCGTCGCAACCGGTGCCTATCAGATGGGTTTTGGCGACATCAACTCGGTGATCAAGTTCCTCGACGAGGATCCGACCCAGAAGGTCAAGGCCGTGATGATGGTCTACGACAAGCCGGTGTTCTCGATCGTGGGCCGCAAGTCGCTCGGCATCACCGACGATCCGAAATCGGTGGAAGGCAAGAAGCTCGGCGCGCCGCCGCCGGATGGCGCCTTTGCGCAGTGGGCCGCCTTCAAGGCTGCCGCCGGCATCGACGACAGCGCCATCACCATCGAGAATATCGGCTTCCCCGTGCGCGAGCCGATGCTGGCCAAGGGCGAGGTCGATGCCGTGTTCGGCTTTGCCTTCTCGGTGATCCTCAATCTCAAGGCGCAGGGCACCCCGGCCGACGATATCTCGACGATCCTGTTTGCCGATCACGGGCTCGAGCTCTACGGCAACTCGGTGCTGGTCAACGAGGATTTCGCCGAGGCCAATCCGGAGGCGGTGAAGGGCTTCCTCAAGGCGCTGGCCAAGGGCTTTGCCGATGCCGTCGCCGACCCGGCCGCCGGCGCCGCCGCCGTCATCGCGCATAACGAGACGCTCGATCCGGCGATCGAAACAGAGCGCCTGCAGATGGCGATCGACATGAACATCAAGACCCCGTTCGTGGTCGAGAACGGCATGGGCACGGTCGACATGGACAAGCTCGCTGCCTCGATCGAGACGCTCAAGACCTCGATGGGGCTCAAGGGCGCGGTCACAGCTGCCGACGTGTTCGACGCGCAATACCTGCCGCCCAAGGAAGAGCGGATGCTGCCGTAAGCAAGGCTGCTAGGTCGGATAGTGGGGCTGCCCCTCATCCGGCCTTCGGCCACCTTCTCCCACAAGGGGAGAAGGCCTGACTGAGACATCTCGGTCCCATCGCCTTCTCCCTCGATGGGAGAAGGTGCCCGAAGGGCGGATGAGGGTGGGCCACAGTCGCGGAGTGTTCCATGTCCCTCGTCACCATCGAAAACGTCGATATGCGCTATGGCGGGCCAGGCGGGACGCTGGCCGTGCAGGGGCTCGACATGAAGGTCGAGAAGGGCGAATTCGTCGCCGTGGTCGGCCCGTCCGGATGCGGCAAGTCCACGCTGATGAAGCTCGTCACCGGGCTACACATCCCGCAGGACGGCGTCGTAACCGTCGCCAATGCGCATGTGACCAAGCCGGTCTCGATCGTCGGCATGGCGTTCCAGAACCCCACCATGCTGCCGTGGCGCACCACGCTCGACAACGTGCTGCTGCCGCTCGAGATCGTCGAAAAGCACCGGCGTCGGCTACGCGCCAACAAGGCCGAGTATGTGGCGCAGGCCGAGGCGCTACTTGCCACCGTGGGGCTCAAGGGGTTTGGCGAGAAGTTCCCCTGGCAGCTGTCGGGCGGCATGCAGCAGCGCGCCAATCTCTGTCGCGCGCTGATCCATCAGCCCGAGCTGCTGATGCTCGATGAGCCGTTCGGCGCGCTCGATGCCTTCACACGCGAAGAGCTCTGGTGCGTCATCCGCGATTTGCACGCCGCGCAGGGCGTCACGATCATGCTGGTGACACACGACCTGCGCGAGGCGGTGTTCCTCGCCGACCGCATCTTCGTGATGAGCGCGCGGCCCGGCCGCGTCATCGCCGAACACCGGGTCGAGTTCGCCCGGCCGCGCGACCTCGCCGTCATGTACGAGCCGGCGTTCAACGAGAAAGTGCATGAACTGCGCGGGCAGATCGCCGAGGCACGGGTGGCGGCATGAGCGACATCACCGTCAAGTCCACCACGCTGAAGCAGCCAGAGTTCCGTATCCCCTGGGTGCGGCTGGCGCCATGGCTCTACACCATCGGGCTGTTCGTCATCTGGGAACTCGCGGTCGTTGTCTCAGGCGTCTCGCACACCATCCTGCCGGCGCCGACGCGCGTGTTTGCGGCGATCGTGCAATACTGGGGACCGATCTCGCGCAACTCGATCCAGACGCTTTACACCACGCTGCTCGGCTTCGGGCTGGCGGTGGTCGCGGGGCTCGGCATCGGCCTCTTCATCGGATGGTCCAAGACCATCTATGCCGGGCTCTACCCGATCATGATCGGCTTCAACGCCATTCCGAAAGTGGCGCTGGTGCCGATCCTCGTTATCTGGTTCGGCATTGGCACCGTGCCGGCGGTGCTGACGGCGTTCCTGATCTCGTTCTTCCCGATCGTCGTCAACGTTGCGACCGGGCTCGCGACCATCGAGCCCGAAACCGAGGACGTTTTGCGCGCGCTCGGGGCGAAGAAGCTCGACATCATGCTGAAGGTGGGTATCCCGCGTTCGATGCCCTATTTCTTCGGCTCGCTGAAGGTGGCGATCACGCTTGCCTTCGTCGGCTCGGTGGTGTCGGAGACGGTCGCCTCCAATAACGGGCTGGGCCAGATGATGAGCCAGGCGCAGAGCCAGTTCAACGTGCCGCTGGTGTTCGCCGGGCTGATCGCACTCGCGGTCGAGGGCATCGCCATGTACGCGATCATGGCCTGGATCGAGAAGCGCTCGACCCGCTGGGCTCACCGCTCGACGATGGGGAATTAGGGACTGGCCCCTTCATCCTCCCCCTGCGAAGCGGGGGAGGATCACGGAGACCGGTGTTACCCCGCCAGCCGATCGGCCAGCCAGGCGTGGCCGGCCTCGCGGGCGATGGCGGCGGCGTCCTGGCCCTTGGCATTCTTCGCCACGGGATCGGCTCCGAACAGCAGCAACAGACCGGCCATGGTGGCGTCGCCGTGCTGAGCGGCGGCGTGGAGAGGGGTGAAGCCGTCGGCCTGGACCTGGTTGGGGTCGGCGCCGGCTTTCAGCAGTTTTTCGACCATCGCCGAATTTCGCTTGGCGGCGGCGGCATGCAGAGCGGCGACCTGCTGCGGGTTCCTGGCCGCGGCATTGAGGTTGGCGGTCAGCGGCAATAGCAGGTCGAAAGCTTCGGCATTGTCGAAGAAGGCGGCGAGCGAGAGTGGGGTGAAGCCGTCCGCCGAGCGGGAATTGGGGTCCCAGCCGCTGGCCAGCGCCGCCTCGAGCCGGGCGCCGTCACGGAGGATGATCGCTTCATGGGGGTCGAGTTCGCGGAGGCGGGCGCGTACCGCCGATATCGCCCCGACATTGCCCATATAAGCGGCCCAGGCGACGAGCGAAGCGCCGGAGGAGTGGCGCGTCGAAACCAGCCCCGGATCGTAGGACAGGGCCGCGCGCAGACCATCGAGATCGCCCTTGGCGACGAGATCGAACGGATCGCTCATGGGGCGAGCATACGCGTAAGCGACATTCACTTGAAGTGGCCTCCCTTCCGCTTCGACGCTGAGGGGAGAACGTTGCGAGTGCCGTGGGGTTCCGTGAGAGGTTCAGGCCCTGCGCGCGGCGCTAGGCGGCGCGTCGTTCAACCGGCGCCAGGCGCGCCGCAGCTGGCGCGAGGAGGCAAAGCCGGCGCGTTCGGCGACATGCTCCATGTCGAGCCGCGTCGTCGTCACCAGCTGCTCGGCCAGTGCGATGCGCAGCCGGTTGATGTAGTCGGGGAGGCTCATGCCGGTGTGCTCGTTGAACAGGCGCGACAGGTGTCGGGGGCTGGCGAAGGCGATCCCGGCGAGTGCGGATAGCGGCCAGTCGCGCGTCGGGTCGGCGGTGATCGCGTCCTGCACGCGGTGGATGGCCGGGTGGATGTGGTTGCGGCCCTCGAGCCAGGGCGAGAGCTGGGGGTCGGTACCCGCTCGCCGCATGTAGACGACGAGATAGCGGGCCACGGCGGCGGCAGTCGCGGGGCTGGTGAGCTGGCCGATGATGTGGAGCATCAGGTCGATGCCGGCGGTGATGCCGGCGCTGGTGTAGCGCTCGCCGTCCTCGACATAGAGCCGGTTCTCCAGCACCCGTGCCGTCGGCTCGAGTTCGGCGAGGTCGGCGCAGTCGGAGAAGTGCGTCGTGCAGGTCACGTCGGCGAGAAGGCCGGCGCGGGCCGCGAGCAGGGCGCCGGCGCAGATGCAGACGAGCCGGATGCCCGGCCGCACGATATGGCGCAGCCAGGCTACGATCTCATCCGATCCGGCTTCCGGCGGATCGATCGGGTTGCCGGCGGAAAGCGGGTTCTCGGTGTGGCCGGAGACGAGGATCATCGCATCCGGCTCGATCGCATCGGGCAGGGGCTCGATGCCGGTGATCCTAAGGCCGACCGAGCTCGTCAGTTCGGGCAGGGGGCCGACGTAGCGGACATTGAACGCCACGTCCTGCTGCAGCTGGTTGGCGCCGCGCAGGGCCTCGACTGGCCCCGCCACGTCGAGCATGAGCGTCCGCGCCGGCAGTACGCAATAGACCGGGATCCGGCGCAGCGCGTTCGTCATGCGGCGGCTGCCCGCGGGGCGCCGGCGAGGGCCTCGGCAATGGTGCAGACGCGGGCGAAGCGGCCATCGAGCACGGCGGCGGTGCGGGCCTGCAGGTCGGCGACACTCCAGGTGTGGCCGGTGGCATCGGTGATCGGGAAGGTGTGGGTCGCTTCGGTGACGTAGTCGACCTGCCAGCCGAGATCGGAGCCGTGGCGGGTGGTCGTCTCGCAGCACTGCTCGGTGCGGAGGCCGGAGATCACGAGGCGGCGGATGCCGTTCTCGATCAGGAAAACCTCGAGCGGCGAGCCAACAAAGCTGGAGTGCCGCCACTTGATGAACTCGAGGTCGACCCGGCCGTAGCGCAGGTCGGCGATCGGCTTAACGAAGCCGGAAGCGAGCGAGAAGATGCCTTCGGCTTCGGCGTGGAGGACGCGGACGATCTTCCAGCCGCGGGCCGTGGCGCCGTCAATCAGCGCCTGCTGCCGGGCGAGATAGGTGACGGAGTCGGTCTCATGCCAGTTCTGACGCTGGCGGAACGATTCCTGGACGTCGATGACGAGAAGGGCGGTGTCGGTCATTTGGCGCATGCCTTTCGGTTGAACATGCGGCGAACTTACGCGCCGCAGGCTAGGCCGAAAGGCATGCCGCAGTCAAAGAGCGGACAGAAAAGGACAGATCAGTGGGTCGGCAGTCCGGCCACCGCGGCGATAGTGGTCACGTCCGTAGTGGTTTCGGAGATATCGAGATCGCCGCTCTCGGAGAGCTGGCGTTCGGCGCGCGACCAGAACTCCTTGTCGCGGCCTTCGGGTCGGCCGGCCTCGTCCCAAAGGGCGTAGGCGAGATCGCGGATCTGGTCTTCTTGAGCGTGAGACATGATGTGGTCCTCCTTGGTCTGACAACGCCGATGGCTCGGGCGGGTTGCGCTGCTTTGATCGGCAGCGGCGCGATGCTAGCTTCGCGATGAGGAGTTGCCATGACGATCGACGACAAACCCCGCATCGTAGGCGGGGGCCCCAAGAAGCTGCTCTACACGGTCGAGACCATTCGGCGCATGGGCGTGGGGAAGGCGGCAAAGGCGCTCACCTCGCACAATGCCTGCAAGGCCTGCGCCTATGGCATGGGCGGGCAAAAGGGCGGCATGACCAATGAGCTGGGCGAGTTCCCCTCGGTCTGCAACAAGTCGGTGCAGGCGCAATCGACCGATATCCAGCCGGCCATTCCCGATGAGGCCTTCCTCCATCCGCTCACCGACCTGCAGCAGCTTTCGGGGCGCGAGATGGAAAAGCTCGGGCGGCTGAACACGCCGCTGTTCAAGGCGCGCGGCGCCGACCGGTTCGAGCCGGTGAACTGGGATTTCGCCATCGCGCACGCGGCGGCCAACCTGAAGACCACCTCGCCGGACCGGAGCTTCTTTTACTCCTCCGGCCGCTCGTCCAACGAGGCCGGCTTCGTGTTCCAGCTGCTGGCGCGGGCCTGGGGGACGAACAACGTCAACAACTGCTCCTATTATTGCCATCAGGCGACGAGCGAGGGGCTGGCGACCACGATCGGCAAGGGCACGGCGACGGTCGAGCTCGAGGACCTGACCGGGGCCGACCTGATTTTCGTCATCGGGGCCAACCCCTCGTCCAACCATCCTCGCTTCATCCACATGCTGAAGCATTGCCGCGACCGGGGCGGCGACGTGATCGTCATCAATCCGGCGAAGGAACCGGGGCTGGTGAAGTTTGCCGTGCCCAAGTCGCCGGCCTCGATGCTGTCGGGCGGCACGGAGATCGCATCCGACTATCTGCAGCCGCGGATCGGGACTGATCTCTGGCTGTTCAAGGGGCTGATGAAGGCGGTGCTCGCCATGGGTGGCGAGGACAAGGTGTTCATCGATGCGCATGCGGATGGCTTTGCGACGCTGCGGTCGGATCTCGATGGGCTCGACTGGGCAGAGATCGAGCAGGTCACCGGCCTTGCTCGTGCCGATATCGAGCGCGTCGCGACCACCTATGTTCGCCGGCAGAACGTGGTTTTCGCCTGGGGCATGGGGATGACCCATCACCTGCACGGCGTCGAGAATGTCGAGGCGATCGCCAACCTGGCGCTGTTGCGCGGGATGATCGGCAAGCGTTTTTCCGGCCTGTTGCCGCTGCGCGGGCACTCGAACGTCCAGGGTATCGGCACGATCGGGGTGAAGCCGGTGGTGTCGGAAGCCGTGTTCGCGGCGATGGAGCAGTCTTTCGGCATCAATCTCAGCCGCGCCAAGGGCCTGGACACCATGGCCGGGCTGGAAGCGGCCGAGCGTGGTGAGATCGACGCGGCCGTCATCATGGGCGGCAATCTCTGGGGCGCGACGCCGGACACTGCCTTTTCCACCCGCGCCATGGGGCAGATCGGCTTCAAGCTCTTCCTCACCACCACGCTCAACCGTGGCCATGTGCACGGGCTGGGTGAGGGCGAGGTACTGATCCTCCCGGTCACGGCGCGCGACGAGGAGTGGTCGCCGACGACGCAGGAATCGATGTTCAACTACGTCCGCCTCTCGGATGGCGGCATCGAGCGTCTGAGCAATGTCCGGCCCGAAACGGTGATCCTCTCTGACCTCGCACAGCAGCTGATGCCGGCCTCGCCGATTCCGTTCGAGCGATTCAAGGAACACCGGCAAGTCCGTGAGGCGATTGCGAAAATCGTGCCCGGCATGGAGGAGCTCGCCGATATCGACGTGGCCAAGCGCGAGTTCCATGTCCGCAACCGGGTGATGCACACGCCCGAGTTCAGCACCAGGGACGGCAAGGCGCATTTCGTCGCGACGCCGCTACCCAAGCGCCCGGGCCAGCTGACGCTCGCGACGGTGCGTTCGGAGGGCCAGTTCAACACCATCGTCTACGAAGAGCAGGACAGCTACCGGATGAAGGCCGGACGCAACGCCATTTTCCTCAACCGGGAAGACATGACAGCGCAGGGACTTAGCGACGGGCAGCGCGTCGTCATCGCGTCCGATCATGGCCGGATGGCCGGTATTGCCACGGCGTTCGATCTGCCGCGCGGGTCGGCGCTCGCCTACTATCCCGAGGCCAATGTGCTTTGCGGGACAGCGGTCGATCCGCGTTCGAAGACGCCGGCCTTCAAATCGGTGCCGATCTGGCTCGAACCCTGAGCGGACGGGATTGTCGCGCGCTGCCAGTCGGATAATCTGCCGGCAGGGGATCGGGCGCGAATGAGCGAAGAAAAACAAGGACAAGAGCCGCAGCCGCAGCCGCAGCCATCGGCGGTCGATCGACCGGGCGCGCGGGCGCAGTCGTTCAACGCCGCGATGGCGACGCTCGGCATCGCAACGGTTGTCTTCATCATCGGCGTTGTCGTGGGCTATCCGCTCGCGACTTTCGGCATCGAGTTCTTCACCTCGAACGCAGGCATGGTGTTCGGCATCCTGTTCGGCTTCCTCCTCCTGGTGCTGGTCATTGCCGGCGTGCTGATGATCTTCCGCCGCCAGATCTGGGAGGGGCTGTTCAAGCGCGGCGAAGTCGAGATGGAGCGCTTCGCGCGCCCGCTCTCGGAAGTCGCGCGCTTCGCGGCACTGCAGAAGGTCCAGGAAGCCACAGATTCCGCCCGCGACCTCGCCGAGCTGGTGCTCGCGCGCTACGCCTGGGTCTCGACCCGGCGCTGGCTGATGGCGACCATCACTGCCTTCATCGCCGCCATCGCAGCGCTGGCGGGGTCGGCCCTGCTGTTCCAGCAGAACCAGCTGTTGCGCACGCAGATCGGGCTGATGGGGGACCAGAACAGCCGCATCGAAGAGCAGAACCGTTTCATCCAGGCGCAGATCGAGCTGGGCGAGGCGCAGCGCTCGACCTCGATTGTGCCGGAAATCCTCGAGATCGGCGCCAAGGTCGCCGAGGAGGTCGGGGCCATCAACACCTTTGCCGGCGACAAGGTGGAGATCGCCACCCTCAGTCCGTCGCTGCGCGCCCGCATCGTCGTCGCTTCGATTGCCGCGCGGCCCTATCGCTACCTGCGCAACCCGCTGGCGGACCTCGACTATGACGACATGATGCCGTCAGGGCTGATCCGACGCACCGACCTCTCGGCTTCCGTGGCGGCTCGCCAACAACTCAGCGCGGCAGCGGCGAAGCTGGAGTTCACCGGCGAGCAGGCGGGCGCCATGATCGACCGGCCGGTCTCGCCCGAGCGCGGGCAACTGCTCTCGATCCTCGTGTCGCAGGGGCTGACCGATTTCAACGCGCTGAACGGCGCCGACTTCAGCTTTGCCGAGGTGCGATCGGCGTCAATGGGCAGCAATCCGCGCTTCGACTGGGCGCTGCTGCGCTTTGCCAATTTCGACGGCCAGACTTTCGTCGCCGCCGAGTTCAACGCCGCCTATCTCGAGCACGCGCGCTTCCGCGGCGCCGATATCAACTACAGCCAGTTCTCGCGGGGCTCGCTGCCTTCGATCACCGGCACCGGCGACGGCATCACACAGGGTGCCGAACTCTCCGGCACCGACTTCTCCGACGCGCTGCTCAAGCACGTCAGTTTCGACGGCAGCCGTGGCTTCGGCATCAATTTCGATGCCGCCATGCTGCACAACGTGACTTTCAATGGCACGACGCTGGCGGCGGCGACCTTCCGCAACGCGCTGTTCGGCATCGTCGATTTCACTGGGGCCGATCTCAAGAGCGTCGACTTTGATGGCGCGATCGTATTCGACGCCGCCTTCCTCGACATGCTTGCATCGCAGGCGGCTCCGGACAGTTTCGTGCACGATCGCTTCGCCATAGCCCCAATCACTCCGGACGAATTCAAGCAGCATCCGCGCTGGGCCAATGCCTGGCTGGACGGGCTCGAGGAGAAGCAGGCCTATCGCATCACCCGGGTCGGGGCGTTCGAATGACCGCGTTTCCCAAGGAGACGTTCGCCTTCCTCAAGGGCATTGCCGCGCAAAACGAGAAGGCCTGGTTCGAGGTCAATCGAACGCTCTACGAGGCGGGCTATGTCGAGGCGGCGAAGATGTTCGTGAGTGCGCTCGGACCGCGACTGCGCGAGATCGCCCCGACGGTGAAGTTCGAGCCGAGGATCAACGGCTCGATCGGCCGGGTGAACCGAGACATCCGCTTCTCCAAGGACAAGCGGCCCTACAAGACGCATCTCGACCTGTGGTTCTGGCTGGGAGAGACCAAGAGCTGGGACCAGCCCGGCTTCTGGTTCAGCCTCAATGCCGAAACCGTGCAGGGCGGCACCGGCATGTACCAGTTCATGGGCGACCATCTCGATGGCTTCCGGCAATCGGCCATCCATCCGCGGTCGGGCAAGGCGCTGATGGCGGTAATCGCCGAGGTTTCCGGCAAGGGTTTTGCCGTCAACGGCAAGACGCGGAAGCGCCCGCCGATCGGCTTTACGATCGATCCGGAGCGAACCGACCTGCTGCTCTACGAGGGGCTCTATGCGAGCTTCGAACTGCCGGCGGCGGCCGCACGCGAGCCCGACCTCATAGAGCAGCTACTGGTACGCTATGCCGACATGCAGCCGATCAACACCTGGCTTGCGGCCGAGGTTGTGGACTAACGGCATATCTGCCATACCAGTGGCGCATGGCTAACGCTGTCATGCTTTACCTTTTGCACTGAGGGCCTGTGCCTATCCTGAAGCGGGGAATGCTTTAGGAATTTTCAGTCATGTCGACCGCTTCGGCAGGCGCGCAGGCGCAGGATGGCGTGCGCGCCGTCATCGAACAGATCAACACCGACCTCGAGCGCTATGGCGCCCGCAACAAGCAGGTGGCGACGCAGACGCGCCTGTTGGCGCTGAACGCAGTGATCGAGGCGGCGCGAGCCGGCGAGGCGGGAAAGAGCTTTGCCGTCGTCGCGCACGAGGTGCAGCGGCTGGCCGAGCAACAGGCCGAGACGGCTGCGAGTTTCCAGCGCGAGGTGCAGGCGCGGATCGGCGAGAGCCGCAGCCTCGTCGGCTCGCTCGAGGCGACGCGGCTCACCGACATGGCGCAGTCGCTGGTGCAGCTGATCGTGCGCAATCTCTACGAGCGCACCGCCGACGTGCGCTGGTGGGCGACCGACGGCGCGATGTGGCGAGCGCTGAGCGATCCCAACCCGGAAAACGTCGCGCGGGCGACGGCGCGGCTACAGGTCATCCACCGCTACTACACCGTCTATTCCGACCTTGTGCTGGTGGACGCGGCGGGCAGGGCGGTCACCAACGCGAACCCGACCTTCTCGGCCAAGGTGAAGGCGCTCGACTACGAGACGGCCGTGTGGTTCCGCGACGCCATGGTGCTCAAGTCCGGTGACGAGTATGTCGCCGACGAGGTGCGCCAGAGCCGGTCGCAGTCGGGCCGGCAGGTGTTGATCTATGGCACGGCCGTGCGCGCCAATGGTGAGACGCAGGGCCCGATCCTTGGGGCCCTCGGCGTCTACTTCGACTGGGAACAGCAGGGGGCCAACCTCGTCACCGACGAGATTGCGATGCTGCCCGCCGAAAAGGCGCGCACCACGGTCATGCTGCTCGATGGCAAGAACCGGGTGATCGCCACCACCGACAAGACGCGGCTGTTCGAGACGTTCCGGGTGGCCTCGGACGAGCGCCGCGGCAGCTATGCCGATGCCGAGGGCGCGCTCGTCTGCTTCGCGCGCACGCACGGCTACCAGCAGTACGACGGCATGGGCTGGACCGGCGTGGTGATCCAGCGGCCGGTTTGATCCTCCCCTGCGAAGCGGTGGAGGGGCGACGGGAAACGCCGGTGAGTGTGGCCGCCCCCTCCACCAGCTTCGCTGGTCCCCCTCCCCCGTAGAACGGGGGAGGATCAAGAGGGCGGTGCTCAGCCGTTGCGGAACGCATACCCGTAGCCGTTGAGCGCCGGGGCGCCGCCCAGGTGGGCGTAGAGCACCTTTGAGCCCTTGGGAAAGTAGCCCTTGCCGACGAGGTCGATCAGGCCCTGCATGGATTTGCCCTCGTAGACCGGGTCGGTGATCATGCCCTCGAGCCGACCGACGAGGCGGATCGCTTCCTTGGTCTCCTCCGACGGCACACCGTAGACCGGGTAGGCGTAGTCTTCGATCAGCACGATGTCGTCGCTCGTCATGTCGCGGCCGAGCTCGACCAGCTTCGCGGTGTCCTGCGCGATCTGCAGCACCTGGGCGCGGGTCTGGGCCGGGGTGAAGGAGGCATCGATGCCGATCACGCGGTCGGCGCGGCCGTCAGCAGCAAAGCCCACCGCCATGCCCGCGTGGGTCGATCCGGTGACGGTGCACACCACGAGATAGTCGAACTCGAAGCCGAGCTCGGCTTCCTGCGCCCGCACTTCCTCGGCAAAGCCGACATAGCCGAGCCCGCCGAACTTGTGCACCGAGGCGCCGGCCGGGATGGCGTAGGGCTTGCCGCCCGCCGCCGTCACCTCTTCGATGGCGTTCTTCCAGCTGTCGCGGATGCCGATGTCGAAGCCATCGTCGACCAGCCGCACATCGGCGCCCATGATGCGGCTCAGCATGATGTTGCCGACCCGGTCGTAGACCGCATCCTCGTGCGGCACCCAGGCTTCCTGCACCAGCCGGCACTTGAAGCCGATCTTGGCCGCCACGGCCGCGACCATGCGCGTGTGGTTGGACTGCACGCCGCCGATCGATACCAGCGTGTCGGCGCCCGAGGCGATGGCGTCGGGCACGATGTATTCGAGCTTCCTGAGCTTGTTGCCGCCATAGGCTAATCCGGAATTGCAGTCGTCGCGCTTGGCCCAGATCTCGACATCGCCGCCCAGATGCCCGGTCAGACGGGCGAGTTTTTCGATCGGCGTCGGGCCGAAGGTGAGGGGGTAGCGCGGGAACTTTGCGAGATTCATCAGGTGCCTCGGAGGGAGCGGGAGAACTTGAGGCTAGCAAAGCGGCGGCGAAAGGTGCTTGCTATTTTACGCCGATGTTCGCGTCGATCGGCTTGGTCGGCGGAACATCCGAGCCGATTGCACTCATGCTGGAGCTGGATGTGAAAGAATCTTCCGAGGCTGATCTCGACCGCATCGACCTGAAAATGCTCCGCGCCCTCCAGCGCGATGGCCGGATCAGCAATGCCGACCTCGCCGAGGAAGTCGGCGTCAGCGCCGCGACCTGCCACCGCCGCACGCAGCGCCTGTTCGACGCCGGCTACCTCAGTGGCGTGCGTGGCATGGCCGACCCGCAAAAGCTCGAACTGGGCACGCTGGTGCTCGTCGGCGTGGTGCTCGACCGCTCGACGCCCGAGAGCTTTGCGCAATTCGAGGCGGCGATGCGCAAGCTGAAGTGGGTCATCGACTGCCACCTCGTTGCCGGCGACTTCGACTACTTCCTCAAGATCCGGGTGCGGGACATGGCGGATTTCAACCGGCTGCACGGCACCCAGCTGATCGCGCTCCCCGGCATCCGCCAGACGCGCACCTTCTTTGTGATGAAAGAAGTGGTCGACAACCGGCCGCTCGACTTCTGAGGCAGGGCAGGGCGCAGGGATCCGGTTCGAGCCTCGCAGTTTCCACCCGCACCGGGATGACACCGAGGTTGGAGAACTGTCAGCTGCCCGAAGTGACTGGATAGGCGACGTAGGCGAAGCGCTGGCTGTCCGGAGCCCAGGAGTTGACGTTGATCGTTCCCTGGCCGCCGAAGAAGCGCACGAGGTCGCGCTGGCCGCTGCCGTCCGGCCGCATGAAGCGCAGGATCACGTGCTTGTCGGGCGGGTGGCCGAGAGTGCCTTCGGGGTAGCTCAGGTAGACGATCGAGTGGCCGTCGGGTGAGACGTGCGGGAACCAGTTCACGCGCTCGTCGGAAGTCAGTTGCTCCACGGCTCCCGTGGCAAAGCTCATGCGGAAGCACTGGGCGTGGCCTGGCTTCGTCGCGGCCCGCTCGGAGTTGAAATAGAGCCAGGCGCCGTCCGGAGAATATTCCGGCCCGTCATTGGGATAGGCCACGTCGCTCAACCGGGTATCCGGGCCGCCCGCCGCCGGAATAGTGAAGAGGTTCACCTGCCGTACGCCGCCTCGGTCTTCGACGGCGACGTAGCTGAGCGTCAGGCCATCCGGCGAGATGCCGTGCAGATAATAGTGGTGCGGATGATCGTGCGTGTTCGACACGCGCCGCGGTGTGCCGCCGGCCACGGGCAGGGCGTAGAGGTGCCCGTCGTCGGAACTCACGTAGACGGTGCGCCCGTCCGGCGAGAGCACGTGGTCGTTGTTGAGATCGCGCAGGTGGCCGGTGTCGATCCTTTTGGGCGCGGCCGAACCGTCGGCCGGGATTTGCCAGAGCTCGCCGCCGGCGTTGAAGATCAGGCTCCGCCCATCCGGCGTCCAGTTCGGCGCCTCGATCACCTCGTCGGCAACGAAGATGACGCTCGTGTTGCCGTCGAGATCGGCAATCGTCAGCTCGGCCCGCTGGCCGGAGTGCAGCGCGCGGCCGCGGCGGGTGAATCTCTGGCTGCTCATGTGGTCTCCTCAGGCCCGGCGCCTCGTTAGCCGATCCGCCGCCGGGCGGCCAGCGCTGTTGCCCCGCGCCGACACTTCCCCTACATACGGCGCACCAAATTCAGCACAGTCCCGGGACCCCGTACGCTTCATGGCGCGCCAGTTCATCTACCACATGCACGGCCTCAACAAGGCCTACTCCAACGGCAAGAAGGTCCTGGATAACATCCACCTGAGCTTCTACCCGGATGCCAAGATCGGCGTGCTCGGGCCCAACGGCTCGGGTAAGTCGACCCTGCTGCGCATCATGGCCGGCATCGACACCGATTTCACCGGCGAGGGCTGGGTGGCCGAGGGCGCCAAGGTCGGTTACCTGGCGCAGGAGCCGCAGCTCGACCCGGCGCTCGACGTCAAGGGCAACGTCATGACGGGCGTCAAGGAGAAGGCCGACATCATCAATCGCTACAACGAGCTGATGATGAACTATTCCGACGAGACCGCCGACGAGGCGACCAAGCTCCAGGACATCATCGACAGCCAGAACCTCTGGGATCTCGACAGCCAGGTCGAAGTCGCCATGGAGGCGCTGGGCTGCCCGCCGGGCGATGCGTCGGTTGAAAACCTCTCGGGCGGCGAGCGCCGCCGCGTCGCGCTCTGCGCGCTGCTGTTGTCGAAGCCCGACCTGCTGCTGCTCGACGAACCGACCAACCATCTCGACGCCGAGACGACGGCCTGGCTCGAAAACCACCTGCGCGAATTCCCCGGCGCGGTGCTGATCATCACCCACGACCGCTACTTCCTCGACAATGTCACCGGCTGGATCCTCGAGCTCGATCGCGGCCGCGGCATTCCCTACGAGGGCAACTACTCGGCCTATCTCGGCGCCAAGGCGAAGCGCTTCGCCCAGGAGCAGTCCGAAGACGCAGCGCGCGCCAAGGTGCTCGAGCGCGAAAAGGAATGGATGGGCCAGAGCCCGCAGGCGCGCATGGCCAAGTCCAAGGCGCGTATCCGTGCCTATGACGAGCTGGTGAAGGTCAACGAGGCTCGCACCATGTCGAACACGGCGCAGATCATCATCCCGCCGGGCGAGCGGCTGGGCCAGAACGTCATCAACATCGAAGGCGTCACCAAGTCCTACGGCGATCGCGTGCTGATCGACAACCTGACCTTCAAGCTGCCCCCGGGCGGCATTGTCGGCGTCATCGGCCCGAACGGCGTCGGCAAGTCGACCCTGTTCCGCATGATCACCGGGCAGGAAAAGCCGGATTCGGGCACCATCACGGTCGCCGACAACGTGAACCTCGGCTATGTCGACCAGAGCCGTGACACGCTGTCGCCGAACAAGACGGTGTACGAGGAAATCTCGGGCGGCAACGAGATCCTGCTGCTCGGCAAGCGCGAAATGAACGCCCGCGCCTACACCTCGACCTTCAACTTCAAGGGCGCCGACCAGCAGCAGAAGGTTGGCAACCTGTCAGGCGGCCAGCGCAACCGCGTGCACCTCGCCAAGATGCTGAAATCGGGCGCCAACGTGCTGCTCCTCGACGAGCCGACCAACGATCTCGACACCGAAACCCTCGCCGCGCTCGAAGAGGCGCTCGAGGAATTCGCCGGCTGCGCCGTGATCATCAGCCACGACCGCATGTTCCTCGACCGGCTGGCCACGCACATGCTCGCCTACGAAGGCGACAGCCACTTCGAGTGGTTCGAAGGCAATTTCCAGGACTACGAGCAGGACAAGATCCGGCGGCTGGGGGCGGACAGCGTGAACAACCACAGGGTCACGTATAAGAAGCTTACGCGGTAGGGAGCGTTCAAAGAAAGTGTTCGTTCCATACCTCGGCGACGCGATCTCTTTGGGCCCCATCAAGCTCCGAGATTGCGTCGGTTGCGGGAGCAATTAGGCCATTTGCGAGTGCCGAGACCGCGGCAAGTTTCTCGCCTTCAATGAGTTGAATGGCTGGCCCAATCACCGCGCCGTCGAGAAAGTTTGCCGCGTTCCCATCAGCGACAAGCAAGAAATGCTTTCCGGTGCCTCTATTCTCTTCGTACCGCGTGATTCGAGCCGATATCTCAACTCGATCGTATCCTTTGGCTAGGGAGCTGAGATCTAGTTCGTCGTCTGCCGAGGTCACGCTGGCAACTAGGCAGCCGCTGGGAAGTAGTGCGAACCCCCTGACGTCCAAGGCGCGATTGCCTGTGGCGCAAACCACCAACGTTGCTTTGGACAGGGCATCTTCAATTCTGGTGTGTGCCTTGAAGCCGCGGGCTGCAGCCGCGGCAAGCTTTGTTGGGCTGTTGTCGTACACCGAGGTGTTGATGCCACGCCCCCGCAGGATCTCCGCGATGGAGCTTCCAACCCGTCCGTATCCCAACACCGTCGCAGTGCGAGTCTGAAGAATTTCAGCTTGCGCCCGAAGTGTCGATTCAATGGAGAAGACGACACTGGACCCAACCAGATAATCTTCGGGAAGCTTTAGCGGCGATCGAGCCACTGTAACGATTGGTAGTTGCAGCGGGAGGGCCGCCTCATACTTTTGCGCGCCATTCTCGGTACCTTCGAGTATCCCCAGCAACTCGCCTTTGAAGCGCCTCTTGATCTCGTTTGCGGATTCGGCGAAGTACCCACCGATATCCACTATTACAACCTTCTTGCCCGTCAGCCCGCGGTTCGCTGCTAGCTTGAGGAAGTTGTTCGGATCCTTAGCCCAATCCCGCGATAGGGGCGATGTCTTGAACTCTTTCTTTATGCGCTTGTACTCATCCCTTTCCACCGACTTTGGCTTCGGTAGGACCAAGTCAAGGGATGTCACCGCATTCACCGCCGGCAGAAAATGCAGCGTATTTGGCACCATGTGCGCCACGACAACTGAATGAACGTCTCGTGACGCGCCGATGATCGTTACTAGATGAGAAAAGTACGCCGAAATCTTTGGGTCGACGTAGTCTTTCGCCGTTGGCTTAGCCATCAGGTTTCGTTGCCCACCAAATACCTCCTTTCTCGGTACCAGATGATCTTGGCGATTGCTACTGCCCCAGTGATCGCCAAGCTATTTGATAAGTGCGGTTTGAAGTCTCTGGTCGTCTTACTTCGTGCTTGAAGGTTTTTCGGCCGTCCATTTCTTCGGAGGCGGTCAGTTTTTCCGACGCTATCGCCGTATTGGTGTCTGTTGTTCTCTCTTCGAAAAAGACATGTCCCGACAGTGCATCAGGTAAAACCACCTTCAACGAAATCTTGTTCGTTCCTGACCTTGGCGAGATTCCCAGATAGGGGACAAATGTGGCGTTAAGATCCTTGAGTCGATGAACGAAATGAACTGTATCTGTTTCGCCTTTGCTCATAGTGCGCCCAAGATCGACTAGGACAATTCGGGATGTGTTCTCCCGAATTACCGGGCCATGTATTCTGTGGCGGGGAAACCCCCAATTGTCGTAGTCAGTGATAAGGTCTGGAGGCGGCTCCTCCGAGGCGCCGCTTCCTGTCCAAGCGAACTTTCTCTGGTAGAAGCGAGCTGCAATGCGAGCTTTGATGCAAAATGTGTGCTCCGACCGGAAAGTGGTCGATGCATTGTCGAGCACTTCCAGCGAGCTCTCTATTGATGTCCGCTCGAACGCATCCCCTAGATCGCCGATCGACAATCTACGTCCCCCCATCTGCGTCTCCCTACCGTCTCTCGACTCATTTGGCGGTTCAAGCGGAGTATGACGTCCATACATTACGACGAGAATAAGTAGTGGCGGATCTGCAACGGTCCGTGTTTCGCGGCTGCGCGACAGACAGGGGATTTTGAAGTGCCGCCTATCCTCAGTCCTTCTTGCCCTCGATCCTGAACATCGGCTCGCCATCGCCCGCCGAGATCAGCCCGGTCTTCCCGTACAGATCCAGCTTCGCGCGCGTATCCGCGATATCGAGGTTGCGCATCGTCAACTGCCCAATCCGGTCGGCCGGGGAGAACGGGGCGTCCTCCACCTTTTCCATGCTCAGCCGCTCGGGGGCGTAGGTGAGGTTCGGGCTTTCGGTCTTCAGGATCGAGTAGTCGTTGCCGCGGCGCAGTTCGAGCGTCACTTCGCCGGTGATGGCGCTTGCCACCCAGCGCTGGGCGGTTTCGCGCAGCATCAGGGCCTGGCTGTCGAACCAGCGGCCCTGGTAGAGGAGGCGCCCGAGCTTGATGCCGTTGATGCGGTACTGCTCGATGGTGTCCTCGTTGTGAATGCCGGTCACCAGCCGCTCGTAGGCGATGTGCAGCAGCGCCATGCCGGGGGCTTCGTAGATGCCGCGGCTCTTGGCCTCGATGATGCGGTTCTCGATCTGGTCGCTCATGCCGAGGCCGTGGCGGCCGCCGATGGCATTGGCTTCGAGGAACAGGGCCACCGGGTCGGCAAAGGTCTGCCCGTTGAGCGCCACCGGCTGGCCGTCGACGAAGCGGACGACCACCGTCTCGGCCTTCACGTCCACGTCGCTGCGCCAGAACTGCACGCCGCCCATGATCGGGCTGACGATCTTGATGCCGCTGTCGAGGCTTTCGAGATCCTTGGCCTCATGCGTCGCGCCGAGCAGGTTGCTGTCGGTCGAGTAGGCCTTCTCGGCGCTCATCTTGTAGGCAAAGCCGTTCGCCGTGAGGAAGGCCGACATTTCCGAGCGGCCGCCCAACTCGTCGATGAAATCCTGGTCGAGCCAGGGCTTGTAGATGCGCAGGTTCGGATTGGTGAGCAGGCCATAGCGGTAGAAGCGCTCGATGTCGTTGCCCTTGAAGGTCGAGCCGTCGCCCCAGATGTTGACGCCGTCTTCCTTCATGGCCGAGACGAGCATCGTGCCGGTCACGGCGCGGCCGAGCGGGGTGGTGTTGAAATAGGTGATGCCGCCGGTCGAAACGTGGAAAGCGTTGGACTGGATGGCGGCGATGCCTTCATGCACCAGCTGGGTGCGGCAATCAACGAGGCGCGCGCCCGCGGCGCCGAAATCCAGCGCCTTCTTGGGGATCTCGTCATAGTCGGACTCGTCGGGCTGCCCGAGGTTCGCCGTGTAGGCATAGACCTTGGCGCCCTTCAGCTTCATCCAGAGCAGCGCCGCGCTGGTGTCGAGCCCGCCGGAAAACGCGATGCCGACTTTTTCGCCCTTGGGCAGGCTCTTCAGGATCGTAGTCACGGCGGCTCCAGTCGGCTCGAAAATTGCGCAGAACGCGGGTCGTGGGCGCGAATACCAAATTTCACACACCGCGCATAGCGCTGCGCGATAGCGGATGACCCACCCTGGCCCTGCTTGACCGGCGTCCACCCAGCGACGAAAAGCGGGACGACAGAATGGAGGAGCATGCCATGGCCGACTGGTCTCCCGCGCAGTACCTGAAGTTCGAGGACGAGCGCACGCGGCCGTCGCATGACCTGCTGGCGCGGGTGCCACTCGATGCGCCGAGGCTGGCGGTCGATATGGGCTGCGGGCCGGGGAACTCCACCGAGTTGCTGGTCGAGCGCTATCCCCGGGCGAAGGTCATCGGGCTCGACAACTCGCCCAACATGCTGACCGAGGCGCGGCAGCGCGTGCCAGCCGCTTCGTTCGCAGAAGCCGACGCGCGCACCTGGGTGCCAGAGCCGGGCACCGATCTGGTCTTCGCCAACGCAATCTACCAGTGGGTGCCGGATCACCTCGCTCACCTGCCGCGTGTCGCCGCGGCGCTGCCGGAGGGTGGGGTGCTCGCGGTGCAGATGCCTGACAACATGGCCGAGCCCTCGCACGAGCTGATGCGGCGCACTGCCGCCGAGGGCCCATGGGCAGAGCAGTTGCGCGACGCCGCGCGGGCGCCGCTGCCGCCGGTGCGGGTCTACTACGATGCGTTTCGGCCCGTCACGCGGCACATCGACATCTGGCACACGGTCTACAATCACGTGCTCGACGGGCCCGAGGCGATCGTGGAGTGGGTGAAGAGCACCGGGCTCCGCCCCTTCATCGATCCGCTGTCGGAGGCTGATCGCGCCGAGTTCCTCGCACGGTACCTCGCGTACATCACCGACGCCTATCCGCGCACGGTCGACGGCAAAGTGCTGCTGCGCTTTCCGCGGCTGTTCATGGTGGTCGCGCGCTGAGCCGAGGCTAGTCGCCGGGCGCCGCCGGTGCTAAGCCCCCGGCCTTGTTGCAGAGCCGGAGTTCCTGTCATGCCCGCCCCGTTCGAAATCAGCTTTGATGGCGCCATCATCCGCGGGGAAGCCGATGGGTTCGGCATTCCGGTCGTGTTCCTTCATTCGGGCGTCACCGATCGGCGGATGTGGGCGGACCAGATGACGGCGCTCGCGGCCGAGGGCTACCACGTGGTGAGCTATGATCGGCGCGGCTTCGGGCAGACCGAGACGGCGGACGTGCCGTTCAACCATCTCGTCGATCTCGAGGCTGTGCTCGACCAGCTCAGCATCCACGCGGCCATCTTTGTCGGCTCGTCCATGGGCGGCGGGCTGGCGCTCGACTTCGCCATCGAGCACCCGGAGCGCACCATCGCGCTGGTGCTGATCGGCACGGCCGTCACGGGCGGCGAGGATGCGGAAGTGCCGGACGAGGCGGCCGGGCTCGAGGATGCCTATGAGTATGCGATCGAGCGCGGCAATCTCGAGAGCGCGAACAAGGTGCTAGCGCATATGTGGCTCGATGGCCCGCTGAGCGAGGCCAATCGCGTTTCCGGGCCAGTGCGCGAGCTGTTTCTCGCCATGAGCGCCATCCAGCTCAACCACCCCGAACTGACGCAGGAAGAGTTTCCCGAGCCCGCGATCGACGCGGTCGGCAACATCACGGCGCCGACGCTGCTGGTGGTGGGCGAGCTCGACTTTCCGGACATCGTCGACCGGCACGAGGACCTCAGCGAGGAAATCGAGAATGCCTTCGCTGTGGTGCTGGAAGACACGGCGCATTTCCCCAGCATGGAGCGGCCCGACCTGTTCGACCCGATCCTGTTCGAGTTCCTCGAAGCGGTGACGGGTCAGGGCGAGGATGATGACGAGACGGACTCGGACTAAGCCGCTTTGATCCTCCCCCCGTATTCGACAGGGGAGGGTAAGGGGGCTAGGCCGCGAGCCGTCCGAAGGCCCGACGGAACGCGGTCGGGCTGACGCCGGTCTTGCCTCGAAAGTGGTGACGGAGGGTTTCCTGGGTGCGGAAGCCTGTGGCTTCGGCGATGGCGTCGAGGCCGAGCGTGGTCGATTCCAGCAGTTCCTTGGTGCGTTCCACCCGCTCGGCGATCAGCCAATTGAGCGGCGACAGGCCGGTCGCGTCGTTGAAGTGTCGAATCAAGGTCCGCTCGGAAAGCCTTGCGGCAGCGGCCATCCGGGTGACCGACCAGTCCTCGTTCAGCCGAGCGCGCAGCGTGTCGAGCAGCGGACCGATCTGGCCGCGCCGTTCGCGCGCGACCGGCCGGGCGACATATTGCGCCTGCCCACCCTCGCGATGCGCCGGCAGCACGAGGCGCCGGGCGACGGTGTTGGCGACTTCGGCGCCGAAATCCTGGCGCACGATGTGGAGGCAGAGGTCGATGCCGGCGGCCGAACCCGCCGCGGTCAGGACGTTCCCGTCATCGACATAGAGGATGTCGGGCTCGACCGTGATGGTCGGGAATTCGGCTCGCAGCGTATCGGCGTAGCGCCAGTGCGTGGTGGCCCGACGGCCATCGAGCAGGCCGGCGCGGGCCGGCACGAATACGCCGGAGCAGAGCGTTGCGATCCGCGCCCCGCGGGCGCTGGCCCGGCGCAGGGCTTCGCCCAGCGGTTCGGGGATCGGCTGCATCGCGCCGCGCCAGCCCGGGACGATGATCAGGCCGGCCTCGTCGAGCCGGTCGAGGTCGTGGGTTGCGTCGACGGTGATGCCGCCCATCGAGCGATAGGGGCCGGGCTCGATGCCGACGATTTCGTAGCTGTACCAGTCGAGATGCGAAAATTCCGGCCGTGGCAGGCCGAAGACTTCGACGGCGATGCCGAACTCGAACATGCAGAGCTGGTCGTAGGCGAGGATGGCGACGTGGCGATTGGTCATGATGGCGGGATATTACCGCATATTGGCGATCCCGCCACTCACCGATCGCGCCAAACTCCGGCAGCATCCGGCCATTCCAACCGATGGAGGCAGAGATGCCCAGCAACGTGACGCTCTTTTCCGCCGCATCCTCCGCCGAGGCACGGCTCCATTTTGCCGCCCGGCTAGGCTTCGAGACGGACTGCTGGGACGTGCATGACGCGCTGAGCCGCGGCGTGCAGGATTTCGTGCTGCTCGATGTTCGTAGCCCTGCACTCTATGCCGCCGGGCACGTGCCGGGCGCGATCAACCTGCCGCATGGCAAGATCACTGGGCGCAAGATGGCCGAGTGGCCGCAGGGAACGCTGTTCGTCACCTATTGCGCCGGTCCGCACTGCAACGGCGCCAACAAGGGCGCGCTGCGGCTCGCCGAGCTCGAGCGGCCGGTCAAGGAGATGATCGGTGGCGTGACCGGCTGGCTGGACGAGGGTTTTTCGCTAGCGACAGGCGAGGCGGTGGGGAGCATTGCGCCGAAGCTAGAGGCGGCGGAGTAGGGTACCGCTGCCTGCCAAACTCACGGTGTCACCCCGGCGAAGGCCGGGGTGCAACTCGCAGCTTGAGCCAGCGGAGAGATGGATCCCTGCCTGCGCAGGGATGACAGCCGGTGGGGAGGCTATGGCGGTGGGTCACACCGGCAGAATATCCGCAAAGTGCTTTTCGAGCTGCGGGGTCGGCAGGTTCGTCAGGTCCTTGGGCAGCTCGGCGACGATCAGTTCCTTCAGCCCCTTGCTGAAAGCCGGGCGCAGGTCGCCGAGCGCGGTCGGGGCGGCGGCGACGATCAGCTGGTCGAAGGCCTTGTCCTGGTGCTTGCGCTCCAGTTCCTCGGCGACGCGCTCGACGAAGCGGCGCTCGCGCACGGCAACCGGGTTCGAGGAGGGCTCAATGGCGCTGCGGCCGTGCCCGACCGAAGAGAAACTGCGGCCCGGACGGTCAGCCTCGATGTCGCTCGCCCTGAGCGGTGCCTGGGCGAACATCAGGTCGTCGACGGCTGTAAAGCCTTCGCGCGGGCGGTGTTCGAACACTTTTGCGGTGGCGCCGTCGGCGATGAGGATCCAGGTGACCTTGGCTTTCATGGCAAGCTCCATTTGCTAGTGACCCAAGCCTAACGCTGGAGGTGGGAATTGGTTTGATCCCGATCAAGCGGCTTGCTGGGGCGGATCACAAAGTCTGATTGGCGATGCCGCCGCGCCGCTGCTAGAAGCCCGCCAACCCGTCGCCGAAGGCGGCCGAAAGGACTTCGCCCTTGGCGTCCGTGACCTCCTCGACTCCCGAAGACCGCACACAGGCCGGGCTCGTCGCCGGGCTCGCGGCCTATATCTTCTGGGGCTTCCTGCCGCTGCTGTTCGACAAGCTCCGCCATGTCGGCGCGACGACGCTCGTCGCCGACCGGACGCTGTGGTCGCTGCTGCTGGTGGGCACGATCCTGATCGTTGCCGGCAAGACGGCGGAAGTCCGGGCGATCCTGCGCGACTGGCGGTCGGTGCGGTCGATGGCCGTCGCAGCGCTGCTCATCGCCTCGAACTGGCTCATCTACGTCTACGCCGTCGAGACCAACCAGGTGCTCGAGGCGAGCTTCGGCTATTTCATCAATCCGCTGGTGAACGTGGCGTTCGGCGTGGTGCTGCTCGGCGAGCGGCTCAATCGCTGGCAGACCGTTTCGGTGGCCATCGCCACGATCGGCATCGGCATCCAGGCGATGGGACTGGGCGGGGTGCCGTATATCGCGCTCAGCCTCGCCGTCACCTTCGCGCTCTATGGCTATATCCGGAAGACGGCGAAGGCCTCGTCGGCGACGGGCCTCCTTGTCGAGACGCTGCTGCTCTCGCCCATTGCGCTCGGCTACCTGACCTTCACCTTTGTCCAGGATGGCGGAGTGGGCGTCCATGGCGATCCGGGCACGCTGTTCCTGCTCGCGCTCACCGGTCCTGCTACCGCCGGTCCGCTGCTGCTGTTTGCCTATGCCGTGCAGCGGCTGCGGCTCAGCAGCATCGGCATGCTGCAGTACATCGCGCCCTCCATACAGTTCCTCCTCGCCATCTCGTTCTTCGGCGAGCATCTCAATGGCACGCGCCTCTTGAGCTTCGCGCTGATCTGGCTTTCGCTGGTGGTCTACACCGCCGATTCCATCGTGCGCCTCAGGAGGGCTGCCGCATGACCGACGAGCTTCAGCCCCGCAACTTCGTCGCCCGGGTCGAGGGCGTATTCGTGGTGCAGAGCGAGGCGGTCGAGTCGACGCCGAAGGAAGAACTGAAGCTCACTTATGCCGGCGTCGTCGGTGACCGGCACGAGGGACTGGTGCGACCCAGCGGAGCGCGCGAGCCTTGGTATCCCCGCGGCACGCGGATGCGGAACGAGCGTCAGCTTTCCATCCTCTCGCTCGAAGAGCTGGCCGAGGTCGCGGCCGCATTGAAGCTGCCAAAGCTGCCGGCCGAGTGGATTGGCGCCAATCTGGCGCTCTCCGGCATCGCGGATTTCTCGAAACTCCCGCCGCGGACGCTGCTGATGTTCCCGAGTGGGGCAACGATACGCATCGATGGCGACAACGGTCCGTGCCGCATCTCGGGCCGCTCGATCATGGAACACCATCCCGATCGAGCGGATGTCGAGTTCGGTTTCGTCCACGCCGCCAAGGGCAAGCGCGGGCTCGTCGGCTGGGTCGAGCGTGAGGGCGCCATCCGCGTCGGCGACGAGGTGAAGGTGCGGACCTGGCGGCAGGCGATCTACGCCGCCGCTGGCTGACCCCATGCCGGGCGCGCCCGGCGGATCGTTTCGGCCACATCCTCGAACACCGCCGCGAACGGCGTCGTCTCGCGCCATACCAGCGAAAGGTGCCGCCGTGCGCCCGGCGATTTCAGCCGGTGGATGCGGATGCGGTTGCCGGTCGCTTCCTTCTTCAAAGCGATTTCGGGCAGCAGCGTGATGCCCTGGCCGTTGGCGACGAACTCGACAATGGTCGAGAGCGAGGTCGCGGCGAAGGTGCGGCGCGCTGTGTCCGGATCGAGCGCACAGGCTGCGATGGCCTGATCGCGGAAGCAGTGGCCCTCATCGAGCAGCAGCATGCGGTCGCCGTCGATCGCCGTGAGCGGCACGGGATCGTTGGCCGGCTCTGCATCGGCCGTCGCCAGCACGAACTCATCGTCGAAGAGCGGCACCTGTTTCAACCGCGGCCCGGCAAATTTGGGCTCGCTGGCGATCAATGCGAAATCGAGGCTGCCATCGCTCAGCCCGGCGATCAGCGCGTCGGTGCGGCTCTCCGAGACGGTGAAGCTCAGCTTGGGCAGGTCGCGCTGCAGCGCCGGGAAGATGTGCGGCAGGAGGTAGGGCGCGACCGTCGGGATCACACCGAAGCGCAGCGGTCGCGACGGCAGGCCGCGCGCGCCGGTGACGAAGTTTTCGAGCGCGTCGGACTGCTCGAGAATCGGCCGCACGCGCTCGACGAACTCACGGCCCAGCGGGGTAGGGCGTACGGACTTGCCGAGCCGGTCGAATAGTGGTGAGCCGCAATGCTCCTCGAGCTGGCGGATCTGCTGGCTGAGGCCGGGCTGGGAGACGTTGCAGCGCTCGGCGGCGCGGCCGAAATGGCCGGTTTCCGCGAGCACCACGGCATAGTGCATCTGTCGGAGTGAGATCATAAGTTGAGATTATCACACCAAGAAGCGCAATCAATTGGCTTTATCCTGTTCGGTTCGCCAGAGTAGAACCATTCCAGATTTCGGATTGGTCGGAGCCGCGGCATTCACCCCGGTGTCACGTCCAATCCCTACGACAACGCGAAGACGAACGGAGACTTCAGATGGACGCATCGAACAATGGTGGCGGCGGCGCCGAGTGCCCGGTTCCCCATGGTGCCGGCGGGGGCGGCAAAGGCCCGGTGACCGGCCGCGGGCGCGGCAATCGCGACTGGTGGCCGACCCATCTCGATATCTCGGTGCTGCACCAGCATTCCAAGGCCGCCAACCCGATGGGCGAGGCCTTCGACTATGCCGAGGCGTTCAAGTCGCTCGACCTGAAGGCGCTGAAGGCCGATCTCACGGCGCTGATGACCGACTCGCAGGACTGGTGGCCGGCCGATTTCGGGCACTATGGTCCGCTGTTCATCCGCATGGCCTGGCACTCTGCCGGCACCTATCGCGTGGCCGATGGCCGCGGCGGTGGCGGCGAGGGCCAGCAGCGCTTCGCGCCGCTCAACTCCTGGCCCGACAACGTCAACCTCGATAAGGCACGGCGCCTGCTCTGGCCGATCAAGGCCAAGTACGGCAATGCCATCTCGTGGGCGGATCTGATGATCCTCACCGGCAACGTCGCGCTCGAATCCATGGGCTTCAAGACCTTTGGTTTTGCCGGCGGCCGCGCCGACACCTGGGAGCCGGTCAGCGACGTCTACTGGGGCAAGGAAGACACCTGGCTCGCCGACACGGCGCGCTACACGGGTGAACGCGAGCTCGAGAACCCGCTCGCGGCCGTGCAGATGGGCCTCATCTATGTCAATCCGGAGGGTCCGGCCGGCAATCCCGATCCGCTCGCCTCGGCGCGCGACATCCGCGACACCTTCGCCCGCATGGCGATGAATGACGAGGAAACCGTGGCGCTGATCGCTGGCGGCCACACCTTCGGCAAGACCCACGGCGCGGCGGAGGCCACGCATGTCGGCGTCGATCCCGAAGCCGCCGAGATCGAGAACCAGGGCCTCGGCTGGGTTTCTACCCACGGTACGGGCTATGCCGGCGACGCCATCGGCTCGGGCCTCGAAGTCACCTGGACCTCGACCCCGACCAAGTGGAGCAACAACTTCTTCTGGAACCTGTTCGGTTACGAGTGGGAGCTCACGAAGTCGCCGGCCGGTGCGCATCAGTGGACGCCCAAGCACGGCATGGGCGCCAACTCGGTTCCCGACGCGCATAACAAGGACAAGCGGCACGCTCCGGCGATGCTGACCTCGGACCTCGCGCTGCGCTTCGACCCGATCTACGAGAAGATCTCGCGCCGGTTCTACGAGAACCCGGATGAGTTTGCCGACGCGTTCGCCCGCGCCTGGTTCAAGCTCACCCACCGCGACATGGGCCCCAAGGCTCGTTATCTCGGCCCGGAAGTGCCGGCCGAAGACCTGATCTGGCAGGACCCGATCCCGGCTCTCGACCATGCGGTCGTCGACGCTGCCGAGATCGCTGCGCTCAAGGCCGATATCGCCGCGACCGGTCTCACCGTCTCGGAGCTCGTCTCGGCCGCCTGGGCCTCGGCCTCGACCTATCGCGACAGCGACATGCGCGGCGGTGCCAATGGCGCCCGCGTGCGGCTCGCCCCGCAGAAGGACTGGGAGGTCAATCGCCCGGCCGAGCTGGGCAAGGTGCTGGCCGCCCTCGAGGGTGTGCAGTCGAAGTTCCAGTCGGGCGGCAAGAAGGTGTCGCTGGCCGATCTGATCGTGCTGGCCGGTTCGGTGGGCATCGAGAAGGCGGCCAAGGATGCCGGATTGTCTCTCGAGGTTCCGTTCACGCCGGGCCGCATGGATGCCTCGGCCGATCAGACCGATGCACCGTCGTTCGCGCCGCTGGAGCCGACTGCCGATGGCTTCCGCAATTATGCGGCGGGCCGCCAGCGGCTGTCGCCGGAGGAGAACCTCATCGATCGCGCCCAGCTGCTCGGCCTCACGGCGCCGCAGATGACGGTGCTGGTCGGTGGCCTGCGCGTGCTCGAAGCAGGCAGCCCGGAGCATGGCGTGTTCACCACGCGCCCGGGCCAGCTGACCAACGATTTCTTCGTCAACCTGCTCGACATGCGCACGAAGTGGAAGCCGGCGTCGGATGACCACAGCGTCTACCAGGGCGTCGACCGCACGACGGGTGAGCCGCGCTGGACCGCGACGCGTGTCGATCTGATCTTCGGCTCGCATTCGCAGCTGCGCGCGCTGGCCGAAGTTTACGGCCAGACCGATGCCAAGGAGAAGTTCGCCAGGGACTTCGTTGCGGCCTGGGTGAAGGTCATGAATGCGGATCGCTACGACCTCGTTTGAGGCCATCCAAATCACCGTTTCAGGGGCCTTCGGAGCGATCCGGAGGCCCTTGTGTTTTGGGGCACCTTGCCCCGATCGGTAAAATTTGAATCAAACCCGGCCAGCCACCTTCAGCGGACACACTGATCTGGCGTTCCAAAGTCGCTCGTACGTCGGCAGAAGCCGGAGGGAAGTGTGACGATGACCGAGATGGAAGAAGGCAACACGACGCGTGCCTTTTCGACGTTCAGGGTGCTGAACGGGGACTCCAATATCGTGGAACGCGAACAGCTGTTCCGCAACATGGCCCAGCTCTATTCCTACGTTTCGGATCGCTGCGACGATGAGCAGGTCGCGCAGTATGACGAAGTGTTGTGCCAGCTGGCCGAACTGGTCGAAGCCGAAGCCCGCGCCCATGTGGCCAAGCTCCTCGCGCCGCTCGACCGGGCGCCTGGCAATGTCGTGGTCAAGCTCGCCAACGATCTGATCGAGGTCGCGCAGCCGCTGCTTGAATTCTCGAACGTGCTGAGCGACGACGACCTCATCGACATCATCATGAACCAGTCCGAGGCGCACCGCGTCGCAATCGCCGGTCGTCCGACCGTCACCGAGCGCGTCGGTGAAGCAATCGTCGAGCACGGCGAGACCGCTTCTGTGACCCGCCTCGTCCGCAACGAAGGCGCCGAACTCGGCACGACGACGCTGAAGCGTCTCGCCGAGCGCGCTGCATCGGATGCCGCAATCGCGCAGGATCTGCGCGGCCGTCGCAATATCGATTGGTCCGCCGTCGGCTCGAAGCTCGAGCAGGTGGGCCAGAAGGTGCGCGAGACTATGGCGCAGATCGACCCGCAGGTCGATCCGGTCACCGTCGGCAAGGTGCAGGCGGTGGTCTACAACCGCATGCGCAACCGCGCCGGCTTCTCCAGCCAGGAATGGAAGGTCGCCTACAACCAGGTGAAGGCGCTGGCCGATCGCAAGCAGCTCGACGAGCGTGCGCTGATCCGTTTCGCCCGCTTCGGCTATGGCCACCACACCGCCGCGGCGCTGACGATCCTGCTCCATGTCGGGCCGGAAGTGTTCGTCAAATGGCTCGCCATGCAGGACTATGTGGCGATCACCGTAGCGCTGCGCGCGCTCGGCATCCAGCCGGACCTGTTCGAGGCGATGATCGCGTCCATGCCGTGGCGCGATCTGCCGAGCCAGCCGGACCTGCAGAATGTGCGCAAGCGCTTCGAGGCGCTCAGCAAGGATGAAGCATCCGAAATCTTCGAGATGTGGCGCACTCACGCCTTCCGCCGCCGGCAGCCCGCCGAGGACGCGGCCGGCGCCGCCTGACCAGTTCCAAAGTCTGTCCTTTACTTCAGCGGCGATCCTCTCCAGGGGGTCGCCGTTTTTTTTGGCCGCTAGAAACGAAAACGGCGGCCCTCGCGAGCCGCCGTCCGTTTGTTCGAAAGCCGTGCGGCTTATTTGGTCGTCAGGTTGTAGTAGACGACGTCCGAGGACGAACCCTGCACGAAGCCTTCCACACCGGCGCGCTCGGCGCGCTGGCCGGTCGACTGGAACATGATGATGTAGGGGCCGACATCGAGCAGCTGCTTCTGCAGCTCGATATAGTCGTTCATGCGGGTGGTCTCATCACGCTCGGACGCGGCCTTGGCGACGGCGGCGGTCAGCTCTTCCGACTGCCAGCTGTTGCGCCAGGCGAGCGGCTTGCCGCCTGTCGCTGCGTCGGTGTTGTCCTTGTTGGTGATGAAGCCGTCGGCGTTGGTGTGCGGATCCATATAGTCCGGACCCCAGTAGACCATCAGCGCCTGGTGCTCGCGGGCACGGTACTTGGTGAGCATCGGCGCCATTTCGGACGAGACGATGTTCACGGTGATGCCGGCCTCGGCGAAGGTTGCCTGAACCGACTGCGCCATGTTGGTGAAGGGCGCGAAGTTCGGCGCATCGAGATCGAGCGTGAAGCCGTTCGGGTAGCCCGCTTCGGTCAGCAGTTCCTTGGCCTTGGCCGGATCGAACGTGTACGGGTTCTCGTCATAGGCGGCCCAGAAGCCCGAAGACCAGAAGGACTGGTGCACCTGCGCCGAGCCCTTGAGGAACGAGTTGGCCATGCCGTCATAGTCGACGAGATAGCGCAGGGCCTGGCGGACCTTGGGGTCCTGCAGCTCGGTCTTGGTCTGGTTGAGACCGATGTAGTAGAGCAGCGATTCCGGGATCGAGGTGACCTTGATGTCGGCATTGCCCTCGAGCGCCGTGATCTGGTCCGGCGTCAGGTTGCGAGCGATGTCGATGTCACCCTTTTCGAGCGCCAGGCGCTGGGCCGAGGCTTCCGGGATGTGCTGGATGACGACGCGCTTCAGGCTCGCAACACCACCGCGATAGTTCGGGTTGGCTTCGAGCATCACGGTCTCGTTCGGCGTCCACGAACGGACGACGTAGGCGCCCGAACCGGCCGAATTGGTCTTCAGCCAGCCATAGCCGAAATCGCCGTCGACTTCGTGCTCGAGCGCGACCTTGGAGTCGACGACCGAGCCGACGACCGAGCCGAGGAGGGCATAGACGAGCGAGGGCGCGAAATCGGTCTCGATGGTAACGACGAGCGTCGAGTCATCGGGAGCGGTGACGAGCGTATCGATATTGTCCTTGGTCCAGCCGAGCTGGGAGAGCAGGAACACCGGGGTCTTTTCGAGCTTGATCACGCGCTGCAGCGACCAGGCGGCGTCGCCGGCGGTGATCGGGTTGCCCGACGCGAAGGTCTGGCCCGGGCGGATCTTGAAGGTGAAGGTCTTGCCGTCTTCGCTGGCGGTGACGCTTTCCGCAACGCCCGGCGACAGCGCAGTCACATCGGTCGGCTCGAACCGCATGATGCGGTCGTAGACATTGGCGAGCACCTCGATGCCGCTGAGCTCATAGGCTTCTGCGGGGTCGAGCGAGATGATGTCGTCGATCTGCTTGCCGATCACCAGCGTATCGGCTGGGGTAGCAGCGATCGCCGGAAGCGGCGCCGCGACGAGCGCGGCAGCCAGCAAGGCGTACTTTAGCACTTTGAACATGCAGTTCTCCTGAACTCTGCCGGTGGGGGAGTTACTGGCCATCGCGGCAGGCGGCGCATCTGAGACCTTTTGACGCTGACTGGCAAGATGCTGGCGGCGAAGCGTTTCCAGGAAATTTGCCGGTTTTCCGGGTCGGATGTCGTCAGGCCGTTGCGCGCCGGAAGCCGCGGCTCGCCGCGATCAGTTCCCGCGTGTAGTCGGCGGTGACAGTGCCGGCGCGCAGATCGTCCGCGCGCACCGTCTCGACCAGCTGGCCGAGCCGCATGATGGCGATCCGCTGGCAGAGGTGCGCCACCACCGCAAGGTCGTGGCTGACAAGGATGCTGGTGAGGCTGTAGCTCTGACGCAGCCGGCTCAACAGGTTCAGGATCTCGGCCTGCACCGACACGTCGAGCGCGGAGGTCGGCTCGTCGAGCAGCAGCACCGGCGGCCTCAGGATCAGGGCGCGGGCGATGGCGACACGCTGGCGTTGACCGCCCGACAGCTGGTGGGGATAGCGGAAGCGGTGCAGCGGCGAAAGCCCGACATCGGCGATCGCGGCTGTCACCTTGGCTTCGATATCTGCTTCGTGGTGGATGGCGAGCGGCTCGCGCAGGATGTCGTCCACCGTCTGGCGCGGGTGGAGCGAGGCATAGGGGTCCTGGAACACGAATTGCAGCAAGCGCCGGTCGGCGCGGCTGCGGCGACCTTCGGCCGGCCGGCCATCGACCTCGAGCCTCGTGCTGGTCGAGGGCACGAGCCCGGCGATGGCGCGGAGGATCGTCGACTTGCCCGAGCCGGACTCGCCGACAATGCCGAACGTTTCGCCGGCGGCGACGTCGAAGGAGACACCGCGCACGGCATTGATCACCCGCCCGGCGCTACGGAAGGAGACATTGAGGTCGGCGACGGAAATCATTGCAGCCATTGCGGGTCGCGGGTCACGGTCGCGAGCTCGTCGCGGCGCACATCGAGGGACGGCGTCGCGGCGACGAGGGCGCGGGTATAGGGGTGTTTTGCGTTCTGCAGGTCGCGGGCGGCGCATTCCTCGACGATGCGGCCGCCATACATGATCAGCACGCGGTCGCAGAAGCTCGAAACGACGGTGAGGTTGTGGCTGATGAAGATCAGCCCCATGCCGCGCTCGCGCACGAGGTCATCCAGAATGCGCAGCACCTCGTTCTGCACGGTGACGTCGAGCGCCGAGGTCGGTTCGTCCGCGATCAGCAGGTCCGGCTCGGCGATCAGCATCATGGCGATCATCACGCGCTGGCCCATGCCCCCCGAGAGCTGGTGCGGATGGAGGTCGTAGACGAGCTCCGGGTCGCGGATGCGCACGGCTTCGAGCATCTTCAGCGTGCGCTGCCTGGCTTCGGCCTTGCTGACCTTGAGGTGGAGGAGGGCCGTTTCGCCGATCTGCTCACCGACGCTTTTCACCGGATTGAGCGAGTATTTCGGGTCCTGCATCACCATCGACATGCGGCGGCCGCGCAGGTCGAGCCACTGCTTCTCGCTGAGGCCGAGGAGGTCGCGGCCGGCATAGGTCATGGTTTTCGCCGTGATCTTGCCCGAGCGCGGCGTCAGCCCGAGCAGGGCGCGGCCGGTGGTGGATTTGCCGGAGCCACTTTCGCCGACAATCCCGAGCCGCTCGCGGCCGAGCGTGAACGAGGCATTGCGGACCGCATGGGTAATCCCGGTGCGCCCGGGAAAGCTGACATTGAGGTCGTCGACGACGAGCAGGGGTTCGGTCATGACGAGGACTTCGGATCGAAAATGTCGCGCAGCCCGTCGCCGAGCAGGTTGAAGCCGAGGCTGACGATGAAGATGGCGATGCCGGGGATGGTCGCGACCCACCACTGATCGAGGATCACGTCGCGGCCGGACGAGACCATGGCGCCCCATTCGGCCGTCGGCGGCTGAGCGCCTAGGCCGAGGAAACCAAGCCCGGCAGCGGTCAGGATGATCCCGGCCATGTCGAGCGTCAGCCGGACGATCACCGACGACAGGCAGAGTGGCACGATATGGCGGAACAGCACGCGCCAGGTCGAGGCGCCCTGCAGCACCACGGCCTGGATGAAATCGGAGCGCGCGATGGTCAGCGTCTCCGAGCGGGCGATGCGCGCATAGGCAGGCCAGGCCGTGAGCGAAATGGCGATCACGGCGTTTTCGATGCCCGGCCCCAGCGCTGCCGCGAAGGCAAGAGCGAGGACGAGGCGCGGAAAGGCGAGGAAGATGTCGGTGATGCGCATCAGCACCGCATCGATCCAGCCGCCGAAATAGCCGGCGATGGTTCCAACCGCGAGGCCGATCGGGACCACGACGACCGAAACCAGCAGCACTATGCTCAGCGTCACGCGCGCGCCGTAGAGGGTGCGCGCATAGATGTCGCGGCCGAGCTCGTCGGTGCCGAACCAATGCTCGGCCGAGGGTGCGGCGAGGCGGCCGACGAGGTCTTGCCGCAGCGGCGACTGGCCGAAGGTGAGGTAGGGCGCGAAAGCCGCGACAAGCAGCAGCAGCACGACGATGATCAGTCCGGCGAGCGCTGCCGGATTGCCGATAATGGCGCGGAGGCCGCGCCAGAGACTGCCGAGCACCGCCTGCCGGCGCGAGGTCGGCGCGTCGCTCATCAGCCATTGGCCGAGGCTCGATGTCGTATCGGTCATGACCGGAGCCTCGGATCGAACAGTTTGTAGAGGAGGTCGGCCAGCATGTTGACGCCAATGAACACTGTGCCCACGACGACCGTGCCACCCAGCACCGCGTTCATGTCGGAGTTGAACAGCGCGCGGGTGATGTAGAGGCCGAGGCCAGGCCAGGCGAACACGGTTTCGACCAGCACCGAGCCTTCTAGCAGCGAGGCGTAGCTCAGCCCGATCACGGTGATCAGCGGCACGAGGATGTTCGGGAAGGCGTGCCGCCACACCGTGCCCCAGAACGAGTTGCCCTTGATGCGGGCCGCCGTCACGTATTCCTGGCTCAGCTGGTCGATCATGAAGCTGCGCGTCATGCGGGCGATATAGGCCAGCGAGTAGTAGGCGAGGATGCTGGCCGGCAGGATCAGGTGGCTGAAGGCATTGGCGAAGATTTCCCAATTGCCCTCGAGTGCGGAGTCGATGAGGACGATGCCGGTGCGCGGCGTCACGACGCCCTGGTAGAATACGTCGAGCCGGCCGGTGCCGCTCACCCAGCCGAGCTTGCCGTAAAAGACGAACAAGCCGACGAGGCCGAGCCAGAAGACCGGCACCGAGTAGCCGAACAGGCCGACGACGCGGATCAGGTGATCCTGCCAGCGGTCCTTCCGCGCGGCGGCGATCACGCCGGCCGGTACGCCGAGCGCGACGCCGATCAGGATGCCGAGCGTTGCGAGTTCGAAGGTCGCAGGGAAGACGCGGGCGAGGTCGGTCAGCACCGGCTGGCTGGTCAGCACCGACATGCCGAAGTCGCCGGTGACGAGGCGCTTCAGGTAGATCAGGTACTGCATCCACAGCGGCTGATCGAGGCCGAGCATGATGAAGGCGTTGTCGTAGGCGGCCTGGGTAGCCTTGTCGCCGACGACGGCCAGCACCGGGTCGATATTGGTCAGCCGGCTGATGAGAAAGGTGACGAGCGTCAATCCGATAAAGGTGACGATCAGGCTCGCGACCACCGAAAGCGTGCTGCGGATCAATGCCCCGGCGCGATGCCCACGCTGTTGGGCCACCGTGTGGCCGCCGCTGGTGTCGACGCTCAAGCGGCTTTCTCCGCAGCTTGCATCGCATCAAATCGGAGCGCCAGCGCACAGCAGAGCCTTGCCGGCAGGGCCAGCCTTGCCTCGGCGGCGGCGACGCGCTCGGGCGTATAGTGGTGGTCGGCATCGAGCAGGTTGATGGTCGCGACGAGGTCGTCCTCGAGCACCACCGGCAGGTTGATCACCGAACCGCAGCCGAGCGAGGCGATCAGCTCATAGTCGGGGAAGACCTTGGCGATGTCCTCGATGGTGTTGGCGACAAAGCTGCGCCGTTCGAGGTGGACGATGTCGAACCAGTCGTCGCGATGGATGGGCTTGGTGCCCGACACCGGATACTCGGTCGGGTGATCCGAATAGGCGCGACGCGCGAGGCCGGCGGCCATGTCGACGGTCATCACGGTGAAGAGCTTGTGGCCGCACACGTCGGCGGCCAGCGTCTCGAGCGCCTGCCATGCGGCGTCGGCGTCCCGGGCCTTTGATATCGCCGCAAGGAAGGTGGAATCTGCAGAGGTCATAGTCGGAATGCCGGGGTCGTCAGAGGATCGCCGACACTCGTCATTTGTCGGGGCAAAGGCAAGCCCCGCGCATGGGAGGCTGGGTTACTGCACCTGCCGCTCCACAAGTGCTGCCAGTTGTGCTGCGACCGTGCCCCAACCGTCGTGGAACCCGAGCTGCTCGTGCATGGCGCGATCGGCGTCCGACTTGTGCATCACGTGGGCGTGGTACGCCGTGCCGTCCGCATGGTCGGTGAGCGAGATCACCGCCGTGATCAACGGGTTCTCGGCCGGGCGCCAGCCGCCGGTCAGGGCGTTGGTGAAGACGAGTTGGCGTTCGGGCTCAATCGCGAGATAGCAGGCCGAGAGGTGTGGGCCAAAGCCGCCGCCACCCTCGCTGATCTCGGTGATCAGTGCACCGCCGGGGCGCAAGTCCATTGCCGCGACGCGGCAAAGCGCCGGTGCTGGGATCCACCACTGCTCGAAACTGGATGGTGTCGTCCAGGCGGCCCAGACCATGCTGCGCGGCGCCTTGATGACACGGCTCAGTTCGAGATCAAGGTTCGGGTCAATCTTGCGGGTCATTCTGCTTGTCCATCGCGCGGATAACGAAGTGCTCGAGCCGGTCGGTCCGGCCCTCCCAGAGAGCGCGCTGCTCGTCGAGCCAGCCGGAAACCAGCCGCAGCCGGTCCTTGTCGATGCTGGCGGTACGGACGCGACCGTCCTTCTTGGTGTGGATCAGGCCGGCCTGTTCGAGCGCATGGATGTGCTTCATGAACGAAGGCAGGGCCATGTCGAACGGCTCGGCCAGCGCCGAGATGCTGGCATCGCCGCGACCGAGCCGCGAGATCACGGCGCGCCGGGTCGGATCGGCGAGCGCCTGGAAGACGGTATCGAGCTGACTGAGATATTGAGCCATAAGGCTAACTATCAGCCGGTATCACTTAGCGCAAGAGCTAAGTATCGAAAAAGCTGGACCGTATGGCGCGCGAGATATAAAGATATCTTTATATCCGATGCGAGGACGAATGACCGAAACGGCTGATCTGGTTGGCGTGCTGCGCGCGGCGGGGGAAACCACCCGGCTGCGGCTATTGGCATTGCTGGCCGATGGCGAGCAGTCGGTCAAGGATCTCACCGAGATTTTGGGCCAGAGCCAGCCGCGCGTGTCGCGTCACCTGAAGCTGCTCGCCGATGCCGGCCTCGTCAATCGCAATGCCGAAGGCGCCTGGGCCTATTACGGGTTGGCCGATGCCGGGGCAGGGGGCGACCTCGCCCGCTGGCTGATCGGTCGGCTGTCACCAGAAGATGCCGATCGCGTTCGCGACAAGAAGCGTCTCGAAGCCGTGCGGCTCGCACAGGCCGAGCAGGCCGCGTCCTACTTCGCCAAGGTTGCCGACAGCTGGGACCTGCTGCGTTCGCTGCACGTCCCGGAGGAAGCAGTCGAGACCGCGATCCTGAAGGTGGTCGAAGGCCGCAGCGTCGATACGCTGATCGATCTCGGCACCGGCACCGGCCGCATGCTCGAACTGCTGTCCGGTCACTACCGGCGCGGCATCGGCATCGATGCAAGCCGCGAGATGCTGGCCGTGGCGCGCGCAAAGCTCGCCGCGAGTTCCGTCGGGCACGCGCAGGTGCGGCTCGGCGACATCGGCGATCTCGACAGCGGGGCGCTCAAGGCCGACCTCATCATCATCCACCAGGTGCTGCACTATTTCGACGATCCGGGCCGCGTGCTGTCGCAGGCGCGCCGGGCGCTGAAGCCGGGCGGTGAAATGCTGATCGTCGATTTCGCCCCACACGGGCTCGAATTCCTGCGCAGCCACCACGCGCATCGCCGCCTGGGGATCGGCGAAGCGCAGATGACCGCCTGGGCCCGCGCCGCCGATCTCGGCGTCGCATCGTTTCAGAGCTTTCCCCCGACCAATTCCGCCGAAGGCCTCACAGTCTGCCTCTGGCGCCTCATCGACGAGACGGACCAACCCAAATGAGTACCGACTATACCGATCGCCCGAGCCGCCGCAGCCCGGAGGCCCGGCCCGATTTCCGCGTCTCGTTCGAGTTCTTCCCGCCCAAGACCGACGTCATGGAAGAGCGCTTCTGGGAATCGATCCACAAGCTCGCCCCGCTCCATCCACGCTTTGTCTCCGTCACCTATGGCGCCGGTGGCTCGACCAGGGAGCGCACGCTCCGCATGGTCAAGGAAGTGAAGGCGCAGACCGGTGTCGATGCCGCGGCGCATCTTACCTGCGTCGGCGCCACGCGCGACGAGGTCGACGACGTGGTGCGCGGCTACAAGGAGGCAGGCGTCCATCGCATCGTCGCGTTGCGCGGTGATCCGGCCGAGGGCATCGGCAAGCCGTTCACGCCGCACCCGGACGGGTACCGCGACGGCGCCGACCTCGTCGCCGGTATCCGCCGGATCGGCGATTTCGAGATCTCGGTCGCTGCCTACCCGGAGAAGCATCCGCAGAGCCCGAACTGGGACGCCGATATCGATAACCTGAAGCGCAAGCTGGATGCCGGGGCGACCCGCGCCATCACCCAGATGTTCTTCGACAATGACGACTATTTCCGCCTCGTGGACCGGGCACAGGCCGCCGGCATCACGGCGCCCATCGTGCCCGGCATCCAGCCGATCCATTCGTTCAAGCAGATCTCCGGCTTCGCCGCCCGCTGCGGGGCCACCATCCCAGGCTGGGTGGCGGATCGATTCGAAGGACTGGACGAGGATCCCGAGACGCACGCACTGGTCGCGTCCGCAGTCGCAGCCGAGCAGGTGCTCGAACTGGTCGACAACGGCATCACCGAGTTTCACTTCTTCACGCTCAACCGCTCTAACCTCGTCCTCGCACTGGCCCGGCTGCTGGGTTATCGCCCCGACTAGCGGTCGGCGCGTTCAGCGACGGTTCATGTCCGTTCAGGCATCGTTCACCCTCGGGGCAGGTGCGTGGCCACAACATGGCCACTAAGTTGCGTAGGGTTCCGCCACAGGGTGGACGGGCCAGTTTTTGAAGGACAGCAGGCTATGAAATTGGATGCCAAGGTGAAGGGCGGACTGGCCTGGGCCGGTCTGATCGTCATCCTCGCCGTGCCCGCGGCGGACATCATTCTAGGCAAGCCCGGCGACGCCAATGCGACTGCGACGGCTGCCGTCGCGACCACGCCAGCCGCCGGAAAACCGGCCCTCACGCTGCCGAGCGCCAAGCCCGCGACCGCTGTCGATCCCGTGCAGACCGCCTCCACCGGCGACGGCGCCGCTGTCGACAAGTACATCCAGTCGGGCAAGACGCTTCCGTCCTACATTTCCGATGCCGATGAAGTCGCGACTGCTCCCGCTCCAAGCAAGCCGGCCGTTTCGACGACACCGCCGACGCAGGTAGCAACCGTCGCGCCGGTCGAGGTCACGCCGCCCGTGCCGCTGCCGCGCAGCGCTCGGCCGCAGACGACCACTGTCGCCTCGCTCCCGGCCACCGGCCAGCCGCCGCTCATCGTCGACGAGACGCGTCTCAATGATCAGGCAGGCGTGGACCGCTTCCCGCTCAGCGACGAGCCGCAGGTGGTAACCGGCGATCAGCTCGAGGAATGGGATTCCGGCTCGCTCGCCGAGTATCTCGAGCGCAAGGGCCTGCTCTCGGATGGCCAGCCGACGGCCCAGCAGGGGCAGTTCGCCGAGGAGCCGCCGCGTCGCCGGCTCGACGAGTTCTGGCTGTTCTGACAATAATTCTTCGGCCGCCACGTCCGGCGGCCGCACCGTCCGCGGGGGTGGCAGGTGCAATCGGCCGCATGTCTGAAGTCTATGTTTTTCGCGCCTAGTCGATATTGTGCGCCCAGATCGGAGAGGCACATGTCGGTCTGGCAGCGGCTCAGCGCATTCGTCGGTTCGGCGAGCGAGCGGACAGGTCTTGTCGGCTCGCTGGTCAACGCGCTCGACCCGGACAACTGGCTGCCGGGCGGTCGTGACGCTGCGTTTACGCTGGCGCTGATCGCGCTCTCGGCCAAGATGGCGGTGTCTGATGGTGTCGTCACCGCATCGGAGCTGCGGGCCTTCCAGCGCACGGTCGAGATCGCCCCCGGCATAGAGGAACAGGTCGACAAGCTGTTCAAGCTCGCCCAGCAGGATGTCGCCGGCTACGAATCCTATGCCAAGAAAATCCGGCGCTTCTTCATCGACAGCCCGGAAACGCTCGAGCACGTGCTCGATGGGCTGTTCTTCATCGCCTCGGCGGACGGCATGATCCACGATGCCGAGCTCGAATACCTGAAGAATGTCAGCGACATATTCGGCTTCGACGACGCGCGCTTCGAGCAGCTGACGGCGCAGCACGTGCTGTTCGAGCGCGGGGTCGACCCCTATGTGGTCCTCGGTCTCGCGCCGACGGCCAACCGCGACGAGGTGAAGCGCGTCTATCGCCTGCTGGTCGCCGAGCACCATCCCGACCGGCTGATCGCCAAAGGCGTGCCGGAGGAACTGATCGATGTGGCGACGGCCCGCATGGCTTCGATCAACAATGCCTACAACCAGATCATGAAGGCTGCGGCCTGATCTCGTTCACCGCTTCGGGCGCGATGGCTTGACGGGCTGAAGCCTGTCCGCCATATGCGCCCGGTCAGTTGACCGGGTGGCCGCTCCGCGCGCTCCAGCACGCGGGGAGGAAAGTCCGGGCTCCATCGAAATACGGTGACGGCTAACGGCCGCCGGGGGCGACCCCAGGGAAAGTGCCACAGAAAGCAAACCGCTCCGCTTGCGGGGTAAGGATGAAAGGGTGCGGTAAGAGCGCACCGCGGGCCTGGCAACAGGACCGGCACGGCAAACCCCACCGGGAGCAAGCTCAAATAGGGACGACGCGGGGAAACCCAGCCGATTTCGAGGCCGGTCGTCCGGGTTGAGTGCACGAAGCCGGCAGCAATGCCGTCTCAAGATGAATGGCCGCCACGTCCGTCCGCGAGGGCGGGCCCTACAGAACCCGGCTTACAGGTCGACTGTCGGATATCGAAGGGGTGGGCGAAAGCCTGCCCCTTCGGCCCGTTTGGGCGCTTATGGTGAAGGCAGCCGTAACCTCAACAGAATCTTAATCTGGCCCGGCCAAAGTGCGGCGATTGTCCCCATAGGGGACGCTGTGCGTATCGGCAGCACATCGCGTGATTTGCCGGGTGGAGTATCGGGCGGAAGATGAGTGAGCCGAGAGGCAGCGACGGGCAGGCACCTCATATTCCGGTGCTCCTGGCCGAGGTGCTCGAGGCGCTGGCCCCGCTCGATGGTGCGCGCATCCTCGACGGCACGTTCGGGGCTGGCGGCTACTCACGGGCTTTGCTCGAAGCCGGCGCTTCGGTGATCGCGGTCGATCGCGATCCGTCCGTGCTGCCGCATGTCGAGCGCCTGAGCGCGGATTTTCCGAGTCGATTCAAGTTCGTGCCCGGGACTTTTTCCGAGCTGGATGAACTGGCTGCTGGGCCGGTCGATGGCGTGGTGCTCGATATCGGCGTCTCGTCCATGCAGCTCGACCAGGCCGAGCGCGGCTTCTCGTTCATGCAGGAAGGCCCGCTCGACATGCGCATGTCGTCGGATGGCGAGAGCGCGGCCGATCTCGTCAACGATCTCGACGAGGATGTGCTTGCTAACCTGCTGTTCGCGTTCGGCGAGGAGCGAAAGTCGCGCCGGATCGCGCATTCGATTGTCGCGGCCCGAACTGCCGCGCCGATCACCACGACCACGCAGCTGGCGCGGCTGATCGAAAAGGCCATTGGCCGGAAGCCGGGCGACGCCCATCCGGCGACGCGCAGCTTCCAGGCGCTCCGCATTGCGGTGAACGGCGAGTTCGAGCAGCTGGTCGAGGGGCTGTTCGCGTCCGAGCGCCTGCTCGGCGAGGGTGGGCGGCTCGCCGTCGTCACCTTCCACTCGCTCGAGGACCGGATCGTCAAACGCTTCTTCGATCCGCAGAAAGGTGCACCGACACAGTCGCGTCACCTGCCGCAGGTGAGCGAAGAGGCGCAGCGCTGGACGCGTGTCGGCAAGGCGATCAAGGCCGGTGCTGCCGAACTTACCCGCAATCCGCGCTCCCGTTCAGCGACGCTGCGCTCGGGCATTCGCTCGGCGGCTGCGGCGCGCGCCGTGACCCTCTCAGGTCTCGGCGTTCCAACCTGGCGAGGCGCCGCATGATCAAGCTCATCAATGCGGTGATGGTCTGCACCAGCCTGTTCGTCCTCGTCGGCGTCTACGGGCTCAAGTACTCGGTCGAGGACATCGCCGCCGAGAAGGCGTCGCTTGAGCGCAGGATCGACCGGCAGACGGGCGAACTGAGCCTGCTGCAGGCCGATTGGTCCTACCTCAACCAGCCGGCGCATGTTGCGCCGATCGTTCTCCGCCACCAGGAAGCGCTCGGGCTGGTGCCGACCGACCAGACGCAGTTCGGCCGGATCGACACGCTGCCAATGCGCCCCGCAGCGCCGGACACCGCCGCGCTCGATGATCTTCTCAACGCACTCGATCAGGGCATCGACCCGATCGGCCAACTGATCGAGGCCAACTGATGGCGATCCTCAGCGTCGGCGCGGATACGATCTCGCTCGATGGCGGGCGCAAGTCGCGTGGCAATCTCACCAAGGCGCGCATTCGCTGGGTCATCGCCGCGCTGGTGCTGGTGTTCGCCGTGGTGGGCGGGCGGCTGGTCCAGCTCGGCTCGACCGTCACCGACTCGACTATCGAAGGCGTCGCCCGCGATATCATCACTGCCAGCCGTCCCCCGATCCTCGATCGCAACGGGCTCGAAATGGCGGTCGACATCCGCGTGCCGTCGCTGTTTGCCGAGCCGCGCCGCATCATCGATGTCGAGGAGGCAGTGCAGAAGCTCCGCACCGTGCTGCCCGAACTCGACGAGGACTGGCTGCGCAAGCGGCTCACCGGCGACAAGGGCTTCGTCTGGGTGAAGCGCGAGCTGACGCCGGCCATCGAGGAGCGCATCTTCCAGCTCGGTATTCCCGGGCTCGATTTCGTCACCGAGAGCAAGCGCTTCTATCCGTCGGGCAAGGAAGCCTCGCATATCCTGGGCGGCGTCAATATCGACAACCAGGGCACCATGGGCATCGAAAAGCACATGGATGACGACAGCCTTGCGGTGCTGCAGGCCACCGGCCTCGCCCGTGATGCCGACATGAGCCCGGTGAACCTGTCGGTCGACCTGCGAGTCCAGCACGCGCTCTACTCCGAACTCCAGGACGCCTTCACCCGCTACCAGGCGATCGCGGCCGCCGGGGTGATGATGGACATCAAGACCGGCGAGATCATCGCGCTCGCGTCGCTGCCCGATTACGATCCGAACAACCCCTCGACGCTGTTCCAGGACTTCAACGGCAAGAAGAACGACCGCTTCAACCGCGTCACTTCAGGCATCTACGAGCTCGGCTCGACTTTCAAGACGGTGACATTGGCGGGTGCGCTGGACAGCGGCATGGTACGCATCACCGACCAGTTCGACGCGCGGTTCGGCGTCCGCTTCGGGCGCTTCACCATCGACGATTTTCACGGCAAGCACCGCATCCTGACCGTGCCCGAAGTGTTCAAGTACTCCTCGAACATAGGCACGATCAAAATCATGCAGCAGATGGGCAAGGACTCGTTCCGCGACTTCCTGAGCCGGATCGGCATGGACAAGACGGTGCCGTTCGAGTTGCCGGAAATGCGCCAGCCCAAGGTGCCGGCCAAGTTCTCTGAGATCGTCGCGGCGACCTCGAGCTTCGGCCATGGGCTGTCCGTCTCGCCACTACACATGCTTCGCGCCGTGGCCGCCTTCGTCAACGACGGCAACATGGTGACGCCGACGCTCTACAAGCGCAGCGTGGAAGAGGCGCAGCAGACCTACGTACCTGTGATTTCGCCGGCGACCAGCGCCCAGATCCGTTACCTGATGCGGCTCAACGCCATCGATGCGGGCGGCTCGGCGACGCGCATGAACAAGCTCGCCAAGGGCTACCGCGTCGGCGGCAAGACCGGCACGGCGCAGAAGGTGGTCAATGGCGCCTATTCCTCGGCGCTGAACTTCAACGCCTTTGCCTCGGCGTTTCCGCTCGACAACCCGCGCTACGCCATGGTGATCATCGTCGATGAGCCCAAGGCGGAGGCCGGTTTGATCTCCAGCCAGAACACCGCAGGCTATAATGCAGGTGAAATCACGGGGCGAGTGGTGCAACGGGTTGCGCCGATGCTTGGAATCGCGCCCGACTTCAGCGAAATACTGGATCAGAACCTTGTCCCACCAGAACTTCGCTGAAGCCATCCGAGAAGACGTGCCCTTCGCGCTGAACGAACTGCTCAAAGGAGCGGGCGCCGCTAACGTGCCGGCGCTCGAGGTAGAAGGCGTCAATGCCGACAGCCGGGCCATTGCGCCTGGCGAAGCGTTCTTTGCGCTGCCCGGCACGCGCGTCCACGGCAATGGCTTTGCCGCGCAGGCGGTGAGCCAGGGCGCGACGGTGATGATCACTGATCGTGCACCAGACACCGCACCAGGCGTTCCCGTCGTCCTTGTCGAGGATGTCCGTGCTGCCTATGCGCAGGCTGCCGCCCGGCAGTTCGCGCCGCAGCCGACGATCAATGTCGCAGTCACCGGCACCAACGGTAAATCCTCGATCGTCTCGTTCGTGCGCCAGATCTGGACTTATGCCGGCATCGAAGGCGCGAGCCTTGGCACGGTCGGGGTCGAGACCAGGGCCGGGATCGAGCCGCGCGAGCTCACCACGTCCGATCCGCTGTCGCTGCATCGCGATCTCAAGGCGCTCAAGGCGCGCGGTATCGACCATGTGGCGATGGAGGCGTCCAGCCAGGGGCTCGACCAGCGCCGCGTCGACGGCATCCGCTTCAACGCGGTGGCGTTCAGCAATCTCAGTCGTGACCATCTCGACTATCACCTCGACATGGAAACCTATCGCGAAGCGAAGCTGCGGCTGTTCAAGGACCTGATCGCCGATGGCGGCGCGGCCGTGGTCAATGTCGATGATCCAGAGCACATGCCGTTCCTGTTCGCCGCGCTCGATCGCGGCGCGACGCTGATGACGGTGGGGGCCGAGGGCGCGTTCCTCGAACTCACCGACATCCGCAACGAAGGCTATGGCCAGCGGGTCACCGGCCGCATGGTCGGCGAGCCGATCAGCTTCCTGCTCCCGCTCACGGGCGCCTTCCAGGTCTCCAATGCCGCCGTGGCGCTGGCGCTTGCCGTCGCCACAGGCGCGCCGCAGGACAAGGCGGTCGAGGCCATGGCGACGCTCAAGGGCGCCAAGGGCCGCCTCGAACTCGTCGCTGAGCACAATGGCGCGGCGGTGTTCGTCGACTATGCGCACAAGCCCGTCGCGCTCGAGACTGCCCTCGAGTCGCTGCGCCCCTATGCCAGCAACAAGCTCAAGGTCGTGTTCGGCGCCGGTGGCGACCGCGACCAGGGCAAGCGCCCGATGATGGGCGAGGCGGCTAGCCGGCTGGCCGACGACGTGCTGGTGACGGACGACAATCCGCGCACCGAAGATGCCGCGACCATACGTAAGCAGATCCTCCTCGCCACCGACGGTGCCCGCGAGATCGGCGATCGCCGCGAGGCGATCCAGACCGCCATCGGCGAGTTGCAGCCGGGCGATGTCCTGCTGATTGCGGGCAAGGGCCACGAGGACTATCAGATCATCGGCACGACCAAGCACCACTTCTCGGACCACGAGGTGGTGCTGGAGACGTTGAAAGGACTGTAGCCGCATGCGACCCCTCTGGACTGTCGCCGAGGTCGTCAAAGCCACCGGCGGCCACCCGGAGGGCGTTTCGGACGGCCCTATCTCCTCGATCTCGATCGATTCCCGCGAAATCGCCGCCGAGGCGCTGTTCGTCGCCATCAAGGGCGATGTGCATGACGGGCACGATTTCGTCGGCAAGGCGCTGGAGGCCGGCGCCACCGCTGCCCTCGTCTCCGAAGCCTATTTCCGCGCCAAGGGCGGGCAGGGCCTCATTGTCGTCGCCGATCCGCTGAAGGCGCTCGAGGCGCTGGCGGTGGCGGCACGGGCGCGCAGTCGCGGCCAGATCGTCGCGGTGACCGGCAGCGCCGGCAAGACCACCACCAAGGAAGCCATCCGCACCGTGCTCGCCGTGTTCGGCGAGACGCACTACTCGATCAAGAGTTTCAACAATCACTGGGGCGTGCCGCTGATGCTGGCGCGCCTGCCGCGCGAGGCGCAGTTCGGCGTGTTCGAGATCGGCATGAACCATGCCGGCGAAATCACCCCACTGGTGAAGCTCGTGCGCCCGCATATCGCGGTGATCACCACGGTGGCGGCGGCGCATCTCGAATTCTTCAACTCGGTCAGTGACATCGCCGCAGCGAAGGCCGAGATCTTCCTCGGGCTCGAGCCGGGCGGCACTGCGCTGCTCAACGCCGATCACGAATACCTCCACATCCTCTTCGCCCATGCTCGCGCCGCGGGCGTCGGCCGCGTCGTTACCTATGGCTTCGACGACAGCTCCGACTGGCGCATCACCGCCGTAGGTGGCAGCGGCGACAAGACCGTCGCCAATGTCGTGCACGACGGTGAGGCCTATCGGCTGGAGCTGCAGGTGCCCGGCCGGCACATGGTCGCCAATGCCGTCGCCGCGCTGGCTGTCGCCTCGATCTCGGGCGAAGGCACCAAGGCTGCGATCGACGCGCTCGGCAAGTTCGGCGCGCCGGAGGGCAGGGGGCTGACGCTGCGGCTCGGGCCCAAGGACAAGCCGCTGCTGCTCGTCGATGAGAGCTACAATGCCAACCCGGCTTCTATGAACGCGGCGATGGACCTCTACACCGGCGTCACCCCGCCGGGCGGGAGGAAAGTGCTCGTCCTCGGTGACATGCTCGAGATGGGTCCGCAGGGCCCGCAGCTGCATGCCGGGCTGCTGAAGGCGGTGCTCAAGACCGGCGCCACCCAGGTTTATCTCGTCGGCGACGCCATGCGCTCGCTCGCCGGAGAGTTGGCGCGGCACGCCGAAACCGACCGTGACGCACCGGCTGTGACCCATATGCCCACCGCCGAGGAGATCGGCGAGACGGTCCTCTCGGCGCTTGCCTATGGCGACGCAGTTATGGTCAAAGGGTCGAAAGGCGTCCGGCTGGCAGCGCTCGTCGCCAAAATTCGCGAGCGCTTCGAAGCCGTGTAGGGTGGGACACCGACAGCATGCTGTATTTCCTCGGGCAGTTGGGCGATAGCCTCGCCGCCTTTAACGTGTTCCGCTACATCACCTTTCGTACCGCCGGGGCGGTGATCACAGCACTCTTCTTCGTCTTCCTGTTCGGCCCCGGCATGATTGCCGGGCTGCGCGTGCGCCAGGGCCGCGGCCAGCCCATCCGCGAGGACGGTCCGGCGAGCCACCTGCTGACCAAGAAGGGCACGCCCACCATGGGCGGGCTGATGATCCTCTCGGGCGCAGTGATCTCGATCCTCCTCTGGTCGAACCTCACCAATCTCTACGTCTGGGCCGTGCTGTTCGTGACGATTTCGTTCGGCGCCATCGGCTTCTGGGACGATTACCTCAAGGTCACGAAAGCCTCGCACAAGGGCTTTTCCGGACGGCAGCGGCTGCTGATCGAAGGCCTCGTGGCGCTGATCGCAGCCTATGTGATGGCCTCGGTCACCGACCCCACCATCGCAACGCAGCTCATGTTCCCGTTCGTGAAGGGCTCGGGGCTGCCGCTCTGGTACCTCTTCTATTTCTTCGCCGCCTTTGTCATCGTCGCGGCCGGCAACTCGGTGAACCTCACCGACGGGCTCGACGGGCTCGCCATCGTGCCGGTGATGGTGGCGGCAGCGTGCTTCGGGCTCATCGCCTATCTGGTCGGTTCAGGTACCTACGCCGAATACCTGCTGCTCAACAACGTGCCGGGCACGGCGGAGCTTGCAGTAGTGTGCGGGGCGCTGATCGGCGCCGGCCTCGGCTTTTTGTGGTTCAACGCCCCGCCGGCGCAGATCTTTATGGGCGACACGGGCTCCTTGGCGCTGGGCGGCGCGCTGGGCGCCATCGCCGTCGCCACCAAGCACGAGATCGTCCTCGCCATCGTGGGCGGCCTGTTCGTGCTTGAGGCAGTTTCGGTGATCGTGCAGGTCACCTCATTCAAGCTGACCGGCAAGCGCGTGTTCAAGATGGCGCCGATCCACCACCATTTCGAGATGATGGGCTGGACCGAAAGCCAGGTCGTGATCCGGTTCTGGATCATCAGCCTCGTCCTGGCGCTGATTGGGCTGAGCTCGCTGAAGCTGCGGTAAGTCGCCATCACCAACGGGTGGCGGGGCGGGTCAGCAGGCTTGCCAGTTCGGGCGGCCGCCGCACGTCGTCGAAGTGGCGCATTTGCACGGCGCCGACGTCTCCGACAGCCATGAGCTCGGCCTCACCTGATTCCCAAACCACCAGATCGAACTCTGACTCGTTCCGCCGGAGGTTCAGGTGACATGACCGCTTCGATCTGTCTGCTGGCGAGCGGCGGAATTGCCCGGACACGCCGCGCTCCTCCAGCAGCGGGCTGACGGAGGTCCACCAGATCTCAATGACGTCAATGATGTTCATGTCGCCGCCTCGCCCAAACGCATGTTTAGCGCAGATTCGCAAAACGCGAATCCGTTGCCAACTTGGTAACCACCAGCCCCGTACAATTTGCCTCAAGTTGTAGCGTACGGGAGACCGCCCGGATCAGGGCGGCGTCGATCAGATGTTTTCACGCGAGCGCAAAACCCCCATCGCCGAGTGGTGGTGGACGATCGACAAGTCGCTTCTCGCAGCCCTGATCCTCCTCATGCTGGTCGGCGTGCTGCTGAGCTTTGCGGCGAGCCCGCCGGTGGCTGAGCGTCTTGGCCTCGGACCGTGGCACTTCATCGTGCGTCAGGCGATCTTTGCGGCGCTGGCCCTGCCGGTAATGCTGGCGGCGTCCTTCCTGCCGCATCGGGCGGCGCGGTGGACTGCGCTCGGCGTGCTCGTCGCCTCGATCATCATGCTGTGGCTGACGTTGCGCTTCGGCGTTGAAGTCAAAGGCGCGCGGCGCTGGATCTCGATCGCCGGCAACACCGTGCAGCCGTCCGAGTTCGTAAAGCCCGCCTACGCGATCATCGGCGCGTGGCTGTTCGCCGAAGCGATGAAGCAGAAGGGCGTGCCGGCGCGTATCCTTGCGACCGGCATCATGCTGTCGATCGTCGGCGGCCTGCTGCTGCAGCCGGACATCGGTCAGACCGCGCTGGTGCTTGCGACCTGGGGTGCGCTGCTGTTCCTGTCGGGCATTTCGTGGATCGTGATCTTCGGGCTCGGGGCCGGCGCAGTTGGCCTGCTCTTTGGCGCCTACATGTTCTTCCCGCACTTCGCCAAGCGCATCGATACCTTCATCAACCCGGAAGGCGGCGGCAATACCTACCAGGTCGACAAGGCGCTGGGATCGCTGCTCGAAGGCGGCTGGTTCGGGCGCGGCCCGGGTGAATCGCTCGCCAACAAGGTGATCCCGGACGCCCACGCCGATTACGTGTTCTCGGCTGCGGCCGGCGAGTTCGGCATCCTGTTCTGTCTCTGTCTCGTGGCGCTGATCGGCTTCATCGTCGTCAAGGCGCTGATCGGTGCCCAGCAGCAGTCGAGCCTGTTCGCGCGGCTCGCGGCGTCGACCCTCGCCATCCAGTTCGGGTTGCAGTGCTCGATCAACCTCGCGGTGAACCTGAGCCTCATCCCGCCCAAGGGCATGACACTGCCCTTCGTCTCCTACGGTGGCACCTCGATGCTCGCGATTGCCTTCGGCATGGGGCTGATGCTGGCGCTGACGCGCAAGAAGCCGGAGGAACGGCTCGCGAGCGGGCTTCCCGTCTATCGCACGGCAGTGCTATCCCCCGCCGAATGAGCCGATTTGTTCTTATGGCAGGCGGTACGGGAGGCCATCTCTTCCCGGCCATGGCGCTGGCGCAGGAACTGCGCCGGCGTGGCCACGATATCCAGCTGATGACCGACCACCGCGTTGCCGCCTATGGCGACAAGTTCCCGGCCAGCGCGACACATATCGTGCCGTCGGCGACGCCGTCGGTCAGCAATCCCGTCAAGTTCGCCATTGCCGGGGTGAAGATCACCTGGGGCATCGGCGTCGCGTGGTTCAAGCTGTTGGGCATCAAGCCCGATGCGGTGATCGGCTTTGGCGGCTACCCGGTATTTCCACCCTTCATCGCAGCGAGCCTCCTCGGTGTGTCGGGAATTCTCCACGAACAGAACGCGGTGATGGGCCGTGCCAACCGGGCCCTCGGCCGGTTCGCCAAACTCATCGCGCTGAGCTTCGGCAAGACCGCCAAGGCGGAGGCTTTTGCCGACAAGAGCCAGCTCGTCGGCAATCCGGTGCGCGATCGCGTGCGCGCCGTCGCCGCGACGCCGTATCCGCCGCTCGGCCTCGCCGATCCGATCCGGCTGCTCGTCTTCGGCGGCAGCCAGGGCGCCCGCGTGTTCGGCGACCTCGTGCCGCCGGCAATCGCCGAGCTGCCGGCGGAGATCCGGTCGCGCCTGATCGTCACCCAGCAGTGCCGGCCCGAAAATCTCGACCAGGTGGCCGAGACGTACCGGCAGGCCAAGGTGAATGTCGAACTCGCCGCCTTCTTCGATGACCTGCCCGAACGCATGGCGGCCGCGCACCTGATCGTCTCGCGCTCGGGCGCTTCGACCATCGCCGAACTCACGGCCATCGGGCGGCCGGCGATACTCGTGCCGCTGCCCGGCGCGATCGATGCGGACCAGAAGAACAATGCGCTCGTGCTCGAGGGGGCAGGGGGCGGCTGGGTGGCTGAGCAGGCCACGCTTACGCCCCAATCGCTTGCCACTCGCTTGACCTCACTTCTCGGTGATCCGGGCGTGCTGCAGAGGGCTGCGGCCGCCGCCAAGTCGCTGGGCCAACCAGACGCCGTCACCAAGCTCGCCGACGCGGCAGAACGCCTCGCGGTCAGGGGGAACAGAACACAATGAAGATGCCCCGCAATATCGGTCCGGTGCATTTCGTCGGCATCGGCGGCATCGGCATGAGCGGCATTGCCGAAATCCTGCACAATCAGGGCTACAAGGTCCGCGGCTCGGATAGCGGTGAAAACCCGAACGTGCAGCGCCTGCGCTCGATGGGCATCGAGGTCGAGATCGGCCAGAAGGCGGAAAACCTCAAGGATGCTGCGGTCGTCGTCATTTCGTCGGCGATCAAGAAGGGCAATCCGGAACTTGCTGCCGCCCGTGCACGGGGCCTGCCGGTGGTGCGGCGCGCCGAAATGCTCGCCGAGATCATGCGCTTCAAGAACGCGATCGCCATCGGTGGCACGCATGGGAAGACCACGACCACCACTTTGGTCGCAACGCTGCTCGATGCGGCCAATTACGATCCGACCGTCATCAACGGCGGCATCATCAATGCCTATGGCACCAATGCCCGCCTCGGCGATGGTGAATGGATGGTCGTCGAGGCCGACGAGTCCGATGGCACTTTCGTCAAGCTGCCGGCCGACGTTGCCATCGTCACCAATGTCGATCCCGAGCACCTCGACTATTACGGCGACTTCGAGAAGGTGAAGCAGGCCTTCATCAACTTCGTCGAGAACGTGCCGTTCTACGGCTTTGCCGTCATGTGCCTCGATCATCCCGAAGTGCAGGCGCTGGTCGGCCAGATTCGCGACCGCCGCGTCATCACCTACGGCAAGAACCCGCAGGCCGATGTCCGGCTCGTCGACCTCGAGAACCGTGACGGCGTGCAGCATTTCTCCGTCGAAATCCGCGACCGCATCCGCATGACGCATCTGAGGATCGACGGGCTCGAACTGCCCATGCCGGGCGAGCACAATGCGCTCAACGCCACGGCCGCCATTGCCGTCGCCGACCAGCTGAAGGTGCCGGCCGAAGCCATCCGAAAGGGCCTGAAGTCCTTCTCGGGCGTCAAGCGCCGCTTCACCCGTACTGGCACGGTAGGCGGCATCACCGTCATTGATGACTACGGGCACCATCCGGTCGAGATCGCCGCCGTGCTGAAAGCGGCCCGTCAGTCGGCCCGGCGCGACGTCATCGCCGTGGTGCAGCCGCACCGCTACAGCCGCGTGCACGACCTCTTCAACGATTTCGCCACCTGCTTCAACGATGCGGACACCGTCATCGTTGCGCCGATCTACGCGGCCGGCGAAACCCCGATCGAAGGTGTGACGCATGAGGAGCTGGTCGCCCGCATCCGGGCTCGCGGTCATCGCGACGCCCGCGTCATCGACCGGCCGGAACTGCTCGCGCCGCTGATCGCCTCGCGCGCCGCCGATGGCGACTATGTCGTCTGCCTCGGCGCCGGCAACATCACGCAATGGGCCGCGGCGCTGCCGGCCGAGCTCGGCGCCATCATGGGCAAAGAGGTCGAGCTGCCATGAAGCACGTCGCAGTCCTGATGGGCGGGCTCTCCAACGAGCGCTCCGTCTCGCTGTCATCCGCGCAGTTCTGCGCCGGTGCGCTCCGCAATGCTGGCTATCGGGTCACGGAAGTCGATGTCGGCTACGACATTGCCGAGCGGCTGCGTGAGCTCAAGCCGGATGTCGCCTTCAATGCCCTGCACGGGCCTTATGGCGAGGATGGCACCATCCAGGGCGTGCTGGAATTCCTGCGCATCCCCTACACCCATTCGGGCGTGCTGGCCTCGGCGCTGGCAATGAACAAGCATCAGGCCAAGATGATGTTGAAGGCCGCCGGCATTCCGGTGACCGACCACGTCATCGCCAATCGCGCCGAAGTGGCGCGCTCGCACGTGATGCCGACGCCCTACGTCATCAAGCCCATCGCCGACGGGTCGAGTGTCGGGGTCTTCGTCGTCAAGGCCGACCAGTCGCATCCGCCGCAGGAACTGTTGCGCGAGGACTGGAATGCGGGCGAAGAGGTGATGGTGGAGCGCTATATTCCGGGCCGCGACCTGACCTGTGCCGTCATGGGCGATGTGGCGCTCGGAGTGACCGAGATCGTCACCGATTTCAGCTTCTACAACTTCGAGGCGAAGTACGCGGTTGGTGGATCAAACCATATCCTGCCCGCGCAACTTCAACCGAAAATTTACGACAAAGTGCAGAAGATGGCACTCAAGGCGCATGCTGCGCTGGGGTGCCGAGGCGTGACGCGGACTGACTTCCGCTTCAACGACAAGGCCGGGCCGGACGGTGAACTCGTCTGCCTCGAAATCAACACCCAGCCAGGCATGACCGCGACGTCGCTTGCTCCCGAACAGGCCCGCCATGCCGGGCATTCGAACGAGGAGTTTGTGGCCTGGATGGTGGAGGATGCGAGTTGCAACAGGTAGGGGCAGAGAGTTTCGCCAACGCCCAGCCTGTCGATCCGCGCCAGTTCCCCGTCATCATCGATCGCACCAGCCGTAACGCGCTCGTCAAGGCGAGCCATGTTTGGGTGCTGCACGGCAAGACGATCCGCCGTGCGTTCGGCGTCATCCTGCTGTTGCTTCTCGCCATCGGCGCCTGGGAAGGGCGCAACGTGCTCGGCGCCGCCGGCACGGCCGTGTACCGGTTCGTCCAGGGCGAGTTCGCGGAAGTCGGTTTCGGCATCGACCGGATCGAGATCACCGGCCAGACGTTGACGTCGGACAAGGACATCATCACGCTCCTCACCGTCGGCACCGGTAACTCGACCCTCACCTTCGATGCGCAGAAAGCGCAGTCGCGGCTCGAATGGCTGCGTGCGGTCCAGTCGGCGACCGTCCGCAAGGTCTATCCCAACAAGGTCATCGTCTCGATCGTCGAGAGGGTGCCGGTGGTACGCTGGCGGGTCGGCGACACGACCTGGCTCATCGATGAGCGCGGCAAGAAGATCGGCACCGATATCGCCTCCTATACCGACCTGCCGCTGGTGATCGGTGAGGGGGCGGCCGACGACGCCGTCGCCATGGTGCGCGTGCTCGATCGCTATCCCGACCTCAAGGACGATCTGGCCGCCCTCAGCCGGATCGGCGACCGTCGCTGGGATCTGATCTATCGCAACGGCCTGCGTATCCAGTTGCCGGAAAGCGGCGTTGCGCAGGCACTCGACCGGCTCGAAATGTACCAGGCCGACTATGCGCTGTTCGAGCGCGACGTGACCGTGATCGACCTGCGCGTCCCCGGTTTCCTCACGCTGAAGCCCGGTGAATTGGCCGCAGCCCAACTGCTCGAAGCCAATGGCGGCAAGCGGACCGAGATCAAGCCGGCGCCGCCCGCCCTCAAGGTGATCGCGGCTCCAGATGCGGTGCCCGGCATCATGCCGGTGGTACCAGTGAAACGGACTCAGTAAAGACCATGATGACCGATGCCATGACCGCGCGGCTGAAGCCGGTGCAGCCGGGCCGTACCTCGCTGGTGACGGTGCTGGATATCGGCTCGACCAAGATCTGCTGCGTGATCGCCCGCCTCGTGCCGCGCCCGGAGGGCAAAGCGCTGAAGGGCCGCACGCACAATGTCGAGGTCATCGGCTTCGGCTACGGCCCGTCCGCCGGCATCAAGTCCGGCGTCATCACCGATCTCGACAAGGCCGAGCAGGCCGTTCGAACGGTGGTCGGCATCGCCGAGCGTGCTGCCGGCCTCACTGTCCAGTCGGTGATCGTCAATGTCACCGCCGGCCGGCTCGGCTCGGAGACGTTCTCGGCAACGGTCAATCTCGGTGGTCAGGAAGTCGAGCGGGCGGATGTGCAGCGCGTGCTGCGAGCCGTGAACGAGCGCTCGGTGCGTCCGGAACGCTCGATCATCCACGCGCTGCCGATCGGCTATGCCCTCGATGGCCAGAAGGGCATTCGCGATCCCAAGAACATGGTCGGTGAAAAGCTCTCGATCGATGTCGCCGTGGTGTCGGCCGAAACCCTCGCCATGCGCAATATCGAACTGGTGCTGCATCGCTGCCACCTGCAGGTCGAAGCATTGATGGCGACGCCCTATGCCTCCGGCCTCTCGACGCTGGTCGACGACGAAGGATCGCTGGGCGTCGCCTGCATCGATTTCGGCGGCGCGACCACCACCGTCTCGGTGTTCGCCGAGGGGCATCTCGTCTATGCCGACGCGATCGCCATCGGCGGGCACCACCTCACTCTCGACATCGCCCGCTCGCTCTCGGTCGGTATCGCCGATGCCGAGCGGCTGAAGACCATGTATGGCTCGGTGCTGCCGGGCCAGGCCGACGAGCGCGAGATGATCTCGATCACGCCGGTCGGCGCCCATGCCGACGAGGCGCCCGGGCAGATCCCGCGTTCGCATATCACCCGCATCATCCGACCGCGCGTCGAGGAAGTCCTCACCGCCATCAAGGATCGCATGCAGGCGACCGGCATGATGGACATCTGCGGCCGTCGATTCGTGCTCACCGGCGGGGCCAGCGAACTTACCGGGCTGCCGGAAGTCGCACGCCGCGTGCTTGCCCGCAATGTGCGCAACGGGCGGCCGATGGGTATTTCGGGGTTGCCCGATCTCGCCAAGGGGCCGGCCTTTGCCGCCGTCGCCGGCATGCTGGTCTATCCGCAGGTCTGCGGTCAGGAATATGTCGAACCGCAACGCTCGGCTCGCCTGACCGGAACCGACGGCTACTTTGCCCGAGTCGGTGACTGGCTTCGGACTAGCTTCTGAGTCTCGGTCGGGTCGCTGCGATCCGAGCCTCAACTTCATGCTTAACGTAACGTAACCAAGGCCTTACGGGGCCTTGCATTTTGCCATCACGTTAACGGTTTCGGCGGCATTGTTAGGGTCTGATTAACGAATTGGCGACTAATACTTGTCCCCACACGCCACGCCATGGGGCCTTCGATGACCATCAACCTCACCATCCCCGATATTCAAGAATTGAAGCCGCGGATCACCGTTTTCGGTGTCGGCGGGGCAGGGGGTAACGCGGTCAACAACATGATCGCATCTGGCCTCAGTGGAGTGGACTTCGTCTGCGCCAATACCGATGCGCAGGCTCTCGCGCTCTCCAGCGCGCAGCGCATCATCCAGCTCGGTGTTTCCGTTACCGAAGGCCTCGGCGCCGGCTCGCATCCGGAAGTCGGTCGTGCGGCGGCTGAAGAGAGCTACGACGAAATCAACGACCACCTCAGCGGCGCACACATGGTGTTCATCACCGCCGGCATGGGCGGTGGCACCGGCACCGGTGCGGCTCCCGTGGTGGCCCGTGCGGCCCGCGAGCAGGGAATCCTGACCGTCGGCGTCGTGACCAAGCCGTTCCAGTTCGAAGGCAACCGTCGCTCGCGCCTCGCCGAGGACGGCATCGACGAGCTGCATCGGCATGTCGATACGCTGATCGTCATTCCGAACCAGAATCTCTTCCGCGTCGCCAACGAGAAGACCACCTTCGCCGACGCCTTCAAGATGGCCGACCAGGTGCTCTATTCGGGCGTTGCCTGCATCACCGACCTGATGGTCAAGGAAGGCCTGATCAACCTCGACTTCGCCGACGTGCGCGCCGTGATGCGCGGCATGGGCAAGGCGATGATGGGTACCGGTGAGGCCTCCGGTGAAGATCGCGCCCGCCACGCGGCGGAAGCGGCGATCGCCAACCCGCTGCTCGACGATGTTTCGATGCACGGCGCCCGCGGCCTCCTGATCTCGATCACCGGCGGCCCGGACCTCACGCTCTACGAAGTCGACGAAGCCGCGTCGCGTATCCGCGAGGAAGTCGACTCGGATGCCAACATCATTCTCGGCGCCACCTTCGATCCGGACATGACCGGCACGATCCGCGTCTCGGTCGTTGCCACCGGCACTGACGCGACCATGGTTCAGGCTCTCGAGCCGATGAAGGCCAACCCGACGCGCCAGCCGATACAGGCTAGCGCGCTGCGCCAGGCCGTTCAGGAGCGCCAGCCCATCGTCATGGCTGAGCCGGAGCCGGCCTTCGAGGAGCAGGTTCAGCAGGCCGTCGCCGAGGCGATCAGCCACGAGGACTATTCTTCGGCCTATGCCGACGAGGACGACGGCATCACCGTCGAGCCCTACGTGCCGGCTGCGCTGCATACTCAACTGGAAGAGACGCCGCGACTCATCGATACGCCGGTCCCGAGCGCCTACGTGCCCTCGAGCGCCGAACGTCCGGACGGGCAGCGCCGCATGCCGCGCACCGAGGAGTTTCCCGCTGTTGCAAGGCAGTCACTCACGGGCCAAGAAAAGCAGGACCCCGAGCCGCGCAATGCTCGCGCTCTGTTCAAGCGGCTCGCCTCGAATGTCGGCATTAGCCTGAAGTCGAATGAGCCCGAGCGGACTGCTCCGCAGGTCGAGCCGAGTGCCGACGATGCCGCTGCCCGCAGCGCGATCGAGGCCGGTGGCGCCCGGAATCCGCGGGTTTCGGGCGGTGCCGAGGGTGCACGTGGCAACCTCGACCAGCACGGCCGCCAGTCGGCTCAGCCGGCTGCCAAGGAGCATATCGAGATCCCCGCCTTCCTCCGGAAACACGGCTAAAGGCCGCGGGGGAAAGCCCGGTTCGAGCGTCCCGGTGCGGCTTCCGCGCCGGGATTTTATTGTCTATGACTGCCTCGGGGTCGCAGACGGGTCGGAGTCTACACAGCATGCATAAACTTTCGGCGCGGCAGCGGACCTTGGCCGATGCGCTCGAATTCAGCGGTTTCGGCGTTCATTCCGGTGCCCCTGTCACTCTGGTCATCGAACCCGCTGCGCCCGATAGCGGCTATACCATCACCCGTCGCCTCGACGATGGCCGCAAGGTCGGGCCGGTGCCGGTGCATTTTTCCCGGGTTACGCGCACGACGCTGTGCACGACGATCGACCTGGGCGACTCGGTTTCCGTCGCGACGGTCGAGCATGTCGTCTCCGCGCTCTCGGGCATGGGCGTCGACAATGCGCACCTCGTCCTGACCGGTTCGGAATGCCCGATCATCGACGGCAGCGCCTGGCCCTTCGTGCAGGGCATCCAGGAAGTCGGCCTGATGGTCCAGCCGGCGCCGCGCCGCTACATCAAGATCATGCGCCAGGTGCTGGTGCGCAATAACGAGGCCTCGGCCGCGCTCGAGCCCTATAATGGCCGCATGCTCGACCTCGAGATCGATTTCGACAGCCGCGTCATCGGTCGGCAGCGGATGATCTTCGACTGGACGCCGCGCAAGTACTACGACGATGTCAGCCGAGCCCGCACGTTCGGGTTCGTGCGCGACGCCAAGGTGCTGCGGCAGGCCGGCTATGCGCTCGGCTCGTCGATGGAAAACTCCATCACCGTGCACGAAGACAAGATTCTCAATCCCGGCGGGCTGCGCTACGAGGACGAGTTCGTGCGCCACAAGCTGCTCGACGCCATTGGCGATCTGGCGCTCTGCGGGCTGCCGATCTATGGCCGTTTCCGCTCCTACAAGGGTGGCCACGCGCTGAACGCGCTGGTGCTGCAGGGCCTGTTCGCAAGCGAGGCGAACTACGAGATCGTCACCGCCGACCAGTTGCCGGTCGCCTTCGACGCGCTCGACGATATTCCGGAAGGCCTCCGCGTTCAGACGTACCTGCGTTCGGTCGGTTGACCGGCCACAGTTTTGATCCTTTTTATCGATAGTTCGCGTGCCACTATTGAAGTGGTGCGTTAGGGATGGGGCAGGTCGTGACGATCTCTCAGCTTGCAGGTTTTTCGGTACGGTTCACGCGCTTCGCCGCAGTGGGCGCTGTCGCGGTGCTGCTATCGGCCTGCAGCATGTTCGGTACGCCCAAGGTCAAGGAAGAGGCGATCGTGCCGCCCGACCAGCTCTACCAGCAGGCGCTGGGCGAGATGGACAAGCAGAACTACATCACCGCCACGGCCACGCTTGAGAAGCTCCAGCGCCAGCACCCCTACTCGGAGTACAACGAGAAGGCGAAGCTGATGGAGATTTTCGCCAACTACCGAATCGGCAAGTTCGACGAGGCGCTGCTCGCGGCTGATCGCTACATGGCGCTCTATCCGTCCTCCAAGGAAATCCCCTACGTCCTTTACCTCAAGGGGAACTCGTACTTCGCGCAGATCAACGATACGACGCGCGACCAGCAGATCTCGCGCAACGCGATCGAGACGTACAACCTGATCATCAACAACTATCCGACCAGCGAGTACGCCAAGGACGCCAAGGAGAAGCTGAAGGTCGGTGTCGACCAGCTCGCCGGCAAGGAAATGTCGGTTGGCCGCTACTACCTGGGCAACGGCAATTACCCGGCCGCCATCAACCGCTTCCGAATGGTGGCGGAGCACTTCCAGACGTCCACCCATATCGAAGAAGCGCTTTATCGCCTGACCGAGGCGAACCTGCAGCTCGGCCTCATCTCCGAAGCGCAGACGGCCGCCGCCGTTCTCGGGCACAATTACCCGCAGTCCGAGTGGTACAAGCGCGCCTACGAGCTGCTGGCCAAGCAGGGCGTGAGCCCGCAGGTCAACGCAGGAAGCTCGCTCGCGTCGCTTCAGTCCACCTGAGCCTCAAGGTCATAGATTCAGGCGCATCGCTTGCAACGAGCGGTGCGCCTTTGCATTTATTTGTTGCCTGTTTGTTCACGTCTGGTAGACTCCGCGGCACGAGACCATCCGAGGGGCCACGCTCGAAATGCTCAACGCGCTTTCGGTCCGCAACATCGTCCTTATCGACCAGCTCGATCTCAACCTCGACCAGGGGCTGACGGCGCTTACCGGTGAAACCGGTGCCGGCAAGTCGATCCTGCTCGACGCGCTGACACTGGCGCTTGGCGGGCGCGGCGATGCGTCGCTGGTGCGCTCGGGCGCCGAGAGCGGGCAGGTGGTCGCCGTGCTGCAACTGCCGCGCAACCACCCGGCGCGCGAGGCGCTGCGGGAAAACGCCATCGCCGACGACGAGGATATCATCCTGCGCCGCGTGCAGTTCTCCGATGGGCGCACGCGCGCCTTCATCAACGATCAGCCTGTTTCCGCGGGCCTGCTGCAGGCTGTGGGCCGATTGATCGTCGAAATCCACGGCCAGCACGACGACCGGGCGCTCGTCGATGTCGCGACGCATCGGGCGGCGCTCGACGCGTTCGGCGGTCACGAATCGCTGGTCGGCGCCACCTGGAGTGCCCACGAGACGCTGGTCGAGGCCGAGGCGGCGGTCGCGGGGCAGCGCGCCATCATTGCCGAGGCGCAGGCGCGCGAGGAGTATGCGCGACACGTTGTCGAGGAACTGGGCGAACTTGCACCCGAGGACGGCGAGGAGGAAGTCCTCGCCGAACGCCGGCAGCGGTTGATGACGCTCGAAAAGGCCGCTGAGGAAGTCCGTGACGCCGACGAAATCCTCAATGGCCCGATGGCGCCCGGCCCGGTCCTCGCCGGCCTGATGCGCCGGCTGATGCGCAAGGCCGATGCCGGGGCGGCGGTGTTCCAGCCGATCGTCGAAGCGTTGGACGCCACGCTCGTCTCGCTCGATTCGACTTCGGACGCCCTCGAGGGATTGAAGCGCGACATGGCGTTCGATCCGGCCGACCTCGAGAAGGTCGAGGAGCGGCTGTTCGCGTTGCGCGCGGCGGCGCGCAAGCACCAGACGACTGTCGACGGCCTCGCCGCGGTGCTCGCCAAGTATCGTAACGACCTCGAAATGCTGCAGAGCGGCGAGGAGTCGCTGAAGGCCCTGGAAGCGGCGGCCGTGGCGGCCCGCGCTGCCTATGCGGCGGCCGCGAAGGCGCTGAGCAGCGCGCGCGAAAAGGCGGCGACGGCGCTGGAAAAGGCAGTCGGCGCGGAACTGCCCGACCTGAAGCTCGGTGCCGCAAGGTTCATCGTCGACCGGCAGGTGGATGGGACACGCGTTGCTGCCTCCGGCTACGATCAGATCGGCTTCCACGTGCAGACTAATCCGGGCACGCCCGCCGGGCCGATCCTCAAGGTCGCATCGGGCGGCGAGCTCAGCCGCTTCATGCTGGCGCTCAAGGTGGTGCTGGCCGATCGCGGTTCGGCACCCGTGCTGATCTTCGACGAAATCGACACCGGTGTCGGCGGTGCGGTTGCCGACGCCATTGGACGCCGCCTGTCGCGGCTTGCAGGCAAGGTGCAGGTGCTCACCGTCACCCACGCCCCGCAGGTCGCGGCGCGGGCCAGGAGCCATCTCCTCATCGAGAAGCAGGCGATAGAGGAGGGGGCGTTCGTGCGCACGCATGTCCGGCGCCTCGACGGCAAGGCGCGCACCGAGGAAGTCGCCCGCATGCTGGCCGGCGCCAAGGTCACCGACGAGGCGCGCGCTGCGGCCGGCAAGCTGATTTCGGAAGTCTCTTGATCCGTCGTTGCTGTTGAGATCGACCAGGCCATACGCACAAGGTGTCATCCCTGCCTTCGCAGGGATGACGTCGAGAATGTGGAGCCATCTGGCGTGCATTGACTTGCCTTGGTCGGCAGGTTTTCTCCATGCTCCGCCAGACGAGTGAGGATGCGTTATGACCGACGAGCGGGAAATCGAGAGCTTCAGCGAGGCCGAGGCCAGGATCGAGCTCGACCGGCTGCACGAGGCGCTGAGCGCCGCTGACCGGCTCTATTTCGAGGCCGACGCGCCTGAGCTCACCGATGCCGCCTATGACGCACTGAAGCGCCGCTACCAGGCGATCGAGATCGCCTTCCCGCAGCTGAAGCGGGATGATTCCCTCTCCGACAAAGTCGCCGGCGCCCCGGTCGAAGGCTTTTCCAAGGTCCGCCACGCCGTGCCGATGCTCAGCCTAGGCAAGGCCTATACCGACGAGGACGTCACCGATTTCATCGAGCGCGGCCGGCGCTTCTTCGAGCGCGACAAGGATCTCGAGCTGGTCTTCACCGCCGAGCCAAAGATCGACGGTCTATCGGCCTCGCTGCGCTACGAGAATGGCGTATTCGTCCAGGGCGCGACGCGCGGCGACGGAACGGTGGGCGAGGACATCACCGCCAACCTCCGCACCATCGCCGACATCCCGCACAAGCTGAAGGGCTCAGGCTGGCCGGCGAGCATAGAAATCCGCGGCGAAGTCTACATGACCATGGCCGAGTTCGAGGCGCTCAAGGCGCGCTCGGCTGCGGTCGGCGGGCAGGAATATGTCAACCCGCGCAACACGGCCGCCGGTTCGCTGCGCCAGAAGGACCCGTCGGTCACCGCCAGCCGCAACCTGAAGTTCTTCGCCTATGCCTGGGGCGCCACCACCGAGGACCCGGCGCCGACCCAGTACGAGGCAGTGCAGAAATTCGGCGAATGGGGCTTTGCCATCAGCCCGCTGATGGTGCGCGCCACGTCGATCGACGAACTGCTGGCGCAATACCACAAGATCGAGGAGCTGCGTTCTTCGCTCGGCTACGACATCGATGGCGTCGTCTACAAAGTCGACCGGCTCGACCTCCAGCGCCGCTGGGGATTTTCGAGCGGCGAGCCGCGCTGGGCCGTGGCGCATAAGTTCGCCGCCGAGCAGGCCTTTACTACCATCCGGGCGATCGACATTCAGGTCGGTCGCACCGGCACGCTCGCCCCGGTGGCGCGGCTCGCGCCGGTCGGCGTAGGCGGGGTCGTGGTCGAGAACGTGACGCTCCACAACGAGGATTACATCAAGGGCATCGACAGCAACGGCCTGCCGATCCGCGGCGACGAGCCGATCGACGTGCGTATCGGCGACACCGTCGTGATCCAGCGCGCCGGTGACGTCATCCCGCAGATCGTGCGCGTGGTGCTCGAGAAACGCCCGTCCGACGCCGTGCCCTATGAATTCCCGCACACCTGTCCGGTCTGCGGTTCGCCGGCGACGCGCGAGCTCAACGAGAAGACCGGCAAGGAAGATTCGCGCCGCCGCTGCACTGGCGAGCTGATCTGCGCCGCGCAGGCGGTCGAGCGGCTCCGGCACTTCGTGTCGCGTGGGGCCATGGATATCGAGGGGCTGGGGGCCGAGAACATCGACCTGTTGTTCAACTCGGGCCTCGTCAAAACCGCTGCGGATATCTTCACTCTGCGCGATCGGCGCGCCGAGGTGCAGGCAGCGTTCGCGGCGCGGCGCGACGAGCAGTCGCGAGTGCGCAGCGAGGCAGCGGGAAAGGTCAAGGCGACCTCGCGCTCGGTCGAGGAGCGCAGCTTCGAGGGGCTCGACAAGCTGTTCAACGCCATCGATGCCCGGCGCGAGCCCGAGCTCGATCGCTTCATTTTCGCGCTCGGCATCCGCCATATCGGCGAAACCACCGGGGCCGCGCTGGCGAAGAATTTCTGCACCATCGAGAAAGTGATCGAAGTCGGCAAGCTTGTCGCCGCGACGCCCGACGATCCGCACTCGGTCTTCCCGTCGATCGACGGCATCGGCGGCACGGTGATCGAGGCGCTGAGCGACTTCTTCGGCAATGAGCGCAACGACGACGTGCTCGACCGGCTGCTCGAGCAGGTGCATCCAAAACCCTACGTGCTGAGCGTCTCGGCGACGAGCGAAGTCGCGGGCAAGACGGTGGTCTTCACCGGCAGCCTCGAAAAGATGTCGCGCGGCGAGGCCAAGGCGATGGCGGAGCGGCTGGGCGCCAAGGTTGCCGGCTCGGTCAGCAAGAACACTGACATCGTCGTCGCGGGGCCGGGGGCCGGTTCGAAACTCAAGGATGCGCAGGCGCTGGGCATCCTTGTTTTGGACGAAGATCAATGGCTTGATCTGGCCGCCAAGTAGCCTCAGGGAGCCGAGAATGCTGAAACGCGCCGCTGCGCTGGTCTTTGCTGCGCTGTGCGTGCCCGCCATTGCGGGCGAAGCCGCCGACATCACGCGCACCAATCTCTATGCAGGCACGCTGGGGCAGGGTCTGGACGCGCTCCGTCCGTTCTATGAGAGCGGCGATATGGAAGGCCGCTTCGGCGTCGGCCTCGTCAGCTTCACCCAGGGGCTCGAGCACTTCGCACAGGGGCTCTACCGCCACGGCTTCGCATCGCCCGATGCCGGCCCGATGATGGGCACACCGCTGGTCATGCCGGTGCCGGTCAATCCCAATCCCGAGCCGCTGGACTACGACAAGTTCCGGGCGCTACTGCAGCGCCTTGTCGAAGACATGGATGGCGCCCGCGCAGCCCTTCTCGCGGCCGGGGAGAGCGGCGACTATGTCGTGCCGGTGGATGTGACGCAGGTGCGGATCGATCTCGATGGCGACGGCAGCGGCGCCGAGAACGAGACGATCGGCGCCGTCCTGCAGGCAATGTTCGGCGGCGCTACCGTCCCCGCGCCGTCCGATCCCAACGCCCCTGCAACTTCTGCAGCTCCCGCGAGCCCGCCGGTGGTCATCGGCTTTGACCGGGCGGATGCGATCTGGCTGGCCGGCTATACGCAGGTCGTCGCAGCGCAGGCCGATTTCCTGCTGGCGCACGATTTCCGCCAGTTGTTCGAAACGACCTTCCACCGCTTCTTCCCACGCGCCGGGCTGCCCATGCAGGATTTCGTCACCGGCAACGGCACCATGATCCTCGATCCCACGTCGGACAACGCCATCGCCGATGCGATCGCCGCCATCCACAGCCTCGACTTCCCCGTCGCCGATGCCGATCGGCTGAAGCGGGTGCGTGTGCGCCTCACGGACATCACCGCGCTCTCGCGTCGCAACTGGGAAGCGATCCTGGCTGAAACCGATAATGATCGGGAGCTGCTGCCCAATCCGAACCAGACCGGCCTCACGCCGGAGGCCAAGATCACCCAGGCCCAGATCGATGCGTGGCTCGCAACGCTCGATACTGCCGACCAGGTTCTCGAGGGCCAGCTGTTGATCCCGCACTGGCGCTTCCAGCGTGGGTTCGATCTCAAGGCCTATTTCGAGGGCGCGCGCCGTACGGACCTCGTGATGCTGATCACCGGTTACGACGCTCTGCCCTTCCTCAAGGACGGTCCGATCGCCAGTCCCGACAGCTTCCGTGCCGCCAACGAGATCTTTGGCGACAACTTCTGGGGCTACGCCTTCTGGTTCAACTGACGGCGTGCCTTGAGAGAAAATCCTCGACCAGCGGCCAGAACAGGTGATGCTCGATCACCGCGTGATCGGCACCAGGCACGATGGCGAGTTCGGCTGCGCCGAGCAGGCGGTAGAAGCGAGCGCATTCGTCCGCGTCGGCGATGTGGTCGCGATCGCCTGAGATCACCAGCGACGGCGTGGTGATCGAGGCCAGCTGCGGCTCGCTGTAGTCAACAAGCGAATACCAGAGTGTCGAGATCTGCCGAAGGTAACTCTCGAGATAATCCGGCCCATAGTGGTGCCCGTGCGCCACCCGCATGTCGTCGACATGCGACCCCCAGACCTGGCGCAGCTTTTCGAGATCGACCTCGCCGGCGGCGGGAAAGCCCCATTCGCGCATGCCTTGGATGTAGCCCGGCGTCGATCGCGCTGCCGTGGCGCCGAACACCAGCAGCGCCGCCTTGCCTGGATGGCGCAGGGCTAATTCCAGCGCCGTCTGCCCACCATCGCTGTAGCCGACGACGATGGGCGAGCTTAGTCCGAGCACATCGATCAGCCCGGCAACATCATCGGCGAACTGCTGATAGCTGAGCTTCTGCGCGGGATTGTTGGTGCGGCCGTGTCCGCGCGTATCTGGCGCGATCACCCGGTAGCGCCCGGCGAGCCGCGGGATGACCTCGGCAAAGCTGCTCGCTGTCGCCGTGCCGCCATGGAGCAGCAACAGCGGCTGGCCGCTGCCCTGCTCGAGGTAGTGCAGTTCGAGGTCGCCGACGGCGATGGTGTGCGAGACCGGTGTCATTGCTTGTCGAGGAACGCGCCCAACTGGTCCATCAGGTAGTTCGTACCTTCCTCGCGCTGCTTGGAATTGTCGAGCCCATCGAGGAAAGCGCCGTCCTCGCGCAGGATCATCTTGGTTCCGCCGGCCTCCGGCTTCAGCTCGATGGTCGCCACCGACACCGATATGCGCTGGCCGTTCAACGTCATCTGGTAGGTGTAGATGATCCGGTTGTTCTCGACGATGTCCTGGTAAAGCACGTCGTAACCGTAGAGGTCGTTCCCCATCTTGCCTTCGTTGAACTCGCGTCCGCCGACCCGGAATTCGAAGATGTGGGCTGGGTTGCCCTCCTCGGGAGAGCCGAACCACTGGCGCTTGAACTCGGGCTTGGCCCAGGCGCCGAACACCACGGCGGGCGCGTGACGGTACGTCCGCTCGATCGTGAAAGATCCGTGGGCGATGGAACGTTCGGTCATGGTCTTCTCCTCATTTGCCCGGCAGGCGGGCGTGACAAACCGTCCGGCGCGCGGGCCGGTGACGGTTCGGTGATTGCGAAACGGGCTATTCGCCCTTTGTGTCGCTGCCGGAGGGCAGCCCGTCGAGAAAGGCGCCGAGCCGGTCGAGCCGCTTCTCCCAGCCGATGCGGCGGTCGTTGATCCACTTTTCAGCGAGGCCGAGTGAAGCGGTGTCGATGGTGCAGGTCCGCACCCGGCCGACCTTTTCGGATTTCACCAGCCCGCTCTGCTCCAGCACCTTGAGGTGCTGAACCACGGCGGGCAGGCTCATGTCGAACGGCGCCGCCAGCTCGCTGACCGAGGCGGGGCCTCGGCTCAGCCGTTCCACCATGTGCCGCCGCGTCGGGTCAGCCAGGGCCTGGAACATCAGATCAAGCGGTTCGGGCGTTTGATTAAGCATAGACTTAACTATCGTCGCGCACGCGTCTTTGTCAATGCCTAAGTGACGGCTTAAGCGACTTCAGTGGGTCGACAGGCTGACGGCGTCCACGGTCCAATCCTGGGGCCGCACGGCTTCGAGCTTGTCCACGGTCACCAGTTTGGGCGGCCCATCGAGCTGGCCATAGTAGGTGGCAAAGGCCGTGTCCGCAGCATCACGGCCGACGGCGATCTTGACGATGCCGTCGATGGGGCAGAGCCGCGTTGCGTCGAACAGGTACCAGCGCCCACCCAGGTAGGCCTCGAACACGGCGTGGAAGTCCTGTGGCACGAGTTCGAGCGCGTAAGCGGAGACAAAGCGGGCTGGGATGCCGAGCGCGCGGGCGAAGGTGATGCCCAGATGCGCGAAATCGCGGCAGACGCCGGCCCGTGCAGTGAATGTGTCGTAGGCCGACGTCGTGCTGTCGCTCGAGCCTTCGACATAGTCGACATTCTCGAAAATCCAGTTGCAGATCGCCTGCACGCGCTCGTGCCCCGGCGGCAGTTCGCCGAACTGTCGCCAGGCAAAGCGCGCCAGCCGGTCGGACTGGCAATAGCGCGATGGCGCAAGATGCGGCAGCACGTCGAAGGGCAGTTCGGCGATCGGCACTTCGCCGACCTGCTCCGTGTCCCCCAGGGTGAAGGGCCGCGTCTCGACCTCGGCGCTGTAGCTGATCAGGTGCGATCCTGGCGGCAGCACCATGCGGCGATATCGGTTGCCCGTCTCGGGCACCTCGTGAATGTCGCCGGCCGGCCCGTCGAATGCCTCGCCCAGCAGCAGCTGCCCACCAGCCCGCTGCGCTTCGACGTTGAGGATCAGCGTCGTCTCGCTCGCTACGTCGTATTGAATCCGGCATCCCACCGAAAAGCGCATCTGACACCCCGTGTTCGATGCCGCTCAATTCGCGAGGGCGCGCGAGGTTCCGGAACCATCACGGGGCAGGGCGGTTTTTCCCACACTGCCCAACGGATCCCCGCCCATGACTGTTCTCAAAGTGCGTCACGTCACCAGCTATGCCTATGCCAAACCCGTGCGCTTCGGGCCGCATCGGCTGATGTTCCGCCCGCGCGACAGCCACGACCAGCGGCTGCTGAGCGCCGACGTCGACGTGTCTCCCGACGCCCAGATGCACTGGATCCACGACGTGTTCGGCAATTGCATCACCATTGCCGAGTTTTCCGAGCCGGCCGAGGAGTTGCGCTTCGAGACCAACATCGTCCTCGATCACACGCCGCACATGGTGCCGCGCTTCGAGACCGAGCCGCGCGCCAAGCTGTGGCCGTTCGAATACGACGCGGACACGCTGCCCGACCTGAGCGCCTATATGCGGCCGCACCATCTCACGCCTGAGCTCGAGGCCTTCGCGCGCAAATTCACCAATGCCGGGCTCGAAACCGAAACCGGGCACCTATTGATGACGATGACGCGCGGCATTCGCGAAAGCCTCACCTATGTGCGGCGCAACGAGCCCGGGACGCAATTGCCGCTCCACACGCTGAGCCTGCGCTCCGGCACCTGCCGGGACTTTGCACTACTGATGATCGAGTGCTGCCGCGTGCTCGGCTTCGCCGCCCGCTTCGTCACCGGCTACATCTACTCGCCCTCGCGCGATACCGGCGGCGTGCTGCGCGGCGGGGGCGCGACCCATGCCTGGGTGCAGGTCTTCCTTCCCGGCGCCGGCTGGGTGGAGTTCGACCCGACCAACGGCATTGTCGGCAGCAAGGACCTGATCCGCGTCGGCGTCGCCCGCGAGCCGAAGCAGGCCCGCCCGCTTTCGGGCAGCTTTGTCGGCGATCGCGCCGACTATCGCGGCATGACGGTGCAGGTGAATGTCACCGCCGAGGGCGGAGCGGCCGACCTCTCGACTGCCGGGCGGAGGGTGCGGCGGGCAAACGCCGCGTCTTTCGAGCAGCCGCGGCCTTAGCCTTCCGCCGGATTGCGCTTTGCCCACAATCGCCTACACCTCGCGACCAACGAGGCAGAGGAGAAGACAATGGCCGGCAAGGTGAGGTGGGGCATTCTGGCGACCGGGTGGATCGCGGACCTGTTCGTCAAGGATCTGCAGATGCACGGCCACGCGGTCACCGCAGTCGGGTCCCGTTCGCAGGCCGGCGCGGACGAATTCGCCAAGCGCTTCGGCATTGCCAGGGCGCATGGCAGTTACGAGGCGCTCTGCGCCGATCCCGAGGTCGACGCGATCTACGTCGCGACGCCGCACCCGATGCACCACGCCAATGCCAGGCTGGCGCTCGAACACGGCAAGCACGTGCTCATCGAGAAAGCCTTCACCGTCAACGCCCGCGAGGCGCAGGAGCTGGTCGATCTCGCGGCCAGCAAGGGCCTCGTCGTGCTGGAAGCGATGTGGACGCGCTTCCTGCCGCACATGGTGCGCATACGCGAGATCCTCGCGTCCGGTGCTCTCGGCGAAATCCGCTCGGTCGTCGCCGATCACACCCAGGACCTGCCGGATGATCCGAAGCACCGGCTGAACGCGCTCGAACTCGGCGGCGGCGCGCTGCTGGATCTGGGCGTCTACCCGATTTCCTTCGTGTTCGACCTGCTCGGCAAGCCCGACGGCATCGTCGCCAAGGCGCGCAAGAAAGACACCGGTGCCGACGGCACGATCGCCACCATGTTCACCTACGCCAATGGCGCCATTGCACTCACCATCTCGGCCAGCGACACGGCCGGTCGCAACATCGCGACCGTGCATGGCACCGACGGCCGGATCGAGATCGACACCGTCTGGTACCAGCCGACCAGTTTCCGCCACTACCGCGGCAAGGAGGAGCTGGTGGAAGAGTATCGTTCGGACGTGAAGGGACGGGGCATGCAGTATCAGGCGGCCGAGCTCGAGCGTCTGGTTGCCGCCGGCGACATTGCGGGCACGATATTGTCGCCGGCCGAGAGCGTCGCCATCATGGCCTGCATGGATGAGATCAGGGCCCAGATCGGGCTTCGCTATCCCACCGAGTAGCAGGCTGTTGCGGGGGCGCAATGCAGGCGGCACAATGGAGCCGCCTAGGAGAGTTGCGAAATCGTATTGCGGACCCTGACCAGCCTACTCAGCCGCTCCCGCACCAGCGCGCCGAGCCGACCGCGTATCGTGCTGGCCGAACGGCCGGTGCTGATCTACGCGATCGGCGATGTGCATGGCTGTCTCGCCGAGCTCCTGGAGCTCGAGCGGCTGATCGTTGCCGACGCCGCCAAAATTCCCGGCGAAAAACTGCTGATCACGCTCGGTGACTATATCGATCGCGGCCCTGACAGCGCCGGTGTCATCGCCCACCTGATGTCTCCGCCGCCGGATGGCTTCCGGCGCATCGCGCTGGTTGGCAATCACGAGCAGATGCTGCTCGATTTCCTCACCGACCCCGTCGCGAACGGCAGCTGGCTCGACAATGGTGCCGAACAGACCTTCACGTCCTACGGCGCGCAACCGCTCTCGGCCTACCGGGGGGGCAGGGCGGCCGCCGAGGCACTAAGCGAGGTGCTGCCTGTCGAGCACATGGAGTTTCTCGCCGGCCTGCCGGTGCTGGTCAGTGCTCCGGGCTTCGTCTTCGCCCATGCCGGTGTCGCACCCGGAGTGCCGCTCGAGCAGCAGACCGACGCCGACCTCATGTGGATCCGCCAGCCCTTCCTCAAGGCCGAAACGGCGATCGAGGGCGCAGTGGTCGTGCACGGCCACACGCCAGGCAAGCGTCCGGTGGTTACGCCGGCACGCATCGACATCGACACCACGGCATTCGCCACGGGCCGGCTCACGGCGGCGAGGATCCCGGCCGAGGGAGAGGTCAGCTTTCTCGCCACGGAAGGACGTGCCGCCTAGGGGCAGGTCTCGTAGTGGTAGTCGGCGCTGTCCGGCGTGCCGAGCATCCGGTCGCGCAGGATCACGGCGATCTCGTCGCCGCGAGCAGCGCAGGCCGTCTCGAAATTCTCGCGCGGCGTATCGGTGTACTCGATCTCGAGCACGTTGCGGCCGTAGACGGCCATGAACGCCTCGCACTCGTCCCACACCTCACACGACTCGACGATGGCAAAGCTGAAACCGTGCGCCTTGGCCCGGTCCAGCAGTTCGGCAGCATTCTTCTGCCCAAAAGCCAGCCCGTGGCTTGCCGCGATGCCCGTCAGAAGTTTGGCGTAGGCGAGATTGTCGGCCATCGACAGCATTTCGTGCGAGCGCGAATAAGTATCGAGATTGTCGGCTTCGATCGCCTGGAAGCCGGCCCGTGCGCAGCCGACGATCCATTCGCCGACGATCGCGGCGAGCGCCTCGCGTTTTTCAGCCGTACCGGTGTCGAGCAGAAGTTCGCCGGGCCAGTTCTCGTCCTCGACCAGCTGGCCGTTGCGGCCGCGAAGTAGCAGATCGGGGTGCGTTTCGCGCCACCAGTCAGCGTCCTGCGGCTGGGTCTGGAAGGCGTTGACGTAGCAGATGTTGTAGAGCCCGGGGGCAGGGGCGTCTTCGCGGTCCCGGCTGACGATGGTCGTCCCCGCCTGCGGCGGATAGGCGCCGCCGAGCTGGGAATCGTACTGCCCGCCCGGCGGCGGTGGCTCCTGTGCCAGCGCCGGCACAGTCAGCAGCAGCGCGGCGATCAGCCATCCCCACCTAGGCATAGGCAATCCACCCACGGAAACTGAACCCAGCGTAGAACAGGCTCACGCCCGAAAATCCGGCTTCGCGCAGCATCGCTTCTTCTTCGGCCGGGTCAAGAATGGTCAATCGCGTACCGATAGCCTCGCGCGCCGGTGCGAGGCTTGCTGGATCGGTCCCATCCGGCGCGCCAAAGGCAACGTGGCGGGCGA
>JAESFU010000176.1_pt1 | contig 84113 bp, 90 predicted proteins | sample 9269461 | NCBI WGS metagenome assembly JAESFU01 (sample SAMN14502556, study PRJNA617107) | algae metagenome | isolation source: Stenomitos rutilans HA7619-LM2 and co-occurring heterotrophs from cave walls | place: USA: Waikapalae cave, Hawaii | collected 2009-07-28
ACCGCGACAATTGCCATCGATTCGATCGATATCACACTCGATACAACAACAACACAACCACCGCCTCCTCCGCCTCCTCCACCACCGCCGACTCCATCGTCGAAGGGCTTTGTGGATCCGGAGCATCCGAACACGATCATCAATATCTTTCCGAACCCGGTTGACGATCATATTACCATCCGTGGGCTTCAACCATCGAAACAATACCAGGTGCGGATTGTGAACATGAATGGACAACTCGTGAAATCGCAGAGCTTTAGTGGAATAGAAACTGCCACGATTGGAAATCTTGCGGTATTGAAAGGAAATCTGATCCTGTCGCTTATCGATCAACGAAAGAAGAGTGTGATCGGCACGACATCCCTCGTAAGGTAGACGACGCTCACCGGTATTATTTCGGTTACAGATGGCCGTTACCTCATGCGGGATCTCACTAATTCACTGCTTGCGGAAGCAACGTAGTATCAACCGCCCATGTGATTTCACGTTGAAATTGTATTTTGGCATTACACAATGAAACTGCGCCCAACGCTTCTGTTTTTGTTCGCCGCCGGAATACTCATGTTTGTCTTCCGTTACGAAATAATGTATGCGCTGCAGAAGCAAAGGCTTTCAGAACTTCAATGTTTGTCACGCGAACCGAAAAGTATCGACCTGCCCCTAGAGCCGCAACCTCCTTGCTCAAAGTTTTGGGTGCATCGTGTCAACAGCTTACAAAGGCTGGAACGAGTGATAAATGATTTCAACGGCGTCGAATGCGACGTTGTTTTCGATTCCTCGCAAAACAAGCTCTTCGTATATCATCCGCCTGCCGGTGCCGATACAACAACCCTTGAACATTTTTTGCAACGCCTGTCGGCGGATAACAAATACCTGTGGATAGACGTAAAGAGCTTTTCTGACCACCATCTCTCTCAACTGACGGCTCACCTCGAGGCTCTTGACCACAAGTACCATTTCAGTTCTAAAGCGATCATCGAAACCTCCAGCGTATGGCTTGCAAACTATCTTGCACATAAGCGATTCAGGGTTTCGTTTCTCGTTCCGGCAGAGCTACTGAACAGTGGTGCGTTGCCAGCCGATGCAGTTTTGCCAAATGAAAGTGTTCAATTCGTGTCGCAGGAAGACGTTTACGTCAACCAGCTGAAGCGTATGTTCCCGAAGAAGAAGTTGTTGGTGTGGAGCTTATCCATTCAAAATTTTGCTTCGCGAACAAAACTGAAGCAACTTGCGAATGACTCAGCGGTATTTGCCATCCTGATCAACATAAAGACGCGGCATTACAGGTAAGCGAAATTCATGAGAAATAAAACTGCACCGAACATATCAGCAACATGAACGCAATACGCTTTCGACTGCTGCGGCTGTTGCGACTACTTGTAGTGTTGTTGATCCTGTATGCAATTTTCCGCATCGTTTTCCTGATAGTTAATCAAAGTGGTCCGGTCAGCAATCCGGGCGCGGTCATATACTGGGCAATACGTCTCGACATCGCCGCAATCTTTCTGACCAATCTCCCATTTCTTCTCTATTATCTATTGATCGATCCTTACGTACCCGCCCGTCGCTCGACATTGTTCATAGTACTGTTTTTGTCGTTGCTGAACCTGCCATTCATTGCACTCAACATTCTTGACGCTGTTTACTTTCCATACCACCAGCGTCGCGTCAATTCGGACCTGTACATCATTGCGGCAGATTCTCTTGCAGCCAAGGATTTTTTCCTTACCTACTTCTGGCCGTTCATTCTTCTCTTCCTCTTGCTGGCAACTTTGTTTGTTGTTGTCATCGTCAAAATTTTTCGTCACGCCTCTGTTCCACCGCGTATACCGTTGAGGCTCTCGATCATTACCACAGCAATCGCGGGAGGCATTGCTTTGATTGCGATTCGTGGCGTCGACGAGCGGCCGATTATGCCGTTCACGCCGCTACTTCACATCGAGGCGCGGCATCAGCCTCTTGTTTCGAATGCGACATTGTCATTTGCATACTCCGCAATCGGGTCAAGGGACCGGCTTGTTCCAAAGAACTATATGCCGAACGAGATGGTCGATTCGATGGTGCCTGTCATAAAGCAATACCCCCGTCTCGATACAGTCAGACGAAACATTGTGTTGTTCATTCTCGAAAGCGTGAATGCTTTCGATTTGCAGATTGGCCATCCCGGGAAAGCCTTTACTCCGTTTATGGATTCGCTGATGATGAAGAGTACCGTGTTCACCAACGCTTTTGCAAATGGACATCAGTCGAACCAGGGAATAGTTGCTCTGCTTGCGGGTATCCCAACCTTTACCGATGTGCCTTATTTTCATTCTCCGTATGCAGGCAATCATCTGGCAGCGGCACCGGAACTGCTTCGCGAAGAAGGGTATAAGACTCATTTCTTTTACGGTGCCGGGCCCGACCATTTCGGGTTCGAGAAGTTCGGACGCATCGCAGGCGTCTCGCAGTTTTACAATCGCGAGACCTATGGTAGAAAAGAACATTATGACGGTAACTGGGGTGTTTACGACCATCACTTCTTCGATTACGCTGCTACAACGCTGGCCCAGGAAACCTCGCCGTTTTTCGCAACCATTTACAACGTCTCCACCCACCCGCCCTTTGCTATTCCCGATGAGCATCGCCGCGACGCACGATTTAGCAGGGGATCAGCCTCGCAGCGCAGCATCAGCTATCTCGACTATTCTCTCGAAATCTTCTTTAAAAAAATACGCAGCACGCCCTGGTTCAACGAGACCGTTTTCTTTTTTGTCGCCGACCACGCGTTGTGGGGCAATGACCCGGCGCGGCCAAAGGAACTGGATGCCTTTAGGATCCCTATGTTTGTTTACGACCCGACCGCAGGAGGGAGAATCGAGAACAACACTGTTCAGCAAATCGACGTAATGCCCTCATTGCTTCAGGCAGCCGGCTACAATTCACCGTTTTTCGCGCTTGGAAACAGCGTCTTAAGCGGCGCGGGCGGGGTGGCATTTAACCGGATGGGCGAAATCGTGCAGGTTACCAATGACGACTTTCTGCTGGGGTACAATGAAGCGCTTGATACCGTTGTGTACCTTTACAATCACGCGATTGACCCGTCTTGCCGGCACAACCTCTCGTCCGACCCGTTATCGACCGCGCACAAGCAGAGGTTGCTCACGTCCGTTCAGGCCTTTTTGCAGCAATATCAAAACCGACTCATAGCCAACAGGCTGGTTGTCGGGGCGGAAAGTCCCCGCCCGCCTGAAAAAAAATGAGAAATCTTTAGCTTAAGACAAAAACTCCCCATACCTTTGCATCCCATTCGAAAAATGGGAAATTGACTTATGTCTCAGAGAATCAGGATCAAATTGCAGTCGTACGATCACAATCTTGTTGATAAATCAGCAGAGAAGATCGTAAAAACAGTTCGCAGCACCGGCGCTGTTGTAACAGGACCGATTCCTTTACCCACAAGGAAGAAGATCTTCACTGTACTTCGTTCGCCACACGTGAACAAGAAGAGCCGTGAGCAATTTCAACTGGCAACGCACAAGCGTTTGCTGGATATCTATACATCGTCATCCCGTACTGTGGATGCGCTCAGCAAACTCGATTTGCCAAGCGGAGTTGATGTAGAGATCAAAGCGTAAAACAATCATCCCATCTGCGAAACTCGATGAGAGGATAAGCAGCGCTGGGTGGAGGCTACGGCTTCCAACATAAAATAAATATGAACTAGCCATTCCGGTTAGTTTACTGTCGGTACTTCCTCCCCTCGGCTTGGCCGGGACGGACAAAGGAAAAGGTCGACGGCAAACGGGGATTGAAGTCCTGATGGCATCACCATCAATACTGTCTCTTCAACCAATGGCACAAATCAGGAACGATGAAAGGAATTATTGGAAAGAAGATCGGGATGACCAGCATCTTCAGTCCTGATGGAAAGCAAACAGCCTGCACCATCATCGAAGCCGGTCCCTGCTTTATCACCCAGGTAAAGACGAAGGAAACCGACGGTTACAACGCCATTCAGCTCGCTTTCGGCGACAAAAAAGACAAGCATTCTAACTCAGCCGAAAAGCATCACTACGCAAAGTCTAACTCTCCTCTTAAAAAGTTTGTAAAGGAATTCCGCGATTTCTCAGTAGAGAAGAACGCCGGAGAATCCGTTACCGTTGACATTTTCACCGAAGGTGAGAAAGTTGATGTTGTGGGTACCACAAAGGGTAAGGGATTTCAGGGCGTTGTTAAGCGTCACGGCTTTCATGGTGTTGGCGAACAATCGCACGGACAGCATGATCGTCAGCGCGCGCCTGGTTCGATCGGTAACTCATCGGATGCATCAAGAGTATTCAAAGGAATGCGCATGGCGGGCCGTATGGGAGGAGAAAGAGTGAAAGTGAAAAGCCTGAAGGTTGTAAAAATCTTCGCCGACAAAAATTACATTCTTGTAAACGGTTCGATACCGGGTCACAACGGCTCTATCGTATACATTCAGAAATAGTTCCTAAACGAATCAGCAATGCAAGTAGACGTTATCAATATAAAAGGAGAGAAAACGGGTCGTTCCGTTGACCTGCCTGATGAAATTTTCGGAGTAGAGCCGAATGATCATGTGATTTACCTTGCCGTGAAGCAATACCTTGCCGCACAACGCCAGGGAACGCATAAAGTAAAAACCAGGCTTGAAGTAAAAGGTTCCAGCAAGAAACTGCACAGACAGAAAGGAACCGGTGGTTCGCGAAAAGGAAATATTCGCAACCCATTGTACAAAGGTGGTGGTGCGATCTTCGGACCGAAGCCGCGCGATTACGATATCAAGCTCAACTACAAAGTGAAGGGGCTTGCAAAATGTTCGGCGCTTTCTTATAAGGTAAAGGAGAACAATCTCATCGTTGTAGAAGATCCGAAACTCGAGACCCCGAAAACGAAAGATTTCGCCGCAATTCTCAAAACACTCAATGCAGGAAGCAAAAAAGTGTTGGTCCTCACAGGCGAAGACGAAAACAACCTCACATTATCGTTCAGAAATATTCCTAACGTTCAGGGATATCCGTTCAATGATATGAACACATACGATATCGTGAATTCGAACGTGGTACTGATCACTGAATCGGCAGCGAAACGCATTGCCGACGAAGTGAAAGAAGTAAGCGCTAATTAATAAAATATAAGAGATGAGATCATCTGAAGTACTGATCAAGCCGATAGTCACCGAAAAAAGCAACAAGCTTTCCGACCAGCGACGGACCTATGCTTTCCGCGTTGCGCGAAAGGCGAACAAGCTCGAGGTTAAAAAGGCTGTTGAAGATTTTTACGGAGTGAACGTGATTGATGTGAATACCGTGGTCGTACCCGGAAAAACGAAGTCAAAATTTACGAAGGCCGGATTCATTTCAGGAAGAAAGCCTGCGTACAAGAAAGCTTACATCACTGTTGCGGAGGGAGAGACCATCGACCTGTACGCTAACATATAAGTATAAACGAAGAATGGCAATCGGTCGCCGCGAAGTATCGAAACGAAAAAAGATAAAGAAAGACAATGGCACTTAAGAAATACAAACCGGTAACAGCAGGAACCAGATGGAGAATCGGTAATGCGTATGCCGAAGTAACAAAAGACACTCCTGAAAAGAGTCTCGTTGAATCTACCTCATCGACAGGTGGAAGAAACGCTCAGGGAAGAATGTCGATGCGTTACAGAGGCGGTGGAAACAAGAAGATGTATCGTCTTGTAGATTTCAAACGCAACAAGAAAGAAATTCCTGCAACCGTAGCAGCTATCGAATACGATCCGAACAGAACAGCGTTCATCGCGCTTCTGAATTATGCCGACGGCGAAAAGAGGTATATTCTCGCACCGCAGGGATTACAGGTCGGAGCAACAGTATTGTCCGGTGACGCTGTGGCACCTGAAATCGGGAACGCCCTTCAGATGAAGAACATCCCTCTTGGTACCAATGTATTCAATATCGAAATGCAGCCTGGTCAGGGCGGTAAACTGGTTCGCAGTGCAGGAACATCTGCGCAGCTTACCAATAAGGAAGAAAGATATGCGGTGCTGAAAATGCCATCTGGTGAATTGAGGAAGGTGCTTATCAACTGCTATGCAACCGTTGGCGTTGTGTCTAACAGCGATCACAATCTGCAGAGCATGGGTAAGGCGGGGAGAAATCGCTGGAAAGGTATCAGGCCGAGAAACCGTGGTGTTGCGATGAACCCTGTTGACCATCCGATGGGTGGTGGAGAAGGAAAGGCTTCAGGTGGTCAGCCAAGGTCAAGGAGCGGACAATACTCTCGCGGTTTGAAAACACGTCAGAGAGGAAAAGGAAGCGATCGACTGATCATCCAGACAAGGAAAGGAAAGAAAATAGCACAGTAATACTCGAATCTAAACTAAATAATCCCTTATGGGTCGTTCGATTAAAAAAGGTCCTTATGTAGCTGCAAAACTTGAAGAAAAAGTTTTGGCAATCAACGAAGGCAAATCAAAAAAAGGAGTGATCAAGACCTGGAGCCGCCGCTCTACCATTACTCCTGATTTTGTGGGTCACACGTTTGCGGTGCATAACGGAAACAAATTTATCCCGGTGTATGTGACCGAGTTCATGGTCGGACATAAGCTCGGAGAGTTTGCCCCGACAAGGAACTTCAAAGGACATTCAAGTAAAAAAGTAGCATAACCAACATGCGATCGCCGGTAGCGGTGACGCATCAAGAGAATCATATGGAAGCAATTGCCCGATTAAGGAACTACCCCACTTCGCCGAGAAGGATGCGCCTTCTTGCCGACCTCATCAGGGGAATGGAAGTTGAGAAAGCATTGGCTATTCTCGAACATCATCCGCAACATTCGGCTACTCCGCTTTTCAAGCTTTTGAAAAGCGCGATCAATAACTGGGAGCAGAAGAACGAAGGGAAAAGTGCTGCTGATGCGGGGCTCGTGGTTAAAACGATTTTTGTGGACGGCGCAAGAACACTCAAGAGGATGTTGCCGGCACCGCAGGGGAGAGCTTACAGGCTCAGGAAACGCAGCAACCACGTAACGCTGGCTGTTGATTCAAAAATTTCAGAAAATATCAAACCATAATATGGGGCAAAAAACAAATCCTATTGGTGCCAGGTTGGGGATCATTCGCGGTTGGGAATCGAACTGGTATGGTAATAAAAGAGATTTTTCTACGAAGCTGATCGAAGACAACAAGATCAGAACTTACCTGAATGCCCGTATCAATAAAGGAGGTATTTCGAAGATCGTGATCGAGAGAACGCTGAACAAACTGATCGTGACCATCCATACTTCAAAGCCTGGTATCATCATCGGTAAAGGCGGTGGAGAAGTAGATCGTATTAAGGAAGAATTGAAAAAGCTTACCGGAAAGGATGATGTTCAGATCAACATTCTTGAAATAAGAAGACCGGAACTCGATGCGATGATCGTTGGCGACACCATCGCACGTCAGATCGAGAACCGCATCAACTATAAGCGCGCGATCAAGATGGCTATCGCTTCTGCGTTGCGCATGGGTGCGGAAGGAATTAAGATCAAGGTGAGCGGCCGACTCGGTGGTGCTGAAATCGCGCGTACAGAAGAGATCAAACAAGGACGTACACCATTGCATACGCTTAGAATGGATATCGATTACGCAAACGTTTTTGCGCTTACCGTTTACGGTAAGATCGGCATCAAGGTATGGATATGCAAGGGCGAGATACTCGGAAAGAGGGACCTCAACCCGAATTTCGTTGGCGGAAAAGCTGAGGGTGGTGAGAGAAGAGAAAGGAGAGAGGAACGCCCTGAGAGAAGAGACGACAGGAGAGGCGGTGGCGACAGAAGACCGGGGGGACCGAGGAGAGACGGAAGAAGATAATGAATCGCTATTTCAAAGATTAACTATTAGATTTTTCAGAATATGCTACAGCCAAAAAGAAGCAAACACAGGAAGGCACAGAAAGGCCGGATCCGCCTTGAGGCAAAACGCGGTGCTACCATTGCATTCGGTTCATTTGCATTGAAAGCGCTCGAGCCGATATGGTTGACGAATCGCCAGATCGAGGCTGCAAGGCAGGCGCTTACCCGTCATATGAAGAGGGAAGGAAACGTGTGGATCAGGATATTCCCCGATAAGCCAATCACCAGGAAGCCACTTGAAGTGAGAATGGGTAAGGGTAAAGGAAATCCGGAATTCTGGGCTGCAGTAGTTGAGCCGGGACGTATTCTTTTCGAGTGCGACGGAGTTCCTACACAAACAGCAAAAGAAGCACTCGAACTGGCTGCACAAAAGCTTCCGATCAAAACGAAGTTCATCGTGCGCCGCGACTACCAGGCATGAGTAACCGAAAGTTGTTATAAATAATATACAATGTCAAAGAGAATCGATTTCATGAACGGACTGAAAGAGCTCAGCCAGACTGACCTCACCTCGAGGATCCAGGAAGATGAGTTGCGGCTGAAGAAGCTTGAATTCGCACATGCCATCTCTCCGCTCGAAAATCCGATGAGTATCCGCGCGCTGCGTAAGGATATTGCAAGGCTGAAGACCGAATTGAAGAAAAGGGCTGCAGCTGTTTAAAAAGAATAAATCAAAGAAAAATGCTCGAAAGAAATTTGCGCAAGATCAGAACCGGGTTGGTTACCAGCAACAAAATGGATAAGACCATTACGGTTGCGGTTGAGCGTAAAGTGAAACATCCGATCTACGGAAAGTTCGTTAAAAAGACCACCAAGTTCCATGCCCACGATGAGAAGAATGAATGCACGATTGGCGATGTGGTGCGCATCATGGAAACAAGGCCGCTGAGCAAGACCAAGAGGTGGAGACTCGTTGAAGTGGTTGAAAAGGCGAAATAACCTGCCTTATAACGGAAAGGCATAGCCGAAAAAGTATTCATCGCTGACAGGCAACTGGCAGCTCAAAGTTTAATACGATGATTCAGCAAGAAAGCAGATTAAATGTAGCCGATAACAGTGGCGCCAAGGAGGTCTTGTGCATACGTGTTCTCGGAAACAGCGGTCAGGATTACGCCAAGATCGGCGATAAGATCGTTGTATCGGTGAAAGACGCCATCCCCGCCGGTGGTATCAAGAAAGGCACGGTAACTAAAGCAGTAATCGTTCGAACCAAAAACAAATTGCGCCGCAAAGACGGATCGTACATCCGTTTCGACGACAACGCGGTAGTGTTGCTGAATCAGGCAGACGAGCCGAGAGGTACGCGTATTTTCGGACCCGTTGCGCGTGAACTTCGCGACAAGGGTTACATGAAGATCATTTCGCTGGCCCCCGAAGTACTCTAAAAGGACTTAATCGCAGCGCGCATGTGCTGCAAAAAGAAAATAAAATGAGCAACAGATTTAAGCCAAAGTTCAATATTAAAAAAGGCGATCTCGTGATCGTGATCTCCGGAGCATCGAAACCCCGGAAGGACGACAGCGGCAAGATCCAGTACAAGCCACGCAAGGTACTGGAAGTGTTTCCCGATAAGGAACGCGTACTTGTTGAAGGCGCCAATATTGTGACGAGGCATACAAAGCCTTCCGCCCGTGATACGAAAGGCGGAATCGTGAAAAGAGAAGCATCCATCCATATTTCGAATGTGATGTTGTGGGATGCGAAGTCGGGTGCGCCATCAAAAGTGAAAAGAACCCGTGAGAATGGAAAGCTGGTGCGCGTGTCAAAAAAATCAGGTGAGATCATCAAATAATTTATCATTTCATGAGTACGATAAAATACAGTCCCAGACTCGCTGATAAGTACAGAAAGGAAGTGGTGCCGGCATTGATGAAGCGTTTCAATTATGAAAGCGTGATGCAGGTGCCCCGCCTCGAAAAGATCTGTGTTAACCGCGGAGTGAACGGAGCTGTTACAGACAAGAAACTCGTTGACGTTGCAGTCGACGAACTGACGCAGATCACCGGTCAGAAGGCTGTTGCAACCATTTCGAAGAAAGATATTTCAAACTTCAAGCTGCGTAAGGCAATGCCGATTGGTGCAAGAGTAACGTTGCGCGGAGTAAAGATGTACGAGTTTCTCGACAGGCTGATCGCGACTGCTCTTCCACGGGTGCGTGATTTCAAGGGCATCAACGAGAAGGCGTTTGACGGAAGAGGTAACTATACACTCGGTGTTACCGAGCAGATCATCTTCCCGGAGATCGACATTGACAAGGTGAACCGTATTACCGGAATGGACATCACTTTTGTTACTACAGCAGGAACCAACGAAGAAGCGTTTGAACTGTTGAAGGAGCTTGGAATGCCGTTCAGGAAAAAAGAACAACAGGCATAAGCCTAACACCGAATAAAAACTTTGAACATCATCATATGGCAAAAGAATCAGTAAAAGCCAGGCAGCGGAAAAGAGAGAGACTGGTTGACCAGTATGCTGAGAAGCGTGCGCAACTGAAGTCTGCAGGCGATTGGAAAGCGCTGGATGAACTTCCACGCAACTCTTCCAAGGTTCGTTTAAAGAACCGTTGCCAGCTTTCCGGCCGCCCGCGCGGATACATCCGTTATTTCGGATTGTCGAGAGTAATGTTTCGCGACATGGCCCTCAATGGCAAGATCCCTGGCATTAAGAAGGCGAGTTGGTAAGAGTGAGTGTGAAGACAGCTATTAAATTAATATAGAATCAACAAGAATTATGGTTACAGATCCTATAGCAGATTTTCTTACCCGCGTAAGAAATGCGCAATTGGCCGGACACAGAATCGTAGAGATACCTGCTTCAAATTTGAAGAAGCGTATCACCGAGATTCTTTACGACCAGGGATACATTCTCAAATACAAATTTGAGGACGACACAAAACAGGGCGTGATTAAGATCGCGTTGAAGTACGATCCGCAGTCGAAAGAACCGGCGATCAAATCTCTGGAACGCGTCAGCCGTCCCGGATTGCGTCAGTATGCGAGCCCGGCTGAGTTCAGACGTGTGAAGAACGGACTTGGTGTTGCGATCATCAGCACTTCGAAAGGAGTGATGACAGATAAGCAGGCTAAGACCGAAAATGTCGGCGGCGAAGTGCTTTGTTACATCTATTAATCAATGATGCATCCGTGCATTAAGCCTTAGTCGTGGCTGAAAGCGGAATGCTGAATCAAATAAAAAACCGGCTATGTCAAGAATTGGAAAAAAACCTGTGACCATCCCATCGGGAGTAACGGTGACCGTGGCGCAGGGAAACGTCCTCACGGTAAAGGGCCCGAAAGGAGAACTCCGTCAGGAAATCGATCGCGATATCACAGTGGAAATAAAGGATGGACAGGTTCTGATCAACAGGCCAACCGACCAGATTCGCCATCGTGCGTTGCATGGATTGTACCGTTCGCTGATCGACAATATGGTTCGCGGAGTCACGGAAGGATTCAAGAAGAATCTTGAATTGGTGGGTGTGGGTTTCAAGGCTTCCAACCAGGGCAACCTGCTTGACTTGTCGCTTGGATTTTCTCACAACATCATTTTTGAAATTCCTAAGGAATTGAAGGTTACTACAGGTCAGGAGAAAGGGGACAATCCAAAGATTTACCTCGAAGGGATCGATAAGCAGTTGATCGGACAGGTAGCGGCAAAGCTGCGCGGCCTTCGCAAACCGGAGCCATACAAGGGTAAGGGTGTGAAGTATGTTGGAGAAGTGGTACGCAGAAAAGCAGGTAAGGCAGCAGGTAAATAACCGATAATTTCTAAAGGGAAAACATTTTAATATGGCAACGAAAGTTCTCAGAAGGCAGAAGATCAGGTACAGGATCCGTAAGAAAATTTCGGGCTCTGCAAATAAACCTCGTTTGTCTGTTTTCAGAAGCAACGCCGACATCTATGTTCAGCTGATCGATGACGACAGTGGCAAAACGATCGCGTCCGCTTCATCCCGCGACAAGGACATCGCGGCACAGAAGGTAAGCCGCAGTGAAAAATCTAAACTTGTGGGCGCAGCAATCGCAAGAAAAGCAATCGAGCTCGGCATCAACGCATGCACGTTCGATCGCGGCGGTAATCTCTACCATGGTCGTGTGAAAAGTGTTGCCGACGGAGCAAGAGAAGGCGGACTTCAGTTTTAAGTCAACCGGCTATCAAAACAAACAATCGTAAATCGTAATAATGGCAAAAGTCAATTTAAACAGGGTTAAAGCAGGAGATCTTGAGCTGAAAGAAAAGGTCGTCGCAATAAACCGTGTTGTTAAGACAACGAAAGGCGGAAGGGCTTTCAGTTTTTCTGCGCTTGTTGTAGTGGGCAATGAGAATGGCGTCGTAGGTCATGGATTGGGAAAGGCGAAGGAGGTACAGGAAGCGATTACAAAGGGTATCGAGGATGCGAAGAAGAATCTGATCAAAGTGCCGATCATGCATGGAACAATTCCTCACGATCAGCTGGCCAAGGAAGGAGCTGCGAAAGTGTTGATCAAACCAGCAGCGCACGGTACGGGTGTAATTGCCGGAGGCAGTATGAGAGCTGTGCTTGAAAGCGCAGGTGTAACAGACGTACTTGCGAAGTCGCTGGGATCTGCCAATCCGCACAACGTGGTAAAGGCAACGTTCCGCGCACTCGCAATGCTTCGTGAACCGATCGGTGTAGCGAGACAGCGAAATTTGAATTTGAAAAAAGTTTTCCAGGGATAGATTGGTCACCGACCGACAACAATCATACAACATGAAAAAGATCAGAATAACCCAGGTGAAAAGCGCGATCGACCGTCCGGAGCGCCAGAAACTTACTTTGAAAGCCCTCGGCCTCAACCGCCTGAATGCTACAAAGGAAGTGGATGCAACTCCGCAGGTTCTGGGTATGGTAAGAAAAGTTACCCACCTTGTTCAGGTGGAAGAAGTAAACGCATAATTGTCAAAAGCGAGGGGCGATTCCCCGTTGAGTAAAAATCACACAATGAAGTTACACGAAATCAGGCCCGCCAAAGGGGCAACACACAAGCCGAAACCGAGACTGGGAAGAGGCGAAGCGTCAGGAAAAGGCGGCACGTCCACGAAAGGTAATAAAGGCGGACAAAGCCGTGCGGGATATCAACGCAAGATGGCTCATGAGGGCGGACAGATGCCCATTCAGCGCCGTCTGCCGAAGCGCGGATTCAACAACATTCACCGTGTCGAATACAAAGTGTTCAATCTTGGCCAGATTGAGGCCCTGAAAGAAAAATACGGGTTTGAAGAATTCAATTCAGAAACATTGTACTCCCTCGGACTGATCGGCAGAACCGATAAGATCAAGATCCTCGGAAATGGCGAACTGAAGTCTAAACTCGCATTCAGCGTGGACGCAGTGAGTGGAAAGGCTAAAGAATCCATCGAAGCAGTCGGAGGGTCGGTGCAACTTCCAGGGAAATAAATTGTAACTTGCACGACGTTTTTGAACGTTTTGCTTGTTAAGCACCTTTTAGAGATTTCAAAGGCAGGTTTGCAGGCGAAGATCATTGGCTTCAGGCAAACCTTTTTCTTTTACTGTAAATTAATCGTCTTCGATCCGTGAAAAAATTCATACAGACGCTCAAGAATATCTGGAGCATTGAAGAATTGAGAAGCAAGATCCTTGTGACCATCATGCTCATTGCGATCTATCGACTTGGAACACACATCGTGTTGCCGGGTATGGATCCCACCAAGATCGATCCAAACGCAGCCACAGGCGGTATCCTCGGGCTGATCGATGCATTTGCAGGGGGCGCTTTTTCACAGGCCTCTATTCTGGCATTGGGTATCATGCCCTACATCTCTGCATCTATCTTCATGCAGCTGATGACGATCCTGTATCCGCCGTTTCAGAAATTGCAGAAGGAAGGAGAAAGCGGCAGAAAGAAGATCAATCAGTATACACGTTACCTCACTGTTGCAGTTGCGCTTCTTCAGGCAAGTGCATATGTTCAGCTCCTGAACAGCCCAAGTTATAGTCAGGCATTGATCGCCGGGTATAGTCAGTACTTCTGGATATCTACAACGGTTATTCTTACAGCGGGTACGCTGTTCGTGATGTGGCTTGGCGAAAAAATTACAGATAAAGGACTTGGCAACGGAGCTTCAATGATCATCATGGTTGGTATCCTTGCCCGCCTTCCACAATCGTTCTGGCAGGAATGGCAGGCGAAGATCCCGACCGGTGGATGGGGATTGCTGATGTTCGTGATTGAGATCGTTGTGCTCGTTGCAATTATCATGGGCTTGATCGTATTGATCCAGGGTGTAAGAAAGATTCCAGTTCAATACGCCAAGCAGATCGTCGGCAACAGGCAGTTCGGTGGAGCAAGACAGTTTCTGCCAATGAAGGTGAACAGCTCCGGTGTGATGCCAATCATCTTTGCCCAGGCGATCATGTTCCTTCCGACCCTGCTTGCGAACTTTGATTCGACTCAGGGACTTGCAAAGATCTTTGGCGACCCAAGTAACTTCTGGTACATGCTGATCTACGCCGTGATGGTGATTGGCTTTACCTTCCTGTATACGGCTCTTATATTCAATCCGAAGCAGATTGCCGATGACCTGAAAAGGAACAACGGATTTATTCCGGGTGTTAAACCGGGACAACCTACTGCAGACTATATCGGTGCAGTAATGGATAAGATCACATTGCCCGGGGCCGTGTTGCTTGCGACCGTAGGTATTTTACCTGGTTTTGCACAGAGAATGGGAGTTCAGCCCGGCTTCGCATCGTTCTTCGGAGGAACATCACTGCTGATCATGGTGGGTGTGGTACTCGATACACTTCAGCAGATCGAAACACAGCTGATGATGCGGCAGTACGACAGCCTAATGAAGAGTGGAAGGATCCAGGGTCGGCAAACTGTTACACCGGCTTCTATGTAGGAGGCTCAAAAGGATTACTACGATGATTCATTATAAATCCGTTGCCGAAATTGAAATCATGCGGCACAGTGCGTTGCTTGTAGGAAAAGCAATCGCTGTCATTGCCGAATTGATCCGCCCTGGGATCACAACTGCGAAACTCGATGCAGTGGCAGACGAATTCATCCACGACAATGGTGGAGTTCCATCGTTCAAAAACTACAAAGGATATCCGTTTGCGTCGTGCATATCAGTAAACGACGCGGTGGTCCACGGCTTTCCAGGTAACCGCGAGTTGCAGGATGGCGATGTAATTTCCGTTGACATCGGTGTTTTCAAGAACGGGTTTCACGGAGATAGCGCATATACGTTCGCGGTAGGTGAAATTGCAGAGGACAAGGCAAGATTGCTGAAGGTTACGAAAGAATCGCTTCTTCATGCGACAGAAAAAGCAATCGCGGGAAATCGTATCGGCGACATCGCATACGCCGTACAGGAGCATTGTGAAAAGAACAACGGCTTTGGAGTGGTGAGGGAACTCGTCGGTCACGGATTGGGCCGTCATCTTCACGAAGACCCGCAGGTGCCGAACTACGGAAGAAGAGGAACAGGTACCAAGTTGCAGGAAGGCGCTGTAATTGCCATAGAGCCAATGATCAATCTTGGTGGCCGTGAAGTTTGGTACGACGACGATGGCTGGACCGTTCGCACCAAAGATGGAAAAGTATCCGCTCACTTCGAACATACCGTTTGCGTGAAAAAGGGGAGACCCGATATTCTTTCAAGCTTCCAGGAAGTCGAGCAGGCAGAAAGAAAGAATAGCAATTTGTTTCAGGGGTTGGTCGCGGTGGAGGTGTAATTCGGGTGTCGGGTGTCAGGTATCAGGTATCGGGCACATCATCCAATTACGAAATTCCTTTCCACATACTTTATCCTATTAAGCGATCTGAAAGACTCGGTGTAGGCTTCTTCGTCAACAATTGATTTCGCCAGATTTAATTTCGGAAACGTGCAATCGCTTCGAGAAAAACAGCTGTTCACATGCCGAAACCCGAAACCCGAAACCTGACACCCAACACATCATCCACATCAACAAAAACGCTCGTTGTCATCGGCGCTGGAGCTGCTGGTTTCTTTTGCGCAGTAAATGCGGCGCGACTGAATCGCAACTTGCAGGTGATCTTGCTCGAAAAGACTTCAAAGCTCCTCTCTAAAGTAAAAGTGTCAGGAGGTGGTCGGTGTAATGTTACCCATGCTTGTTTCTCCATCGATGAGATGATTCGGAATTATCCGAGGGGTGCGAGATTTTTACGCAAGTGCTTCTACAAATTTTTTACTTCCGACACGATCAAATGGTTCGCCGACCGCGGCGTAAACCTGAAGACCGAGCCCGATGGACGAATGTTTCCTGTTACTGATTCATCCGAGACAATTATTCGATGCTTATTGTCAGAGGCTACCCAGCTCGATGTGGCAATAAGAATGAACACCGATGTAAGAACGCTGGAACTTGGCGATGGCAGGTTTCGGATCGGACTTGCAAATGCAGACTCGATCGACGCCGATTTCGTATGCGTCGCTTCCGGTGGTTTTCGCAACACAACCATGTTCGACTGGATGATATCAAAAGGTCATTCAATCGTTGACCCGCTTCCATCGCTTTTCACATTCAATGTTTACGAACACCGTTTGGCCGCCCTCATGGGTGTTTCAATCGACCGGGCAATGGTTAAAATTGCCGGCCTGTCGTTTGTATCTGAAGGTCCTCTGCTGATCACACATTGGGGATTCAGCGGTCCAGCGGTACTGCGACTCAGTGCATTCGCCGCACGCGACCTCGCAGCGTGCAACTACGACTTCACGATTCGAATCAACTGGTTGCCGGATCTGAACGATTCGTCTTTTAGGCAGGCGATAGCAGCTACAAAATCTGAATTCGCTTCAACGAAAATCATTAACAAACATCCGTTCAATTTGCCAAACCGTCTCTGGTTGCACTTTTTGACGACGTGCGGTATAACAGTCGAGCAACGCTGGGCCGACCTGAAGCACACGCAACTTAATCAGCTTGCAACATCGCTGCTCGCAGATGAGTATCGGATCAAGGGCAAGACAACATTCAAAGAAGAGTTCGTCACTGCCGGAGGCATTTCACTCACGGGCATTGACCCGCTCACCATGCAAAGCAAAACTGTGCCGGGCCTGTACTTTGCCGGCGAGGTGATGGATGTGGACGGAGTTACCGGCGGATTCAATTTCCAGCACGCGTGGACAAGCGGCTTCGTTGCTGCACAATCTATCGCCGATGCTACAAAATGAAAAAGCATTGCACGTCGCTGACACATGCAATGCTTTAAATAAACATCAATTATTCTACAACGAACTTCTTCGTTACCTGATTACCCTGGAAGTCTATTCTGAAGATGTACGTTCCTGCACGAAGATTGCGCGCATCGTATACCACCTGGTTGCGGCCTGCGCGTAATGTAACTGTTCCCTGGGCGAGCTTTCGCATCTGAAGATCATATATCGCATACACCGATTGCTTTGGTGTGGCTACGTTATCAATCACAATGTTCAGGGTGGTCTTTACCGGGTTTGGCGACAACACCAGCGAAAGCATTGATTCAAAATCTATGCGCTTTACCGGTGTGATAATAATGTTACCACTGATACTTACCGCTCTAACCCTGTAGTAGTTTGCACCGTTCATTGTTCCTTCATCTTCGTATTTGTACAATTGTGTTGACGATGCGTTGCATGGAATCGTTGCAATAGAAGAGAAGTTCACACCGTCGGCGCTCCGTTCAACTACGAAGTGTGCGCAATCATCCGCCTCTTCCGCCTTCCACGTTAGTTTCGCATGACCGTCGCCGTTAGACTTCGACACATTGAATTCGCTGATCTTTACAGGGAACACCAGGTTGAGTGTTCGGGCAAAAGAGAATTCGGTAAGCTGTGATTCAACACCTGCATTTGTGACCCGGTATCCGGTGAACTTGATGGTAACCTGTGTCGACCCATTGTCCGTTACCTCGATCATACCATATTGTCCCGTAGTACTGGTCGCCGGAGTGTACGTATATGTTGCACCCGGTGTCGGATCAACAGTACCATCAGACCTTACATTATACAAACCTCCTTTTACTGAACCACTCTGATTCATGGGTGCTGTAGCAAAAACCGGATAACGGTTACCGTTGTTGGTGCCGGTTGAGAAATCATGATTGTTTCCATTGTCGATGGCCAGCATGTGTGCATCGCCGCTGAGGATAAACATGTTCTCGATGTTGTTGTCGCGGAAGAAATTTGCGAGTTCTGTTCTTTCCGCACTGTATCCACCCCAGTTATCAGCCTGATTGCCACCGTACGAAACGGACGTCACCCATGCAATGATCTGGTTGTTGTTTTTTGCATTTACCACTTCATTCTTGAACCATGCTTTTTGCGCAACACCCATCATCGTCGGAGTCCTTCTCGACGACCGGAGGTCGGACATGATGAATCGGATACGCCCGATTGTGAAAGCCTGGTAGATCGGCACATCGCCCGCACCTGCTGCAAGAGGATAGTGAGGAACGTATTCCTGGTATGCGCGTCGTGCATTTGATTTGCCGGCGGCAGTTGAATCGGAGTCATTTCCTGAAAAGTCGTGATCGTCCCATACATATGCTAGCGCATGGTTCTTGAAGAAATTTCGAGACGGCGTCTGCGATAACATATTCGATTCATAAGGGTTGCGGTGCACGTTGACATCTGTTGAAGAATTCGGATTGGCATAGTGGAAGTCGCCATGACTCAGATGGAACAAAGGCGATTTTTCCGACATGCGGTCGAAGATCGGGTGATTGGAAGACTGCATGCAACCGCCGGCAGAAAACTTGAAGGAGTATCCACCGGTTCCCGGTGTCGTGAACGAGCCGATATCATCGGCAGAATTATCAACGATGCCATCGGCCTCGATTGCGTAGTAGTATTTTGTGTTAGGTGTCAGTCCGCTGATAGACATCGCAGCGACATTGTTGTTCCAGGTATCTGCAGCCGCATAGTCGCCATACAGCGGGCTGGTCAACGATGAATTGGTGCTGGCAACAAGTCTTGCTCTCGATGTTTTGTTTTGCAACTTGGCGTTGACTTTAGCCGAATTGGGCGCGATGGCTCCCGACCACATGTATACCGTTTCATTCGAAAACGTATATGACTCGAGGCCATGAAGCGACAGATCGAAGCCCATGTCGGACGTGTTGAGATTTGCCTGGTGAATTTCAACAGCAATAAGATTTGTACCTGCGGTGAGCAGCGATGTCGGTATCAGCGGTGAGGTATAAAAAGTTTCCTCGAGCGTTCCATCAGGCACAACGCTGTCTGCAAACGTCGAGTAGTTTACAGGTCCGAAACGCATGTTTGTTCGCCATACTTCGGTACCATTGATGTAAACAACGGCGCCGTCGTCGCGAAGCAATTTGATGAAGAATGCCTGATAAGCTGCGGGGTTTGCGATGTTTACCGTAGTTCGGAAGTATGTTGTTGTGAATTTGTTCGTACAATTTCCCGGGTTGCACAAGGTGCCGCATCCGCCCGGCACACAGGTGGTCTGGCCATCTCCATATCCGAACTTCGCATTGCCGGCCGTCCAGGCTGCGTCATCGAACGCGGCGGCCGATTTCCATGTTTCGGCCGGAGCATTCGCGGCTGTATTCGCCCAGTATTTCCATGAGGAACCGGCGGCGAGGAGCGTCGCTCCAACCGGATCGCCCGTGAGTTCCATATTGAAGCCGAGGTCGCTGCTCGAGGTATTTTCCTGATGTATTTCTACCGCTATTACATTTTGTCCTTCGACAAATGCAGTTGTGGGAATTGCGGGCGAGGTATAGATCCTGTTCTCGTCCGCTTCTGGCACAGTAGTTTGGGCAGCTGTCGAGTAGACGACTGTTCCGCTGTTCATATTTGATCGCCAAACTTCCGTACCATTCACATAAATAACTGCTCCATCGTCACGGATCAGGTTGATCCTGAAGGCGGAATATTGCGACTTGTTAATCGCAACTGTCTTACGGAAGTAAGTCGTCATAAATTTTGTGCCGCAGGATCCAGGCACACAGCCGGAACCGCAACCGGCGGGGATGCACACATCTTCTTCATCGTCACCAAACCCAAATTTGCCGCTCCCGGAACTCCAGGCGGCATCATCAAATGCGGCACCGCCTTTCCATGCCGCCGCTGGCGCATTTGCGGCAGTATTCGCCCAGTATTTCCATTCCGAATCGAATGAAACTACCGGAACCTGGCTAAAGACAGTAGAAACGGTGAAAATCAATACAGCAAGCAAAAGCACCCGCTTTAGGTAGAACTTAATCATATTTCGAAGTTTAGAGGACTAAAGCCGAAGGAAATTGATTCGACGGGTTTGCTGTAGGATCTGCGATTGAGAGGAAGACCGTAAAATTAACATATAAATCATATTGTGCAAGTCCTCCCGCTGATTATCCTGAAAATCTTTGACGAAATGAAGCCGCCGAAGTACGTGTGCCGAAGGCTAATTCTCCTATCTTTGCAGCCCCGAATTAAAATCATCGGGATCAATTATGTCTGATAACAATATTGTTAACCAAAACGCTGAAATACAGGAGGCTCCGGTTGTTGAGGAGTCTGCAGCGACATCAAACGGTCCTGTATCCGCCCAGCCCGCACAAACTGCTCACGACGATTTCGATTGGAGCATAGACAAAAGAAATGTAGCCTCGTACAGCAAGGAAGAAAAACTGAAATACGATTCAGTGTATGAAGGCACATTCAAGGCGGTGACAGATGGCGAACTCGTTCGCGGGACTGTGGTGGGATTGACTAAAACGGATGTTGTGATCAACATCGGTTTCAAAAGTGATGGTCTGGTATCACTGAATGAATTCCGTGATCTTCAGAACATGAAAGTAGGTGACGAAGTTGAAGTAATGGTTGTTGAGAAGGAGGATCGCGAAGGTCACCTCAACCTCAGCCGCAAACAGGCACGTATCACCCGTGCATGGGAAAGAATTGTTGAAGTACACAAAACCGGTGAAGTTATTACTGGTACCGTTACTTCGAAAACGAAAGGTGGACTTATCGTTGACGTGTTTGGAATGGAAACCTTCCTTCCTGGTTCACAGATCGACGTTAAGCCTGTTACAGATTACGACCAGTTTGTTGGCAAGACCATGGAATTCAAAGTGGTCAAAATAAATGAAGCGATCAAGAATGCCGTTGTTTCGCACAAGGCTCTTATTGAAAGCGACATCGAAGCTCAGCGTGCAGAGATCATGAGCAAACTCGAAAGAGGTCAGGTGCTCGAAGGAACCATCAAAAACATTACAGACTTTGGTGCGTTCATGGATCTCGGCGGACTCGACGGATTGCTGTACATCACCGATATCAGCTGGGGACGGATCAGTCACCCGAGCGAAGTGCTGAAACTCGATCAGAAATTGAAAGTTGTTGTACTTGATTTCGACGATGAGAAGAAGAGGATCAGCCTCGGTCTCAAGCAACTTACTCCGCATCCATGGGATATCCTGCCGGAACACATTCGTGAGGCTTCGGTAGTGAAAGGAAAAGTGGTGAACATTGAAGATTACGGTGCGTTCCTCGAAATACTTCCGGGTGTTGAAGGCCTTGTACACGTGAGCGAAATCACCTGGGCAAATACGCCAATCAACGCGAAGGAATTCTTCAAGCTGAACGATGAGCATGAAGCGAAGATCGTTACGCTCGATAAAGACAGTCGCAAGATGAGTTTGTCGATCAAGCAGATGAGCGAAGATCCATGGAGCACAATCGAAACGAAGTTCCCTGAAGGCAGCCGTCATACGGGACTCGTGAAGAACATCACTCCATATGGAGTGTTCGTGGAACTTGCACCTGGAATCGGCGGTATGATTCATATCAGCGATCTCAGCTGGCTGAAGCGCTTCAATCATCCTTCGGAATACACGAAGGTGGGAGGCAATATTGATATCATTATTCTTGGTATTGATAAAGACAACAGGAAACTTCAGCTTGGACATAAACAACTCGAGGAAGATCCCTGGAATGCACTGCAGGATACATTTGCAGTGGGAACACTTCACGAAGGAACTGTCATCCGCAAAGACGACAAGGGTGCGATCGTTCAATTGCCTTACGGGCTTGAAGGGTTTGCTCCTAATCGCCACCTCACAAGAGAAGATGGAAAGCCGGTTACAGCTGATGAAACTGCGCAATTCATGGTGATCGAATTCGATCGCAATGAAAAACGGATCGTGGTATCACATTCACGCATTTGGGAACAAGCGAAGATTGAAGAGAAAGAAGCCGCGAAGAAAGAAGCTCGTTCGGATGCTGATAAGACAAGGAAAACGGTTAAGACGATCCAGAGCAAAGTTGAAAAAGCAACACTTGGCGATCTTGGTGCCCTTGCGGAACTGAAGCAAAAACTTCAGCAGGAAGAGCAACAGGGAGGGGAGAAGAAGGAGAGTTGAAAGTTGAAGGTTGAAGGTTGAAAGTAATAAGTCCCTGTGCAAACGGGGACTTTTTTTGGGTTCAAGGTTCAAAGTTTAAGGACGGCTAACAAATGCAGTTGACCTTCAACCTTCAACCTTCAACTTTCAACTCTCTACCGCTTCCAACGCCGCATCATCAAACTGTTCGAGTGAATCGAGTTGAAGATCGGCTGCGCCCCATCGTTTATCGACACGTTGAATTTCGGCAGGTATTATCACACACTTCATTCGGGCCGACTTAGCCGCAAGCATTCCATTGAATGAATCTTCAAAGCAGATGCAATCGAGCGGTGAAACTCCAAGCGTGTGGGCGCAATTCAAATACACTTCCGGATGCGGTTTACTGTGCACGAGTTCTTCTGCGGAAGATATTCCAAGCAGGTACTTTCTGATATTCAATTTCTCAGCAACAACTTTAATAAGCGCCACCGGAGATGAGGTCGCCAGACCAATCTTAAAATTTCTTTCTTTGAAAAACGGAAAGATGTAATCGACGCCGGGCATCACCGGAGCTTCATCGTGAATCTTTTTGATTGCAAGTTCAACGATCGTATCACCAGCTTCCTGCGCATATTTTTTGTCGACATCAAACTGTTCAAACCACCAGTTGATCCATTCGCGTGTACGCAGGCCGGTCGTGCTGTGATATTGTTGTTCGGTTAAAACAATACCGAATTTGTTCAATACTTCTTTTCCCGCTTCCTGCCAGTAAGGTTCAGAGTCGATGAGCACTCCGTCCATATCAAAGATCACCGTATTCAATGCCATACCTTATGTAAGTTGTTACTTGTCTGTCTTCAGCCAATGATGTGCGCCTTTCATCATATGCTGCTTGCTTTGTTCGATTGCATCCATTATTCTAGCTAGTATGCTTTCAGCACTTTCTTCGTAATCGATTTCGAGAGGTTCTTTAAATCTTACCGAAAGCAATGATCCCTTTTTCTTAAACTTCAATCCTTTCTTATTGAACGCGCGCCAGAAACCGTTGATGACAACCGGTACCACAATGGGCTTCTTTAGTTTGATGATATGAGCAGTGCCTTTTCGTCCGGGAGCAAACGGCTTGGTCGTACCCTGCGGAAACGTGATGACCCAGTTCTCGTCGAGCGCTCGTGTGATCTTCCTCGTGTCGGACGGGTCGAGACCGCGACGAACCTCAGTGCCCTCCGAACGCCATGTGCGCTTCACCGTTAGTGCACCTGCGAGTGTAAACAGGCGGCTTATCCAGCTTCCTTTCATTGTTTCTTCTGCAGCGACATAGTAAACCTTTGTAAATGGATTCAGTAGATAATAAGGAATGCCGAGACGATTCCTTTTCCGCCACTTTACTGCGCAGAAAATGTGAAGAAAGGTGATGACATCGGCAAAGTATGTCTGATGATTACTGACGAACAGTACGTTCCTCTTCGGCAAATCTTGGATGTGCTCGGTGCCGCTGATCTGCAGCCGGTTGATAAGAACCAGTCCGGGATAGGTGAAAATTCCGACGATGAAGTAAATAATCTTCTTGAAGACGTTCATCTTTCGACTCGTTTAAATCATGGTCGTTCAGGGGATATCGGGATTTGGGCTATGGGCTGTGAGCTTTGAGCTATGAGCTATGAGCTTTGGGCTATGGGATTTCAGCAGAACTTAAAAGATTCTTGCGGAGACGACTTTGGAAGACACCGCAGGTGAAATACTTGTTTACGAATACGCTGCATGGTGCTATCCATTTGCCTCATAATCTAAAGCTCAAAGCTCATAGCTCATAGCTCAAAGCTCAAAGCTCAAAGCTCAAAGCTCACCGCCCAAAACCTACTTACTAAACAACGCCTTCAACTCCTTGGCATCATCCGGATTCATTTTTCCGCCAAGGATCAGCCTCACCTGTCTTCTTCTCAATGCGCCTTCGAACAATTTCTTTTCTTCGTCTGTCACTGCTTCCACCGGCGCCACGGGCCGCGGTTTCCCGTTCGGGTCCAGTGCAACAAATGTGTAATACGCTTCATTGCTCTTGTAACGGTATTGTTGCAGCGCGTCTTCTCCCCACACGTTCATATGCACCTCCATCGAAGTGTTGAACGCGCGGGAAACTTTCGCCTCGATGTGCACCACATTACCGAGACGTATTGGATTTTCAAACGAAATGTTATCGACCGAAGCTGTAACAACCGGAGCGCCACAATGTTTCATTGCTGAAAGTGCCGCAGCTATATCCATCCAGTACATCAGTCTGCCTCCCATCAGATTTCCAAACGTGTTCGTGTCATTGGGCAACACCAGTTCGGTCATCACAACAAACGATTCTTCTGCCTTTTTTCCAGTCATGATTTAAGTGCCTTCAAACGGCAGGTAAAAATATACACATGCGGTCAATCAAATCACAATCTTTTCGCAGCTGGCGAGAAAAGCGTCATCAGCATCCGCGCCGATGCCATGGCTCTCGGTATTTGCGCGAAGCCACATTTTTTCAAAGTTGACTCCACCTTTCACAGGATCCGCTTTATGGCCGAGTTTGCAAGTATCCATGTCATAAAATTCAATGCCGGGACAGGCATATACGAAGTGAACGAATGCGGTGAGGGCGATACGACTTTCCAGCATACCACCCATCATGCATGGTATGCGTTCCTCGCGGCAAATTGCGTGGATCTTCATCGCTTCATGAATACCACCCGATTTTGCGAATTTGATATTGATGTAGTCGCACCCCCCCGCAGAGATCAATCGAGCTGCATCGCGATGATCGAATACACTCTCATCGGCCATAATTGGATTTCGCGTTGCATGCCGTAGTTCCGGCAATCGGTGATCATTGTAAGAGCGCATGGGTTGTTCGCAGAACTGGATATCAAAAGGTTCAATTCCCTGCAAGGCGCTCATTGCTTCGTCGAACGTCCAGCCTTGGTTCGCATCGACCCGCAAGATCATTTGGTCACCGACGGCTTTCCGAATAGCTGCGATGCGTTGAATATCGTCAAACGGATGTTTGCCGAGCTTGATCTTCAGCATATTTACCCCTTCATTCTTGAATTGCAACGCCTGCTCCGACATAGATTCAGGCGTGCCGATGCCGATGGTAAGATCCGATTCGATATCACGAATGGTGCCACCAAGGAACTCATATAATGGTTGACGGTTATGTTTGGCTGCGATATCATACAAGGCCATATCAAAGGCACTCTTGATGGTGGTATTGCGAGCCGCATAATCATTCAGCTGTAGCAGTCGTTCTTCAATTTCCAGGGGATCCTTATTGTTGATGAGGGCAGCGAAATCACGTGCCATCTCAAAACATGTAGATTGAGTTTCACCGGTGATCATGGGAAACGCCGAGCATTCGCCAACACCATAAAATCCTGCATCGGTATGAATACGGATGAAAATGTTTTGCGCAAATTCCATCGTGCCGGTTGCAATAGTAAACGGCACCATCGGAATACTAAATTTCCATATCTCCGTTTTGATGATTCGCACGGGTTCAAATTACATTATTTAGAGGAGGTGGCTTGTTTAACAGTTGGCATTTGGAATTTGCGGAGTGTAATTTGATCTTTGACAAATGGATGGGCAAATGGTATCGTTCGACAATACCGAAATTGCGTTCGCATACAAAACAGACAGGCAGTTAAGGAAGGCACGGTTTCTTTTTTCTTCAATGGGCAATCGAACCCTTGTGCGTATTGGTACGAGGATCACTCCGCTTGCAATGAAGCTTCGATTGCCAATAAACAGCCTCATTCGCAATACCATCTTTGAACAATTTGTTGGAGGAGAAACGCTCGATGAAACGGCGGTTGTTGCAAAACGGCTTGCTGAATACGGAGTTAAGGTGATACTCGACTACGGTGTGGAAGGAAAAACAAATGAAGAAAGTTTCGATCGTTCGTGCAATGAGTTTATTCGTGTGATCGAGTATGCCGCCACGCAGCCTAATATGCCGTTCATGAGCATCAAAATCACAGGGCTTGCGCGGTTTGGACTGTTGCAGAAACTGGATGCCGCCGCCAATCGCGAAAGCGGTTATACGGGACAGATAGTTGAATCTTCGCTCGATGAAAATGAAAAGGAAGAATGGTTGCGCGTCGTGGCACGAGTGAACCGAATCATCGCAGTCGCCGAGGCCAGTGGCGTCGGTGTCCTTGTAGATGCCGAAGAAAGCTGGATACAGGATCCGGTAGATGCCCTCACCGTGCAGATGATGGCTAAATACAATCGCGGCAGAGCGGTAGTATACAATACAGTGCAACTGTACCGCCACGACCGGCTGAACTTCTTGAAGAGAAGTTATTATCACGCTCAGGACGTCCAATTTCTTCCGGCTTTTAAAATTGTAAGAGGTGCGTATATGGAAAAAGAACGTGCCCGCGCCGAAGAGTTCGGTTATCCATCCCCGATACAACGTGACAAGGAATCGAGCAACCGTGATTTCAATGAGGCGATGAAATTTTGTATCGAAAATCTCAACAGCGTTGCACTCATCGTGGCCTCTCACAACGAAGAAAGCAACCTGCTGGCGATTCAACACCTTAAGCAGAATTCGATCCCGGTTCATCATCATCATATTCATTTCTCGCAGTTATATGGAATGAGTGACAACATCACATTCAACCTCGCAAAGGCCGGTTGCAGTGTAAGTAAATACCTTCCATTCGGACCGATAGGCGACGTTATTCCATACCTGATGCGCCGGGCGCAGGAGAATACTTCCGTGTCGGGCCAAACCGGCAGAGAATTGGGTTTAATCGAGAAAGAGTTGAAGAGAAGGAAAAAGTGAAAAGGGAAAGTGAAAAAGAAAAATCAATGTCTCAGACGGGTCTCTGTGAGCGAAGCGAGCAGGACCCGTCGTGAATGATTGCGACGAGTCCCCTCGACATTCGTCTCGGGTGACTTGTCTGAGACTCAAATGGGAAAGTAAAAAGTGAAAAGAATGTCTCAGACGGGTCTCTGTGAGCGAAGCGAACAGGACCCGTCGTCAATGGATTGCGACGAGTCCCGTCGACATTCGTCTCGGGTGACTCGTCTGTGACTCAAAAAGGTTCAATGTTCAAGGAAAATTTAATCCAGGGCTTTCCGGCTGTTGGCTGATAGCTGCTACCCCACACCCGCCACCCAAAAACTTTTTTCCCTACTTTTACCTCTCCCGGACTGCTAGCTCAGTTGGTTCAGAGCACTACTTTGACAGAGTAGGGGTCACTGGTTCGAGCCCAGTGCAGTCCACCATGACGAAGCTGCCAAAATTCCTTGCCCTGCTGATTGTTTTGGGCCAGGCCATCACATTGTCCGCCCAGGGACCATTGTCAAAAGATTTCACCAAACCCGAAGCGACAGAAATCTGGGAACCGAAACCGAAAATTGTTACACCAGGCGCCAACAACGCACCTCCTTCTGATGCGATCGTTCTGTTTGACGGCCGAAATATGAATTCGTGGGTGACCGAGAAGGACAGCAGCGCGGTACAATGGATACTTTCCGGTGGAACCATGACTGCAAAACCCGGTTCGGGCAGTATCAAAACAAAACAAAAGTTTGGCGACTGCCAATTGCATATCGAATTCAGGTTGCCCGCGGATGCAAAGCAGAGTTCGCACCGCGACAATGCCGGAAACAGTGGAGTGTTTTTGCAGGAGAGATATGAAGTACAAATCTTCAACTCATACCAGAACGAAACTCCCCTGTATTCAAATGGACAAATGGGCAGCGTTTACAAACAGGTGATTCCGCTGGTGAATGCGACAAGCAAAACCGGCGAATGGAACACATTCGACATTTATTATACCGCCCCCCGTTTTCGTGACAACGGTTCTCTCGATACCCCGGCATATATCACCCTTGTTCATAACGGAGTCTTAACGCTCAACCACTTTCAGATACATGGCACCATCCAGTACATCGGCATTCCGAAATACGAACTGCATGGTAAAGCCTCAATCATTCTGCAGGAACATGGTAGTCCGGTGAGTTTTCGGAACATCTGGATACGGGAATTGTAAAAAGCTAATTCAGAATTAAACTAACGTCGATGCTTACACGCCGCAGGCTTCTTAATCATGCCGCACTCCTTGCCGCAACTTCGCCGCTGCTCTCATTTCGTGAAATGTTCGGCAACGACGCTAAACCCAAATTCAGTATTGGTGCCTGCGACTGGTCGCTTGGAAAAAGCAGCGATGTGACGGCGTTTGATGTTGCAAAAGACATCGGTCTTCACGGCCTGATGGTGAATATGGGTTCCGATAAAGACGACCTCCATCTCCGCAAACCTGATGTTCAGGCGCAGTTTGTGGAGGCATCAAAACGAACTGGTGTTAAGATTTCCAGTCTTGCAATTGGAGAACTTAACAATGTTCCGTATAAATCTGAAGCAAAAACCGAACAGTGGGTGCTCGACACCATCGATACCGCAAAGAGTTTGGGAGTACCGGTTATTCTGCTTGCTTTCTTCCACAAGAATGACCTGCGGAACGACGAGGCCGGCAAGAAAGAAGTGATTCGAAAATTAAAGATCGCTGCCCCGAAAGCTGAAAAGAACGGGGTGATCCTGGGCATTGAATCTTACCTCAATGCCGCTGAACACCTTGAGATCATGGACGCAGTCGGCTCGAACAATGTGAAGTGTTACTACGACTGGCGCAATACTGCAGATGCCGGACACGATCCGATCAAAGAATTCAGGCAACTCGGCCGCTCAAACGTATGCGAACTGCATATGAAAGAAAATGGATTGCTGCTCGGAAAGGGAACCCTCGACTGGAAGGAGATCAGTAAGACAGTGCAGAACACCGATTACGTCGGCGACGGCTGGATGCAGATTGAATGGGCCGTTCCAAAAGATGCAGATCTGGTAGAAAGTTACAAACACAATTTTGCGTTTCTTAAGGACAACTTCTCAAAATAAACCTGTACCGACTTCGTAATGCGATTGCACATTCCCCTGCTCTCCGGCGTGCTTTTTTTGCTGGTCGTTTCAATAATTAGCTGCAACAACAAACCCGGCGAAGAGAAGCAGGCTGAAAAGAAAATCAAGAAGAGCCTCGACCTATATCTGCCTGCGGATCTGGAAGTGACTCTCTGGGCGGAAACGCCAATGCTTTATAATCCGACGAACATGGACGTCGATCATAAGGGCCGCCTTTGGGTGACGGAAGCAGTGAATTACAGGAGTTTCAACAACGACTCGACGAAATATCTACATCATCAGCAAGGGGATCGTGTAGTAATACTTCAGGACACGAACCAGGACGGCCACGCAGATGTTTCAAAAGTTTTTGTTCAGGATAAAGATCTTTTGTCGCCGGTTGGTATCGCCGTGATCGGTAACAAAGTAATTGTTTCATGCTCCCCCAATCTCATCGTATACACAGACTCAGATGGTGACGATAAGCCAGACAGTAAAGAAATATTGCTTACGGGGTTTGGCGGCAAGGACCACGATCACTCACTTCATGCCGTTTACGCCGGACCTGATGCACGATGGTATTTCAATGTCGGAAATGCAGGTCCGCATATAGTGAAAGACAAGGCAGGATGGAACCTACGTTCCGGAAGTTTGTACGAAGGGGGTTCGCCTCACAACATGAAGAACCGTGGAAATATGAAAAGCGATGATGACAAGGTTTGGGTCGGAGGCCTCGCGTTACGCATTAACACAGATGGTACAGGAATGAAAGTGCTCGGACACAATTTCCGAAACTCGTACGAAGTGATTCCGGATTCTTACGGGAACCTGTGGCAAAACGACAACGACGATCAGGTTGTGACCTGTCGAACATCGTGGTTGATGGAAGGAGGGAACGCAGGGTATTTCAGTAGCGATGGTACGAGATACTGGCAGGCAGATCAACGTCCGGATCAGGACATGTTTGCTGCTCACTGGCACCAGGACGATCCGGGCATCATGCCCGCAGGCACCAAAACCGGAGCAGGGGCGCCAACCGGCATCACCATAATTGAATCAGACGAACTTGGTTCGCAATACCGCGGCATGGTTCTCAGCGCGGATGCGGGACGAAATACGATATTCTCTTTTCTTCCGCGACAGCATCAGTCGGGATATGATGTGGGCCCATTCAATCATTTTATCACATCACTTTCTGATGACAACCCGGCTTACGTGTGGAACGACTCCAGCGAAAACGCGAAGAAAGAAAAATGGTTCCGGCCGAGTGATGTGACCATCGGTACGGATGGAGCAATCTATGTTGCGGACTGGTATGATCCGGTGGTAGGCGGGCATCAGATGAGTGACACAATCGGCTATGGACGGATCTACCGTATTACGCCGGCAGGGAAGAAACTCACTGTACCTGCTATTGACCTGAATACTACGGAAGGACAGGTGAACGCGTTCATTAATCCTGCGATAAACGTTCGTAATGCCGGCTTCGAGCGACTAAAGAAACAGGGTGCTTCGGCGATACCGGTTGTAAAACCACTCACATCTAACGCGAATGGATATGCGAAATCGCGTGCGATTTTCCTGTTGGCACAACTTGGCGAACCGGGTCGTCGCGAAACGGAAGCAATGTTGAATTCGCCTGATGCACTGACAAGGGCTGTGGCGTACCGGGCCTTGCGTTCGGTTTCTAATGATGTCTTAGCTTATGCAACTCAACTGGCGAAAGACAGTTCTGCGTTTGTACGTCGCGAAGTTGCAGTGTCGCTGCGTGATGTTCCGTTTGCACGTGCCCGGCCGATACTGATTGAATTGATGAGGAGATTCGATGGAGAGGACCGCTGGTATCTTGAAACAATAGGATTGGCTGCAGAAGGTAATGAGTCGGCCGTGTATGCAGACGCCCTCGAGATATTTGGAAAGGAGGTGCATCCGTCGAAATGGAGCCGTCAAATGGCCGCACTTGCGTGGAGACTGCATCCGGCCGAAGCACAGGAAGCACTTCTAGCGAGGGCGGGTGATTCGTTGTTGCCTGCTTCGGATCGCAGGGCATCGCTGACGGCGCTTGCATTCATTAATAACCGAAAGTCGGTGACGTCCATGCTCACGCTTGCCAAATCGTCTCTAACTGATGTTGCCGAGAACGCTTCATACTGGCTCGCTTTCAGGCAGAGCAACGATTGGTTTAGCCTGATCGACTGGTCTAAGGTGAACGTTAACACAGAATACGAACGACGACTTGCAAGAATGAAAGTGAAAAAGCAAATTGTTCTGGATGTGCAGCAACCGCCCAATGAACGTCGCGATGGTATCCGTGCGATGGCAGCCGATTCTATAGGGGGCCAGATGCTGATAGGAATGGCGGTGGAAAATAAAATTGACAAGGGCATCGCTCCCTATGTTGAAGAATTCATTTTCAATAATCCGGATGCCACCGTACGAATGCAGGCTGGAAATTACTTCCGGAGACCCGGTGCCGGGAAAGTGTATTCCATTAAGAACATTTCGGCATTGGATGCGGACCTTAACAAGGGCAAATCTGTTTTTGCTTCGCGATGCGCATCGTGTCATAAGGCTGAAGGAGCCGGCTCCGCACTTGGACCCGATCTGACGGATATAGGAAAGAAATTTGCAAAGGATGAGTTGCTTGATGCGATAATCAATCCAAGCGCTGCAATCGTATTTGGATACGAACCATGGCTTGTCAACACCAAGGATGGTCAGTCCGTGTATGGCTTTCTCATTTCAAAAAACAATAAGGCAATTGTCATCAAAGACGTCGCTGGCCAGAAACATGTGATTCCGATGGATAAGGTTTCATCCAGTGAAAAGCAAAACAAAAGCCTGATGCCAGATCCCACGGCTAATGGAATGTCGGAACAGGAACTGGCAGATGTTGCGACCTATCTTCTCACATTGCAGAAGAGCGCCGGCAAGGAATAAGAAATGCTATGGTTTTCGTGACGGCTGCGTTAGATCAATATAACGTACACGAACAAGCGATCAGGTTCGTTTACGATAATTTAGCACCGCCCAGCCATTCAACACCACGGCAAACGCTCCGATCGTCATCAGTTGCGTGCTTATATCGGACAGGGTACTTCCTTTTAAAATCACCAGTCGGATCACTTCTATAAAGTACGCCACCGGATTGAGTTTCGTGATCCATTGCGCCCAGCCTGGCATGCTTTCGATCGGCGTATACAAACCCCCCAGCAGTATAAAGGTCATCATAAGAAAGAAGGCGATAAGCATTGCCTGCTGCTGGGTGTTGCTGATGGTTGATATCAGTAAACCTATCCCAAGTACCGCAAGCAAATACACAGCAGAGAAAATGTACAATGTGATGAGGCTTCCCAATGGAACGATTCCGTAGAACAGCCATGAGATGACGAGGCCGATAGTAAGTATAAACAAACCAATGATCCAGAACGGAATCAATTTTGCCAGAATAAAGTGATGCTTTTTGACGGGCGTTACGTTGATCTGTTCGATGGTTCCGATTTCTTTTTCGCGAACGATGTTCAAAGCAGACAAGAAGCTGCCGACCATAGTAACGAGCACCACTAAAATTCCCGGTACCATAAACACCTGGTAATTCATCAGGGGATTGTACCAGTTGGCATTCGAAATTGATATCTGGGTCTCAGTGTTGAACCGCGGCATTTGAATCCATTTTGCACGCACTTCTCCATTGTAGTCGTTGATGATGGATTGTAAATAAGAGGAACCGAGGATGGCCTTGGTGCCATTGATAGAGTTCACTGCAAGGAACACATCGGCTTCACCTTCTTTTACGAGGTCACGTTCGAAATGCGAAGGAATTTCAAGCACGATATCTGCACGATTCTTTTCAATATCGTCGAGTGCTGCTTTGTAAGACGAAGGAAACGAAGCGAGCCGGAAGTATCCGGATGACGTGACCTTGTCTGTCAGTCGTGTGGAATACGTGCTGCGGTCGTGATCAAGAACAGTAAGGTTGATATTTTTCACTTCATAATCCGCGGCCCAGGGCAAAACAAGCAATTGGATGAAGGGCATTGCGAAGATGATGCGCAAAATTGAAGGGTCGCGGAATATCTGGCGGAATTCTTTTTGTAATAAAAATCGTAGCGTTCTCATGCGAGTCGAAGTTTGAAGTTTTTAACACTAAGCAGCAACAACACTGTGGTCATTCCCAACAGTATTCCTGTTTCTTTAATTACCGACATCAGGCCGGTACCTTTGATCATGATCGACTGCACGATTGAGTAGAACCATTTTGCGGGAACTGCCTGAGCAATGATCTGCAATGGAACGGGCATGTTTTCGATCGGGAACATGAACCCGCTGAGCATCACAGTGGGCAGAAAAAGCCCAACAAGCGAAATGAACATCGCTGTTTGCTGCGAAGCGGTTACGGTTGAGATGAGAAGCCCCAGCGAAAGGCAGGTAAGGATGAACAACAAACTTTCTGCGATCAGAAGTACGAGGCTTCCGTTGATCGGAACATTAAGTACAAACACACTGAGAACAAGTATGCTGATGATGTTCAACAGTGAAAGAAGTAAGTAGGGTACTGCTTTGGCGATCACGATCTTGATTGGTTGTAGCGGTGATGCGAGCATGATCTCCATCGTTCCCATTTCTTTTTCTCGGACAACTGTAATTGCGGTCATCATTGTGCATACCAGCATCAGCACCATTGCCATTACACCGGGTACAAAATTGTAAGACGAATTCAAATGCGGATTGTATAACATTCGTGATGTCGTGGAAATAGAGTAGGGGAGCTTTTCATTGTTTCGGAGATCCTGTTCAAAATCGCGGATGATGCTGCTGCAATAAGCCGTTAGCGTCGTGGCGGTGTTGGGATCGGAGGCGTCGGCAACAATCTGAACCTGGGATTTTTTCATATGTCCCAGATCTGCTGCGAATCCGGATGGAAACACTATCGCGAGCTTTGCCTTGCCTCCGCGAAATGCCGATTCAATCTGTTCGTAGGACGACACATGTTCCGATACAGTGAAGTATCGGCTTGCATTAATTTGATGGATGACCTTCCGGGTTACCTCATCACGAGATTGATCAAGCACCACGATGTTGGCATTCTTGACTTCGTTGCTCAGCGCAAAACCGAAGATCAGAATTTGGACGATGGGCATGCCGAGCAGTATGACAAGCGTTCTGCGGTCGCGGAAAATGTGATAGAATTCTTTGGTTACAAAGGCGAAAAATTGCTTCATGGTTGCTGTTTTGTTAGTCGCCCGCGCGCTTTGCTTTGCGCGCAAGTTTCACGAACACTTCGTTCATCGTTTCACTTTCGAATTGTTGTTTCAGTCCCGACGGACTGTTCAGTGCCTCGATCTTGCCATCCACCATGATCGAGACGCGATCACAGTATTCCGCTTCGTCCATATAGTGTGTTGTGACAAACACTGTGATACCTTTTTCTGCGGACTCGTAGATCATCTTCCAAAATTCACGTCGCGTGATGGGGTCAACGCCTCCGGTGGGCTCGTCGAGGAATACGATCACCGGTTCATGAAACACCGCAACTGAAAAGGCAAGCTTTTGCTTCCATCCGAGTGGCAGTGACTTTACAAGTTTGTTCGACTCGGAACTGAGGTTGAGGTTTTTGAGCAGCACATCGGTCTTCTCGCGAATGAATTTGTCGCTCTTTCCATAGATGCCAGCATAGAATCGTATGTTTTCGCGTATGGTGAGGTCGTCGTACAGCGAAAATTTTTGACTCATGTAACCGATGCTTTTTTTGATCGATTCATTTTCGCGGTACACGTCATACCCTGCAACGGAAGCCTTGCCGGATGTTGGGATTGATAGTCCGCAAAGCATCCTCATGGCTGTAGTTTTACCAGCGCCATTGGCTCCAAGGAATCCGAAGATCTCGCCTCTTTTCACTTCAAACGATATCGCGTCTACGGCGCGGAACCCGCCAAATATTTTCGAAAGCGCATCGACTGTAATAATAGATTCACTCATTGCATAAGTTTTAGGAAGCAGTCTTCGATATCAGGTTCGATCGTGCGGATCGTTAGGTCGCGATGTCCTTTGGCTGCAAGGAATTGTTGCAAAAAATCATTGTTGTACCCGTCATCCATCACCGCATGCGCATATTCGCCGAAGGCATAACTATTTTTCACGCCAGGGGCCTCGTTGAGATCACCCGCCAGCCTCGACATCTTGTTCGATCGGACTGCCAGAAGCGGTGCGTTAAATGAAGAGATGATTTCCGAAGGCGAACCGGAGGTGAGAAATTGACCTTCCTGCATAAGAGCGATTTTGTCGCACCTCGATGCCTCATCCATGTACGGTGTTGAAACGAGTATTGTGATATTCTGTGACTTCAATGCCCGGAGCATTTCCCAAAACTCAACTCTCGAAACGGCGTCGACGCCCGTTGTCGGCTCATCAAGTACCAGTACAACCGGTTTATGGATGAGTGCGCAACACAACGCAAGCTTCTGTTTCATCCCACCCGAAAGCTTACCCGCTTTTCTTTTCCGGAAAGGTTCTATCTGTACATAGATGTCTTTGATGAGGTGGTAGTTCTCACTGATCGAAGTATTGAAAATTGTTGCAAAGAAGGTTAGGTTCTCTTCCACGGTAAGGTCGGGGTAAAGCGAGAACCTGCCCGGCATATAACCGATCTTTTTGCGCAGCGTTCTGAAGTCGCTTACTACATCGGATCCATCAACGACGGCGCTGCCCGAGTCAGGTAATAACAACGAGATGAGTATGCGGAACAATGTTGTTTTGCCGGCTCCATCCGGACCAATCACTCCAAACAATTCTCCTTCATCCACCTGCAAGGAAATCTGGTTGACGGCAATCGTTTCCGACTTGCCCGTGGTAAACTTTTTGACGAGGTCAGTTGCCAGTATCGTTTGCATGATCCGCTGTTTTTAGCTTTACATCCGCATACATTCCAAGTTTCAGGTATCCATCGTTCGGAACACGAATCTTGATAGCGTATACCAGGTTTGCGCGTTCTTCTTTCGTCTGAATACTTTTTGGCGTGAATTCGGCTTTGTCGGATATCCAGCTTATTGTGCCGCGGTAGGCCTTGTATTTTTCCGGACCATCGTCAACGAGTACGGTAACCGTGTCGTTCAACCGAACCACCGGAAGCTGGCTACCGGTGATGTATGCCCGAAGGTTGAGATGAGAAAGGTCCGCGACCTTGTACAATGCTTTTCCCGCGGATGTGAATTCACCAGTTTCTGCATATGTCGTTAGAACTACACCATTTACGGGATTGATCACGCTCGATTTCACCAGCTGATCCTGCAATTGCTCCCTGCGCTTTTGAAGAGGGCCGCGTTCACTCAATATGCTTCGGTTTTGCGTATTGGTATTCGTTCTCTGCACATTGATCTGTTGTTTTGTTACCAGCATTTGGGCCTGCAGAACGTCAATCTGGTTTTGAAGATCGTCCAACTGTTTGCCGGTGGCGGCATCCGCGGCCACCAGGCGTTCGGTACGTTTCTTTTCACGCATGAGGTGATTTAGTTGCGATGCCTGAACCTGCAACTGATCGTTCAACAGACGGATCTGTGGCAGTACATCGCTGGTCTTCTCGGAGAGCGCATCGATGCTGGCTTCGATCTGTTCTTTTTGTAAGGCAAGATTTGAGGTATCGATTCTTGCAACAACCTGACCGGTCGTGACAGAGTCGCCTTCCGTGATCTCAAATTTTAGAAGCCTGCCGGAAGTTTCCGCGGACACAATGGTTTCTTCAGCTTCGAAAGTTCCTGACGCATCAGGCTGGTCGTCGCCGCCTGTACATGCATGAAGCGTTAGTGTCAAAATCAATAAACTAAGAATCTGTTTCATATCTGGGGTGTTATAGTATACCTGAAGTGATGAGATAATTTGCGGTTGCCTGAAGCAATTGCAGTTCATGTAGAATCTGATTTTGCCGTGCCTGATCTTCTGCATTGATCTCTCTGAGATAATCGCTCGTTGTAATGACTGAGTTTTCGAGTTGTGCTTTTGCAGATTCGCTGATTCTCATGCGCACTTCGATGAGCTTTGAGTCGGCAGCAAGGAGGTCGGAAAATTTTCGGATATCTGATCGCTGTTGGGCGAGCTGGGAGTTTGTAGTCAACAAAAAGCTTTCCCTTTGATATTGAACCACGTTCTGATTCAGCAGGTTCACCTGGCGATCTCGCTTTAAATTGTAAAGCGATCCGAAATTCCATGTGAACCGCACGCCCCCCATATAGTACGGTTCAAAATCGTTCGAAAACAGATTCAGCGCCGGTCTTCCGTAGCCTGCTTGTCCAAATGCATTCAACTTTGGACGCAGTCGGGCGGTTAGAAGGTTTTGCTCTGTTCGCAATAGTTCGGTTTGCGAAGTGAACAGTTCGAGTTCGGGTCGTCTGATAGAGTCAGGGAGCTGTCGGAACGCCGGCTTCATGAGCGCAATGGAATCGGTAAACGGCTGGCCCGTGAGCGATGACAGCGCGGCGATCAATCCTGATTTCGTGTTTTGTATTTCGATTTGCCGTTGTTGCGTTTGTATCAGTTGTGCCTCGAGCACGAGCAGGTTCGATCGCAGGAGTGTTCCGTTTTCAACTTGCGGCCGCACTTTATTGATCCCGATTTCAATATCCTTACGGAGCAGGTTCGACTGTCGCAACAGTTCCTGCTGGTAGAGGATCGAAAAATAAATGTGGTTGATCCTTGTACGTATGGTATGCCAGTCGACTTCAATGCGACTGTCTTCAACACGTGCACCCACTAACTGAAGCATTTTTTGTTGCCGGGTGACACCTCCATCGTAAATCACTTGTGATACGTCGGCATATAACTTATACTGATCCTTCGGTTGTTCCGGAACCTTCACTCCTGGCAAGGGGATGTCTACCTGCGTTACATCCGATTGGTAAGTTGCCTGTGCGTTTACCGTCACCTGCGGGAGAAAGGCGGTGTTGAGGTTCTTTATATTAAGCTCTTGTTTGCTCGTTACCAGCAGTTTTTGTTTAGTTACCGGGTAATTCGCTTTAGCAAGCCGAAATGCATCATCAAGTGTAAGAGTCTGTGCGCTTACGAGTGCCGGAGCGAGAAGCGTTAATGCGGCCAGACTTTTAACCATCCTATTTAACCGCTTGGTTAATGTGTACATAAAAAAATTTTAGGTCTTAATTGAATCAATAATCATTTTAGAAACAGTTGTTGCCCGACGTTCCATAACTGCATTGAAGGTTGGTACATCCATGCCGGTGATGGTTTGTACCATGGGTCGAACGAGGAACGGAAAGATGCAGAGGGACAGGGTGTTCAACAGCAGCTCTACCGGCTCGATGTGGCGGATAGTTCCTTTTGCGATCTCGCTTTTAATTTGCGCAATCACATCGCCGAGCGGGGGCTGTTGCGTACTAAGAATTCGTTTTATCAGGGCGTTTGGATCCCGATTTACTTCTTTGATAATGAACATGGGAACATATGGTGTCTTTATTTCTTGTTGAATATATGCTTCGCAAAATTTTTCAATCTTTTCGAACAACGGAATGTCGGCTCGCATGATCGCGAAAATCTTCGGGAGGAACTCGCCGGCGAGTTCGTTGAAAATAGTTTCGAACAATTTGTCTTTGCTCCTGAAATAATAATGGAGCATGGCCTTATTGATCCCGGCTTCTTCGGCGATGTCCTGCATCCTCGCGCCGTCAAGGCCCTTGTCGACAAATATCTTCCTGGCCGCGTTGAGGATCTTCTGCTCTGTACTTGTATCGTCTTTTAACCGCATGGTTTAACCTAATGGTTGGCAAATGTAATGAGGGTATTTGGAAAAAGCAAACAAATTTTCAGGATCGGGTGTCGGGTGTCAGGTGTCGGGTATCGGCAACAGCCCATAGCTCATAGCCCATAGCTCATAGCCCAAAGCTCACCGCCCGATACCCGGCTCTGTGGATATTCAGGGCTTAGCTTTGTCATTCTAAGCACGAACTTCAACGCTTAAATTGCACTATGCAGCAATACCTCGATTTACTGCGACATATCCTTGACCATGGCGCTTTCAAATCTGACCGCACGGGCACCGGAACCAAGAGCGTTTTCGGCTACCAGATGCGCTTCGATTTGCAACAGGGTTTTCCCCTTGTGACTACCAAAAAAGTGCATGTTCGCAGCATTATTCATGAGCTGCTTTGGTTCTTGAAAGGTGAAACCAATATTGCCTACCTGAAAGAGAACGGTGTTTCGATCTGGGACGAATGGGCGGATCCAAATGGCGAACTCGGGCCGGTATATGGAAAGCAATGGCGCAGCTGGGAAGGCAAGGATGGAAGAACAATCGATCAGATTTCACAAGCGATTGAAATGATCAGGAAAAATCCCGACAGCCGGAGGATCATTGTCAGTGCATGGAACGTGGCCGAATTGCATGAAATGGCACTCATGCCCTGTCATACACTGTTCCAATTCTATGTAGCTGACGGCAGGCTTAGCTGTCAACTGTACCAGCGTAGTGCCGATGTATTTCTTGGAGTTCCGTTCAACATCGCTTCATACGCACTGCTAACGATGATGGTGGCACAGGTATGCGACCTGCAAGCCGGAGATTTTGTGCACAGCTTCGGCGATGTTCATCTCTACAGCAATCACTTCGAACAGGCCTCATTGCAACTGACACGTACACCGTTTCCTTTACCTGCCATGAAGCTGAACACCCAAGTGAGAAATATCTTTGATTTCAATTTCGACGATTTCGTTCTTGAAAACTACCAGCACCATCCTGGGATAAAAGCTCCCGTCGCAGTATAAATAATTCTTTGATGATCGTCAGTTCTGTAGTTGCCGCGTCCGATAACAATGTAATTGGAAAGAACAATAAATTGCTATGGCATCTTCCCAACGATCTCCGATTTTTTAAAAACACTACATGGGGGATGCCGGTTGTGATGGGTCGTAAAACCTTTGATTCGGTAAAAAAGCCGCTGACAGGCAGAACGAATATCATCATTACCCGCGACCGGTCGTGGCAGGCAGAAGGAGTCATTGTAGTCCCGAGCCTTGAAGAAGCACTCAGCGAATCTGCGAAGACCGATGCCCTTGAAACTTTCATTGTCGGGGGCGGGGAGATCTATCGTCAAAGCATGCCAATCGTTCACCGGTTATACATCACAAGGGTGCATGCAGAATTTGACGGCGATACATTTTTCCCGGAAATCGATATGCAGGAATGGAACCTTGTTTCCAACAAACATTTCGATACCGACGAACGGCACGCATATCCGTACAGCTTCCAATTGTTCGTACGCAAAACTTTGGCGGACGGAACTTTGCCTTTGCAATGACATCACGCATAATTTCTGCTGCCAGGTATCTGCATTACTACGTAACCGCTTCGAATGGCCGTGGGCATGGAATTCATTCGCCGTTTGTTTTTTCGTTTATACGAGATGTGCTTTGCAATCGAAACAAGCCGCCGGTATTTTTTCAGATCGAACAGCTACGGGGCAAGCTGCTTAGCGACAAACGAACTATTCCGGTAACCGACTTTGGGGCCGGATCGAAAACCGGCGCTGGCAACGAACGCAGCATCTCTTCCATAGCCGTGAATGCCGCAAAGTCGCCGAGATACGGGCGCTTGTTGCATCGCATTGCCGCCTGGCAACAACCGGCTTCTATCCTCGAACTGGGTACCTCATTGGGCATCAGTACTGCTTACCTCGCCACGGCGTGTGAGAACGCGGTGTTGCACAGTATAGAAGGGTCACCATCGGTTGCCGTGGAAGCAAAGAGAAACCTTGCGTCGCTGGATTTGCGCAATTGCACCATCCATACCGGCGGCTTCGATGAGCAATTGCCGTTAGTTCTGTCGCAAGTACGCACGCTGGATCTCGTTTTTGTCGATGGCAATCATCGCTACGAACCCACCATCCGGTATTTTGATATGATAATTCCAAAGCTTTCGCCTTACGCAACAATGATCTTTGACGATATATACTGGAGCCGCGAAATGATAAAGGCATGGAACGCCATCGTAGGGTCCGACATGGTAAAGACGACAGTCGACCTCTACCAGTTCGGCATTGTTTTTTTTCATTCTAATTTTCGCGTTTCCCAGCATTTTAAATTGCGGTATTAGCGATTGGGTTTACAACATCAATTTTTTTTATACCTTACTTTCACTTACCAAAGCTGAACCATCTGCATGACGATCGGCATTTTAAAAGAACCGGAGTTTGAAACGAGAGTCAGTATGATCCCGGAAACGGTAGGTCAACTGGTGAAAAAAGGGGTTGCGGTCGTCGTTGAAAGCGGCGCGGGCATCAGGTCGTCAAATACAGATGAGGCGTACGTTTCAGCAGGTGCAACTATCGGTCAGCGACAAACGATCTACCAATCCGACATCTTACTTTCAATCAACAACCCGGGCGAGGAAGCCATCGGCGCATTGAAAGGTAAGACGCTCATCGGAGTCTTCAGTCCATTGTACAATCCTTCGGCTTTTCTTCAGTGGGCTCAGAACGGTGTGAACAGTTTCAGCCTTGATATGCTTCCACGTACAACTCGTGCGCAAAGCATGGACGTATTGAGTTCGCAGGCGAACATCGCAGGATACAAAGCTGTACTTCTCGCGGCGCATACCTATCCCCGTTATTTTCCGATGTTCATGACTGCCGCAGGTAGCATTCCTCCGGCGAAAGTTTTGATACTTGGCGCAGGGGTGGCAGGATTGCAGGCAATTGCTACGGCAAGAAGGCTCGGCGCCGTTGTAGAAGTGTTTGATACACGTCCGGCGGTGAAAGAAGAGGTGATGAGTCTTGGTGGGAGGTTCATTGAGGTTGAGGGCGCAGCAGACGCATCTTCTGCAGGCGGCTATGCCGTGGAACAATCTGCCGACTTTCTTGAACGTCAAAAACAGAAGATAGCTTCAAGTCTCGCGAAAGCAGATATCGTCATCACAACAGCACAGATTCCGGGCAAAAAGGCTCCGTTGCTTGTTAGCACCGAAATGGTGCAGGGAATGCGCAACGGTTCAATGATTATTGACCTGGCCGCAGCAACGGGTGGCAACACGGAACTTACACGAAATAACGAGACGGTACAACACAACGGTGTTACCATCGTCGGTAATTCATTTCTTGCAGCTTCGATGCCGTACGATGCGAGCAAGCTTTATGGGAAGAACGTTTTCAATTTTCTGTCGCTGCTGATATCAAAAGACAATGCGCTGACGATCGATTTCAATGATGACCTTGTAAAAGGCGCCTGCATCACATACAATGGCGAGCTTGTGAATGAACGAATGAAACCTTTGTTAACTGCGGAGGCAGCTACATAGGCCCAATAATATTATGGAAGCACTATTAAACTGGATTGCCGCTCATGAAGAGATCATTTACATCGTGATCCTGATGATCTTTCTTGGAATCGAGGTAATCGGACGCGTTCCAAGCGTATTGCATACTCCTCTGATGAGCGGTGCCAACGCGATTCACGGTGTCGTGATCATCGGCGCTATTATCGTAATGGGCAGTGCCGAACCGGACGATTACGTTGCATTGTTCCTTGGCTTTCTTGCCGTGGTACTTGGGACGTTGAACGTTGTCGGAGGTTTCGTGGTAACCGACCGGATGCTTGAAATGTTCCGGAAGAAGCGAAGCAAATAACATTCAGGCGCAACTACAAAAAAACCAGAAATGGATTTCAGCGTTCTCACAGTTTGTTACATAATCGCTTCCGTCACCTTCATCGTGGGGCTGAAAATGCTTTCTGATCCCGCAACTGCGCGGAAAGGCAATTTGATTGCGGCAGGCGGAATGACACTTGCAATTTTTGCAACCATATTTCTTTTTGGTTCCGAACGCGGTGGACTCCACAACAAAGGCTGGATCTTCGCAGGTCTCATCGTCGGAGGCGTTGTAGGTACCGTAGCTGCACGAAAGGTTAAGATGACCGCAATGCCGGAAATGGTGAGCCTTTTTAATGGAATGGGTGGAGCATGTGCCGCGCTCATTTCACTAACCGAATTTAACCACCTCGCCGATTCACTCGATTCGGAAATGATATTCAACAGCGAATATCATAACATGATACGTGGTACGATATTCATCATTCTCGCAGGCCTGATCATCGGGTCAGTATCGTTTGCCGGCAGTGTTATCGCATGGGGTAAATTGAATGGAAGCGTTCGCGATTATACATTCAAGGGACAACACATCGTAAACCTTGCAGTGTTGATAGTAATTGTTTTGCTCGCGGCTTACCTGATCATTGCAATGCCTGAATTTTCTGTCGGCCTTTTTTATTTCATTCTCTTTCTTTCACTGGTATATGGTGTGTTTTTCGTTATGCCCATCGGCGGCGCCGACATGCCGGTAGTGATCTCACTTCTGAATTCGTTCACCGGTGTGGCAGCTGCATGCGGAGGGTTTCTGTACAACAATAAAGTGATGCTTACAGGTGGTATTCTTGTTGGAGCCGCAGGAACATTGCTCACCATATTGATGTGTAAAGCAATGAACCGATCATTGAAGAACGTGTTGATCGGCTCATTTGGCGGCGGGGCGACCGCAGCCGCTGCGACCACTGTGCAACAGGGCAGCATCCGCGAAATTGCCCTGACCGATGCGGCAGTGGCACTCAATTACGCTTCGAAAGTAATGATCGTTCCGGGCTATGGCCTTGCCGTTGCGCAGGCACAGCATGCTTGCCATGAACTCGAGAAAATATTGAACGAACGCGGCGTATCGGTAGGCTATGCCATTCACCCTGTGGCGGGTCGAATGCCCGGACATATGAATGTGTTGCTTGCCGAAGCAGACGTGAGTTATGACAAGCTGCTTGAAATGGAAAACGCGAACGAAGATTTTCCGCATACCGACGTTGTGTTGATCCTCGGAGCAAACGACGTTGTGAATCCTGCAGCAAAAACAGATCCTGCTTCTCCGATTTATGGCATGCCTATCCTTGATGTGGAGCTGGCAAAAATGGTAATTGTAAACAAACGAAGCATGAAGCCGGGTTATGCAGGGATAGAGAACGATCTTTTTTTCCGTCCGAAAACTTCAATGTTGTTCGGCGATGCAAAATCTGTTTTGCAAAAACTGATCGCAGAGATAAAAAATCTATAACATCGATATTGCACACAGGGCAGAACACTCGTCTGCAAGTAATTTCATAAATGGGTTTCCCCGACCATTTCCTCGAATCATTAAACGGCGCGCCCGGCTTCGACAGAGCTGAATTTACTGAAGCACATCAATCGCCGCAGGATATCTTCTCGATTCGGTTTAATACCAGGAAATTCAATCCGGAAAATTTTGAGCATCAGCATTGGCTCGCGCGTGTCCCATGGTCAACTGCCGGATATTACCTTGCCGAACGGCCACAATTTGTATTCGATCCCTTATGGCACGCCGGCGCGTACTATGTGCAGGAGCCTTCCGGCATGTTTCTGGAATTTGCATTGCGCCATTCGATAGACACCTCGGAAAAATTGCGTGTACTCGACCTTTGTGCGGCTCCGGGAGGAAAGTCCACGTTGTTGCAATCGATGCTTCCGGAATCTTCGTTCATAGTCAGCAATGAGGTCATCAAAGCCCGCGCTTCCATACTCCGGGAGAATATTGTTAAGGCGGGTGGTCACAATGTGATTGTCACCAACAACGATCCTCAGGACTTTGGAAGGCTCGACGGATTTTTTGATGCTATTGTTGTTGATGCACCCTGCTCGGGATCCGGTTTGTTTCGGAAGGACCCTGCTGCAATGATAGAATGGAGCCCGCAAGCAGTGAATATGTGCAGCCTGCGGCAGCAACGGATATTGAACGATGTGCTTCCGTCGTTAAGGGCCGGAGGAGTTCTCATTTACTGCACTTGCTCATTCTCCCGCGAAGAGAATGAAGAGATTGTTGAATGGCTGCTGAAAAATTTTGAGTTGGACCTGATCGATCTGCCGGTGCCTCAGGAATGGGGGATAGTTGAAAGCCGGCCCGGATACCGGTTTTATCCAAACCGGTTAAAGGGTGAAGGTTTTTTTCTTGCGGCACTCAGGCTGCGTGGCGATAAACCGCAAAGAGTTTCGCGCGGCAGAAGGCAATCAATTCAAACCGCATCCAGGTCAGAAAAGGAACAGCTGAAAGCGGAATGGCTTAAAGGTTCGGTCTCACTTTACAGGTTTGCAAATCGTTTGTTCGCATTCACTCCGGATGCTGACGAAGAACTGTCAGAAATTCTGAATCATTGTTTTGTCCGGCACGCAGGAGTGGTCATAGGGGAATTTGCAGGAAACGAACTCGTACCCGACCACAACCTTGCGATGTCGGGCCTCACACGAGATGAACTACCAAGTATTCTGTTAAAAAAGCAGGAAGCGCTGCAATATTTGCGCAAAGAAGAAGTTAAGATAGACACAGCATTTAAAGGGTGGTCACTCGTCGTTTTCAATGATGTTCCATTAGGTTGGATAAAGGTTCTTTCAAATCGGATCAATAATTATTACCCGAAGGAGTGGCGGATCCTGAAACAGTAACACGATTAAATTGCGCATATTTGCAGCCATAAGAAATGCGGTACCTATGACCAGGATCATCACCCTTTTACTAATTGCATTTTTCGCCGCTTCCCCAATCGTTTATGCACAATCGGAATTGATTGTTCAGGGTTCTGCACCGAACTTATTCGTTACACACTCTGTGAAGGCAAAGGAGACCTGGTATAGTCTCGGCCGCACCTACAATCTCACACCAAAGGAACTTGCTTCATACAACGCTCTTGCCATCGAAACACCATTGGAGATCGGCCAACATGTAAAGATCCCGCTGACAAGCGGAAACTTTCACCAGCAGTCATCGCAACCTGCAACCGAAACACTGGTTCCTCTCTACCATGTTGTTCAGGAAAAGGAATGGATGTACCGGATCAGTGTGAATCACAATAAAGTTCCGATCGAGAACCTTGAGAAATGGAACAACATATCACGTGACGAAGCGAAGGCCGGCATGAAACTGATTGTTGGATATCTGAAATCTAAGCAGCCTTCAAATATTTCTGCAACCGTAAATAATGCACCGGTCACTCCTGCAAAAGAACCTGCCGCAAACACGGCGACACAGACCTCTGTTAAAACAACCCAGCAACCGACACCTGAAGTGGCATCGAAGTTTCCCGACAATATCGATTTCAAAGGCGGTTATTTTCGTTCGCAGTTCGAAGAGTCCGGAAAAGCAACATCCGGCGTATCCGGCATTTTCAGGAGCACCAGCGGTTGGAAGGACGGAAAGTATTATGCGTTGATGAACAATGTGCCGATCGGTACAATCGTAAAAGTAAATTTCAGTTCAACCAACAAATCGATTTACGCCAAAGTACTCGGGCAACTTCCTGAGATGAAAGAAAGCGCGGGTCTTGCAATTCGCATCAGCGATGCAGCAGCGACCGAACTCGGCGCGGGCAACAATAAGTTTACGGTGGATGTCAGGTATTAATTAAAACGATATCCCTTCAAGAATTCCGCGATCTCCATTTTCTTTTTTCCTTCGAGTTGAAGTGCAACGGGCACAATGTACCCATCTGCAGATGCAAAGCGTATAAACGTTTTTTTATCGGTTTCATACTCGCCGGGAGCAACCTGTGGCTGTGTGCTTTCTTTCATTGCGAAGTATATCTTCAGAATTTGTCCGTTGAATCTCGTAAATGCACCCGGTGATGGACTCAGTCCGCGTATTCTGTTGTAGATGGATTCGGTATTCCGCGACCAATCGATTTCGCAATCTGCAGTAAAGATTTTGGGTGCATGTTTCGGATGATCATTGTGAATTGCCTGCGATTGTGGAAGGGGCCTCACGGAACCTTCAGCCAGTTGATCAAGAGTGCGGATCAGCAGTTTTGCCCCGAGATGTTTCAGGCGCTCGTATAAGTGGCCGGCGGTTTCTTCAGCGCCAATCGGTGTTTTTTCCTGCAACAGAATATCACCGGTATCGATCTGATGTTTTAAACGGAAAGTGGTCACACCTGTTTCGGTTTCTCCGTTGATGATGGCCCAGTTGATGGGAGCGGCGCCACGATAGTCAGGAAGAAGCGACGCATGAACATTCAACGTACCTAAGGGCGGAAGGTTCCACACCATTTCCGGCAGCATACGAAAAGCTACGACCACCTGCACTTCCGGCGCGATGTTGCGGAGTGTTGCATTGAATTCGGGACCCTTTAATTTTTCGGGCTGAAGAACCTGGATATGGCGGGAGAGCGCAAATTGCTTAACGGCGCTTTGCTGCAACTTCATTCCACGGCCGGCGGGTTTATCGGGTGCCGTAATTACCGCTGCAACATCGTGGCCTTCATCGACCAGCGCCTCGAGTGCCGGCACGGCGAAGTCGGGCGTTCCCATAAACACGATCCTGAATTTTCGGTTAGGCATATCAGTTAGTACCGGCGGTCATACGGTCGTCGCTGTATATAAGATACTTTTTTCGGATGGCCCGGAATGCGGTAAGGCCCGGCTGCCATGATTTTCGGATCTGCTCTTCGGAGTCGCCTCGTTTGATTTGTTTCATCAATTCGTCCGTACCTGCCAGACGGTTGAAGAATGCGCCCTTACCTATAAAAAATGAATCCTTATCCGGGAACATTTGATATGCCTGCAGTAGCCATTTTAGTTGTATGCGGTTGTCGACCTGCCGCAGCACTTCTTCTTCCGGAGCATGCAGGTTCCAGCCATAACATAATTTATCCTGCAGCTTTGGGGTTCGGGCGCCTTCGCGACTCACCGGTGTAAATGCATACAATGTGTCGGGCAATAACGGATGTCCGAAAATCTGAAATGCCTTGTCCGTACCGCGACCCTCATTCAATGCCGTTCCTTCGAAAAAGCAGGTGGAAGGATACCAATATATCGATTGCATTTCCGGCAAATTCGGCGATGGACGCACGGGAAGTCTGTATTTCGAATCACGTGAATAGTTCTCGCAGGGTATTACGGTCAATTTAAAATTCTTTGCTTTTGCATGAAGCGACGAATCAATCCATTTTTCTCCAAGCAACATTTTTCCATATTCGCCGATCGTCATTCCATATACCACCGGAACTGGTTGCATTCCGATGAATGAACGGTATTTTTTGTTGAGTATGGGCCCGTCGATGTAGGATCCATTCGGGTTCGGTCTGTCGAGAATGATCAGGGGCTTATTGTTGTCGATAGCCGCTTCCATCAATTCTTCGAGTGAAGAAATATAGGTATAGAACCGTGCGCCGACATCCTGGATGTCGAATACCAGGACGTCGACTCCCTGCAGGTCGGCGGCGGAAGGTTTTCGTTTTTTCCCGTATAACGATACGACCGGAATACCGGTGGTGCTGTCGGTATAAGTATCCACTTTTTCTCCGGCATCGGCCGTACCGCGAAACCCATGCTCGGGCGCAAATATTTTTACGATGCGGACGCCCGACTTCCGAAGTGTATCAACAACGTGGGTATTTCCGGCAACGGATGTATGGTTTGCAAAGATGGCGACCGCTTTGTTTTTCAGCAGTGGTACATACGCCTCAAGCCTCTCGGCCGCCGGAACGATTTTTGAACGGGACGAATCGGAGGAGCCGGTCTGTGCCGGTTGTGCGCAACCGGAGATAACGGAGAGGCAAAAGAAGGCAAGCGTCGGAAGTACTTTAAACATCGTACTTCAAAGATCATTAAAAACATTTACGACGGAAGACAATTTAGGTTTTACTTTTATAGTTCGGCTGGTGCCTCCACGAGCTGATTTTTTTTGATATAAATTTTGATATATGCAACAGGCAAAATCAGGTGATACTGTAAAAGTTCATTACAGCGGACGCCTTTCAGACGGTACTACATTTGACAGTTCATCTGGACGTGAGCCTCTCGAGTTTGAAGTAGGCAGTGGTCAGGTCATCAAAGGTTTCGACGACGGTGTAAATGGAATGAATGTGGGAGATAAGAAAACAATCCAGATTCCCGTAGATGAAGCTTATGGTCAGAAGGATGAAAACATGATCGTTGAATTTCCGAAATCGAATTTCCCGCCCGATCTTAAGCCGGAAGTGGGAATGCAACTCAATATGACGAATGGCTCCGGACAGGTGATCCCCGTTGTGATAGTTGAAGTGGGTGAAGAAACAGTGATTTTAGATGCGAACCATCCGCTGGCTGGTCAGGATCTGATCTTCGACATCGAGCTTGTGGATATAGCCGGGAAACCGTCCAGGATTATAATGCCGTAAAAAGTGAAAAGTGAAAAGGTAAAAGGGAAAAGGGAAAAACTCATTTGAAATCAACATCTAGCCCGTTCCAATCATCGCACAACGCGTTGATAGACAAAACCTAGAGCTGTATTCGCTTTGCACTTTTACCTTTTCACTTTTCCCTTTTCACTTCCTTGCATTTCTTCCGTTTTCCCTCTATCTTACCAGCAAATCGTCCCTATGAACTACCGGTTTCTGCTGGTCGTATTATGTTTCTTTTCGCTTGCTGCTTACACGCAGCCGGTTTCGACCGCCTCGCAAAAAATACTTTATCAGGCCCAATTGCACCTTACATCGCTACATGCGTGCGACTGGGATGATTATGTCGAAAGCAGTTACCCCGGCGTTGTAAAATACTACGGCGGCATGAAAGGATATGTCGATCATTCAAAGCGTAAGCTTTCTCTGAATACCGGTGTTTCGGAACTGAATCGCAGCATGACACTTTTGCAAGTCGTACGTGAAAAAGACGAATGGCAATGTGTTGTCGAAAGGTCGGCGATCGTTGCAATGGAGGGAAGGCATGCACAACTTCGCACGTACCTGATCGGGCATTCGTCCGACGCAGGAAAAACATGGAAATTTTTTGAGGTAGAATCTACCGGAAACAGCGCCCTGAATCATATTATGCCGGGACTCTCTTCTTCGATAAGAGTACCTCAAAAGGCAATTTCGTTCGATCTACTGGCGGCCGGCCAATAGCGATATTAATCCATACTGTATTACCGGTTTGCTGCCGGTCTGCTGAAATACCAGCCAAGCCATAATCCCGCAAGTCCCCATCCAATGATCGCATCCATCAGGTAGGCGTTCAGATCGAACAACTCAAACCAGATATGGTTCGTGTATGGAACGTTTATAAAAACGATCAATCCTACAAACAAACTTGCAAGCAAAATCGTCGAGAATTTGCGGACCGCAAACTGCGAAAGTATCCAGCAGAACAGGCAGGCCATAACAATGTCGGCGAGCAATCCGCGGATGATGTTCATCGTCATATCCATGTCCATCGACTTATGATACGACACCACTGCCCAGGGCTTGCCTGCTGATTCTTTCATGGCGGCTTCCATTTGTTCGGCCGACGCACCGGGAGGCGTGTTCGGCATGAAAAAACTTCCATCAGAATCGAACTGGCTGTTCAGGTAGTTAAGGATCTCTGTTTGTTTGGGAGTGTACTGATTCGCTGGGCGATGGAGATCGATGATGGTCCAAGACAGCGTTTGCCAGATGAATAGCAGAATGCCGGCAACAATGCCGCCAATGATAATTTTTTTCATATGCAGAGAGTTTGGTGAGTAAAAGTTAAACAAAAATTGGTTGAAAGTTGAAGGTTGAAGGTTGAAGGGCGATATTCGGAGCACTTTCAACTTTCAACGTTCAACTCGGATCGGATAAAACCTATACAGCAGAAACACCGCCAAAAGCAGCAGCACTGTACAAATGATGGAAGCTTCAAAACCGAATGATCCGCCGGTGAGTATGGTGCGTCCTGAAATGTCGGCCGTAAGTATTCCCGAAACGTCGATGCCGCTAGTTGGGTATCCGAACACGGGACCCTGAAGAAAATTCCAGGCGAAGTGAAAAACTATCGGAAACGCCAGCTCCCGGGTTGAAATAAAATTCCATCCGAGGACTATTCCTCCAAGGAAAACATTGATCAGGGCGATCACGCTCGAGTCGGGATTCGCCGCATGCACAATGGCAAACGCGGCACTGCTTATTGCAAGTGCGACCCGCCAGTCGAACGACTTGAGGAGATGTCTCAAAATATACCCGCGGAATACAAGCTCTTCTCCCACGGCAATCATCAGCATCACTCCGATCGACATGGCAATCGAATTGCCTCGCGCACTTACATCGATCCATTCAAGCTGCCCCATTGTAAACAACAGGAATGAGCCGAAACTGATTATGAACACTGCCAGCGCCAGTGCTGCAAATACCATCCTGTGGTCATGGAACACAAGGCCAAGTGAATTTACTGGTTTTCGATCGACAAACTTCCGGAACAAGAAAACGATTGCTATGGAAAGTAGGAACGTAATCCCGGCCCAGCTTCGGAATGCCGGCGAATCCATACTGTCGATCGTTGTGCCGTCGCTGCCATACAGCCTTGATGCGATAATTGCTGCCGCTACGGAAGCAAACACATACACAATCAATAGTATCAAGGCACGCAGCCATCCCTGCTTGATGAGTGGTTGTGGGCCTGAAGTCGGATGCGTATTCATGTTATCTTGCCAAAAATAGTGATGATGTTCGAGGATTATCAATTTACTGTCGGGCCGCGATTTTTACACTACGTTACGATAGATACGCAGAGCGATCCGGAATCGCATTCGGTACCCTCGACCGAAAAGCAGAAGGATCTGGCACGGCTTCTTGTCAGCGAACTTCATGGAATGGGAATTGCAAACGCCGAGCTGGATCATAACGGTTACGTGTATGCGAAAATTGAAGCCAACTGCGCAGCCAGTATTCCTGCAATTTGTTTCTGTGCCCATATGGATACTTCGCCGGATTGCAGCGGCACCGGCGTAAGGCCCATCATTCACCGCTCGTACAACGGAGAGCCGATCATTCTGCCGGACGATAACACACAGGTTCTCACTACTGCCCTGCATCCATACCTAAAAGAAAAAATCGGCGACGACATCATTACAGCTTCCGGCACGACGCTGTTGGGTGCCGACGATAAAGCGGGAATCGCAATCATCATGGACATGGTCGCATTTCTTACTTCTCACCCTGATATACAACATGGTCTCGTCTCAATCTTATTCACTCCCGATGAAGAGATAGGCCGGGGCGTTGACTACGCCGACCTTTCAAAGATTTCCGCTACATACGCTTTTACCCTCGACGGCGGTGAATTGGGTTCGTATGAAGACGAAACTTTTTCAGCAGATGGTGTAACGGTTACCATTCAGGGTGTTTCCGCACATCCGGGTTACGCAAAGGGCACAATGGTCAATGCCATCAAGGTTGCATCCGAATTCGTGAATTCGTTGCCGAAGCAATGGTTCTCTCCTGAAACCACAGAGGGGCGTGAAGGATTCGTTCACCCGGTAAGTATCAGCGGCTCTGTTGAAACTGCTACGATTCAGTTTATTGTGCGCGACTTCAATACCCGGAAGCTTTCGGAGTATGAGAAACTACTGTTGGAACATATTGAAGACACCGTTCGAAAATATCCGGGCTCAACATTTGAGATCCGAGTAACCGAACAGTACCGGAACATGCGCGAAGTGATCGACATGCACCCGGTTCTAGGAGAACTTGCTGCCGGCGCAATGGAACTCGCAGGCGTCCAACTGCTCCGGAAAAGTGCGAGAGGAGGTACGGATGGTTCACGACTATCATTCATGGGATTGCCCTGTCCAAATATTTTCACGGGTGAGATGGCTTTCCATGGCAAACACGAATTCATTTCGATACAGGACATGGAAAAAAGTGTCAAGACGATCGTCAATATCCTGACACTGGCCGTACGGAAGTTTGCATAATGTGACTTAAAATCACCTTCGCATGTTCGCGTGAATTTTCGATGAACCACACGTGCGTATTCATCCCTCCGCATACGACACCTGCCAGATAGATCCCCTCAACATTCGATTCCATTGTTTCGCTGTTGTAGCTGGGTTGCATGACCGCATCGTTGGAAAGTTCAATCCCGATCGTTTGAAGAAAGCGGAAGTCTGGCTGGTAACCTGTCATTGCAATCACGTAATCATTCTCGATGGTTATCGTTCCTTCCGGCGTAACAATATCTACCTCAGACTCGCGGATCGAACAAAGGGTTGAGTTGAAATATGCTGCTATGCTTTGTTCCTTTATCCTGTTTTCTATATCGGGTCGTACCCAGTATTTCACTCTCTTGCCAATCTCCGGCCCGCGCGTTACAACGGTAACCTCCGCACCTTTCCGATATGTTTCAAGCGCCGCATCTACCGCAGAGTTGTTCGCTCCGACAACAACTACTTTCTGCATCGCATAAAAATGGGGATCCTTGTAATAGTGCGTCACTTTCGGCAGGTTCTCACCTTCTATATTCATCATTACCGGGATGTCGTAAAACCCGGTTGCAACAATAACGCGTGAGCAGGAGTAGCTGCGCTTTTCAGACTGAACTGTGAATGAACCGGCAGCCCGCTTCACCGCGATGACCCTTTCATTCAGGTGGATGTTTACACGGTTCGATGTTGCGATCCTTCGATAGTATTCGAGTGCTTCGGGTCGTGTTGGTTTCACATTGTTTGAAACAAATGGAACGTCTCCGATCTCGAGCCTGTCCGAAGTTGAAAAAAATGTCATGTTTGTCGGGTACCTGTACAGTGAATTGACAAGACATCCCTTTTCAAGGATCAGGTAAGAAAGCGAATGCTTTTTCGCTTCCAGCGCACATGCAAGACCGATGGGCCCGCCGCCGATGATGATGATGTCGTAAACGTGTTGCATCGAGCGGATAAAGTTAGTTTATAAATGGCGGCGTGAGGGGGCGATAAAAAATAGTACTTTCAGCCAAATTACCTATATGGATCTCTTCTTACAATACTGGTGGGTGATACTGATCATCGTTATCCTTTTCGCGGGACTGAAAACCATCAACCAGGGCTCTATCGCCGTTGTGACTGTTTTCGGAAAGTATCAGCGCATACTTCATCCCGGACTGCGGCTGATTATTCCGTTTATTGAACAGATATACAAAAAGATCAGCATACAGAACCGCTCGGTTGAAATGGAGTTCCAGGCCGTTACCGCCGACCAGGCGAATGTGTATTTCAAAAACATGCTTCTTTATGCGGTTCAGAATGCACAGGAAGAAACGATCAAGAAAGTTGCATTCAAATTCATCAGTGAACGCGACCTGATGCAGGCGCTGACACGAACGATCGAGGGAACCATCAGGTCGTTTGTTGCGACGAAGCGGCAGGCAGAGATACTTGCATTGCGAAGAGAGATCGTTGAATATGTGAAGGACCAGATCGATTCATTGCTCGAGGAATGGGGCTATCACCTTCTTGATTTGCAGATCAACGACATCACTTTTGATCAGGCGATCATCGAATCAATGAGCAGGGTAGTGGCGAGCAACAACCTGAAAGCGGCTGCAGAAAACGAAGGACAGGCTTTGCTGATCACCAAAACAAAGTCGGCAGAAGCGGAAGGGAATTCAATCAAGATCGCTGCAGAGGCTGAACGTGAAGCTGCGCGCCTTCGCGGTCAGGGTGTTGCCTTGTTCAGGCAGGAAGTTGCGAAAGGGATGACTGAAGCCGCCGAACAAATGAAGCAGGCGAACCTCGACACGAATGTGATATTGTTCAGCATGTGGACGGAAGCAATCAAGAATTTTGCAGAATACGGAAAAGGTAACGTGATATTTCTTGATGGCAGTCCGGATGGCATGGAACACACGATGAAACAAATTCAGGCGATGATGCTGCGCCCGTCGGGTCAACAGACCCTCAACAGGCAATAGATCAAAAAATAAGTTCCTGGTTCTTTGAATTCGGATGATCGGGGATACGGTTGCGGTTGCGCACATAGTAGAGTGCGGCGATGATCAATGAAGTAACAGCAAGAAGAATGATCATCTCGCTGAAATTATACCATGCAAATCGCAGAGGATTGCGCAAGCCGCTTGAGGCGCTAGTGAAGAAGCTTGCAGACGTTGATTTGATGTCGGCAAAATTTGCGGTTATTCCATCTGCGTCGATGTATTTCCGATAGATGTGACTGTGGATGCTTACGAGGATCGCAGCGATCATACTAGATACAATACCGGTCAGATTCAGAGAGCTCCATTTGACCGCAGAACTGCGGCTGTAGTAGTTCAGCGAGAGCCACAACACCGTGACGATGCTGCCAAAGAACAACACTGAATAAAGAAGATTTGCAGTGAAAGTTTCCGGCAAAAGCTGCCTCACATAGATGCCCGCAATCAGAATTGGCGAGATAATTATTCCGGTAATGAACCCGGTGACAACAGCTTTTTTCATAACTATTAGTTTTAGGTTCGGCAGTATGTACAATATAGGGAAAATTTATCTGCGGCGACTCCACGCAAAAAGGAAAAAGTTAAAAGTGAAAAATTGGAGGCACATTTGAGTACATTTACAACCGTAAAAATTTCTGGATGAATTTGTTTTTTCTTCAGGTTGACACGGCCGGAAACGCAGCACAGGCACTGAATTCCATTACACAGCCCAATCAGGAAATAAGTATTATCGACCTCCTCTCGAAGGGTGGAGTTTTGATGATTCCCCTTGCACTGCTGCTGGTTGTCGCCATCTTTGTTTTTATCGAGCGCCTGCTTTACATACGAAGGGCTTCGAAGATCGAAGACAACTTCATGAACATCATCCGCGACAATATTGTCACCGGAAACGTGAGCGCAGCGAGGTCGATGGCGAAGAATACGAACAACCCGGTTGCGCGGATCATCGATAAGGGGATTCAGAGAATCGGCAAGCCTATCGACGCCATTGAAAAAAGTATGGAGAATGTGGGCAAGCTCGAGATGTACAAGATGGAGCGAAACCTGAACATCCTTTCTCTTATCGCGGGTATTGCGCCAATGTTCGGATTTCTCGGTACCATCATCGGGATGTTCCAATTGTTCTTTCGCCTTGCTTCGACCGGAGAGTTCACCATTCAATCGATGGCCGACGGTATCTACACCAAACTCATTTCATCCGCTGTGGGTCTGATCATCGGCTTGCTCGCATACATTGCTTACAATTATCTGAATACGCAGATCGACAAAACAGCTAACCGCATGGAAGCTTCCAGCGCTGAATTTGTTGACATACTGCAGGAGCCGACCCGTTAAATACCAGCCATGAATATCAGACGAAAATTGCGTTCACACGCCGAAGTGCATACAGGTCCGCTGAATGATATTCTGTTTATCCTGCTGATGTTCTTTCTGATCGCCGCAACACTTGCAAACCCAAATGTCATCAAGCTTTCCAATCCAAAGGCAAAAGGCGATACGAAGACCAAGCAAAATGTTGTTGTCAATATCGACACAAAAAAACATTACATCATCAACGGCAAGTCTGTGCAGATGGAGGACCTCAAGGCTGCGTTGCAGCCTCTGATCGCAAAAGACTCGGCGAATGCAACCGTGGCAATCAACGCCGACAAAACAGTTCCCGTGGATGAAGTAGTTGCGGTAATGCGTGTGGCGCGCGAACTTGGCGCACGAACCGTGCTGATGGTAGATAAGGCAGGCGTACAATAGCCGGTATTAAAATTCTGCCCGGATCATCCTGTCTTTCCCCTGCATGTCCTTTCTGCTTTCAAATTCTTTCGAGTTAGCAAATATTTGCCGCACCGCAGTGAGCCGCTGCTCATGAATTTCGGCGAACACAATTTTTCGTTTATCCATTCGCGTTAGTTCTGCAAATCGTGCCAGTGCCCGGTAGAACACCATCGCATCCGCTCCCGGAGCGTAAAGCGCTTCCGCCGGCTCGAAATTCTTTACCACAGCAGGCAAGATTTCCTCTGTTGATATGTAGGGAGGATTGCTGACAACGATATCTGCGGCTTCGATGCTGTTCCATTGCGTTTCGTCGAGGAAGTCGAGCATGGAAAAGTGGATGGTGGTTTGATGATGCTGTGCATTCCTGCGCGCCACTTCCAATGCCTTTTCGCTTTTATCTATTGCGGTAACCTGTATCTGTGGCAATTTTTTTTTCAATGCGATCGCGATGGCACCGCTGCCGGTACCGATGTCCAACACCCAATGATCGGTGCGGCCACTTTTCTTAAGTTCATTGATGATCCAGTCAACGAGTTCTTCTGTTTCCGGCCTCGGGATGAGAACCGAAGGATTGACGGCAAGCTGAAGATCGAGGAACCATGCTTCACCAAGAATGTATTGCACCGGCATTCCGGTAGCCACTTTAGCAATGATGTCATCAAACAACTTCCGTTGTTCGCCGGAAAAAGGAACCTGTTTGTTTACAACCCTGTCGATCTTTTTCCACCCCGTAATATGTTCCATGATGAGATCCGCGATGTTGGCTGCTTCACGCTGCTCATACAGATCGTATAAACTGAACAGAAGTGATCGTTGTGCATCATGGATGGTCATTCTCGCAAACATAATTATTTTCGTTGCATTCAATGACCCACGCGCAACAGCATGAACAGTATATGCGGCGATGCATCGGCCTCGCGCGACTTGGCCTCGGACATGTCGCGCCAAACCCGATGGTCGGCGCAGTGCTTGTTCACAACGGAAAGATCATCGGGGAGGGGTATCACAAGCAATACGGGCATGCCCACGCGGAAGTAGAATGTGTCGCCTCGGTTGCTACTGACGATCAAGCTTTGATTCCGGATTCCACCTTGTATGTGTCCCTCGAACCATGCAATCACTTCGGGAAAACACCGCCTTGTACGAATCTTATTCTCGAGAAGAAGATCAGAAGAGTTGTAATTGGATGCCGCGATCCGTTTCTGGAAGTAAATGGGAAGGGCATTGCGCGGCTTCGGGAAGCGGGAGTCGAAGTGATTGAGAACATTCTTGAAAAGGAATGCCGTGCGCTCAACAAAAGATTTTTTACCCAGCATGTGCTGCATCGACCCTATGTTATCCTGAAGTGGGCGCAATCAGCTAACGGCCGCATCGCTGCTGCAAATGACCATAGGACAATCATCACGAATCAAGCCACCAACCGGCTCGTGCACAAATGGAGGAGCGAAGAAGCGGCGATTATGGTTGGCACCAAAACGGCCTTTTTAGACAACCCGCAGTTGACCACCCGATTGTATCCCGGGAAAGATCCGTTGCGTGTGGTGGTTGATCTTGACCTGCGACTGCCGTCAAGTCTGAAATTGTTCGACAAAACCGTGCGCACGATCGTATTCAATACAAAACTGCATGACGATGGTGAGATGCTTACGTATTACGAGGTTACACGAGACGTGGAACTTGTGCACCAGGTGTTGAATGCGCTTTCGCATTACAGTATACAGTCCGTGATCGTTGAGGGTGGTGCCAAACTGCTGCAATCATTCATCGACGACGGAAGTTGGGATGAGGCGAGAGCCATTACAAACACTGGTATGATAATCGACAATGGTATCGCGGCGCCGGTTCTTGGAGCGGCAGTTGTAGGCGAGACCATCACTGTTGATTCGGATCAGATTACTTATTATTTCAATCCAAATAATCGTTGAGGTTTTGTGGTACCTGATCGGCAGTATTGTTTTTACTTCTTACCTGACCTTGTCTTTCAAGGCACTTCAAAGGTTGAAGATCGATCCCTTTGAAGCGATTGTTTTCAACTACATCACCTGTGTTATTACAGGGTCGGTGTTCAATCGTTCATTTCCTTTGAATGCTGAAACGACGCGCGAGCCGTGGTTTTTGTGGGCACTTGCGATGGGCGGCGTATTCATCATGCTGTTCAACCTGATCGGTTACACAGCCCGCGTTGCCGGTGTTGCCGTTACCTCCGTTGCTAACAAACTTTCACTTGTAATTCCTTTCCTGTTTTCGTTATACCTGTACAACGAAACGGCCGGGAATCTGAAGGTGCTGGGTATTTGCCTTGCGCTGATTGCGGTTACACTTGCCTGTTACCCATCGAAGAAGACGACGAACACGACACGTTCGGCAGCGTCGGTGTTTCTTCCGGTTGCTCTGTTTCTCGGAAGCGGTCTGCTCGATACGATGATCAATCATGTGGAAGTTTCGTATCTGGGTCCCGCTGACAAAAACAATTACCTGGTTCTTGCATTTTTTTCTGCTGCCTCAATTGGGACAATTCTGTTGGTCGCGCGCACAATCATACTGAAGAAAAAATTATCCTACCGGCCGGTGATTGCCGGCATCTGCATTGGGATTCCGAACTATTTTTCGATCTGGTGCCTGCTACGGGTGCTTGAGCTGAACCCAGGGCGCACGTCTGCGATCCTTCCGATCAACAATGTAGGTATAGTACTTTTCAGTACCATCGCTGCATTTTTCCTTTTTCGTGAGCGGTTATCGTTTATCAATGCAATTGGTATTGTGGTTGCCGTTGCGGCCATCATTCTGATAGGAAGCTGAGAGCTGATTTTTTTGCGATGTTTGTTTTCAATTAACACGATGTTACGATGGAACAAATTGCGGTTATCGGTGCTGGCACAATGGGAAACGGTATTGCTCATGTATTTGCGCAATATGGTTTCCGGGTGACGCTTATTGACATTTCAGAAACTCAGCTGCAGAAAGCATTGCAAAGCATTGGAAAGAATCTTGACAGGCAGGTCGCGAAAGGTTTACTTACTGAAGACAGGAAAACTGCGGCATTATCAAATATCCTTACGGAAAGCGACCTGGAAAAAGGTTGTGCACAGTCGACACTGATCATCGAGGCGGCAACGGAAAATGAGAAAGTGAAACTGGATATTTTCCGGGCCATTGACCGGATCGCACCGGCAGATGCGATACTTGCAACCAATACCTCTTCTATTTCGATCACATCGATCGCATCCGTTACAAATCGTCCGGGTAGAGTGATCGGAATGCACTTTATGAATCCTGTGCCGGTTATGAAACTTGTTGAGGTCATCAACGGCTATGCAACCGAAGCGGATGTTACGTCGGCTATCATTGCACTTGCCCGTAAGATCGAAAAAGTGCCTTGCGTTGCCCAGGATTACCCGGGGTTCATAGCGAACCGCATCCTGATGCCGATGATCAATGAAGCCGTTTATGCGTTGTATGAAGGTGTGGGGGATGCCGAGGCGATTGACACGATCATGAAGCTGGGGATGTCGCATCCGATGGGGCCGCTGGAACTGGCGGATTTTATCGGGTTAGATGTTTGTGTTGCAATATTGAAGGTTTTGCACGACGGTTTTGGGAATCCGAAATATGCGCCTTGTCCATTGTTGACGAGGATGGTTGCCGCCGGAAGGCTCGGGGTGAAATCCCGGGAGGGGTTTTATCGGTATGATGAGAAGGGCAAGAGGAAGTAAAGTGAAAAGGGAAAAGTAAAAAGTGAAAAGTAAAAAATGAAAAGTGAAAAGGGAAAAGTGAAAAGTGAAAAGCGAAAGTGCATGCCCTCCTCTGCTTTAGCGGCGGCGGGATAAAGCAAGGAAAAGAATTACCGGCTGTTAAGGACATCTGATAGCCGATAGCTGATAGCTGATAGCTGACAGCCGACAGCCGACAGCTGATAGCTGATAGCCGACAGCTGACACCCAAACCTCAAATAAAGCGCAAGCTACTTCTTCTTAAAATCCCCCCGTTTCCAGGCCTTGATGAATTCGTTCCAAGCAAAGGGATTGAAAATATTTTGGGGAGGTGCCTGACCGGCATAATAGTACCGGTTCGCGTTGTTGCGCAGGTTGAAATTCGCCGCCTCACGTCCGTCGGTGGGTAATGAGCGCGCAAGTATTCTTCGTTTTGACTCTTCCGTATTCTGACGGGCGATCTCATACTGGTCGGCAGGAATATCGGTGTTGACGAAGTCGCGTTCAAATTGTTCTCTGGTCGGTCGCGGTCGAATGATCGTTGCAGGGAGGTAAACGGTGTCGGTGATCATCAGCTGGATCATGCTCAACTGGTTGCCCTCGATATCGCGAGGTACATCAACGAGTTTTGGCTTGTATCCGATCGACGTAAATTCAAGCTGGTCGCCTTTGAGGGCAACGATTGAAAACACACCTTCTTCGTTGGTCATCGTACCACGATTCTGACCCCTGATCATGATACTTACTGAAGGTATTCCACGAAGGCTGTCTGCCGTCATTACCACCCCATACAACTGCACAACCGAATCTTTTAGCTTTTCAAATTGTGCGGATGCTGTTAACGGGACCACTGCTGAAACAATCAGGATTAGTACGAGCCGTCTCATTCCTTCAAACCTACGATTTTATCTGAAGGCTTCAGGAAACAGCCGGAATTTTAACAGAAGACGGCCATCGTTCTTCCTTGTTCAATTTGGCTACTTTTGCACCGCATAAGAATAAACGAATGACCGTTGAACAAGTGACCGAAGCGTTGAGAAATGTTCAGGAGCCGGATCTGGGTAAAGATCTCGTTACGTTGAACATGGTGCGCGATATACAAATTACAGGAACCGATGTTTCATTTACGGTTGTGTTGACGACACCCGCCTGCCCATTAAAGGATCATATTAGAAACGCATGTGTGAATGCGGTTAAGTTTCTTGTCGACAAACAGGCAAATGTGCTGGTGAATTTCACCTCCAATACCGCTTCGAACAGGAAGGATCCTTTGTCGGTTTTGCCGAAAGTAAGGAACATCATTGCAGTTGTAAGCGGCAAGGGGGGAGTAGGAAAAAGTACCGTGGCCGCCAACCTGGCGATTGCCCTCACGCAGGACGGCGCAAAGGTGGGTTTGATGGATGCCGATATCTATGGTCCGAGTGTTCCGATCATGTTCGGTGTTCGCGGCGAACGACCGATGATGAAGGACAACAATGGGAAGGGAATGATCGTGCCGCTCGACCGCTTTGGTTTGAAACTGATGAGTATCGGATTGCTTGTGGATGAAAAAAATGCGGTGATCTGGCGTGGACCGATGGCCAGCAGCGCGATACGGCAGTTTGTTACGGATGTGTATTGGGACGAGCTCGACTATCTCATCATCGACATGCCTCCCGGCACGGGCGACATTCATCTTACCCTCGTCCAGACTGTACCGGTAAGCGGAGTAATAGTAGTCACGACACCGCAGGATGTAGCGCTTGCAGATGCAAAAAAAGCTATTGCAATGTTTGGGCAGGCGCAGATCAACGTGCCGATCCTGGGTCTCGTCGAGAACATGAGCTATTATATCGCTCCGGGCACCAACGCCAGTGAGCTTTCTTCGCGTCAATATATTTTTGGAAAGGAGGGAGGAAGGCGGCTCGCAGAAGAATATGAACTTCCTTTCCTTGGCGAGATACCATTGATCCAGTCGATTCGCGAAGGCGGTGATCGAGGCGTGCCTGCAATGCTTTCCGACGACCGTTTGTCGCGCGATGCATTTTCGGAATTTGCCGGCAACGTGGCGAGACGGGTGTCAACGATTGCGAAGGAAGTGAAAAGTGAAAATGCAAAAGGAAATGTATGACAAGATTCACCGACGACGAGTCCCTTCGACTTCGTGTAGGTGACTCGTCTGAGACCCACAGGAAATTAAAAGTGAAAAGTAAAAAGTAAAAAAGCGAGTGAACTAAGGCGGAACAAAAGCGGCTGTTCACCTTCAACTGTCAACCCCGCCTCCGCTAACGCGGATTCGGGCAGGCGTCAACTGTCAACCTTCAACTGTCAACTCCCATGTATTCCCTACCATACTTCAAAACAACAGATCACGCAGAGATGGTTGCGTTCATGAAAGCACATCCATTCGCAACACTTTGCGGTTCTTACGCCAACGGTTTGCCCGTGGCCACGCATCTTCCCGTTCTTATCACGCATGATGGCGACGACATCCTGCTAACGGGGCACATTATGCGAAAAACCGACCATCACCTCGCATTCGGAGAGAATCCCGAAGGGCTTGTCATCTTTCACGGCCCCCATGTTTATGTAAGTGCAAGCTGGTATTCCGACAAGCAGCAGGGATCGACATGGAATTATATGACCGTTCATGCGCGCGGAAAGGTTGAGTTCAGGGATACTGCACACCTGTATAAGGTGCTAGAGGATCTGACCGCTCACTTCGAGAACGACGAAAATTCTCCGTCACTGATGAAGCATCTTTCTGACGATTATGTTTCGAGGATGTCGAAGGCAATCGTGTCGTTTGAAATCCGTATTGAATCACTCGACAATGTTTTCAAACTAAGTCAAAACCGCGACAGGGAAAGCTTTATTTCCATCATTGAGAAACTCGAATCCGCCGATGATTCGGATGCAAAGAAGATCGCGGGCGAAATGAAGCAGCGGTTTGCAAGTTTATATGAAAACAAATGATCGATGTGGCGTCTTTTCTTGTTGCTTCCCCTGGTTCTCTCCTGCAATCAACGCATTACGAATATGCACAGCCCATCTTCAGCGTTTGACAAACAAGGACACCGCGGATGTCGCGGCCTGATGCCGGAGAATACGATTGCCGCAATGACGAAGGCGCTCGACCTAAATGTGACCACCCTCGAAATGGATGTTGTGATCACAGCAGACAACGAAGTGATCCTTTCTCATGAACCATTCTTCAATCACGAAATCTCGGCCGGTCCGGATGGCTCGCAAATTCCGGAGCAGGATGAACGGAACCATAACATCTTTCGAATGTCGTATGCGGATGTTCGTCGCTATGATGTTGGCTTGAAGCCCCATCCACGATTTCCCGAACAACAGAAACTTGCCGCGATCAAACCGAGGCTGGCCGATGTTATCGATTCGGCGGAATCGTATGCACGAAACTCCAACCGCGCTCAGCCGTTTTACAATATCGAAACAAAATGTCTTCCGGAAACCGATGACATCTTTCATCCCCCACCGCAAAAATTTGTTGAACTGCTGATGCAGATTATTGAGGATAAAAAAATCGGCGAGCGTGTGATCATTCAGTCGTTTGATTTCAGGACTCTGCAAATTGTTCGCAAACAATTCAAGGGAATTCGAATTGCTGCCCTTGTCGATGAAGGCGATACCAGGACAATGGACGTTCAACTGTCGATACTTGGTTTTGTTCCGGAAGTCTACAGTCCGCATTACTCGCACGTTAACACGGAACTTGTAAAACTGTGCAAACAAAAAAAGATGCAGCTGGTTCCGTGGACAGTAAATGACGCCGCAACGATGAGTAAGTTGAAGGACATGGGAGTTGATGGAACCATTACAGATTATCCCGACCGGTTTCCTTATTGAACTGTTTTTGTGTTGTGGTGAGTATCTTTATCTCTAACAAAGCTTTGATATGGAAGTTTCATTGAGCGGACGAAATGCTGTCATTTGCGGAAGCACACAGGGAATTGGACTTGCGATCGCAAGAGAGTTTGCAGAGATGGGAGCCAACTGCATTCTGCTTGCACGAAACGAGGCGGCGTTGCATGAGGTGGTTCAGCAGCTTCCCATGCGCGACGGCCAGAAGCATCTATACAAGGTTGCTGATTTTTCGAAACCAGAAGAAGTAAAAACCGCGATCACTCAGCTCGCCGGCCAACTTACGGTTCATATACTTGTCAACAACACGGGAGGTCCGGCAGCGGGCCCGATCATGCAGGCTTCTGAAGACGACTTCCTGAATGCGTTCAGCCAGCACCTTGTATGCAACCACATTCTCGTGAGGGCCGTTGTGGATGGAATGAAGAAGGATGGATACGGCCGTATTATTAATATCATTTCAACGTCCGTCAGGATACCACTTCGAAACCTCGGAGTATCGAATACAATTCGCGCCGCAGTTGCGTCGTGGGCAAAATCGCTGTCGAACGAAATCGGTGAGTTCAACATCACGGTAAACAATATCCTTCCCGGATTTACCGATACGCAACGATTGAAGAGCCTGATTGATATGAACGCGGAACGCCGGTCGGTTACAACAGACGTTATCGAAAAGGAAATGCTCGCGGAAATTCCTTTAAAACGATTTGGCCAGTCTACAGAAACCGCTGCGGTGGCGGCTTTCCTGGCATCACCCGCTGCATCGTATGTAACAGGTGTAAGTATACCGGTGGATGGCGGAAGAACCGGAACAATTTGATATAATGAATTTCAAGAACGACAGATCTTTCGCAGAATCGATGGATGCTTCCGACGAACTTGCCCCGTTCCGGCATCGGTTCGTGATCCCTTCTTCAAATGGCAATGACCTTGTCTATTTTCTGGGCAATTCGCTCGGTTTGCAGCCGCGATCTGTTGTTGACGAGATCAAGTCTGTGATTGATCAATGGGGAAAGTTTGGCGTTGAAGGATTTTTTCACGGCGACAATCCATGGATGAACGAACATGAGAAGCATGCAAAACGCATCGCTGGTTTGTTCGGTGCTTTACCGTCAGAAATAACCATCATGAACCAACTGACGGTAAACCTGCATCTGCTGCTTACAAGTTTTTATCAGCCGCAGGGAAGGAAAAGAAAGATAGTATGCGAACACGGCGCATTTCCAAGCGACCAGTACATGCTTGAAACGTTTTTGAAAGCAAAGGGACTTGATCCGGATGACATTTTGATCGAAGTTAAACCCGGCGAGGATGGACTGATCAGTGAGACTTCCATATTTGAGATATTAAATGAACATTCGGACGACATTGCGCTGCTATTTTTTGGAGGTGTCAATTATTACACCGGGCAGCTGTTTGATATGGCCGGTTTGACGAAAGCTGCGCACAGCATTGGTGCAATTGCAGGGTTCGACCTCGCACATGCGGCTGGAAACGCAGAACTGAAATTGCATGATTGGAACGTTGATTTCGCAGCATGGTGCAATTATAAATATCTGAATTCAGGTCCTGGTTCGGTGGCAACTGCGTTTATACATGAACGTTACCACCAAGATTCTTCACGGATACGCCTTGCAGGTTGGTGGGGTTACAATAAAGCAACAAGATTTATGATGCAGAAGGGATTCGTCCCCGAGACTGGTGCAGAGGGTTGGCAACTGAGCACGCCATCGATGTTGCTGCTTGCTTGTCACAAGGCTGCCACAGATATCTTTCTCGAAGCCGGCATGGAAAGAATGCTTCGCAAATCTCGCTTATTAGCCTCTTATCTGTTGTTCCTCCTTGACGCGATCGATCAAAAGTACTCACGGCCATTGTTCCGCGTATTGACTCCTGGTGATCCGGGCAGAAGAGGTTGTCAGACATCGTTGGAAATTCTTGAAAACGGAAAGGAGCTGCACGCGCAACTGATTGAAAAAGGATTTGTGCTCGACTGGCGCGAACCTTCCGTGATACGTCTGGCACCTGTTCCGCTGTACAACAGTTTTACAGAGATATTCCGATTTGCACGCACATTCGAAGAAATATTAGACACCCTTGCATCGGAAAGAAAAATGGAACGTCTCAAACACTCTCACGATACCTATGACCAGGAATGAACTTACTGCGCATATCAAGCAAAAGAGAAGTTATCTCTGCGTTGGTCTTGATTCTGAATTGCGCAAGCTCCCGCGTTCGATGAATGGCTTTGATGATCCTGTGTTCGAATTCAACAGAAGAATCATCGATGCAACGATGGATTTTTGTGTAGCGTATAAAATCAATACTGCCTTTTATGAAGCGAACGGTTTGAAGGGCTGGGAATCGATGATGAGGACGCTTGAATATATTCCGGAGACACATTTCACGATCGCCGATGCAAAACGCGGTGATATCGGCAATACCTCGTCGCAATATGCCCGTGCTTTTTTTGAAACCATGGATTTCGATGCGATCACCGTGGCGCCGTATATGGGAGAAGACAGTGTTCGCCCATTTCTGGAGTATCCGGATAAATGGACCATCGTGCTCGGGCTGACATCCAACCCAGGGGCGGCGGACTTCGAGATGCTCCAGTGCGGTAACGACTTTCTTTTCCGCCGCGTTATTGAGAAAGTGAGCGGCTGGGGTACTTCAAACAACCTGATGTTCGTTGTAGGTGCGACGCAGCAGGGTTACTTCCAAATGGTGAGGGAATTGATCCCGGATCATTTCTGCCTTGTGCCCGGTGTCGGACAACAGGGAGGGAGCCTCGAAGATATTTCGCGGCAGATGTTGAATGACGATGTGGGATTGCTTGTGAATGCGAGCCGGGCAATCATTTTTGCATCTACTGAAGATGATTTTGAGAATGCCGCTCACAAAGCGGCCGCAACATACAAACAACAGATGTCCGCGCTTTTGCCCTGATTGGTGCGGTTTTTGTTATTGAGCCACGAAATATCCAAACTATGAAATCCGTATGGGTTCTCCTGATGCTATTTGCGGTGACGTTAGTGTTTTCATGTAAAAAGGGAGAATCAGATCCAGGTGAGGGCAATAATGTTCCGAATACATCCGATTTAAACCACAATTTATTATTGCAGTTGGTCAATGATGTTCGCGCAAGCGGCTGCGTTTGCGGAACCACCAACATGCCTGCAGTTGCGCCTGTGATATGGAACGATTTGCTGGAGGATGCTGCTGCGGCGCACAGCGTAGACATGAAAAACCGGAACACTCTCTCGCATACCGGCGGAGATGGCTCAAACCCCGGCGACAGGATCGTGGCAGCGGGATACAACTGGACGACATTCGGGGAGAACATTGCGTACAACTATCCGGATGAGAGCGCGGTGATTCAAGGGTGGCTGCAAAGCGAACCTCATTGCAGGAACATCATGAACGCGTCAGTGACGGAGATGGGAGTGGCGAGATCGGGTGCCTACTGGACTCAGATTTTCGGAAAGCGATAATTGCTGCGATATCCAATCGCCTTATTCTGATACTCATCAAATTAATTGCTGAAATGTTATGAAAACAACCCCGCTACTGCTGTGCTTCGTGCTGCTGTGCCTCGTCGGCCGCGCACAGATCCCCACCACATGGGCCGCCCTAAAAGGCAATACCAATGCTTCTACGACAACGCCCTATTTCATCAATGATCCAGGTAGAGAGGGTGTGTTTTATTACGACGTCAAGGATAAGGTCAGTCTGGATAATGGCGGTACGATAGCGGTTTCAGCGGATGGGAAACGATTCAAACGTCTTTACGATGGTACCATCAATGGCCGCTGGTTCGGTATGGTTGGAGATTATAACACAACAACCAGAGTCGGCACGGACAACGCGGCGGCATTGAACAAAGCCATTGCAGCTGCCTCCCACGAACAAACCATATTGATTCCAAATGGCGAATGGTACATCAACGGAACGATCACGCTTCCCCTGACTACCGTGAAACGCGTTAAATTTCTGATACTTGGAAACATTCATTTTTCGAAGGGAAATGGATTTGTCATTTCCGGCGCGAACCAGGATTTCAGATGCTATGGAATCATATCCGGAGGCAACTTCGGGGGAGTGGACCAGGCGACATATTCAGCGTATGTCGGCGATGGCATCTACTTGAAAAATGCATGGAACTGCTTTGTGGAGGTCAACGAGATCATCAATTGCCGCAATGGAATTCATCAGTCGGGCGACAAGAGTGGCGGTTCACCTGTAGGTTCGCAGTACAATAAAATTCATTTCAATTCCATTCACCATAACTATACTCAGATCCGGCTATCGACAAAAGGTACCACGGATGGAAAAGGCAATTGGAACAATGCCAGCATGTGGTATGGAGGTCAGGTCGGGCGCGGAGTTCCGGGGGTTACATACGGACAGGGCGGCTGGTATGGAATCGTGTTTCATAAGGAAGCAGGCAGCAATGCGCAGGATCCAATGAATGGTCACGTATTTCACAATGTTGGATTTGAAGGAATAGAACGCGCGCTGTACATGAACAACGCCGAATACAATACTTTCATCGGCGGTCGTTTCGAGATGAAAGGAAGCCGCTTTGCAATTGAATTGGATCCAAGTGCCGTGGGCAACAAGTTCGTAGGGTTGACAACACTCGACGAATCGCAATTTGTACCCGGCAAAACCGGTGTCAGCACTTCCATCAGTGCCATCGACATTTGGGGTGGCGACGCGACAACAAAATCCCGAATGGGTTTCAGCGCTGTTCCATCCGTCACAGCAGGAAAGTGGTTAATCACAACCGAAAAATACTCACACACTTCGTGGATGGTAAACAAACTGCAGGACCTGATGAGTCTTACGGGCCAGTTCCCAACCACGCAGGCGATGATGTTCCGGATCAACGGCGTTATCCGTGCCGTTCCTTATAAAAGCACTTACCAGAATGTAAAGAGTACCGATCCGGACATTGTATCACTTCGTCCGAACATCGGAAAAATTCGTGTAAACATTACCAAAGCGAAGACTTTCAAGATCGATGTTGGCGACCTGGCTACTTTCGGAGAAGAATTCTTTGTCGACTACCAGACTCCTGCATTTCCTATCACTTTTGTAAGGTCTGATAACAACGCCGTCCTGATTCCGGCCACAAGTTTTCCAACCGCAGGATTATACCGTTGCGTGTGGAGCGAAGGCGTTTACCTGGTTTCTTTCATAGGAAAAGAATACAGAGCCTATACACAGGGCGGTTCGGCCTATACGGTGCAGGATGGCCAGGCAGTAATCTATGTAAACTATCCCTGGGGCAATGCAACAACAACGTTGCCGAGCGCTTCGGCATGGCCGGGTCGAGAAATCACAATCAAAAATCTTACGGGTAAAAATGTGGTGCTGGTGGGAGTGTCAACAAGCGATGACAACACCATCAAGAATCGCGGAGCGTTCACTGTCAAAAGCGACGGTGTTACATGGAACGTGATCAGTGCGTATTATAAGGGGATTCCGTATTAGGCCTGGGCCGGGTTTTGGGTGTCGGGTGTCGGGTGTCGGGCTCAGAGCTTTGAGCTATGAGCTGTGAGCTAGTCGTTTAAACACTTTCGACGACAAGTTAGTTTTGGGCTATAAGCTATGAGCTCTGAGCTTTGAGCTATGAGCTGTGAGCTATTCGTTTAAACACTTTCGACGACAAGTCCTCCTTCGGCTCCGGCCTTCAACTTTCAACCTTCAACTTTCAACTTTCAACTAATGTAAAACCGGGACTTACTCCTTTCGGAGGGTCCCGGCGTAGCGAGTCTCGACTCAGCTGACTGCAACAGTTCAACAGAATCAAATTGCTCTTGTCTTCTTTTTTTCTTTGTCTTTGTTTTTCGCGGCTACTTTCATTTCAAGATTGTGACCAATAACGGTCTGTCCAAACTCGGAAGAAACTTTTATAGGAACGTTTCCGTTGCCCGCTTTACCCTGGTAGCTGTGCCTGAATTGCGGACCGTGGTCATCATCATCATCTCCCTCCTTATTTATTGCGAAGTCGCTTTTGTTATCAAGGTCGCCGAAGTTGGTGGTGACATTGAAGTTCGCGGAAATATTTTTCGGAACATCCAGGTACAGTGTCGAGAAATTGTTCTTCACTGTAACTTCTTTCACGTTGTTGTCTACAACGATCTTCACACCGCCGCTGTGTTCCATTGATATATCTACTTTTCCGGAAGCGCGGTTTACAACAACCGGGCTTGAGAAGCCGATATGCAATTGACCATTGGTAATGCTTTGAATCGTACCATTGCCGAATTCAATCCGGATCTTTTTGGCATTGGAAAGATTGCCTGCCTGTAGCGAACCGAATTTGCTTGTCACATCAATCTCTCCTGCATAATCAGGTATTGTCATCGAGCCGAATTCGTTTTTCGCAACGAGTGGGTTCCTCGCCGGAACATATACCACATAGTTGATGTTGAACTGTTCATTGCGATTCTTGTTTTTATCCCCTTTTTTCCAGCTTCGATTGTCGTCGTCGATGTCTGTTTTGAACGATACACCGTTCGAACTCTGATCGTCTTGTATCGAAATACGGTCGAGGATTTCCTGTGCTCTTTCATCGCTCCAGGCTTTCGCGGTCATTGAAACATCCACTTTCACTTCGTTCTTTTCCCACGTGTTGATCTTCAGTTCGCCGAAACGGTTGTCGAACGTGATCCGATCGTTGCCATCTACATTATAAGACTTACTGTATGACTTCTTTTTTTCGAAGTCCGGTTCCTTGTCCTGTGCAACCACTCCGGGTTGAAGGAACAGTACAAGAAGCCCGGCGCTACAGAGTCGCAGCATTGTTTTCATTGCTATTCGTTTTTGATTCGTTGATTTTTTTGATAATTGTCAATTGCTGATTGAGCACCTCCGTCTGCAGTCGGAGATTTTCGATCATTGCTTCGAGCAGTTGTTCCCTGTTCGGGTTTACTGGAAGTTCTTTTTGCAGTATCGCATACATACTATCAAGCTTGTTGATGTCGCCGATGAACTGCCTGTATAGTTCAGGATAATTCTTTTCAATCTTTTTTATTTCCGTTTGCTTTACTTCTATGATGCGTGTAAACTGATTTACTTCATTTGCATACGCCGGGTCGATCTGGCGGATAATGTCAAGATTGTTTGCGGGACCCGCCTGCCATGCGGTTTCAGCGCGTTCGCGATTCCGTTGATTGATCAAAAAGACAGTCAGCGCCACAAGTCCGAGCATCGAAGCGGCAACGGCCCATTTACGAAGGCTGATGAACAACGTCGGCTGCGCTTTTTCCTGTTCGGGATCATTGATCGCGCTGTTTATTTTCTGCCACATCTTTTCGGAAGGCGCATCTTCCGAAAGTCGATCCTGATTCCCACGTATAAAATGTTCGAGTCGGTCACTCATCGTTGATCTTTTTTAAAATGAACAACAGCTTTTGCTTTGCCCGCATGTATTGTGTTCTTACTGTATTATGACTGATGGAAAGAATTTCAGAAATCTCCTCCTGATCATATCCTTCCAGCAGATAAAGGCTGAGCACGGTTCTATATCCGTCGGGCAATTGCGTAATTGCTTTCTTCACGGTTTCAACCCTTAATTCAATGTCTTTCTCGTTTATTTCCTGTTGGTCCGAAACGTCTTCTGCCGCCGATGTGTCGAGATCTATCAGCGCGATCTTCCGTTTTCTCAAGGCATTGATCGATTTGTTGATCACAATCCGCTTAAGCCATGACCCGAACGTGGATCGATAGTGAAAGTCGGATAGCGACCGGAACGCGTCGATAAATGCTTCCTGGGTTACGTCCTCCGCATCCGCGTGATTGTTGAGGATACGAAGGCTTGTATTGAACATCGCTTTCACATATTGACGGTACAGTTTTTCGTAACTGTAACTGTCTCCCTGTTTGCAACGTTCAACCAATTCATCCCGGACCATGTTTGCAGTCAGCTCCAATCGATGATGGTTTAAAGTCGAATATAAAGACACAGCACCCTGAACCATGTTGCATACGCGGGTTATTATTTCCGAATTCATCTGTAAACTTGGCACTGAACTATTTGTTATTTTTGCTGAACCCCTGTTTTTGAATGAATTACATTCACCGATTCTCGTTTCACTAAAAAATTTTGGATGGCTTCCCGATCAGATCAGTTCGTTAGTCCGGATTATTTTGCGATGGATGATCTTCTTTCTGAAGAACATAAGTTGATCAGGGAATCTGTGCGATCCTATGTCAAGAAGGAAATATCGCCTATCATTGAAGATTATGCGCAACGCGCAGAGTTCCCACAGCACATTGTTGCACAACTCGGTGACCTTGGCTGCTTTGGCCCTACGATTCCGGCGGAATATGGTGGGGGAGGACTCGACTATATAAGTTACGGTCTCATGATGCAGGAACTCGAACGCGGCGACAGTGGCGTTCGTTCAACGGCTTCCGTGCAGGGTTCACTTGTAATGTTTCCGATATACGAATACGGGAGTGAGGAACAGAAGAGAAAGTTTCTGCCGAAGCTGGCAAGCGGCGAATGGCTCGGTTGTTTTGGCCTTACCGAACCCGACCATGGCTCCAATCCCGGCGATATGCTTACCAACATTCGTGAAGACGGCGACCACGTGATATTGAATGGCGCCAAGATGTGGATCAGCAATGCGCCTTATGCGCATGTTGCCGTTGTGTGGGCCAAGGACGAATCGGGCGAGGTTCGTGGACTGGTCCTGGAACGCGGAATGGAAGGATTTTCAACACCGCTCACCCATGGGAAATGGAGCCTGCGGGCGAGCGCTACAGGCGAGCTTGTTTTCGACAACGTCAGGGTTCCAAAAGAAAATATTTTTCCAACGATCCGGGGTCTTAAGGGTCCGCTCAGCTGCCTTACCAAGGCGCGATTCGGGATTGCATGGGGCTCAGTGGGCGCTGCAATGGATTGCTACGACACCGCATTGCGATACAGTAAGGAGCGAGTTCAATTCGACCGTCCCATCGGTGGTTTTCAATTGCAGCAGAAAAAACTCGCCGAGATGCTCACCGAAATCACGAAGGCGCAGTTGCTGAATCTGCGGCTTGCCGAGCTGATGAATGAAAAACGGGCGACTCCGCAGCAGGTGTCGATGGCCAAACGAAATGGTTGCGAAGTCGCAGCAAATATTGCCCGGGATGCAAGGCAAATGCTGGGAGCAATGGGAATTACAGGGGAATACTCGGTCATGCGACATATGATGAATCTGGAAAGCGTGATCACATACGAGGGCACGCACGACATTCACCTGCTCATTACCGGCATGGACATCACCGGCCTAAATGCTTTCAAATAATCGAACAGATGCGTGTATTCCTTATCGGCTTCATGGGTTCCGGGAAAACATATTGGGGTAAGCAGCTTGCCGACAAACTGCAGATGCCATTCTTCGATCTCGACATGGTCGTAACGCAAACAGAAAACAAAAGCATCAGCGAAATATTTTCCGAATACGGCGAAGAGTATTTCCGCAGGAAAGAACGCGCGAATCTTGAAAAACTGATTGACGACAACACTTCAATGATCCTTTCATGCGGCGGGGGAACACCATGCTTCTTCAACAACATCGAGTTGATGAAAAAATATGGAACTGTGGTGTGGCTCAATACCGATGTTGATATTCTTGTGAAAAGATTGTTGCTCGAAAAAAACCAGCGGCCACTTCTCAAGTCAATCGCAGATGATGAAATGAAATCTTTCATCATTAGAAAACTTAACGAGCGAAGGATGTATTACCAACAGTCGGACATTACGCTCGACAATGAAAGCAAGTTGTCGACAAACGAATTCATTCAAACGATACTTCATGCATAGCCGATTTCTGGCAACAGGTTCCTTGATACTTCTGCTGGCGGTGGTACTGGGCGCATTCGGAGCGCACGGTCTTCGAACCATGCTTGGCGAAACTCCCGCATCATTCGAAACGGGTGTACGTTATCATTTCTATCACGGGTTTGCGATCATGCTTGCCGGTTTTTTGTATTCCATCTACGATAAAAAGCTGATTCGTTACGGAGCAATTTGTTTCATCGTTGGTGTTGTGTTGTTTTCAGGATCGCTGTATGCATTAACCTTCCTGCGGGCAACCGGCAGCGTCGGTCTTTCAGGCATCGGCCTGATAACGCCGGTTGGCGGACTCTTCTTTGTTGCCGGATGGATATTTTTAACGATCGCCTTTTTGAAGTCGAATGCAGCCGGAAGCAGTAAAAAATGAAACACCGATTCGCCTTGCGTGTTCCTGGAGCGGAGGGAAAGACAGTTGCTTTGCGCTGATACGACGATTGCGATCGACGCCCCTGGCCGAGCTCGCCGTGCTCGTAAATATGATGAACGAGAACGGCAAGATCTCCCGTTCGCATGGGCTGCCCGCTTCGCTGCTGAATGAACAGGCAGGCAATTTGAACGTGCCGTTGATTGCAACACCTACTTCATGGGGCGATTACGAAAAGAACTTCATCACAACCCTTGAGAGAGTCAAACACGAATTTGGCGCCACACATATGGTGTTTGGCGATATAGATCTGCAGCCGCACCGCGACTGGGAAGAAAAAGTCTGTGCATCAGCAGGTGTTGTACCCCTGCTTCCATTGTGGCAGGAAGAAAGGAAAGCACTTGTGACTGAGATGCTGGCGGAAGGTATCGAATGCACGATAGTGTCGTGTAACGATACAATGGGAGAGCGATTTCTCGGTTTGCAACTGGATCTAAACATTGTTGACGAGCTTGAAAAGATGGGAATAGATGTTTGTGGCGAGAACGGAGAGTTTCACACCGTTGTAACCCATTGCAGCCTTTTCAAAAAAAAGATCAATTTGCCCGCCTCTCAGAAAATAAAAGTGGATACTTACTGGTTTTTAGATTGGCGCATACGTTCCTGATATTGTTGAATTCGTTTGTGCGTCGTCTCATATTAATTTTACCTTTGTTTCCATGGCCACCCGAGTGAAATCAGCCAAAACCCAATCTCCCGGAAAACTAAGCCCCGACAAGGAAGAGCAGGTTTCTGTAAAGGAACTCATTCGCGATGAACGCACGCGCAAAATCGCCGGCACTCTTTCTTTGCTGATGTGCCTTTTTCTTTTTCTCGCTTTCGCTTCCTACCTCGTCACCTGGCAGGAAGATTTTGACCAGGCACACAAAGGCATCGGAATCCTTTTCTCCACCGACAGCAATACAAAAAACTTGCTGGGAAATCTTGGAGCGTACGTCGCGCATCAATTCTTCTTCAATGGCTTTGGAGTTGCCTCGTTTCTTTTCTGCACGCTCTTCTTCGTTGCAGGGATGAATGCCGTCACCGGAAAGAAAATATTTTCTTTCTGGAGAAACGTGCGGTATGTGCTTGCCGGCATTCTCTTTCTGAGCGTTACATTTTCGTTTGTGCTTAAGGGTTACAAGTTCCCATGGGGCGGCGCAGTGGGAGATATGTCGAGTGCATGGCTGGTGAGGATGCTCGGTCGTGTCGGCACTTCTGCGCTGTTGCTGGTTGCGGGCCTTGCCTACATCATCTGGCGCTTCAATCCGGTATTTCGCACGCCTTCACTGAAGTTTCCTGCAAAACAAGCCGAAGCAGTTGTTGCGGAACCAGAAGTAGAAACTGCAGACGAGCCGAAGCAGGTAAAGGTGAAACCGAACAAATTAAAAAAAGAATCAACGCCTGTTTTCGATATTGTACCTGAAGCCGAACCCGAGTTCGTTGTGATCGAAAAAACTGAGGTGCCCTCAACGCATCACTCTCTTCAAACGGAGGATGTGTCAATACCTTCTGAACCTCCGCAAGGGCTCGAAAAATATCAGCCGGTAGCGGAGTCTGTTCCATCCGCAACACTTCCTCTTGAAATCAATGTGAATGACGGTGAAGTTGTGGATGACCAAACAGGTGTGCCGCAGACGAATCTCACCGTTCCGTATGAGCCGACCTGGGATCTTAAGGATTATGAATATCCGACCCTGAATTTATTGGAAGCACATGGAAGTGAAAAGATCATTCAGGATCCTGCAGAACTCGAAGCGAACAAGAATCAGATCATCAACACCCTCGCCAATTACGACATACAAATACAAAAGATATCTGCTACGGTCGGGCCAACAGTAACTCTTTATGAGATTGTTCCTGCTGCCGGTGTAAGAATTTCGAGAATAAAAAATCTCGAGGATGATATTGCTCTTTCTCTTGCAGCGCTCGGCATTCGCATCATTGCCCCGATACCCGGAAAAGGTACAATTGGTATTGAGGTGCCGAATGTGAAGAAAACGGTGGTAAGTATGAAAACATTGCTGGCTTCTGACAAGTTCCAGAACAATGCGTACAGTCTTCCTATCGCCATTGGCAAAAAGATCGACAATGAAAATTTTATCGTCGACCTCACAACGATGCCGCATCTGCTGATGGCAGGAGCAACCGGCCAGGGTAAATCAGTTGGATTGAACGCGATACTCGTATCGCTGCTATACAAGAAACATCCTTCACAACTGAAACTCGTACTTGTCGATCCGAAGAAGGTAGAGTTAAGTTTATACCGGACGATCGAGCATCATTTTCTCGCGAAGCTGCCCGGTGAAGAAGAGGCAATCATCACCGATACGAAAAAGGTGATTCATACGCTCAATGCATTGTGCATTGAAATGGACAACCGGTACGATCTGCTGAAGGAGGCCGGTGCAAGGAACATCCGTGAATACAACGAGAAATTTGTGAAGCGCAGGTTGAACCCCCAGAAGGGCCACCAGTTCCTGCCGTTCATTGTGTTGGTGATCGACGAATTTGCTGATCTAATCATGACGGCGGGTAAGGAAGTTGAAATGCCCATCGCCCGCCTTGCACAGCTCGCGCGTGCCGTAGGCATACACCTGATCATTGCCACGCAACGTCCGTCCGTCAACATCATTACCGGAACCATCAAGGCAAACTTCCCTGCCCGTATAGCATTCAAGGTTTCATCCAAGATAGATTCCCGCACGATACTCGATACCGGCGGCGCCGAACAACTCATCGGCAAAGGTGATATGCTCATCTCATACAATGGTGAAATTACAAGGCTGCAGTGCGCGTTCGTTGACACGCCCGAAGTCGAAGGTGTTTGCGACTTTATTGGCGAACAACGTGGTTATCCGCAGGCATTTTTGCTTCCCGAATACCTCGACGAAAAAGAAATGGAAGGGAAAGATTTTGACATGGCCAGTCGCGACGCCTTATTCGAAGATGCGGCCAGGCTCATCGTTCAGAATCAGCTTGGCTCCACATCACTTCTTCAGCGCAGGATGAAACTGGGGTACAACCGGGCGGGCCGGCTAATGGATCAACTCGAAGCCGCCGGCGTGGTCGGACCCAATCAGGGCAGCAAGGCGCGCGACGTGCTCATCAAGACGGAATCCGAGCTGGATCAGCATTTGATGAGTCTTGGTTAGGAGAATGTTAATCCATCCGCGAACGGTAAACCTATCTCCCTCTAATACGGTCTTAGTATTGCTGCATTAACTAATATATTTGCGGCGTTCAAACACGAATAACTGAATATGAAAAGAATTACGGCATTTGCGGCAATGGTTTTCCTGGTGGTTTCGGCGTTCAGTCAGGGTTCATTGGGGAACAACGACCCCGCGGCTAAGAAAGTGCTTGACGCTGTCAGCAACAAGTTCAAAACTTTTAAGGGCGTGCAATCAACATTTACATTGAAAATCGAAGATGGCAACGGAAAGGTCCAGGGTCAGAAAAAGGGTACTGTTTACATGAAGGGGCCAAAGTACCGTGTAAATATCACCGGTCAGGACATCTACTCCGACGGTAGCAATGTATGGACCTATGATAAGACAGCCAATGAGGTGACGATCACGCAACTCGATCCAACTGCTAGCGGCATTACACCTCAGAAGTTGTTTACAAACTTTTACGACAAAGATTTTCTCTACAAACTTAACGGTGAGAAAAAAGAAGGAACACGTCTTTTGCAGGAAATAGAGATGACGCCGGTGGACAAAACCAAGTCATTCCATAAAGTTTACCTTCTCGTCGACAAGAAGAATCAAACCATATACAGTACAAAGGTACTCGAGAAGAACGGGAACAAGTACTCGTATACTGTCAATACCCTGAACGGTAATGCACCTATCAGCGATGCAGTGTTTACGTTCGACAAGAAAAAATATCCCGGTGTTGAAGAGGTGGATCTACGTTAATTTTCTTCGGATCCCCAGCGAAAGCTTTTAATATTCAGTCCCGCAAGATCAAGGATTCGGTCTACAACAGTTGAGGCCACTCCCTCGATCGTTGCGGGATTGCTGTAAAAAGAAGGCGTTGCCGGACAGATGATGCCTCCGGCCAATGTAACAGTTTCCATGTTGCGGATGTGAACGAGGTTGTAGGGAGTGTCGCGGATCACACAGATCAGTTTCCTGCGCTCCTTCAACACTACATCTGCAGCTCTAGTGACAACGTCGGTTGAAACACCTGAAGCAATTCGCCCAAGCGTGCCCATCGAGCAGGGTGCGATGATCATGATGTTGTATTGACCCGAACCGGAAGCAAACGGAGCCATGAAATCGTTCGTTGCGTGGTACCTGACAGGGTAGGAGTCATAGTCCTTCCGGCCTATTTCCGTTTCCCAAACCAGCTTTGCGTTCTCGCTCATCACGACCGACAATTCGGACCATTGATCACGAATTGTTAAAAGTTTTTCAATAAGGAGTTTAGGATAGATGGAACCACTCGCTCCGGTAATGCCGATGACAATTTTATTCATGATCTTTGAGTTATACAGAGCTAATCAAAAGTAGGATGCAATACAGTAAACTTTCGGTTTTGTTTTTTGCAGTGTCGCTGATACTCATATCTGCGACGCCATTGAACAATACTGCAAAGCCGTTCAAATGGATGACGCTGGCTGAAGTTGAAGAACAGTTGAAAGTGGAAAAGCGTCCGATACTGATCGATCTGTATACAGACTGGTGCGGGTGGTGTAAAGTGATGGACAAAAAGACGTATGCAAAGGAAGTTGTGCAGCAATATCTGAGTGAAAAATTCTACTCGGTGAAACTAAATGCTGAAACCCGCAATAGTATTCGTTTTCAGGGGAAGTCTTACAAGTTCCATCCTCAATATCAGACAAACCAGATTGCATTATTCCTCACGAACGGACAACTGTCATATCCAACGACGGTGATCATCCCTGCCGACGGGAGCGGCCCCCAGCCGATACCAGGATTTCTTGCTCCAAAAGATCTTGAGCTTGTAGTAAAATATTTTGGTGAGGGACATTACGGGAAAGTTGCCTTCGACACGTATCAGAAAAAGTTCAAGGCAACGTGGAAATAGTTGAACAGAGGCTTAAATGACGATTGACGACAATCAAGAATACCTGAGAAGGCTGAAAAAAAGCGCAGGATTGCAACCATTGTTTCAACACTATCATCTTATATTTGAATTTTCATAGGATAAGGTTTAATGGTTAATGGTATTTGATTAGTGCAGCCCCGCCTTCGGCGGGGCTTTTTTTATTTGGATACTTCGGCCATGTCAGGGATCGCTTCAGCCTTGTATTCGCCGGCATCCAGCTTCTTCTTTGTTTCGTCAAATGCCGTAAGTGTAAGTTCTATGTCTTCGCTGGAATGTGCCGCAGTTGGTATGAGTCGGAAAATGATATGACCTTTTGGGATTACGGGGTACACTACGATAGAGCAGAAGATGTTGTAGTTCTCGCGCAGATCCATCACCATTGCCGTTGCCTCTTCGACCCCGCCCTTCATATACACCGGAGTAACAGGAGAGTCTGTTTTCCCGATATCGAATCCTCTTTCTTTCAGTCCCTTCTGCAAGTGGCGCACATTTTTCCAAAGTGTCTCGCGAAGTTCAGGTTTATTCCGGAGCAGTTGGAGACGCTTTAGATTTCCGATTACCAATGGCATTGGAAGGCTCTTTGCGAAAATTTGCGAACGGATATTATATCGGATGTAATCGATGATCGCTTTCGGTCCCGACACGAATGCACCGATCGAAGCCATCGACTTTGCAAAAGTTGAAAAGTACAGGTCGATGTCCTGCTGGATACCCTGTGCCTCCCCGGCGCCCGCGCCAGTGGCACCAAGCGTTCCAAAGCCGTGGGCATCGTCAACCAGTAAACGGAAAAAATATTCTTTCTTCAGAGCCGCGATTTCTTTCAACTTACCCTGATCTCCGGCCATTCCAAAAACTCCTTCGGTGATCACGAGGATACCACCGGCATTCTGTTTTTCGGTAAGGGCAGTGGCACGTTTCAACTGCTTCTCCAGGTCCTCAACATCGTTGTGCTTGAAAACATAGCGGTGTCCCGGATGCATGCGCAGTCCGTCGATAATGCAGGCATGGCTCTCAGCGTCGTACACAACTATGTCGTGCCGCCCGCATAAAACGTCTATCAAACTCGACATGCCCTGGTATCCGTAATTCAGCAGGATTGTGTCTTCTTTTTGAACGAATGCCGCGAGTTCTGCCTCAAGTTGTTCGTGGCGATCTGAGTTCCCGCTCATCATTCTGGCTCCCATGGGTGTGGCAAGTCCATATTTTGTTGCTGCTTCTCCATCGGTTTTTCTTACCTCGGGGTGATTGGCCAGACCCAGATAGTTGTTGAGGCTCCATACGATCTTCTCCTGCCCGCGGAACTTCATGCGGCTGCCGATATCGCCTTCAAGTTTGGGAAATGCAAAGTAACCATGGGCTCGTTGGCGGTACTGACCTAGAGGACCCGAATTCTGTAAAAGCCGTTGGAAAATGTCTGCCATATTCGATGATTTTTCATCCAGGGATTAGGTGCCGCAAAGGTAATGTTTTGCGCTCACAGACCCTGAAGATCGACCCTATGTTTTCTCGCGAATCAAATGTAACTGCATGGTCATATTATGATTGCGTGGATGATATACTTTTGTTTCAAAGAGCATCACATGCATAAGATTGTCGCGGTTTTCGCCATTTGTTTTTTTGTTGGAGCCGGTTTGCGTGCACAAATGAAAGTGCCTGGCGCTGAGAAGCCGCGATTGGTCGTTGGGATCGTTGTGGATCAGATGCGGTGGGACTACCTGCAGCGCTTTCGCGAACGGTTTGCTGCAAACGGTGGCTTTCTGCGGATGATGCAACAGGGGTACAGCTACGACAATTTGCTGATACCATATGTTCCAACCGTTACCGCTTGCGGCCACACTTGTATTTATACCGGTTCGGTGCCGTCAATTCATGGAATTACAGGCAATCATTGGTGGGACGCCCGCAGGCATAAAGACGTTTACTGTGCCTCAGATGATTCGGTTCAGGGCGTCGGAGTCAGCGGAAGCGAGGGACGCATGAGCCCCAAGAACATGCAGGTGACAACGATTGGAGACGAGTTGCGCATGGCCACAAATTTCCGTGGCAAATCCATCGGCATTGCGTTAAAGGACCGGGGGGCGATTTTTCCGGCGGGACATTCCGCAAACGGAGCTTACTGGTACGACAACACCACCGGCCGGATGATCAGCTCCAGCTACTACGACTCGGTCCTTCCTGATTGGGTAACAAGTTTCAACGATAGAAAATTACCGGATGAGTACTATAGGCGCCGATGGAAAACAATGTATCCGTTGGCGAGTTATACCTCCAGCACTACCGATCAAAAGGCATATGAAAGCAAACCTTATGGTACGTCGAAAAATGGATTTCCCTATGATTTCTCCGAGTACATTGGCAAGAATTACGGCATCCTGTATACAACTCCGTATGGAAATGAACTGACGTACGAGCTTGCAAAGGCAGCAGTGACCGCCGAGCAGCTTGGAAAAGATTCGTTTACCGATCTGCTTGCTGTAAGCTTTTCATCAACCGATGCGGTAGGCCACTCCTTCGGGCCAAACTCTATTGAGGTGGAAGATATGTACCTGCGACTAGACAGTATTCTTGGTGCATTTTTCCGTTACCTCGATGTTCAGGTCGGTGCAGGCAGATATGTTGCATTTCTAAGCGCCGACCATGCAGTGGCGCATGTTCCCGGGTATTTGACTGAACACAAGATCCCAGGCGGAACGGCAAAATTCGAGGGGGCGATCGACCGTTTGAAACAAGTGTTTCGCGCGAAATATGGGTCAGAAAAATTATTCGATGCCGAATCGAATTCGCAATTGTTTTTTAATCATGATGTGATTGATTCGTTACGAATAAATCCTGCCGCATTGGTTGACGAAGCGGTTCGCATTTTCAGAAACGAGCCATATGTGTCTGCGGTGATCCCGGCCTCTGCACTGATGACCTATCCAATGAATGAACAGCAGCGAATGAAATTTGCGAACAGTTATTTTCATGGGAGAAGTGGCGACGTGTACATCATTTTAAAGTCGGGTTACCAGGAAGGGTACACGACAGGAACGGGACATAGTGCCTGGTACAACTATGATGCGCATATTCCGATGGTATGGTATGGCTGGAAAGTTCCGAAGGGCCGAAGCCGTCGAACAGTGTATATGACCGATATCGCGCCGACGATCGCGGCGATGCTCGATATTCAAATGCCTAGCGGGTCGGTTGGAGAAGTACTGGTCGAAGTCGTTAAGTGACTAAAGGAAAAGTGAAAAGTGAAAAGTGAAAACTGTGTCCCCCGCTGGCCTTTAGGTCTCTAGGTTTACTATTTAATCCGTTTCCCTAGAATTACTACGAACTGTTGTTGTCGTTTCGAAGTTCTTTGATTTATTGAGCAAGGAGAATAAGTCAGAAATTGTGAAAGAGAATGGGGTGAACTTTCCCGCGGGCTAGAATGAAAGATCTATCTCCCGTAATAGTCCCCATCCTCTTTCACGGTTGCCGAGGCCCATTTAGAATAGTAAGTCCTTCAAGGCTAATTAAAGGTCTTAGGCTAGGCAACTTTTTAAGTAACTCCAAAAACAAATTTATGAGAATTTCACGCATTATCGGAGCGGACCTCTCCAAGAAAACTATTGATTTTGCTCTTTACAACGGCGGCCACATTGTTGTGGAGAACAGTCCATCGGGATACCAGCAGTTTTTAAAATGGACGCAGAGTCAAAAGATTAATGCCACTGAAATGTTCATCGTAATGGAACACACAGGACTCTACAGCTCTCGGCTCGAGCAGTTCTTGCATCAACACAATTTGTTCTTTACCAAAGTGTCTGGCCTGGCCATCAAGCGTTCGATGGGGCTGGTGCGGGGCAAAAATGACAAGATTGATGCCATAAGGATTGCACGATATGGTTTTGAGAAGCAACAGAACCTGGTTCCCCTCAGCGCTACGGATCAGCATCTGGAGCGGCTGGAGCGATTGCACGCCTTGCGCGATCAGATGGTAAAACAGCGCGCTGCCCTATACACGTCTGCCAGTGAACTGCAGCAGGTATTGGGCCTCAGCAAAAATGACGATGAGATTGCAATACCCTTGCGCCTGGTTAAAAACTATGACAAGGAGATTGGTCAAGTGGAGGCTCAGATTGCTGCCGTTATTCAATCTCAGCAGCCTCTTAAACAAAACTATGAACTGCTGCAATCGATCAAAGGCGTAGGCAAAGTTGTAGCTACCGCTACATTGATTAAAACAGGAAATTTTACTCGGTTTACAGATGCCCGAAAGTTCGCGTGCTATTGTGGAACCGCACCTTTTGAAAACAGTTCTGGAAGCAGTGTAAAGGGAAGGACAAGGGTTAGCCACCTGGCTGATAAAAAAATGAAAGCATTACTTGATCTGGCTGCCAAAACTGCTATCCAATACGATCCGGAATTGCGAGACTATTACCTTAGAAAAACTGCAGAAGGCAAAGCAAAAATGAGTACAATCAACGTGGTGCGCAACAAAATAATATATCGAATGTTTGCAGTGATTAAACGTCAAACCCCGTTCGTAGACGAATATTTAACTGCGGCATAAAAAATTTGCCCGATTCATGACCTTAGAATACGGGGGAAGG
>JAESFU010000177.1_pt1 | contig 82408 bp, 71 predicted proteins | sample 9269461 | NCBI WGS metagenome assembly JAESFU01 (sample SAMN14502556, study PRJNA617107) | algae metagenome | isolation source: Stenomitos rutilans HA7619-LM2 and co-occurring heterotrophs from cave walls | place: USA: Waikapalae cave, Hawaii | collected 2009-07-28
TCTGCGAAGTAGATGGCTCTGATTTTCGCTGATACAGCCTGACTCTTCCAGCACCTTAGCCCTCTTAAGTATTTCTACTCGCTACAAAGGTGACATGCTCCCCTTAAGAGTTGTGTCAGTCAATCAGCCTGACGGGCTTGAAACTGCTCAACCCCAAGTTGCTGCCCGCTGTCTAGATGTTCAATCTTGCTTACGGTGGGAATACTAGGTTTGAGATGACGAAAAAGACTTGATTAAGGGGAGTAGTGGCAGCTAGAGGCTAAAGCATTTGCAGTTTTAGGGAAGCTGGCAATGCAATCTTTTTACTTAGAGAATGGTATTCACTAAGATAGATTACCGATAACAAACAAAAATTTATATCGAATGAAACATGCACTTAATCCTGAAATATTTGCTGAGGATAAGGTCGTTAACTCTCATGGATATAGAGAACTTGGGTAGCGCTTGAATTGTCATATCTAACCATTGCTTGGATTAGCAGTCTGCCTATTTTAGGCTTTTACTTGATTCTTCAAAAACTGCTTGAATTGGTGTTAAGTTCTCGTTGCTTAGCTGCAAGATAAACTACATATTTTATACAAAAATCAGGCATTTTATTTTTACCTAAAGGCAGCGGAATTTATGGCAAATGATGGTAACAGCATCTCCAGATTAGTAAACGGTATCTCCGACAGCCAATTAGTCGCCCAATTTCAAATGGCAGCTAAAACTCACTTCAGTGGCAAATTGGATTTTTCCACCGCTGATGGCAAACAGTGGAGCCTTTACTTTCGTCTCGGTCGTTTGATTTGGACGGCAAGTAGTGAGCATCGCTTTCGCCGTTGGTATCGATTACTCAAGCAATTTTGCCCGACTATTCATCCCCAATCGATTCATTTACGAGAAAACGAATTTCCGTTTTACTGGGAATATTTGGTGCTCTCGGTCTTATTTAAGCGGCAGCATATTAGCCGTGAGCAGGCGATCGCGCTCATTCAAGCCGTTGTTTTAGAAGTTTTATTTGATCTGCTTTATGTAGGTGAGAAAATTACCGAGAGTGGCTACATATATGACAAGCAAGAAGAATTTAGCGATCCGCTTGCGCCCTTTAATGCAGAGCAGATTCTTGGGCAGGTACAGCAAGATTTAACCCAATGGTATAGCGCTGGTTTGATCCATTATTCACCGAATGCTGTGCCTGTGATTAAGCGACCCGATGAGTTGAAACAATGTGTTTCGCCTAAAACCTACCAGACGTTAGAAACGCTCATTCATGGCAATGCAACCTTACGGGATTTAGCTAGAACAACAGGGCAGGAGTTAGTCAGCCTCACTCGCGTTTTAGCGCCCCATTTTCAGCGGGATCTGATTGGGCTGAGCCAGGTACCAGATTTTTCAGCTCCCAGCGGCTTTAACACTCAGCCAAAAGCAGTCGTTACTACCAATCCGAATGCACCTCTCGTTGTGTGTATTGATGATAGTCCGCAGGTTTGTAAAGCAATGGAACGCATTATTCAGCCTGCTGGTTATCGCTATGTCAGCGTGGAAGATTCAGTTCACGCGCTGCCGTTGCTGTTAGAAAAGAAGCCCGGTTTGATCTTCTTAGATCTCGTGATGCCGATCGCAAGTGGCTATGAAATCTGTGCCCAAATTCGCCGCATTTCGATCTTCAAAACGATTCCGATCGTCATCCTGACTGGCAAAGACGGCATTGTCGATCGGGTGCGTGCCAAGGTTGTTGGGGCTTCTGATTTTCTGGCAAAACCTGTAGATGCGGCAAAGGTGCTGGCGATCGCCCATCAATACTTGCCCCTCGCTCCGACGACTGCCGTTCCGCCTGACGATCCTAGTCCACCAGAGCCGCTGGAAGAGAGCTACGACATGGGCGAAACCACCGCCCTACTCATTCACCAAAGCATGAGTAATGTTTCCAGATCTCTGTAATCTGTCCGCGTTCAACGTCCTGACCACACCCTTCAATGAGCATCTGACCTTATGAGCACAGTTCTACTAATCGAAGACAGTTTGACAGAAGCCGAAATGTTAACCCGCTATCTCCAACAAGCAGGTCTCCTCGTCATCAGTGCAAAAAGCGGTGAAGAAGCTCAGGAGCGGTTGCATAAACAAAGACCTGACCTGATTGTGCTAGACGTGATCTTACCGGGACAGAGCGGCTTTGAACTCTGCCGCGAACTGAAGGCAAATCAGGACACAAAGCAGATTCCGATCGTCATATGTTCCACCAAAAATACTGACGTAGACAAGATGTGGGGCAATATGCTGGGGGCGGATGCGTATGTCACCAAACCCGTTAACCAGCAGGAATTTCTGCAAACAGTCTGTCGCTTGATGGGGCAAGCCGTATGATGCCGTTCTCAACGGACGATCGCCACAATCAATCCCATGACCAATTGCTGCAACTGGCGTATCAGGGAGATGCCACGGCGATCGCCACGTTAATGAATCGCCACCTCAGCCGTCAGCAGATTACCGCCCAAGTGGAATGGGAAGGGAATCGGCTGCACATTTGCCTGGAGGCCGTCCGTCCGCCTGCCCCAGAACCATTGACTACAGTGATCCATCGCACCATTTTGAAGTTGAAGGTGCCTACGCTCAAAACGTTGAAAATCAGTTGTCAACAGGCTGATACGCGTGAGCTTGTCTGGAGTCAGGAACAAGCGATCGCGCCCCGCAGCACTGCTAATACTGTTAATCCAGCTCATACAGCGTTGTCGAAACAAGACGCTGATCGTGCTTCCCAATCGCTGGCTGCACCGATCACGCTTCAAGACTGGCTGAGTCAGACGGCAAAGCCATCCTTAGCCGAGTTGATGCAGCCCCTTTCAGCGACGAATGAGAGTGAAGCAGACTTGCGCTTTCTCCGGTTTTCCTTCAGTGCTTCAGAAACCGCGCTACTCTCCCTTGCCAGCATTCGGCAGGTGATGAAGGTGCAGCCGCAGAGCCTTTTGACGGTGCCTGATATGCCAGCGTTTGTCATCGGGATCTGTCATTTTCATGGCGAAATGCTGTGGCTGGTAGATCTGGGGTTGCAGCTTGGGTTTCAAGGCGTCACCGTGGGGCGATCGCACCTTCACGCACCCTCTGCCACAGCCCCACAGGGGCACTGGATGGCGATCGTCATTCAAGCGCAAAGCAAATCGCTGGGACTCATTGTACCCCAGGTGATCGACATTGAACGCCACGCTCCCACCCAGCTACAGCCACCAACGAAGGACTTGTTTCCCGCCACCCTGCTGCCGTTTATCCAGGGTTATTTGGTGCGGTCTAGCAGTCCTGTTTTGGATGCCAATGCGTTGCTTGCCGATCGCCGCTTGCAGGTTCACGCCGCCTAGTAAGAGTCTCGTCGGATAACACCCCACGGCCCCTCCACTCATCCACCCTTCCACTCATCCACCCTTCCACTCATCCACCCCCTTCAGTTTGGGTTTGTTACTACCCTTACGCCCCGCCATTGCCCAGCTGATCGCTCCAGCATGGCACCCCTCTTACCGACATCCAGAAAACACTTACAGGACTGATTCCGATCGAAGCCATTGCTGTTTTCCGTTACCGCACTGCCAACTCTACGTCTTTTCAGAGGTTAATACCCGTGACCATTTCTCACTCAAACCAAGATTTGTTTGCGCTCTTTGGCGATGCATCAGAAGAGCCATCGTTACTTAGCAGCCACTACGCTGCCACCACGTTCGCTCCAGCACCGGGCAATGGCAATGGTCATAGCGGGAGCCAGCCTACGACCGATCGCAACAGCAGCCCAACCGGACTGGGGAATGGCGGATTGGGGAATGGCGGTCATGAGTACAGGTCAGCCGACAATGGCAACCGCTCTGGTCAGTCCAACGGGTTTGCCGATTCTAGCCAGCCTGAGAAAGTTGCCGTGCAAAAGGCGATCGTGGCAATTCAGGCGATTCGCAAAGAGGTGGAGAAGTCGCAAACGGCTATCAAAACTGAACTGACCAGAGTGGGCACCTCCAATAATTCGGTGATTGCCGAAAATCTGAATCAACTGGATAAATTGCCACCGCTGCTCGATCAGTTGGGGCAGTTTGTGCAGCAGCAGTTTCAGGGACAGTTGACGGCTAAAGCGCAGCAGCAAATTGCCGCCAACCGGGAATGGTTAGGGGCGATCGCCCAACAGATGCAGCAGGCGGAAACTCAGGATGATCTATTCCATATGATCGTGAGCGAAATGCGCGATCAACTCCAGGTCGATCGCGTGGTCATCTTCAACTTTGACACTGAGACGAAAGGAACAGTGGTGGCGGAATCGATTGCCTCTGGCTGGACACCCATGCAAGGCGAAGCACTTCCAGTACTCCTCTTTGGGGCTGAAAATGCCCGCGAATATCGGCGGAGGCAAATTGTGAGCCTGCGCCATCTTGATGCCGATCGCATCTTTGCCTATCAACGCCAACTGCTCGAACGCTTTCAGCTCTTAGCCAGCCTCGCCATTCCGCTAGTGATTAACGATCAGGTGCAGGGCTTGCTCGTGGTGCAGCAATGTCGGCAACCGCGCGTTTGGCAAGAGCCAGAAATTTATCTGCTCACGGATATTGGTGCCAAACTATCGCTGGTTTTGCAGTTCGTTCAATTCAAAGTGCAACTGAAACAGATTGCCGCACGGGAACAAGCAACCAGCAAAGTCATCCAAAAAATTCGCAGTACGATCGATATCCAGGCCATTTTTAGAGTCACGACGCAGGAAGTAAGCCGACTGCTGGACGTAGAGCGTGTCACCATTTACAAATTTCGCCCCGACTTTTTTGGCGATTTTGTGGAAGAAACGGTTTCCGGCAACTACCCTCGTCTAGTCGGTAGCGGTTGGGAAGATCCTTACATCAGCGAACATCGTGGCGGACGCTTCCGTAACAACGAACCGCTGATCGTCGAAGATGTGCGGGTCGGTGAACTCCAGTGGGAGGGCGGACGGCTAAACGCTAAAGCACCCCGCAAACCCCTCACCGACTGTCATATTGAGGCGCTGGAATACTACCAGGTAAGAGCCTGCGCCGTGGTCGCCATCTTTCAGGGGCAGCATCTCTGGGGTTTGCTCTCGGCGTTCCAAAATAGAGAGACTCGCGCCTGGGATGAGGCAGACGTTCAAGTGTTGATGCAAATTGCGAACCAGCTTGGCATTGCGCTTCAGCAAGCGGAGTTTGTGGCGCAAGTGGAGGCAAAGGAAACCCAACTGGAAAAATTGGTGGCTCGCGAAAGGGCAACCGATCGTGTGATCCAAAAAGTTCGCAGCACCACCGATTTGCAAGATATCTTTAGGGTGACAACGCAAGAAGTGAGCCGCTTGCTCAACGTCGAGCGCGTCACCGTTTACAAATTCCGTCCCGACTTCTTTGGCGATTTCATTGAAGAAACGGTTGTGGGTAATTATCCTCGTCTGGTCGGCAGCGGCTGGGAAGATCCTTACATCAGCGAACATCGCGGCGGACGCTTCCGCAAAAACGAGCCGCTGATTGTGGATGATATTCAGGTTGGTGAAACCCACTGGTCAGGCGGACGGATGCATCCCCAGATACCCCGCAAGCCCCTGACCGATTGCCACATTGAGGCGTTGCAATATTACCAGGTTGAAGCCTGTGCCGTCGTTGCCATTTTTCAGGGACAGCAGCTTTGGGGCTTGCTCTCTGCCTTCCAAAACACAGGCGCGCGCCAATGGGACGAGGCAGACGTTCAACTGCTGATGCAGATTGCCAACCAGCTAGGCATTGCCTTGCAACATGCAGAATCGGTGCATGAATCACAGGCGAAAGCACTGCAACTGCAACGAGGGATTGAACGCGAACAGGCACTTGCCCGCGTCGTCAACCGGATTCGCAACACCCTGGAGATTGACACCATCTTTAAGGCGGCGACGCAGGAAGTCAGGAGTCTGCTGAGTGTGGAGCGTGTGACCATCTACAAATTCCGCCCCGATTTCTTTGGTGACTTCATTGCCGAGTCTGTAACAGGCGGCTACCCCAACCTCACGGGCAGCGGCTGGGAAGACCCCTACATCGGCGAACATCAAGGCGGCAGGTTTCGCCAAAATGTCCCGCTCGTTGTCGATGATATCCACAGCGGTGAAACCATCTGGGAAAACGGGCATTTAAACCTTCAGGCTCCCCGTAAACCAATGACGGATTGCCATGTTGAGGCATTGGAATACTACCAGGTGCAAGCCTGTGCCGTTGTCTCGATTTTCCAGGGCACCAAGCTCTGGGGCTTGCTCTCGGCATTTCAAAACAGTACCTCTCGCGTCTGGGAAGACGGTGAGGTTAACTTGCTCATACAGGTTGCCAACCAGATTGGCATTGGGATTCAACAGGCGGAATATGCCAGCCAGCTTCAGGCACAGTCACAGCAATTGGCAGAAGCCGTCGCCCGTGAAAAAGCCTCGAAAGAATTGCTGCAACAGCGGGCTGTACAACTCTTGATGGCAGTCCGCCCAGCGCTGGAAGGCGATCTAACCGTCCGGGCACCGCTCAGTGAAGATGAAATGGGCACGATCGCCGATGCCTACAACAATACGCTTCAGGCACTCCGCAAAATCGTGGTGCAGGTGCAAGATGCCGCCACACGAGTCAGCGACACCTCTCAAAGCAACAGCAGTGAGATTACCAAACTATCCCAGGGCGCTCAAAAAGAGTCGCAGCAGGTGACGGCAGCACTGGCACAGATTCGGACAATGGTGGAGAGTACACAAGCGGTCGCCAGCAGTGCCCAGAAGGTAGAAGTGGCGGTACAGCAGGCAAACCAAACGGTGCAACAGGGCGACGCTGCCATGAACCGCACGGTGGAAGGGATTCAAACCATCCGCCAAACCGTGTCTGAAACCAGCAAGAAAATCAAACAACTGAGCGAATCGTCCCAAAAGATTTCTAAGGTGGTGAACTTGATTTCAGGCTTCACGACCCAGACTCAGCTTTTGGCACTAAATGCGGCGATCGAAGCCACCCGTGCAGGCGAAGCAGGACGAGGCTTTGCGGTGGTAGCGGATGAAGTACGTTCCTTGGCGCGACAGTCGGCGGAAGCCACCACGGAGATTGAAAAACTGGTGCAGGAAATTCAGGCAGAAACCAGTATGGTGTCGCAGGCGATGGATACGGGCATTCAACAGGTGGTCAACGGCACAGCCTTGGTGAACGAGACGCGCCAGAGTTTGACCGCGATCGTGGCTTCAACGGCACAGATTAGCAGCCTGGTGCAGCACATTACCCATGCAACGCAGGCACAGACGCAGGATTCGCAACTGGTGACGCAAACAATGGCAGAGGTGGTGGCGATCGCCAACGAAACCTCTACCACCACCAAACAGATTGCCACCTCGTTCGATCAACTCCTGACTACTGCCAGCGAACTGCAAACCACCGTGAAGCGGTTCAAATTATAAAGACACGAACGATCGGATCTCATTCTGGAACGTCTCACCATGTCCATTCCATCTACCGTCCAGCAGGAAGACTATGCAAACTTCCTCACCGAGGCAAGCGACCTGCTCCAAACGATCGAGCAGGAATTATTCCACCTAAAGCAAGACCATACGCCTGCACGGGTGCATAGTCTCATGCGAGCGGCACATACCCTTAAGGGCAGTGCTGCCAGCGTGCAGCTAGAAACGGTGAAGTCCGTTGCCCATGTCTTAGAAGACGTGTTTCGGGCGCTCTACAACCCAAAGGTGGTGATCGACGCTGAGCTAGAAGCCTTGCTCTTTCAGGCATATGAGTGTCTGCGGCTACCGCTGATGGCCGAGTTTACAGGCGGCAGTGTGGATGAGGCAGAGATCCTGGGGCGATCGGCGACCGTCTTATCGGCACTGCAAACGAAGCTCGGCGACTTGTTTGATCAAGATACGCCGATCCCAACTTCCGTCGAACTGGGGTTTGATCTGGTGCAGTCGATGTTTGAGGGTGGCGTGGAGCAACGGCTACAAGCGCTCGAACAGGCTCTAACCCAGCCCCAGCTTACGACCCTTGCTGCGCAGCTACAAGCTGAAGCGGAAGTGTTTCTGGGTCTGGCAGAATCGTTGCAATTGGCGGGTTTTGGCGCGATCGCGCAAACCACACTTGCCGCGCTTGCTGCCCACCCCAATCAGATCCAACAGATTGCACCCCTGGCGATCGCAGACTTTCGTCAGGGACAGGCGGCCGTACTAGCGGGCGATCGCACCCAAGGCGGCTCACCCGCGATCGCGCTTCAGCAGCTTGCTCAAGTCCGTGCAACGGTGACAGCACCGACCAATGTCGATCGCAACAGCGACGGACACTACCCTGAGCCTCACCAGCCATTCAATCAGCCATCTCATCAGGCTGCTCACGGATACCGCACCGAGCGGTCTTTGACAGCGACACCGACCCTAGAAAAAAAGCCGAAAACGTTTTTTCAACGGTTAAAAGATTTCTTCTCTCTAGAGCCAATCTACTGCCCCGATCGCCCCATTCCCACGCCTACTTCTCCGATTGCGCCGCCCACAACGCCTTCTCTCTCATCCTCCTCCGCCAACGACAGCCTGGATGCCTTCTTCGATCGTATCTCAACAGAACCCACCCCCTTCACACCACCGTCTACATTACAGCCCGATCATCCACTGTCCCCCTCACAATCTGAGCTTCCACGTCCTAATCTATCCGCGCCCGATCTTGCACTTTCTGATCTGCCACAGCCCGATCTGACGCTGCTCGATCTGTCCATGCCCTATCCTGCACTGCCTGATCTTGCGCCACCCAATCTTGCGCCGCCTGATCGTTTCAACTCTGAACAGTCATACCCGACACCCGACACCCAACACCCGACACCCGACACCCGACACCCGACACCCGACTCCTCTCCCACCCCCGTCGTTCGCGTCAATCTGGGGCAACTCGAACGGTTAGATTACCTGGCGGGGGAACTATTGATCAACCAGAACCAGCAGACAATGCAGGATGATCAGTTTCGACTTGCTGTGCAAGAACTGGTGCTGCATCTGCAAAAACATAAACGGACGCTCAGCAGTTTGCAAAGTTGGTCAGATTTGACCCTGGCGACCAACGGTTCCTCCCCACAACCGCTGCTTTCGGATGGGATGACCGACTTCGATGCACTAGAGATGGATCGCTATACCGATTTTCATGTGTTGGTGCAAGCGGCGCTCAACGATCTGGTGCAGTTAGAAATCGTGGGAGAGAGCCTGGAAACCCAAATTCGGCAGGCGAGACAGGCGAGAGAGACGCAAAAACGGTTGCTCACCAGCATTCAAGATGACCTGACAACGGCTCGAATGCAGCCCCTAAGCGAAACTCTCAATCGGCTGTCGCGCGTTCTCCAGCAGTTGGCGACGGTTCACTCCAAGCCTGTGGCAATGTCGCTGAGTGGGATGTCTGTGCTGGTTGACAAGGCGATCGCCGAAAAACTCTACAATCCCCTGCTCCACCTGGTGCGAAATGCCTTTGACCACGGTATCGAAGCCCCTGCACTACGGCAAGCCAGCGGCAAACCAGAAACGGGGCAAATTCACATTCATGCCTATCATCAAGGCAACCGCACGTTGATCGAAATTCGCGACGATGGGCAGGGAATTGACTGGCAGCGGGTTGCTGAGAAAGCGATCGCGATCGGGCTAGTAACCCCGGACGTTGCAGCCGACCTATCCTCTGCACAGTTAGCAGATTTTCTGTTTCGATCGGGCTTTTCCACTGCCGCTCAGGTGAATGATTTATCGGGGCGGGGCGTTGGTTTAGACATGGTGCGATCGGAAATGCAGGCGTTAAAAGGCACTGTTAACGTCAGTTCCACTCCTGGACACGGCACGACCTTTACGCTCTCTCTACCGCTGTCGTTCTCCACCACCCGTCTCATGATCTGCCAGCAGCACGGCATCACCTATGCCTTACCCATCAATGTGATTCAGCAGGTAATTTTATCCCAGCCCAATCAATTGATGCAAACCAGTGGACAACAGATGGTCTTACACTGGCAAGCGGATGACGTGGAACAGATGGTGCCAGTCCACACCTTAGCGCAACTACTCAACATCCCGCGCTCAAAAACGCTAGCTGAAGACTCGTCCCAACGTACACCCATCATTTTGCTGCAAGGCACTGAGGGACTTTGGGGACTGCGTGTGGATCAGGTGATGGGTGAACAAGAACTGGTGATTCGCCCCCTGGGAACGGCGATCGCGCCTCCACCCTATGTCTATGGCTGTAGCCTGTTGAACGATCGACAAATGGCGCTGGTGATTGATCCCGTTATCCTCCAGGCGTTTCACATCGCTCCACTCAGCGCATTGCAACCGACCAAAGCACCCGCAACGCTCCACTCTCTGCTCGTCACGGCTCCCCCCTCACGCACCCACATCCTGCTAATCGAAGATTCATTGACGGTGCGTCATAGCCTTGCTAGAACACTACAGGAGCAGGGCTATCGGGTTTCTCAAGCAGGAGATGGCTTAGAAGCGTTTACATTCCTACAGCAAGATCCTGACGTACATCTGATTATTTCTGATGTTGAAATGCCGCGCATGAATGGCTTTGAATTTCTCAGTCAGTTGCGAAAAACGCCTACCTTGCAGACAATTCCTGTCGTTATGTTGACTTCTCGTAGCGGTGAAAAATATCGCCAGTTCGCCACAGATCTGGGAGCCAATGCGTTTGTGAATAAGCCGTTCTCTGCTGAAGCACTCTTGCCGCTTCTGGAGACGTTGATTAACCCATCGACTCTGGTGAAGTCATAAGGGCAAATAGCCATCTACCCCTATGAGGATTGGGCAATGGAATCTCAAGCATTGACATCACTCCACGTCTAAACATTCTTTTTCAACAGGCTATTTATGTTTACCATTGCACCACCCCAGTCGTCTCAGCAGCCAGCTTCACAGCCTACGGAGCCACACTCTTGTCAGGCGATCGCCTTTCAAATTGCCGGGCATTGGTTGGCACTCCCTCATACGGCCTTGCTGCAAGTGGTTCACCAAACAGCGCTGAACAGGGATGTCGGGTCAGAGACGTTGGTTTATCTAGGGAAGCAGCCACTTTCCATCCTGAATCTGCGCCCGCTGTTGGCAGCCGTTCCCACTGGTCGATCGCGCTCCCAAGACCAACTTACCGCTATAGAAGCGCCGTTTCTTGTCATTGCAGCACTGGATACAACCCTTGTCGGCATTCCAGTCGATCAACCACCCATTTTGCTTGAGCTACCCCTCACAGCCACCTATGCTGTACCGCCTGCCTACTACAACGCCATTCGTGGGATTGCCAGTCATGTGGTTGCGGTTCCCCAGCTAGGGGCAGTCCTCTTACTAAACCTACAGGCAGCCACCAGCGGGGTTTGACCGTATGCTTTCACAGCTCCTTAGCATTGCCACGGCAGGAGACTCAAGCTGTCACTGAAGCTAGGCTGAATGATAACAACAACTAACAGGCTTAGTTGTAGCAGCGGAAAAATTCTGGTCTTTAGTGAGCTATTAGAGTGAATTGTCCCACTTATGGTTGAAACCGGGACAGTTCATACTTATTGGTATTGGATTGGCGTATATGATGAATATAACGAATTGCTGAAGCGAGTGTATGTTGAGTTCGTGATAGAGGCACGGCATAACAAGATCCCATGTATACTAACCGCCGAGAGTTGATCTGTAGGAGCTCAAGGTTTCTGCGGCGTGTGAAGCGAGACGTTATGCCGAGTTGAGGGAAAGGAATGGTTGAACAACCCTTTAATCAGTAATGATGAGTACATCCTTTGAATCCTTTGAACAAATGCTCACTGGGGGGCATCCTAACTCATTGGGCAGAACGATTGAAGTTGTCGATTTGGTATTAGAAACTCCAGTCAAGCTTTCTGATTTATACAATTGCTATTTCAGTACTGATGAAGTTGTTCGGCTGCGCACTTCAAATGCTATCAAGAGAATTTCTCGTGAAAAGCCTGAATGGCTCGTACCATACATTGACAAACTAATTTCTGAAGTATCAACTATTCATCAAGCCTCAGCACAATGGACAATAGCAGAATTATTCCAGACCCTTTCAATTTTCATGTCGGAAACACAGCGCACTAACGCACTAAAAATCCTTAAACAAAATCTTGAAACTGCTACAGATTGGATTGTTCTGAATAACACAATGGAAACGCTCGGTGAATGGGCAGTAACAGATTCAGAATTAAAAGGATGGTTATTGCCACATTTGAATAGGTTGAGTGGCGATAGTAGAAAATCAGTTGCAGGGCGAGCTAAGAAAATAGACGCAAAGCTGCATAATTGATTTCCCATATGCTGGTTCATGTTGTTATAACAACAGCGTCCCGTTTAGCCCAATGACACAACGTTGTAAGTTGCTCACTAGCAATTCATCGCAAAGCTCTACCCTATGGCCGCTAAAACTAGTGCCGTCACTTCATGATGATTTGACCACAGCAATTGTCCTTTTCAGCTACTAGGGAATAGCAGTAGTGCTTAAGAGACGCTCCACCACGGTTTTTGCTCTGCGACCACCCATTGGAATCATGCGATGAGCGAGTACATGCGGTGCCAGGAACTTCACATCATCAGGGATGGCATAATCTCGATCGTCTAAAAACGCGAGGGCTTGGGTTGCGCGGTGGAGAGCAACCGTACCTCTAGGGCTAACTCCTAACGTAATCTCTTCATCGTGCCGTGTGGCTCGCACCAGGTTGAGCATGTACTGTTGCAGCGTTGGTTCTACCTTGACAAGCGTGCAGAGGCGATGCAATTCCTGGATATCGGCGATCGATAAACAAGGTTGTAGCTCTTCCACATTGACTTGCCTTTGCAGTCGCTGCAACATTTGCAGCTCTTCCGTTTCGGACGGGTAACCCAGCGAGAGCGACAGCATGAAACGATCCATTTGCGCTTCTGGAAGCGGAAACGTGCCTTGATACTCCACCGGATTTTGAGTGGCAATGACAAAGAACGGATCGGGTACCTGGCGCGATCGCCCATCAACGGTGACCTGGTGTTCTTCCATAACCTCCAGCAATGCCGACTGCGTGCGGGGAGTGGCACGGTTGATTTCATCTGTTAGCAAAATATTGGCAAAGACAGGCCCAGGCAAAAATTCAAACGCGCCTGTGCTGGGATTCCAGATATTTGTCCCTGTCACATCGCTGGGCAGCAGATCGGGAGTGCATTGAATGCGCTGAAACGTGCCGTCGATCGATCGCGCCAGTGACTTTGCCAGCAGGGTTTTACCCACCCCTGGTACGTCCTCTAGTAGCGTGTGTCCGCCTGAAATCAGGGCCACTAGTACCAACCGAATGGCGTCGTGTTTCCCCACGATCGCCTGTCCCAGGTTTTCCGTCAGTGTTTGAATGCGTGCTCTCATACTGATGCAGATTCCAAAAATGTGGGCAGAACAGGTTTCTTTCAGTGTGCCCTAGTTACAGTGGTTAAGCGATTGCATAGCTGATCGTTAATCCCTATGACGTTATAGCAATCCTCATTTACTGGGCGAAAACTAATCTGGATTAGCCTACTCCTTCAGCGAAGCAAGCTACAGCTTTTAACCATCAGCTTCCTCTAGCTAACCGCTGACTGCTGACTGCTAATTGCTATGACCTACGTCTTTACAGTTCCTTGAATTAAGCCTCTAGATTCACTCATGCAAATTTACAGACGCCAAAAGATTGGAGGTTGCTCTTAAGTAGAGGTTAATCTGTGTAGAGGTAGGTCTATCGAAGTCGAGCGATCGAGATGAAATCAAGACTCTTAGAGGCGATCGAAGCCTTTTCTGGTATCTACAGCGGTTGGATTCTGTGGAACCTCTTTTTAGCCTTCATTCCCCTGGTGCTAAGCTTCTGGCTGTTTCGGCGCAAAACCAACGATCGCCCCTTTGTGTGGTGGTTAGGATGGCTTGTCTTTCTGGCGTTTTTGCCCAACGCACCCTACTTGTTGACAGACATCATTCACCTGATTCGGGGTACACGGGTAGGATACGCTACCTGGATCATTGCGCTGGTCTTCATTCCCTTGCATATTGCTGCCATTGTGAGTGGCTTTGAGGCGTATGTCATCTCGCTGATTAACCAGGGGCACTATTTGAAGCGTCAGGGGCAGCGAAAGCTTGTGATGTGGGTTGAGTTAGCTTTTCATGGGCTTTGTGCGATTGGCATTTATCTAGGCCGGTTCCAACGTTTCAACAGTTGGGATTTGGTGACCGATCCAGGGAACGTGCTGCTGGTAACGATCGACGATCTGACAGCAAAACTCCCACTGCTAGTGGTTGTGGTTACGTTTGTGATTCTCACCGTCCTTTACTGGATCATGAAGCAAATTACGTTGGGGCTGCTGTTGCGCTTTCAATATACGCATCGGGACAAGCTAATTAACTCTGATTAAGGCAATGGTTTGGCCTGTCTTGGTAAGCCGATCGAGCGATGAGGCAACCTTGGAGCATCCGCTACGCCAGTACAATGAAGCATTAGCCTCTGCAAGCCCGCACGCTCGTTGCGATCATGTATGGAACCATCGCTAGATATCACTCTGCAAATGATTTTGACCGTCATCGCAGGGATTGGGGCGCAGGTATTAGCAGAATTCCTCAAGGTTCCGGGCATTGTCTTTTTGCTGCTAGCTGGCATTTTGCTGGGTCCCAGTGTCTTTGGATGGCTGTCTCCCGATCGCCTGGGTTTGGGACTAGACGTCATTGTGTCGCTGCTCGTAGCGGTGATTTTGTTTGAGGGCGGTTTCAACCTGGAACTGCGAGAGTTGGGTCGCGTGTCGGGTAGCCTGCGCAATCTGGTGACGATCGGCACCCTCATTACCTTGCTGGGCGCTGGCGTTGCAGCCCACTGGCTCAGTGAATTTCCCTGGGCGATCGCCTTTCTCTATGGCTCTCTGGTGGTGGTGACGGGGCCAACCGTGATTAACCCATTGCTGCGACAGGTCAAGGTCGATCGGCAGGTGGCAGCTTTACTAGAAGGTGAAGGAGTCCTCATCGATCCTGTTGGTGCGATTCTGGCAGTTGTCGTTCTCAACATCCTGCTAAACGGTGAAGCCGATCCCGTTCGCATTATGAGTGGGTTGATGGTACGGTTGGGCATTGGTAGCGTGATTGGCATCGCTGGCGGCTGGTTGCTCGGCTTGATTCTCAAACGAGGGCGCTTTTCCGATGACCTGAAAGCCCTGGTAGTATTGGCAGGCTTGTGGGGGCTGTTTGGGCTGGCGCAAACGGTGCAAAGTGAATCAGGGCTAATGGCAACCGTTGCGGCTGGCATCACGTTAAGAGCCTCATCAATACCCGAAGAACGCTTGCTCAAGCGGTTTAAGGGACAGCTCACTATCCTAGCGGTATCCGTTTTGTTTGTGCTGCTGGCAGCCGATCTGTCGATCGCAGGCGTCATCGCCCTTGGCTGGGGCGGTGTGTTGACCGTACTAAGCCTCATGCTGGTCGTGCGTCCCCTCAATGTTTGGTGCTGCACCTGGAACAGTGGCTTGAACTGGCGGCAAAAGCTGTTTATTTGCTGGATTGGCCCAAGAGGAATTGTTTCAGCGTCGATCGCCTCCCTTTTTGCCATTTCGCTCACTCAGCGCGGTATTAATGGGGGTGACTCCATCAAAGCGCTCGTCTTTCTAACGATTATTCTCACAGTCTGTTTACAGGCACTCACCGCGCAGTGGGTGGCAAATCTGCTGCGAGTCACCTCCAACGAAGCCACTGGAGCCGTCATTGTGGGCTGCAATCCCTTAAGTTTACTCATTGCACGCCTATTAACTGAACGGGATGAACCTGTTACGCTCATTGACACGGCACCTGAAGCGCGTCAAAAGGCGGAACAGGAAAATCATCGCATTTTCATCAGCAGTGCACTCGATGCTGAAGTGTTGGAAGAAGCGGGACTGAGCCATGTGGGTACGTTTCTAGCCATGACCAGTAACGGTGAAGTGAATCTGGTCATCGCCCGACAGGTTGCAGAAGAATTTCGGCCCCCTCGCGTTCTAGCCATCTTCCCACGCGATCCCCAGGTCAACAGCACGCACAAAGCCGCTACCGAAGAACCCAAGATTCAACAAGCGTTTACGTCTCAAATTACACTCAAAGCCTGGAATGAGTTCATCAGCGATGGGGCTGTCAAACTGGGAGAAACCGTGTTGCGAGAAGACGCGATCGAGCCACAACAGGCGCACCTGCAATCGCTCATCACAGCCGATACACTGCTGCCAGTACTGATCGAGCGACAGGGAAGTTTAGCCATTTTTCCAGCAAATGAGAGCTTGCAAGTAGACGATCGCCTGATCTATCTTCTGCATGACCCCAAACCCAAACTCTTAAAGCTCCTCTCTGGCTCCAGTCAGACACGACTCACCCTCGAAAAACTGCCGGAAGTGGAGAAATTTCCCCTGCTGGTTGATGAGGATGACCGCGAAACGAAGCCCGATGATGAAATACTGACCGCTCCAACGACTGATTAAGCTTTGTAGAGGAATCGATATTCATCCATAGCTTGCTCTCGGCATTCTACAGGAGACAAGTGAGGATGTTCTCGCTGAAGGCCGTACTGTAGAATCTCCAAATATGCTGGCACTACACGGCTTTCGCCTAGATCAGCTACTAAGCTTGGGATGTGGCTGCTAAGGCCATATCGAAATTTTCGTACGTCTTTAAGCGGTCGCTTCTCAAGGGTTCTAACAGCCTTGCCGATCGGATCTTCCCTCTCAAGCCACCTATGTGGATTTCGTTGTATCGACTTTAAGTAGTTCGCTTCACTTTCTCTAATTAATACGTAAGCAGCAGACGTAATGAGGATCAACCCTAAGATTTCGTCAACAATGGATCCGGTAGTTTTATCTAAATATCGGAGAGCTATCAGGAAAAAAGAGATTAGAAAAACAACAAATGCGCTTACTGTTAGGATTCCTGTTTTTTCTCGATCAGCAAACCAAGGGGGAATGTTAGACATTTTGCCAGAGTTAGGCTACTTTTCCTGAATTATCTTGCTTAGAGATATAAATGGCAAGCACTTCGTTTCTAATAGCCAAATCCCCCAGAAACACAATACTTGTAGCGGTTCTAGGGGACATGTACGAAAGCGATTCTAAATACAACCACAATCAGCTTGTTGGCGGCATCACGATTCTTTTCGCTAGGCCAAGGCTCTTGAGAGCTTGAATCGACCACCAGGTCATGTCCAGTTCCCACCATTTCAGCCCAGCCTTTGCCACATTGGGGTAGGCGTGATGGTTGTTGTGCCAGCCTTCGCCGTAAGTAAGAATCGCTGCCCACCAGAGGTTCCGCGAATTGTCGTCAGGATTAAACGTGCGGTAGCCTCGCATGTGGCTGGCAGAATTGATGAGCCAGGTGCTGTGCCAAAGTAAGACCGCTCTTAAAAACACGCCGTAGATGACAAACGACCAGCCACCTGCCAGGTAGAGTGCTACACCCACGGGCACTTGCAGCAGCAAGAAGTAGCGATCGAGGAAACGATAGAACGGATCTTTATCAATATCTGGCGCGAACTGGCGGTACGAGTTGCGATCGAAGAAACGCGCTTGAGGATAGAACAACCACATCATGTGGCTCCACCAAAAGCCTTTTTGAGCCGAATACGGGTCTTTTTCGTTATCTTCGGTATAGAGATGGTGCATGCGGTGCCCAGCGACCCAAAACGTCGGGCCACCCTGGAGTGCCAACGCACCAATCAACGTAATCGTGCGCTCCAGCCACTTGGGTACCTGAAAGCTACGATGCGTCAGTAGGCGATGATAGCCCAGGCAAATACCAATACTGCCAAAGAGCCAGTGCAACGCAAGCGTGACACCCAGCGCTGTCCAGGAGAAGAACCAGGGTGCCAGGAGTGCCAGGGCGTGAAATGTCCCAAAAAACACCACATTGACCCAGCTCAGCGCGATCGACTGCCTGCTTTCGGAGGCAGTTTCAAGAGAATTAGAAGTCATGAAAATCCTTGTCAAAATGACCACAACGAACCAGTGTCTAACCTTGCAGCACTGGCAGGCTTACTCTCTCTACAACCTGCCCCATCCCAGCAGCAAGAAGCCCGATGAGGCAAGTATCAATACTCCTGTTCAAGCGATCGCGCCTCTAATGAACTTATCAGCGGCTCGTTTGCAAAAGAACCCGTTACAGTAGGAGAGAATGCAAGTGTTACTTACACCTGTAGCCTAACAGCGAACTTTAAATCTTGCAAGTGTTACTTACATTTTGCCCATGTCTGCTCAACGAAACCCAACTCGACAGCGTTTAATTCATGCAGCGCTGGAGTTGTTTGCTGTTCAGGGTGTGACCGATACAACGACGCGGCAGATTGCAGAACTGGCGGACGTCAATGAAGTTACGCTCTTTCGCCACTTTGGAAACAAGCATGGCTTGCTGCTAGCGGTGATTGAAGATGCAGGCGTGTTTGCGCATCTCGGTCAAACGCTCATTCGGAAGGCCAATCAGACCAGCAATATCTACCAGGCGCTTAAAGACTATGCCACTGCCTCCTTAGCCGCAATGGATCAGGTGCCTGCTGTGGTGCGATCGGTCGTGGGCGAAGCCGGACAATATCCTGCCAAAAACCGAGAGGCGATCGGGCGTGGGTTTACGCAAGCCAATCGCTACGTTGCCAAATATTTTGAAACGGTGATTAAGCGGGGACAACTCGACACACACATTCCTGCCGAAAAGCTTGCAGGATTGCTTAATGGCATGCTGTTGGGCTACGCCGTGATTGAGTTCACTAGCGAATTCCATCAACTTTGGCAGGACCGAGATGACTTTCTTGAAAACCTGGTGACGCTTTTTCTTCAGGGTGCGGTGTCGCCCTCTTCAGAAGCAAGCCCGACGGCGCTTGGATTGCTTCCATTTAATTCAACTGCCACACTCACTAAAACCGCTGCCACTGAAAAAGTTGCGGATCTTCCGGCTTCCTTAGTCCATACCATCTTGCAACGCGCTAAAAAACTGGGACTGCAAGAGTATGCGATCGCCTACGTTCTCTTTGGCGCAGGATTGAGTCCACTAGAGATTTGCCAATTAGAGCGATCGCACCACATCAGCGACCCACATCAACAGCTTCTGCAAATCACACAGGGCGCTGTACGACAGGTACCCGTTAATCAGTGGCTGATGGGCAAACGCTACGGCTCGTACACGCGCAACCCGCTCACGCAATGGCTGCGAAGCCGAAAAGACAGCCAGCCAGCCACGTTCCTAAACCCATCTGAACAACCCCTTGCTGAGCGTGAATTACTTCAGCTTTGGCACTCTCTCACCGACGGCTTGCTCACCCCAGATGGACAACCACCTGTGATCGAGCAAACTCAACAAACCTGGTGTGTGGAACTCTTGATGCGCGGCATGAGTTTAGCCAATATGCGTCTGCTGACAGGTTGGGATGTTGCAAGGCTTCAACCCTATGTCGATCGAGCCAAAGAAAAAGCTGCACTGGAACAGGCACTTCGTCTGGATCACAAAGCATAAAACATGGGTGGGACTGCTGCGCCTGAAACAGTTGTATCACCTCATTAACCGTCCAATTTGCATGACTGCCTGCGTTGAAATGTTCACCTCAAGCAGCGTCATGGCGATCGCACTCATGGTAGGCAGCAGTCTGACAAGGCAAATTTGATGAGGTCTTTAATTTCCTCACTTTTTACCGAGCTATAGATCTAAAGTGGTGCGATCGGCGTATACCTTCTCGACAACATTGAGCTGCTTATCACTCTGTTCGTTTGCTGAGCTTGATTATACCCAGACTTTTACTGGTAATCGAGCGATTTTGTGGTTCGCTTAGCTCAAAAGCAGCTTTGACGTATCCTTCCACAGGCAGAGGAAGTCATTAGTTTCAGTATTTACCCTTAGTTTGAAATAGTTTTTAGGTTTTGAATGATACTCAAAATCTACGGAACTACTTGTGTAAATTTAAGAGGCATCACCACTTATGGCTTTTCCAATTGCATCTCCTCAGCGGGGTGCGCCTTCGCGCCGTGCGTTGCTGAAATGGGGTTTTCTTAGTCTTGGTACAGCGGTTTTGACCACTCTGCCAAAAACAGTCTTAGCCCAATCTGGTAAATCCATCAAAACGTTGACCTTCAATGCTGACGATGTTGGTATCCTTAACTTCGCTCTCTTACTAGAAGAACTAGAAGCAGCGTTCTACGTGCTCGCGCTTGCGTCTGGGAAGATTACTGATGCCAAGGAATTTGATTATCTGAAAGCCATTGGCAAACACGAAGCAACGCACGTCAAATTTCTCCGTAAAGTTTTAGGAAAGAACACAACGTTCAGGTTTCGAGACCTTAGCTTCAATCAGGCTGGTTTAGAGGCTGTCCTAGCTGACCGTAATACCATCCTGAACACCGCTGTTGCACTCGAAGATACTGGCGTTCACGCTTATAACGGTGCTGGACCAAGCCTTAAAGATCCCACCTATCTCTTGGCGGCTGGTTCAATTGTTTCGGTAGAAGCGCGCCATACAGCAGGAGTTCGCGGATTATTACAACGCCCTTCTACTGAACCTGATAGCGATCGTGCAGTGAGCGATGCTGAGTTAGTCCCTGAACTTAACCCATTCAAAGGGCGACCTTACGATGAACTGTACACACCAAAGCAAATTGTGGCGATCGTTGCTTCGCTGAAGATCCTGAATAATCCCATTACTGGCGCACTCGTTGCCTGAACTAAGGAGTTTTACCATGACCATTTTTTCAAATCTCGTCTTAGAGCAGGCAGCACCCACGGCACAATCGCAGGTTCAGCGCTTTGGAATAACCATCCTGGAGCGAGTGAGCACCAAAACCTTGTCCCTCATTGCAAGCGTCGTGTTCTTTCTGCTGTTTGTCGTGCTCTTCCTGTTGACGACTCTTTTTATTACGCCCACCGCACCCGCTTACGCTCAAACCGCAGTCTTGACACCCCGACAAGTCGTTGAGTACGCACTCACCCTGGAGAAATTGGAAGCTGATTTTTATCGTCGTGCCTTGACCCAAATTGAGAGTGGTAGCCTGACCAGTCTGCCAGAGCCAGCAAAGGCGGCAGTGCGGTCTTATGGAGAGGATGAAACCCTGCACGTGCCTGACCTCTCGACTGTCTTAACTGCACTAGGTGGCAATCCAGACGCAATCACGATTCCTGCAAATCCCAATTACAACGCCATACTCAGCAGAGACCCATTTGCCAATCCTGAAGATTTCCTCCTTGCATTACAACTCGTTGAAGATACAGGGGTAGCTGCTTACAAAGGACAGGTACAAAATTTGCAGGCGGCTGGTGAGGCTGGTAAAGCTGTGTTAGCAGGTGCTCTAGAAATACATAGTGTGGAAGCTCGACATGCGGCTGGCATTCGCTATCTACGGCAGACGTTTTACAATGCTAATGTCCGTCCCTGGATTCGGAAGTCTAAGGAAGTGCTTTACCAAGAAGTGCGTCCTGACTCACCGATTCCCTTTGGTAATGAAGCCTTTGATGGTTACGCTACAAGAGATGAGGTGCTGGCAAGAGTGGCTCCCATCTTAGCTGGATCATAGCTTGCGTCATAAGTAGACGTTGCTGAAGTAAGAGTCTAGAGCTTGTGGAATGAATAGCAGGCTCTAGACTTACTGATGTGCTTTCAAGAGTTAGTTCTCAAATATGGTGGAGTGAATGTGTGGGGTGTGCTCATGGCTAGGTGCTGATCAACGCAGAAGCTTTCTGTTTAATAAGACTTATGGATGAACAGTGGAAGCTGTGTGCAAAAATTTCCTGACGTAAAAGCGTCTTAGCGATCGCTGCTCGGTTTGATGACATGAGTGAGGCTAACTCGGCTGTGTACTTGCACTCAGGTGGAATGGACGGGTTATGGAGTGGGATTTAGAGCTAGAGTCGTGTCGCTAGCGCTTTCCATCTCCTGCAAAACCTACTCCGATCGGAGGACGCGGCGACCCAAGCATCTCCCTATAGTAGGAAAGTTTGAGTACTTGTCCGTGAAAACGTTGAGAGCCTTTAACTAAAAGGAAACTCAAGCCAATCGGCTGCCCTTTGCTTAACCACTCTATTCATACGAGAGGAAATCTATGAGCCAGCAAGACAACATCGCTGTAATGCAACGCTTTGGGGAAGCCGTTAATAGCGGGAACCTCGCCGCCTTACGTGATGTCATCGCACCCACTGCCCTTGATCATGATCCAGCACCCGACCAGGATTTGGGACCAGAAGGCTTCATCAAATTTTTCACCGGCTTCCGGGCAGCGTTTCCAGACTTGAGTATAGCGATCGACCATCTGGTTATAGATGATGACAATATTGCGATCGCCTATACCGTCAAAGGGACACATCAGGGTGACTTTTTAGGTGTGCCAGCAACGGGTCGAAAAATTAGTGCGCGAGGTATGCAAATCGCCCGCTTTGAGAACGGTCAAATGGTGGAGCGATGGGGCAGTTCTGACCAACTTGGCATTCTCCAGCAGCTTGGCGTCGATCCAACGGCTCAATAAGCCTGGCTCAATCACTGCATCGCTGTAAAGGGTTAGCGTTCGGACATTACCTTTAGATAACACTAAAGCTTCATTACCGAATGCTAACTCTCAATCTACGTACAATTCATGACCTTAGATCTCATTTTTACATCGGTTTTTTTCATTGAGCTGCCTCAGTTTCTTCGTACTTTTAGCTCGACGCTTTAAGCCTGTGGTAAGACGCAACTGTGATTGGCTTTCTTTAGTTTAAAGGGGAACAATAAGCGCAGTACAACGATGACAGCTCAAGCTCCCCAACAAACAGACTCCTTTCAAAAGCTAAAAGCTCTAGTCAAAAGCATTGACATCGCCATGCTGACGACGCTTGATGAGAGCGGTGGTCTACACAGTCGTCCCATGTCGTGCAATGGAGAGATTGACGATGATGGCACCCTCTGGTTTTTCACCTCTAGCCAATCGCCTAAAGTGGATGAAATCGATCGTCGCCAGCAGGTAAACGTGAGCTTTGCCGATCCTCATAAGCAGCAATATGTTTCGCTCTCTGGCACGGCTCAACTGGTGCAAGATCGGCAACAAATTCAGCAACGATGGCAGCCAAAACTTCAAGCATGGTTCCCCAACGGTTTAGAGGAGCCAAACATTGCCCTACTAAAAGTCACGGTCGAGAAAGCTGAATACTGGGATGCACCATCTGGCTTTGTGGCACATACCCTTGGTTTGCTAAAAGCGGTCACAACCGGGAAACCAGCAGAAGGCGGTGAAAATAAGAAAATGTCTCTTTAGTCGCAGCTTTCCATGCAGGCGATGTACACCTCTACCGCTGGAATGACACGAAACTTAGTCAATTCCCTAAAACCCGATGTAAAAATGCGGGTTTTTTATTGTTTTTGCTTACGTTTGTTTGTATGATTGCTTATTGACACACAACCTACGTTATTCCGACTGGCTATTCGCACATTAAGGAGACATGGAATGACCCTCCGGCAACAGAAACCCAATGGTTTGGGTACGTTGATTCACCGATTTACAGACCGATTAAGATTCAGTTCATTCAGAAAATTTGTCTCCCTCATGGTTGTGGGAGTCGTACTAAGCGCTGCGATCGCTGCTTGCTCTTCAAGCAATAACGCTTCAGCGCCCGGCACTTCTGGTAGCGCTAGCCCCGTTGCAGACCAGAAAAAAGATGTCGAACTGACCCTAGTTGGTTACGCCGTACCTAAAGCTGCTCATGACGCCATCATCCCAAAATTTGTTGAAAAGTGGAAGACTGAGCATGGCGGACAGAATGTGACCTTCAAGCAGAGCTATGGTGGTTCAGGCACTCAAACTCGCGCCATTATTGACGGTCTAGAAGCCGATATAACTCACCTAGCGCTAGCTGCTGACACAGGCAAGTTGGTGAAAGCAGGCTTGGTCAATGCTGATTGGGACAAGAAAGAGCCAAATAACGGTATTGTGGCAAAGTCGGTTGTGGCGATTGTGACCCGCGAAGGCAACCCCAAACAGATCAAAACCTTTACCGATTTGACCAGAGATGATGTGAAATGGGTCACTGCAAACCCCAAAACCTCTGGTGGTGCTCGCTGGAATTTCCTTGCATTGTGGGATTACGGCCTGAAGACTACTAAAGACGAAGCGAAAACCAAAGAGTTTGTCACCAAAGCCTTTAAGAACGTCGCTGTGCTGGCAAAAGATGCACGGGAATCCACCGATTCCTTTGCTAAGCAAGGTCAGGGTGATGCGTTGTTGAACTACGAAAACGAGATCATTCTTGCTAAGAGTAAAGGTGAAAAAGTAGAGTATGTGGTGCCTGAAACCAACGTGTCGATTGACACGCCCGTTGCGATCGTAGACAAAAACGTGGATAAACACGGCACTCGTGAAGTGGCTGAAGCATTTGTGAACTATCTGTTCACTCCGGAAGCACAAGCAGAATTTGTGAAGGTTGGTTTCAGACCGCTTGATGCTGATGCGGCCAAGACGAAAGAAAATGCCGATAAATTCCCACCTGTGAAGACCCTCGGTACCATCAAAGATTATGGCGGCTGGAGCGATTTCCAGAAGAAATTCTTTGAAGATGGCGCAATTTTCGACCAGATTGAAGACTCTGTTGGGAAGAAATAGCCGTTCAGTTGAGGATTGATGAATTTGAGGGGGCAAGGTTACTTGCCCCTTTTTTTAATCAGGCAAGGCGTTAAGTAATGAGGTGATGGCTTGAACGCCGATGAGCAATACAAAAAAGCCTGCCGCTAGAATGCTCAGTGGTCGCAGCATTGCCTCTAGCTGTTTCAGTTGACGCTCCAGATCGCTTTCGTAATACGCTGACAGTTTGCCCAACATTTCATCCAGGTTGCCCGTCTCTTCGCCTGTCCGCAGCATTTGCAGTGCCAACGGCGGCAGTTTCCCCTCAAGGCTTTGACTCAAGCTCTGCCCTGCCTGAATCTGACGAGCCGCGATCGCCAAACTCTGCCGCAACGCCAGATCAGGAATGCGCAAACGAATTAGCTCAAGCGCTTGCAGGATGGGTACGCCACACCGTAGCGGCAACTCTAGTTCTGTGAAGTAAAGAAGCGATCGCACCTGAGCAATCCTTTTGAGCAACGGTATTTTCGACATGACCTGATACAGCACCACACCTGCACCAGCAGTCGCAATATGGGCAAAGAAAAATAACGCACAGAACATAATTCCAAAGGTCAACCATGTCATGGCTTCTTTTGGCAGTACGACGCTTAGTAATGCCGTTACACCCATGAAACAAATTGAGCTTTGAAGCAGTACGGAGCGGTATAAGAGTAGCCGTTTGCTTTCAGTTTCAAATCCGATCGCCAATCGCTCAAAGGTGTCTGCCAATGAGCCACTGTATTCGGCTGATCGAATCAGGGCGATCGTCCAGCCGTCAAAGTAGGGCGATCGTCCTTCCAGTGAGGTCGCCAGATCTTGACCCATTTCAATCTTCAAACTGGCTTCTTTCAGGATGCGCTGTAAGGTTGCACTACCATCCTTTCCCGCCATGCCTAAACTTTGCTGCACAGGAATGCCAGCATTCAGCAAGGCCGCAAACTGATGAAAGAAACGAGCGTTTTCCAGCATGAAGGGGGATGGGGTGTGGGGTGTAGGGTAACAGCGTTTTTCCGCCTACGCCCTACACCCTAACCCTCTACTCTAATACTCCGGTACCGACGAATCAACGTCCCGGCTCCATGCCGTAATGCCACCTTTCACGTTGATGCCGTCGATGCCTGCTTGTTCTTTGAGGATGCCGATCGCCTTAGCCGATCGACCACCCATCTTGCAATGCACGACGAGCTTATGACCATTCAACAGATCCTTCACCTGACTCACGCCAGCGCCATTCTCAATATCAGGCAGCGGCACTAACACGGCACCGGGAATCTTCGCAATCTCGTACTCGTGTGGGTTGCGAACATCCAGCAGGACGTAATCGTTCGCATCGCTATCCAACAATTGCTTGAGTTCTTGCACGGTTATTTCTTGCATACCAGCTTGCTCCTTTGCCTCAGCGGCTTTTGCTTGGGGAATGCCACAGAATTCTTCGTAGTCAACCAGCTTTTCAATAACGGGACGAACGGGATTAGGGCGCAGCTTGAGTTCCCGGAAGCTCATGTTCAAGGCATCGTACAGCAGTAGACGACCGCTAAGCGTAGTGCCCTTGCCGAGAATGATTTTGACCGTTTCCGTCGCCTGAATCACACCGATGATCCCCGGCAGAATGCCCAACACGCCACCTTCAGCACAGGAAGGAACTAATCCGGGTGGAGGTGGTTCGGGATAGAGGTCACGATAGTTGGGGCCACCTTCGTAGTTAAAGACGGTTGCCTGCCCTTCAAACCGAAAGATGGAGCCGTAGACGTTAGGCTTGTCGAGCAGCACGCAAGCATCGTTAACGAGATAGCGGGTCGGGAAGTTGTCCGTTCCATCCACAATGACATCGTAGTCTTTGAACAACTCCAGCGCATTCTCAGAGGTGAGGCGCGTTTCGTAAAGGTCTACCTGACAGTAGGGGTTGATTTCGTGAATGCGGTCTTTGGCAGACTCAATTTTGGGCTTGCCCACCCAGGAGGTCCCGTGGATGACCTGTCGTTGCAGGTTAGAGAAATCGACCGTATCAAAGTCCACAATACCTATGCGTCCGATACCCGCAGCGGCAAGGTAGAGCAGCAGAGGGGAACCGAGTCCACCCGTGCCAATGCACAAAACGCTGGCGGCTTTGAGGCGCTTCTGCCCTTCTAGCCCCACTTCAGGCAAGATCAGGTGCCGCGAGTACCGTTCGTACTCTTCTTTAGTCAGTTGAATGTCATTCAGATCGGGATTTAGCATGGTAGAGAAAAGCTAAAGGATAAGAAGGATGGAACCAGATTGCTGAACGGCTTCACATTCGAGCCAGTGCAGCAAGTTGGATAGTTTCGGGGTCAAATTGGTGTTGCTCGTTTAGTATCCAACTGCGACAGTCGATCGCAGTGCCTTGCTCAACGGAGACAATCAGGTAAGAGTATTGTGACCAGGCGATCGCGCGATCGCACTCTGAAGGGATTGCTGGATGGTCAGGATGGGAATGATAAATGCCAATAATATCCAAATCGCGCTGATGTGCTTCGCGCATGGCTGCTAGCGAATCTTCCGGCGCAATCCAATAACGACGAGTCTTCGTCAAGCCTTCTCGATCGTTGAGGACAGTGGCCACATCTTGATCCCACGCGTTGGGTGTTGTGTAAACCTCATGCACGACCTTCTCATCAGCGGCGATCGTGCCCAACAGCAAACCACAGCACTCTTCGGGATAGGTGCGATCAGCGTGGGCTTGAATGGCCTGCAAGTGGTCAGGGTGAAGCGTTAAGGACACAAAAGCCTCGATCGTTGCATTACAGACTATCTATTCTAGGACAGGATTACTCTAGATATGTGAGTTGTCTAAAATGCTTAAGCAACGGCTGGCTTTGGTTGCCCTTGCAACTGACAAAGTGCTTTCAATGTTTGCAGGAGTTGTAAGGCACGATCGGGTTCAAAAAGGTGCAGCGTTGGCATTAACTGATAGGTTGGTGTACTCCCCTGTCGCAAAGACACAAACTGATAGTCTGTACCATTTGTAATCCAGCCCCATACTGAGTCTTGATGCATCAAACTCTGATGTGCATAGGTGAGCAGTTGGGGTAGCCCAGGCGTTAATGAGATGGAGCTATTCTTCACCTCAATGATCAAAATCCCAAACGGCTTACCCTCTCGCGGTGCGGCTTTATTGATCGCCAGAATGTCAAACCGCCCAGTAGTGTAAGTGTCTTCATCATCGACTGTGATACGTGCGATCGCCTCTTCTAGATGCAGCTCAACCGGAAATCGAATGAGATTACCTTGGCGAGTGGTAGCGCCGATGGCACCATCAAGCTGTGGCACTGGCAAACCGGACACTGCCTCAATACTCTACAGGGCCATAGTAGCTGGGTTTGGTCAGTGGCATTCCATCCACAAAGACCACTCTTAGCCAGTGGCAGCTACGATCGTACGATCAAACTTTGGGATCTGGATGCAGGCAAATGTATCCAAACTCTAGAAGAGCATACAGCTCCTGTCATCTCGGTTGCCTTTAGTTCCAATGGCAAATGGCTGTTAAAACTGGTAAGTGCGCTCAGGTACTGAAAGGACATACCGACTTAGTTTCAACAATGATGTGCCAATTGAACGTGCCTGCAAAGGACAGTGGCAATCAAGCCGATGCAGATTCCCCAAAAGTCGTCCCACTGCAATCCACCTCATCCCTCTTTAGCGGCAGTTTTGACGAGACAATCAAACGTTGGAGCCTTGAAACACTATTGTGCCAATCAACCTTAAGAGTACCGCGCCCCTATGAGGGTATGAATATCAGCCATAGCATCGGACTCAACGAAGCTCAAAGAATGACTCTGAGGGCTTTAGGAGCCGTTAGCGATAAAATATAACTTTTTCTTATGAGAAGGGCTTGAACTTTTGGCAACGGGTTGCTCTAGATTTAGACTTTCGGCAAATGGATGGCTGAACCAAGTAGAAAACGGCTGCGATTGCTCAACGGAAGAATCGGTATTTCAGGTTGACCTGCGGCAAAAGGATGCCTTATTAGACGGCAAAGGCTTGGCTTAAGTCACAGTTTTAGTGAGCCGCTGTTAAAGCATCGCTCGGTGTACTACGCCCTAAGAGCACCGCCTCGATCGCCCGTCCCAATTGTTCTGAGATGCGATTATAGCTAGAGAAAATCGGGCGCGATCGTCCGTAAGGAGCCTGTGACAAAAAGACATCCACAACGGGTTGCTTTGCTTTGTAGTCCTGATAAGCTTTGCTTTGCCGAGATTTTAGATTTGTGGGCAAGTACCCCGTTGCGATCGCCCACTGCGTTTGAAACAGCTCACTCATCACATATGCTGCAAAAATTCGGGCCGCCTGTTCGCGTTCAGGCGTGGTTTTAAGCAAAAACAGGTTTTCACCCCCGATCGCCGTTGCCTGAGTCACCTGGCTGGGAATCGGTAACACTCCAAAGTCTACCCCCGTCTGCTCAAGCTGTCCTAGCGTCCAGGGTCCCGATAGCTGCATAGCAACTCTACCCGCCAGAAACCCATCCAGCTCATAACCCCGTTCCGGCGTAGATAGTTCAACCGAACCATCATCAATTAAATCACGCCAAAATTGCAGAGCCGCGATCGCGCCATCGCTCACCAAGCTGGTTGAAGCTTGAGACTTGAACGCTTGGACACTTTTCCCCTGCTCCCCTTGCACCCTCACACCCTCTCCTCCCTCCAGCGATCCTCCACCGCTCCACAAAAACGGGAGCCACATAAACACCGTCCACTCGCCTTTGCCTAAAGGAAGCAACATGCCGTGCTGGTCAATCCGTCCATCCCCATCTATATCGCGCGTAAGCCGGCGGGCAACCTGGCGAAACTCTGCCCACGTCTTAGGTAGAGCGTTGATTCCCGCTGCTCGAAACAGGCTAGGGCGGTAGTAGACGCCAACGTTGTTAGTGCCAAAGGGAATCGACCAGAGATGGTCTTCAAGCGCCATACTCTCAAGGAGGGTGGGATCAAGCTGTTGTCGTAGAGGTGAGACGTTAAACCAATCCTCTAAGGGACGGATCGCCTCAAGTTCAACCAATTGACCTGTCAGCAATGGTGAATACCAGAGCAAATCGGGAGCCGCATTGCCCACGATCGCCGCCAAGATTTTGGGCAATTGCTGGTCACTCTGCCCAACGTAAAGGGACTCTACATGAATCGTCGGATGCTCAAGATTAAACTGGTCTACTAACTGCTGTAATACAGCTCGATTGGAGGGTGGATTGACTCCTTGCCACAGAGTCAGGCGCGTGGTGTTAGGCATTACCACAGTAGACTGACAGCCAGGTAAGACAAGCAAACAGAAACACAAGAAACACCCTGCTAAATAACGATGAATTTGCATGCTTGACCTGCGTCTCCTTCTATACTCATCTTCCCCTATTGAAAATCACTTTAGAGTATGTTCGATCGAGACTCAGAGCTGGCTTTTTGCTGCTGCCGCTGCATCGCCTCACCGATCGTGACATTCAACTGAGCACCAATCAGCATCATCAGCGAACTGAGATAGAGCCATAGCAGCAAGACAATCACGGCCCCGATCGCTCCATAAGCGCGGTTGTAGCTCCCAAAATGGGAAACGTAAAAGCGAAACAGGCCCGAAAGCAAGGCCCAGCAAACGGCTGCTACAACAGCGCCTGGAAGAATCGGCGTTCCAGCCGTCCAGCGACTTGGCCCATAGCGGTAAATAAACCCGCAGGCAAGAGCAATGATGCCCAACGCCACAGGCCAAGTAAACAGCCGCCACACCGCGAGGAGTCCTGGTTGCAAGGTACCACTGCTTTGTGCCACGACCTGCACAATAAAGTCACTGATAAAAACCAGTACAGACGCAAAAATCAGCAATTGAATGGTACCCAGCGTTAACCCTAACGACACCAGCTTTGCCTTCCAAAAAGGGCGTACTTTATGCAATGGCACCTGATAAATCTGATCAAGCGCGATCATCGCCGCACTGAGCACCCCCGAAGCGGCCCATAGCGCCACAATGAAGCTGACAGAAAAAAGCCCCTGATTCCGTTGCGTACCAATTTCGCCAATAAAGTTTTGAATGAGCGTCAGCGCATCTTGTGGCGCTATGCGGCTCACCTGGCTGGCAAGGTCTTGAAACGTGGCTTGAGAAAACCCAATCAGGCCGATCGCTGTCAGCAGCGCCAAGATACCAGGAAACAATGCCAACATCGCATTGTATGCCATCTCCGACGCAAGACCAGGCAACCGTTGCTGACCAGTCCGCTTAAAAATCTCATGTAGCGTGACTGGCGTGAGATACCGAAAAAAGCGGAAGAAGCGAATCTTCAACATAGCTGAAAGCTGACAGCGGTGAGCCATCCACACGTCTGATGACAACGAATTTGTTTCATTATCCCAAACGTTACACTCCTTACGCTTTTTAGCTGTGGATTACGCCTTTGCGTGTAAGATTCAGTGCAGGAATTTTGCCGCAAACAATTAAACCTCGTGCTTTGAATTTGAAGAGGACAATGATCAATGAAAACATCGATGAAACGACTCGTATCTTTCCAACTATCTGCTGGTGCAATGGTGGCTGCAATCACAGCGATGAGCATCAGCATTCCCGCTTTCGGCGCTGACCCCAGCCCGACTGCTGCACCCACAAGCCAACCCGCACCCACCAGCCAGCCAGCCGCTCCCGCTCAAGGCTCATTGATTGGGCAATGCCGCGCCGTCAACAAAAAAGTTTCTGTTTACAAGCAAGCCACCACCACAAGCGCTGTGGTTAGCACCCTCAACGCTGAAACCAAAGTGACTCTAGCAGACAACGGTAGCAGTGGCTTTATCGGCATCAGTAGCCCTGTTAGCGGCTATTTGCAGACAGCAAGCCTTAAACCGTGCAGTGGAACAACCCCCCCTACAGGCAACACGTGCCGTCGTGTCATGCAACCCTTGGGCTTAGCCATCCGCAGAGAGGCGACGCCCGATTCTGCCACCGTTGGCGGTGTAGCGAATTTAGAGCGTGTTGATTTGTCCACTACGCCAGCCACCTCGAAACGAGGTCCCGATGGTCGTAACTGGGTACAGATTGCGAAACCAACGGCCGGTTGGGTCTCCAATGGCTTCCCTGGTGGCAGCAGCAATTTGGTGCTTTGCCCCTAGAGTTGTTGCTGAGCATGTGCTTCCGTTGTCATGACTCTAATCAGTAGGGCGATCGCGCCTCACCTTGTCTAATCAGCGGCTTCAAAACGGCACTAATTCGGTGGTGTGAGCAATGGAATCAAAACGGGTGCAGGGTATCTCCCTCGACAGGGAAAGTACTCTCGCACCCTGTTCTACTATGCTAGAACCTCTTCTCTAGAGCCTTTCATCGCGTGTCTCACATCTTTATTCAAATTGCTAGCTATCGTGACCCAGAATTAACGGCTACGGTCAAGGATGCTATTCAAAAGGCGGTTTACCCACAGAATTTGTCCTTTGGCATTGTCTGGCAGGGGAAGCCAGGAATTGATCCTCTCCCAGTAGAGTATTTATCCTGTTGTCGTCTATTGTTAGTGGACGCCGATCGCAGCCGTGGCGTGTGTTGGGCGCGATCGAAAACTCAGTCACTTTGGGATGGTGAGCCTTACACCCTTCAAATTGATAGCCACATGCGCTTTGTGCATGGTTGGGATGAATTGCTGCTGCACATGCTGATGCATTGCCCTAGTGCCAAGCCGTTACTCACGGCCTACCCACCTGCCTACACCCCACCCAATCACTTACATCCTGGCGAACCCACACGGCTGGTGGCCTCTCACTTTACAGAACAAGGTATTTTGAGCCTAGCTAGTGGTGCCAGCCTGTGCTACGACATAAAACCACAGCTCGGCATGTTTATAGCAGCAGGCTTCTGGTTTGCCCCCTCCCAAATGCTTCAGGACGTTCCCTACGATCCACAGCTTTATTTTCAAGGAGAGGAAATCAATCTAGCAGTCAGAGCTTGGACTCATGGTTGGGACATCTACCATCCCAATCAGGTCACTTGCTATCACGAATATACCCGCCCTGGCAAGCCGAGACATTGGGAAGAGCATGATTACTGGTGGCGGCTCGATCAAGTGGCCCATCAGCGCTTAAAGCACCTTTTGCAAATTGAAGCATCAAGCCAGATCAGCCTCGATCGCTATGGGTTAGGCACACAGCGAAGTCTGAGTAGCTATGAGCAGTTCAGCGGCGTTGACTTCCAACGTCAACAGTTAACCGCTGGTGCCAGAAGTGGACAGCCATTATTCGGTCAGTATTTCTTCTAACAGCAAATCTACTCACTATATCTCCACTGCGGCCTTTCACAAATAACGAAATGGATACAATGAAAGTGAACCTGCTGGATGGGCTAACCGCTGACTGCTAACCGCCTTGAAAGAGCATTAGCTTAATGCAAGCTCTACTTAACTAATGCTTTGCCTAACACTTTACCTAATGCTTTTCGTCAGGTAATGGCCTTATTTAAAGCTTAGAACAAGCTACCTCTAAATTCACGAATCCCACTGCTAATGTTCTGTTATTTATGTCAGTGGAAATTGCCGAGGCATAGAGCCGCTGATTTTGGTTTCTAAGCAAAATAGACTTATCGTAAAGATAATGTAAGCTCAAAACAAGCAACCTTTTTATTTAAGGTGAAGATACAACAAAGACTCTATCAACAGCTGTATTGATTGGTTTATTTTCTTAGCTACAGAGCCAATTCGTTAAGGGTTAGTTGCTGGAAGTCCTTCAACGGTGCCTCCTTACATCATGAAAACCCAACCGTTGTGCCCGGTAACACGCATTGAGTTTTGAAACCGCTTGATTGAACCTCCCCCATCGCCCTGGCTTGCCCCTACATTCACCTGTTATCGCCCTGCCAAAGAAAACGTACATCTCTAGCACATCATTGGTTATGACGAAACTACTTTCAATCGCCATTCCTACCTACAATCGAGCGCCCCAACTACAGATACAGCTTGCTTGGTTAGCACAAGAAATTAAGGGCTTTGAAGATGACTGCGAGATTACAGTCTATGACAACTGTTCGACTGATCATACTCAAGCTATCATTCATGAGTGGCAGCAAGTGCTTGGTGAAGCGACTTTGAGGTCCGTTCGCAATCAGGAAAATATTGGTGGCATGAGAAATCTTGCCCTTTGTTTAAGTGATTCAAGCAGTCGCTTTACCTGGACGTTGGGTGACGATGATCCAATCGATGCGGGTACCGTTTCTTTCATCATTCAGACGCTTAAAAAGAATCCTGAGCTTGGCTTACTGTATTTGAACTACGCAGCTTACTATAAAACGCTCGATCAGTACAACCCCGATCTTTGGTTGCCAACTGATTTTGAGCAGAGCCCTGTTCCCGGTAAAGCAGCCTTTCAGCGCTGTATCGAGGGTCACTATACCGTAGGCGGTGTCATCTTTCTCTCCGCGACAATTTTCCGTACCGAACTTGCTCAGACAGCCCTGAAGATGTGGCCCGAAAGTGTCAAAAATTGGGGCGGCATGGCGTTTTGGACAGGCTATTGCGCGACTCAAGGTGATATTTTTGTCACTCAAAACAAACACCTTGTTTGTATTTGTGGGGCAAGTCAGTGGGAAAGTGAGAAAAAGATCCACACTCGGTCATTAGCCAAAGATATCCCTGAAGTGTGTTGGAAGCTTCAAGAGATTGGTTATTCTCATCAAATGGCCCGGCGAGTCATTGCAAAGAGCCTGGGCAGCTACTTTTACTGGTGTCGTACAGACTTGTTGGGATACTTGCGCCCCTTCAAAGATTGGCCTTTAGAAATGGCAGCGGTCGGCGCGTTTATGATTGCTTCGTTGGGATCATCGGCCTTAGAAGCGAGCAAACTTAGAGAGACGTCTGAACCAGTCGGGCGTTCTGAAATCGCTTACACCATTGCAACAGAGCGTGAGCAGTGGCGGTGAGCTTTATGCGATCGCCTACAGCCACTGGCTATCCCTTAATTTCATGCGAGAGCATTTTTGATCCTAAAGTTTCTTCCCTGTCTTTATCTGAATCGTTTTCCTGTTCACTTCAGTTAGTGTCATTTCATGCTGAACGTTATTCGTCGAAAAGTCGATCGCCTTTTGTCTGAAATCAAATACATGGGGGCACTCCGTCAGCATGCCAAAAAATTGCCCGCGCTCACGGCACAAGATCGGCTCATTGCAGAGGCATGCCGCCAAGAGGGCGCTTTTGTAACATCGTTGGAAGGGTTGGGGCTACCCTTCACCACACCCATGCTGGAGGAAGCAGAAAAGCTCCTGGTTAAGATGCAAGCAGACCTGGCAAGCCGCACAGATCTGAGCACCTGGGGTACCACTGAAAATCCTGCTTACCCACAAATTTTTACGGTGACCGACTTGCCTGCATTCAGCCAATGGGCGCAAAATCAACGATTGCTCAATATCATTGAAAGCTACATTGGGCTGCCCGTCGCGTTTCAGGGCGTGCATCTTCGGCGCGACTTCGCCAATGAGCATCCTGTTACTACTGAGTTCTGGCACCGAGATTTAGAAGATCGCCGTGTGATTAAGCTCTTTGTGTATTTGTCAGATGTGGCAATAGAGACGGGGCCTTACGAGTATATTCCTCGCTCAAAAACGCCCGCTGCGATCGTCCGACGCATTCAAGCCAGCTTCGCCAAGCGCATTGAGACAAATCCCTATGACATGGGAATTACGGATGAAGAGATGGCTGCGATCGTCCCTCGTGCAGACTGGCATACCTGTGTCGGTGCCGCTGGAACGGTGTTGTTTTCTGACCCCGTTGCCGTGTTTCATCATGGCAAATCTCGCACACAAGGACGATCGGCACTCTTCTTTGTCTACACAGCGCAAGATCCCTTAAGACCACAAGACTGCAAGCAGTATAGCGATCGGACCTATGCTCGACCAGAGCAATTCCAACCCCAAACGGAATCCTCAGTGCCAGCAATGCCATAAAAATGTCCCATAAACGAGACATCGAATATCAATTTAAATTTCCTGTCTTGCCGAGCCGTTGGTAGGGACGTTACATGTAAGATCCCTACCAACGGCTTTATTGTGAAATCTACTTTAAATCGGTGTAACGTACCCAAAATCAGAAGTCAGAATTCCTCATAAGGTTGAACAATACTGCCTTCTGCCTTGTTGCGTCCCATGTTTAGCCTACGGTTCTTCAACCTGTTGCACTTCTAGCTGAGCGGGCAGTGGCTCCAGATTCGGCAAGGCAACCAGTTCGGCTTCTGCTGGTTGTTTGGCTGTAAGCGGTAGACGCAGTGGCTGGGGTTGTTCGAGCCAGCAGCTTGCGATCGGCAGCGTTTGCTCCAAGTCACTCAAGGGGCGCGGAATCACCATCACCGCATGCAGTTCGCCGATGCGTTCTGCCTCATGCATCCCAGCTTCTACAGCGACAGCAACATCGGCTACCGCACCTCGAATAATCACCGTGCACAACCCTGCGCCGATCGTTTCGTGGGCAGAGAGTTGCACATCGGCAGATTTCAACATAACATCTGCGGCTCCCACCATCGCTGGAAAACCTCGCGTTTCCAGTAAGCCGATCGCCTGATTGCTTAACCGACTCGATTGACTGCCTTGAGCAAACTCAGCAAGTAGTTTGCCGATCGGCAGTACGGCTTCCAGGTTGGGGAAGGGGCGAGGAATCACTAAACTAGACACCAGTTGACCAAACTGTTCCGCCGCCTCTACACCTGCCGCAACGGCTAACCGGACGTCGGAGATACCGCCCCGAACGATCGCGGTGCAATGCCCACTGCCGATTTTTTCGTATCCGACTAGAGCAACCTCGGCTGACTTCAGCATCATGTCTGCTGTGCCCACAATCGCTGGAAAACTTTGCGTGGATACTAACCCTAAAGCGCGATCGCTGAAATCGTCTGGAATAGATTTACCGCCCTCCATCTTAATCCTCGTTACCGCTTCTTAGATTGTAGACTTTGGCTCCTGGTTGAGAGAACTCACTAAAGTGTGACGCTCACTCGCTTTCTACACCCCTCAAGCGCCAACCGTCTAGGATGCATCATGCTTCAAACGCCTGATGAGCTTGCGTACTAATGGCCTTACGTGCTCATTCCTGCCCTTTCAAAAACGTTTGTCGGTGTGGCAATAACGTTGATAGCAAACGGTTGAGATTTTCCTGCCCATAAACTGGCGTGCTAAAACTAAGCTGAATTTCTGCGGTTGGCTGGCTTAAAGCAGTTTCAACCGTTCCATTTGGCGGCTCCTGCTGTGCCACAGGTACAGGAGAAGCTGGGGGAGGATTGGGTGACTCTGCCGCTACAGTCATTGCATGATCGGGCATACCCAGAAGGGACAAGGGGGGAACCATTTCACCACGATCGATCGAATGATTCCAGATGGTGGAAGCCGCACCAATACAAGCGCTAGCTCCAATCTTGCCCTCGCCGATGATCAGCACTCCCGCACCGATCGTGGCTTCAGCTTCCACCTCTAGCGTACCCTGATGGGCATGAAGCACCGTTCCCATACCCAGGCAAGCACCTGCACCAATTCTGATGCAGCTACCTGGATCTGCTTGCAGCAAAACACCAGCCGCAATGACAGCCGTTGGATGGATCGTGACATCGCCACTCACACAGAAGTGATCACTGGTAACAGGTTGTAGCGACGGCACATACATGAGAATGAGAACCTCATTTGAACACTAGAAAGCTGTTGGTTGCTGCGACTAATGGCCATCAGCAGTGGCTTTTAGCCATTAACCACAGATTCTATTCACCCACTCAGATCGGATAGCAAGACCTGAAGATAGAACAAGCAACCCTGCCAGCGCTCAAAGCAATCATTTACTAGGGCGCTGAAGCATCGTTTCCAGCACTCGTCGTTTCGAATCGGTGTCCGTGCCAACCAGTCGGACATACGCACGGCTGTGTTCAGAAATCACCGCGGACAAGGCAGCTAGCACCTCACTTTCACGCTTTGCTTGAATCACGCCGCCCGTTTGCCACGAACTCGTTTTAAACCGACGCTCATCGGCATACTCGGTACTAATCTGGTAGCCCTGAGCCAGTGCTCGACGAACTTGCTCAACCGCTTCCTGGCTTAAACCTGGTGGGGCAGGGGTGTAACTACTGTAAGCAGGACCAGCGCTGGCAGAGCTAGAACGATCGCCATTGCTAGTTGTCGCACCAGCCTGACTTGCACCAGCCCCGCCCGGTCGTTGAATAATCATCTCGACCACTCGCCGCTTCGCTTGCGTATCTACCCCAATCAAACGGACATATTCACCGTTATGCTCAGCGATACAACGCTCAAGCGCTCCTAACACATCGGCTTCGCGTCTGGAATCGACCGCGCCACAGGTTTGCCATGAGCTGGTTTGAAAGCGCCGCTTATCGGCGTGTTCCATCCCGACTTGATGCCCCTGTGCCAGCAGTTGCCTGACCTGAGCAACTACGTCTGCGCCTAAACCTGCTGAAGGCGCAGCATATCCTCCCTGACCCTGACTAGAGGAAGCCTGGTAACTAGACGGCGATGAGGCCATCCCTGGTCGCTGAACGATCAGTTCACCCACTCGGCGTTTAGCCTGCTTATCGACTCCAATCAACCGCACGTATTCTCCACTATGCTCAGCCAGACACTGCTCCAAAGCGGCAAGGATATCGCCTTCGCGCTGAGAGTTAATCGCCCCGCAGCTCTGCCAAGAACTGGTCTGAAAGCGCCGTTTATCGGCATGCTCGGAGCCAATTTGATAGCCTTGAGCCAGCCACTGACGTACCTGAACGATCGCGTCCTGACTTAACCCTGCACCCTGAGAGCCGTTATTACCAGAGCCAGCGTTGGAGCCAGAGCGATTAGTATGGCTGGCATAAGAAGCAGACGATGTTTGCGTTTGATCACCCGTTCGCCCGTTGGGCCGTTGGATAATGGATTCAAACACCCGGCGCTTGGCACCTGGATCAATGCCAATCAACCGCACATAATCTTTGCTATGTTCAGCTAAACAGGCTTCCAGTGCGGCAAAAACTTCTGATTCTCGTGTGGCCTGAATAGGTGCACAGCTTGTCCAAGAAGCCGATTGAAACCGTCGTACATCGGCATGTTCGGTGCCAATGCGAAAATTTTGAGCCAGCAATTGACGTACCTGTTGCACCACGTCTGCACTTAGGCGTGTGTGGCTGCTCGACCCGCTCGATTCGTAAGCCCGCGTCATCTCATCCCTCACAGATGCTATACAACTAAGATTGTCAGCGCAGTGATAGCCCGATCGCAGCGCGTCATTAATACCCAACACATGGGTTGCAAACTTAACATCGCCTGCCTGAACATCAGGAAGGCGATCGGCCTGTTGCTGGTTGGTAATCACCGACCCCGAAGCAACATACTTCCCAGGTGGAATTTCAACATCCTGAATCAGCACATGCATCATTACAATGCTGCCCTGACCTACCCGCGCATTAAATACCGTAGAGCGGAACCCGATAAAACAGTCGTTGCCAACATAAGCAGGACCGTGAATCAGCGCCATGTGGGTGATAGAGGCATTATCTCCAATCCAAACAGAGTAAAGATTGCTGTCATCACCAACCACTCGCCCACGCTCTAAACCGTGAACTACCACACCGTCTTGAACATTCGTACCGTTACCGATATGAAAGGGGCTGCCCTCATCTGCGCGGATGGACGTTCCAGGCGCAATCAATACTTTTTCGCCGACGTAAACATCCCCAATGATATTCGAGAACGAATGCACGTAGGCGGTTTTGTCAATTTGTGGAGTAGTCAGACTCTTCGACCAGGGAGTGGGGGGAGCCGCAGCACTACGAGCGACCATAAACAGATTCTCCTATGAAAAATTTAGCGAGTGCACACCAATGGCGTGAAGGAGCCAGTCGCAAGCATCTGCTAAGACTGAAACGCTAGGCGATAGGCCAGAGCAAACACTGCCGTAGGACAATCCTTTTGCTGAGGCCCGCGCTCCTTCGTTGAGGGCGCATAAAAGACATCCCTGAACTCGGAGCCTGTCCGCGCCAAACCCTTAAAGGAAGCTCTGATGCCGCCTTGACCGCACCAGAATCAGCGCTCTGAAGAGTGAACGCGAGAGCCTGGAGTGCAGCACTAGCGGTAATCGTCTCGCTTGTTGTAAAGGCGACGATCGTCCACACTAACCGTGTCAATAATCCCCACTACCACCGCATCGATCGGACGGTGTTCGCTGCCCGCCACCTGACGAGCAGCACTACCACAGCTAACCAGAACCCACTCATCCATCCCAGCACCAACCTGATCGGCAGCCACTTCATAGCGTGGTAATGGAGCGCCTTCCTCATCCATAAATTGCAGGAGGAGAAACTTCACACCACTCAAGCTTGGCTCTTTCTGAGTGCTGACAACCGTGCCACGGACTTTTGCAATCTGCATGCTGCTTTCTTTTGCGTTCGTTATGGTCTGGTGTAAGGGCCAGCGTGAATCGCTCTACCGCTGACGCTATCCCGGAACTGCTCCACTTCATCGGTGTAGCGGATGGGGAGCACATACTCCAGGTTTTCGTGGGGACGAGCGATGATGTGAGTTGAGAGCACCTGCCCACCGCTCACACGCTTGACGTTATCAACACCAGCCGCAACTGAAGCTTGCACTTCCGAAACATCGCCACGCACAATCACCGTCACGCGACCGCTACCAATTTTTTCGTAGCCTACCAGCGTAACGCGAGCCGCTTTTACCATTGCATCGGCAGCTTCCACAACAGCGGGAAAACCGAGCGTTTCAATCATTCCAACAGCAATCGCCATGAGTCGTACTCCCTAAATAATTAGTCAAAAACAGTAAACAGTCTGGCTTCGTGCCTGAACGCTTAACATAAGGCCGAAACCAGGTTTGCCAGTGGAAATATCCAGTGCGAACGGTCTAAAGCCTGCGTGAAGGGTGCAATCAAGAATCCAGCCTTGCGGAAAATGTTGGATGAAGCATCCTGCCTTCGCTAGACGCGAAACTGCTCAACAGCTTCGGTGTAGCGGATTGGTAGTACGTATTCCAGATTTTCATGAGGGCGCGCGATGATGTGAGTAGACAAGACCTCACCACCATTTACCCGGTTTGCCGAGTCAACGCCAGCCGCGATCGATGCCTGCACTTCTGAAACATCACCGCGCACAATTACTGTGACACGTGCACTACCAATCTTCTCATAACCGACTAAAGTTACGCGGGCAGCTTTGACCATTGCATCCGCGGCTTCCACAACCGCAGGGAAGCTCTTTGTCTCAATCATTCCAACAGCAATTGGCATATCCTCCTACTCCCTTCCTACAGAGTTATCTTGCAAATATTTGGTAATAATGCTTGACAGAGATACCGCTTAAAATTATGACGGAAAATGCCATTATTAAAGCTCTTTTGCAGCTTTGGGTATCTTCATTTAAGAATAGAGCGATTGTCTTACATTTGGCAATATAACTGTAAATAATATTTTTAGATTTTAGTTATTAGTAAAACTGATTTAATCGGGTCTCTCGCTATGTATTCTGCCAGAGGGTCAATAATTTCTCATTATTTATCCAGGTTTTTGAGGCTGATGCTGATGCAGCAGTTGTCGTTGACAGGTCTCTTTAATGAGCTGAAACCTCTATACGTTGGGAGGTAAACGGTAGACGAGCGCCATTCCTTATCTTCGAGTTAACGAGCAAACCTGGTTGTCGCATTTTGATAGATTATTTACAATAGTTTACATAATTTTTTATCTATACAAGAAGAAGATACATTTGTTATGACGTATTAGACGGGTGACAATGCTGTTGCAACGGTCTGCGATCGCGACTATTGACCGAGATTTTGCTGTTCTAGAGTGTCGGTCTTACGCTAAAGTAAAGACAATTAAAGTGCTCAGCTAACTCGTTGATAATTAATTAAAAGTTTGAGCAAAAGTTTGAGGTTCTTGAAACCTTGCTAAAGCGATTTGAAGTGAGCCTTTAAAGGCTAGAAAGATTACTTAAGTTTCGGTGCGATGGTCTTTCAATGATTCAGTTTCTCCTCCAATCAAGTTGGTGGGTGCCTTGTTATGGGCTAATCGGTGCAATCCTGACGCTGCCCTGGTCAACTGGAATTGTCCGTCATACTGGCCCCAGACCTGCTGCTTATTTCAACTTATTTATGACGGTGCTGTCGTTTTTACACGGCGCTATTGTGTTCAGGGCAACCTGGAACCAGCCGCCCCAGGCGATCGTCTTCCATTGGTTTCATGCAGCAGATTTAGATCTAACCTTCGTGCTGGATATTTCGGCAGTGAGCGTTGGTGCGATGGAATTGGTCACAGGACTAAGTCTGTTAGCGCAACTGTTTGCTCTGGGATACATGGAAAAAGATTGGGCACTAGCGCGGTTTTTTGGCCTCATGGGGTTCTTTGAAGGAGCTATGAGTGGGTTAGCCATTAGTAATTCGCTGCTGCTGACCTATGCGCTGCTGGAGATGCTGACTCTTTCAACGTATTTATTGGTTGGCTTTTGGTATGCTCAACCGCTGGTGGTAACGGCGGCGCGAGATGCATTTTTGACTAAGCGAGTCGGCGACATCCTACTGCTGATGGGGGTTGTTGCCCTTTTTACCTTGAGCGGCACGGGCAGTTTCTCTGAGCTTTACGAGTGGGCTGATACGGTGACATTGGCCCCTACGACAGCAACGCTGCTGGGGTTTGCTTTGATTGCTGGGCCAACCGGAAAATGTGCGCAGTTCCCCCTCCACCTCTGGTTGGATGAGGCGATGGAAGGCCCTAACCCAGCGTCGATTTTGCGTAACTCAGTAGTGGTTGCCTGTGGTGCTTATGTGTTGATCAAGCTTCAGCCGATCTTGAATCTTTCGCCGATCGCCCTATCGGCGCTAGTCGTGATTGGCGCAACAACGGCAATCGGAGCTTCGTTAGTGGCGATCGCGCAAATCGACATCAAGCGAGCGTTGTCACACTCAACCAGTGCTTATTTAGGCTTGGTTTTTATCGCCATCGGGACTCAATGGACAGGCTTTGCGTTGATGTTGCTCTTTGCTCACGCCATCTCGAAAGCCCTGATGTTTATGAGCGTTGGCTCGGTGATTACTACCACGCATAACCAGGACTTGACTGAGATGGGTGGGCTATGGTCACGCATGCCAGTCACTACCTCTGCGTATGTCATGGCGTCTGCTGGTTTGATAGGGATTCTGCCGCTGGGTGGTTTCTGGGCGCTGCGGTTGGGCATGGATGACTTTTGGACGGCTGATCCGCTGCTGGTTGGGGTTGTGCTGGTGGTCAACGCCCTGACAGCGTTGAATTTGACGCGTGTTTTTCGATTAGTGTTTTTGGGTTCATCCCAGCCGAAGACGCGACGTGCACCAGAGGTGGGTTGGGCGATGGCTGTCCCAATGGTGTCGTTGATCATTGTGACGCTGCTGACCCCAGTGATGATGGATCGCCTGTCTGTTTTACCTGACTGGGCGTATTTCAACCATACGGCGGCGCTACTTCTGGTGCTATCAGGTATTGTTGGCTGTGCGCTGGGTTCCACCATTTATCTCCACAAAGCCTGGTCACGATCGGTGCATTTGCCTTGGCGCGTCTTGCAAGATTTACTGTCGTATGACTTCTACGTTGAACGGCTCTATGCAGTGAGTGTGGTAAAAGGTGTCGTGCTGATGGCGCGCTTCAGCAACTGGTGCGATCGCTACATTGTGGATGGCATGGTTAATTTCTTGGGGATTGCCTCTATCTTCAGCGGCGAAAGCCTGAAATACAGCATTACCGGACAATCTCAGGCCTATTTGCTCACGATTTTAGTGGCTGTTAGTCTGCTGGGTGGGTTCTTAATTTGGTTCGCGTGGTAACTCTGGAGTGGCATCATGCTCAGTGCGTTAATCTGGATACCGATTTTGGGCGTGTTGCTCATTGGGTTTGGCGTTGAACCGCTGATTCCATCACGAGCACGGCTGGTGGCGTTACTCACGGTTGGCAGCGTGTTTCTGCTGACGATCGTGCTCGGTACCCAGTTTGCAGTCGGGGATGCAGGCATGCAGTTTGCAGAGCATTTGGTCTGGATTGAACCACTGGGTTTGACCTATGAACTGGGGGTTGATGGCTTATCCTTACCGTTAATTGCCCTGAACGGTTTGTTGACGGCGATTGCGATCGCGGGTGGAGAGCCCTCAGTCAATCGCCCTCGGCTTTATTTCATCTTGCTATTGCTGCTCAATGCCAGCGTGACAGCCGCCTTTCTTGCCCAGAATTTGTTGCTGTTCTTTTTGTTCTATGAGATCGAACTCATTCCGCTTTATCTGCTGATTGCCATTTGGGGCGGAGCAAACCGGGGTTATGCTGCAACCAAGTTTCTGATTTACACCGCCATTTCAGGCATTTTGATCCTGGCTGCGTTTTTGGGATTGGCGCTGCTGACGGGTGCCCCCAGCTTCGACTACCAGGTGTTGTTAACGCAGGTTTTGCCCCTGGGTCAGCAGTTTGTCCTGTTGGGGGCAATCTTGATCGGGTTTGGCATCAAAATTCCCCTGGTGCCTTTCCATACCTGGTTGCCCGATGCTCATGTGGAAGCATCAACGCCTATTTCGGTGCTCTTAGCGGGCGTGCTGCTGAAACTGGGTACCTATGGCTTGCTGCGGTTTGGGTTAGGGCTTTTTCCTGAAGCGTGGGCCGTGTTGGCACCCTGGCTGGCAACCTGGGCAGCAGTCAGTGTCCTTTATGGGGCGTTTATGGCGATCGCCCAAACGGATATGAAAAAGATGGTGGCCTATAGCTCGATCGCGCATATGGGCTATGTGCTGCTGGCTGCTGCTGCCGCTACACCGCTGAGTCTTTTGGCCTCCGTTTGCCAGATGGTTAGCCACGGACTGATTGCAGCGATGCTCTTTCTGCTCGTAGGGGTCGTCTATCAAAAAACAGGCACTCGCAATCTAGAGGCGCTGCGGGGTCTGCTCAATCCTGAGCGAGGTTTGCCCCTCATTGGCAGCCTGATGATCATTGGAGTGATGGCAAGCTCTGGCATCCCTGGCATGGTGGGCTTTATTTCAGAGTTTTTGGTGTTTCGAGGCAGTTTTCCCATCTTTCCAGTGCAGACGCTGCTCTGCATGGTGGGAACGGGTCTCACAGCCGTGTATTTTTTGCTGTTGGTCAACCGCGCGTTCTTTGGGCGGCTGTCGGAAAGCGCCGAAAATCTGCCGCCAGTCTCCTGGAACGATCGCGCCCCAGCCATGCTTCTCGCTGCCTTAATCGTGGTGCTGGGATTACAACCGAACTGGTTAGTTCACTATAGTGAGACGACCACCAAAACCCTGATAAGTGATCGCTTGGCGATCGCGCAAGCCTCTGTAGTTGTTAAACAAGTGGTTGCTAAACAAACGCTAAAAGCGGAAATAATGGAATAGATACTTCATCCCTCAGCCCTTCGTCTCGTTTGAATCATCATGACCGATACGCTCAACGTAGCCGCTCAATCGTCATCGCATCCGTTAGCGGGGTATATCAATCGCTTGAAAGCGGGCGATGCGCTACTGCCAGACACGCCCCAAAACGTGTTGGAAGTGGTGGGCATTCTCAAGAGTTATGGCATTGTACTGGAGGCTTATTACCAGAATCTTCTTTACATCGCTGAACATCAATTCCTCGTCTTTTTCCCGTTTTTCAAATATTTCAATGGCGATGTTTCCTTAGCCAGGCTGTTACGCCACTGGCAGCACAATCGCATCAACTTTGAGTATGCCGAATACTGCATGAAAGCTATGTTCTGGCATGGTGGCGGCGGTTTAGACGCCTATCTAGATTCGTCAGAATTTAGGGCACAGGCGCAGTCAGCCATTCAGGCAAGAATCAAGGGAAATCCCTTACTCATAGGGTTAGATCGCTTGTTTCCAGATTTTTTGCCTGAGCAAGTACGGCAACTGTCCTACTACAGCGGGCTGGGTCAATTTTGGAAGGTGATGAGTGAAATGTTTCTGGAACTCTCCGATCGCTACGATCGCGGCGAGATTCAGTCTATCCCGCAGGTCGTTGACCATATCAAAGCAGGGCTGGTCGCTGCTGCAAGCCTACCCATCACCTATACGGTCAAGCTGCGCAAGCAGTCCTACGACATTATTCCAGCCTCAACCGGGTTAACGTTTTTGCCCGATGTGGCGGTGCCTTACGTAGAGGCCGTCTTCTTCCGGGGTACGCCTTTTTCCGGCACAGTTTCATACAATGCACAGGCGCACCAAATTTCGCCTGATCAAGGCCGCTTTGCCTATGGTGCGCTGTATGCTGATCCGCTGCCGATCGGGGGTGCTGGCATTCCTCCCACCTTGCTGATGCAAGACATGCGGCACTATCTGCCAGAGTATCTGCACGAAATCTATCGCCGTGGCCTACGGGGTGAAGACGATTTGCGGGTCAAAATCTGCGAGACGTTCCAGAAGTCAATGTTCTGTGTCACCACCGCTACGATTCTAGGGTTAGCTCCTTTCCCCTTAGAAACAACCGATCCAGAGCAGCAGCGGCAAAATCAAACGTATCTGGAGGGCTGGATGGATCGCTTTGTCCAATCTCGCTTGCCCAATGTGCAGTCGATCGCTTAAGAGCGAGAAATGAGTGAACGTGTAATGTTGAGGTGCGGACGTACAGTCGTGCGTCTCCTACGAGGGATCTCATACCAATAGGACTTACGCAGTTGCCCCCTTTTCTTGTACGCCCAAAGGGCTTTAAGCTCCCAATTCTGGGGGACTTTGAGTGCTTGCTCCCCCAAATTTGGGGGCTGGGGCGCTAGTTTTAGAGAATTTGCGTAAGTCCTGACCAATTGAAAGTAACCGACTGAACGCACGATCGCTAAGTAGAGCGATCGTCACATCAATCCTCATCATTCGCCACATTCACCCACAGTGCTAAGCCACCACCACGCCCACGAGCCGCAATCAACGTCGGAGTGACTCTGAAAAAGGCAAAAAAGGGAAGACTGCGAGCGGATTGTGCGTAAATGTTTTGTGTGACCTTACGTCCTGGTACTGCGCCATTGTAAATGGCTTTGCTCAGCACAGTCAGTTGTACGTGGGTAAAGTCAAAGGCCAGCAAATTCTTCTTGCCCAGGTAATGCGCTGGGCCAGTGAACCGTAGCAGCACTGGGCCAACCTCAACCTGATTGTCGATCGTCCCTTTTCCGATCGCCGCATCGCTAGCCTCTGCCTGAAAGGAAATTTGAGCCACCGCAAACTTGGGTACATAGAACCCATTTCCCAGGACAATTCCACCACGCCGCACCTTTCGTGTACCTGTGGCAAAGCACAACTGCCAAGTCCCCAACAATGGCTCGAAGGGGTAGAGTAGATGCTCTTGTTTTGCGGCTTTTTCTGCTTGTAGCAAAGCGTTCACAACGGCTGAAGCCGTCGGGCGATCGTTCGCCTTCGCTTGAAAGGCAACTGCGGCCTTAGTTAAGACCGCTAAAAAGCTAGCCGATGGAGAAACCAGGTCAGCAGTCATACAGTCTTTTCATTACCATTTCAATCGCAACAACCCTAAGCTAACGGATAACGGGAACCGCGATCGCTTACGGTGACGGCTCGGTTTCAGAAGCAGGTTTAGCATCAGCGGTGTTGGGTGCTGCTGGGTTTTGGGTCTCGGTGAACGTCACGTCGATCGCCTCTAACGTCGGCGGCTCCTCCAAAATGGGTGACTCTGGTGAAGACTCTGAAACAGCAGGAATGCTCGTAGCATCTGAAGCAGCCGTATCTGCACCAACCGCATCAGCTTCAGGAGTACGAAATTGCTTTCTAACGTAGACTGGTTTGCTCTCACGTTTGGCAGTCAGTCCCTTAAATGAACCCTGGACTTGTTTGGCGATCGCAGCTAACGTACTCTCCTTCGACGGCTCCTTCTCGTTTAGTTGCCCATCGCCATCAAACTGTACCACCGCCGTATCAGCCGCGATCGTTTTGGAGGACGGCACAGCCTTTTGACGGGCATTGGCAAAATCAGCAGGCGTTAGCGGCACATAGGGGTGCTCTTCTACAGCAGGGGGTGGCGTACTGGTGGGTGTGGTGGTCGTCGTCACAAGTGCCTCGACCCACGCTGTCAGCTTTGCAGCCTGTTTGCCGATCGGCTGAGCGATCGGTGCCAGCACCTTAGATTTCGATAGTCCCTCCCACGTCTGAGACAGTGCCGCTCGCCATTCGGCAGGAGTGGGTACAGCCGTTTGCTGATCTACTGGTGCAACCTGCCGTCTCAGCTCAAGTGTCTGCCAGCCCATCCAGCCAAGTAAGACCACACTCGCCGTTTGTCCTAGCAGTACGCCGCCCGTAATGCGCCCTGCACAAACCCACAGCACTAGCGCATAAAACATGCCCAAGCCACTCCAGAGGAAGTCGTGCTTACGATGAACCTCTGGGAAAAAGAACGCCGCCATATAAAGTGCAACGCTGCTCAACCCAACGACAAATGCCAGAATATATGCCAGCATACGGCTGCTCCAAACGATGCCAAACAACTATTTATAGATCGATTCTGTCAGGGAGTGTTGAAGTTTCAGCGATTAATTTTTCTCAGACTGGAACCGCCTCAAGCCCAAACTGTATTCCGTTTTCCCTGCTGTCACATCTCCACTCTAGCGTTCAAACCATACAGCTTAAGATTATCTTCCAAGCGAACTAAGACGGTTCGAGCTACCCTTTAGGGGATAAGACCCAAGCACTTGCAGAGTTAGGCAAAGAATTCTTATGGCACAAAGCTTTGGTGTAATTGGTCTGGCGGTGATGGGCGAAAACCTGGCGCTAAACGTCGAGCGTAACGGGTTCCCGATCGCTGTCTACAACCGCAGTCGTGAAAAGACAGATGCCTTTATGTCGCAACGCGCCGTGGGCAAAAACGCTGTAGCAGCTTATTCCTTAGAGGAATTTGTGGCGGCCTTAGAGCGTCCCCGCAAGATCCTGATTATGGTTAAGGCAGGTGCTCCTGTTGATGCCACGATCGAGCAGCTAAAGCCTCTTTTGGACGAAGGCGACATCCTCATTGACGGTGGCAATTCTCTGTTTACCGATACGGAACGCCGCGCGAAAGATTTGGAATCAGCCAAATTCACCTTCATTGGCATGGGGGTAAGTGGTGGGGAAGAAGGTGCACTCAATGGTCCCAGCTTAATGCCTGGTGGCACAGAGCAAGCCTATCGCTACCTTGAACCCATCCTGACAAAGATTGCTGCTCAAGTCGATGATGGCCCCTGCGTCACCTATATTGGTCCCGGTGGGGCTGGTCACTACGTCAAAATGGTGCATAACGGCATTGAGTACGGCGATATGCAGCTCATTGCCGAAGCATACGACCTTCTCAAGAGCGTTTTGGGGCTTAACGCAGAGGAACTGCATGAAGTCTTTGCTCAGTGGAACACCACTGATGAACTCGACTCGTATTTGATTGAAATTACCGCCGATATCTTCAAGAAAATCGATCCGGATACAGATACCCCTCTGGTTGAGTTGATCCTGGATGCGGCTGGGCAGAAAGGCACTGGGCGATGGACGGTTGCCGATGCACTAGAGCTTGGAGTGTCGATCCCCACCATTATTGCAGCGGTCAACTCTCGCATCATCTCGTCCTACAAAGAGGAACGGGTAGAAGCATCGAAAGTGCTGCCGGGTCCCACCGCAAAATTTGAGGGAGATAAAAAAGCCTTTGTCACGAAGGTGAGAGATGCCCTCTACTGCTCCAAAATGTGTTCTTACGCTCAAGGGATGGCGCTGCTGAGCAAAGCATCTGAAACCTACGGCTTTAAACTGGATCTGGGTGAATGTGCTCGGATTTGGAAAGGCGGCTGCATCATTCGGGCACGTTTTTTGAACAAGATCAAGCACGCCTTTGACGAGAATCCCTCGCTGCCAAACTTGCTACTGGCTCCTGAATTCAAGCAAACCATTCTGGATCGTCAGGAAGCTTGGCGTGAGGTGATTGCAACGGCGGCTAAGGTAGGCATTCCGGTACCCGCGTTTAGTGCGTCATTAGATTATTTTGACAGCTATCGCCGCGATCGCTTGCCGCAAAACCTCACCCAGGCACAGCGCGATTACTTTGGTGCCCATACCTATCTCCGCACCGATAAAGAAGGTGTCTTCCACACTGAATGGATGAAGCCGGACGAATCAGTTCAGAAGCAAACGCCGGATACGGTCTTAGAAGACCAGCGCCAGCCATCAGCGGCTGAGGTGCAAAAGCAAGAAGTTGAAACACGCAGCTAAAGTTTGCGATCGCATTCAGCAAGAGGGCGTTCTCAGTCTTTGAGTGCGCCCTTTTCTATGCCTTATCCTCGCGTTCACTCGGCATTTCTTCTAAAGCAGGACAAGCATTGGGGGACAAGCGTAAATAGCGCAAACATTCTTCTGGTTTGAGCTGTCGCAGGGTACGATCGCGCGCGATCGCCAGCAGTTCGTCCCAAGTAGCAGCCCAAAGGTAAAGCTGCCCATGCGTATTGAGGCTTGCAACATAGCGGCCATCAGGGCTGAAAAAGGCTTGTTGAATTTGTTCTGGCGTGACTCCCGATTCAGCAGAACGTAATAGCGCCTGTTCCGTACCTGTTTTTGCATCCCACAGACGGATCGTGCCATCTGCACTAGCCGTTACTAACGTCGCGGCATCAGGGCTGAACTCAGCATCTAGTACCGCCTCCCGATGACCCGTCATCACAACTCGTAAAGCACCCGTGGCTGCATCGAGAATTCTGGCAGTGCCATCCCAGCTTGAGATCGCAACCAGTTGTCCATCAGGGCTAAAGTGGGCGCTACTAATCACATCCCGGTGATAAAGTGTCGCCATTAGCTTGCCAGACCCAATATGCCAAATGCGTGCGGTGCGATCGCGGCTGGCGCTTAACACTCGCTGACTATCGGGGCTAAACTGCGCCTGCTCAATGATGTCTTCGTGCCCCTGCAACCGCTGGAGCAGCTTCCTAGAGGACACATCCCACACGTAGATTGTTTGATCATTGCCCACACCTAAGAGGGTTCTGCCATCAGGACTGAAGGCAAGCTGACGAACCAATGGGCGTTTGCTCAATACCGTCTGCTTGGGCAAACCTGATGCAGTTGCGAATGAGGGTGGTATGGCATCAAGGCGACTGATGTGCTTCAGCGGTTGGTTGGTTGGGGCTTGCCAAATTTCTACAATGCCGTTGGCAGCAGTCGCTAGCACCTGAGCATCAACGCTAAAGGCAACGCTGGCAAGCTTAGCGTCAGACGAAAGGTTGCGACGTAACCATTCAGAATTACGAACCAATTCCGCCTCATCTGGTGGAAATTTGTTTGCCGTGGTTGAACCAACCTGGCTCACTAAAAGCACCGGATTGACCGCAGATGAAGGCAAAGCTGAGCTAGCTGCGGGCACTGGCAGCTGATTATAAAGCATTGATGTTGGCGAAACAGGAGAGCGTTGGAGCGATCGCGTTGAGTCGTTTGAGGACCCTAAGAAATTCAAGAAGTTAAATAGCTTTTTTCCGGCTAGACGCGCTGGTCTCCATAGTTGATCTGCTGGCTCAGACATAACACGCTCAGCCTCATCCGGCCGCATCATCGCGGTAGTCGGGTTCCAGGTTTGCAAAGTACCATCGACGGCAACTGTCACCATGCCCCCAAAACGTTCTACTGACGTAGTCCGTGATGCAGACGGTAGTAGGCTAGAACGTGCAAGCGTCATCGAAGGAATAGACTTAGCTGGTTCTTGGGTTGGCAGCTGACGAAAAGCCGCCCACTGAATCGGACGATTGTTCATCTTCAATAGCGGAAATTCACTGCCTGGTTCAGTTGCCCATAAGCGAGTTGCCCCATCTGCACTAGCGGTCGCAAGCAAGGAGTTATCGCCGCTAAACTGCACAGCCTCGATCGCTCCTGAATGACCATTTAAACTACTTAAAAGCCCTCCAGACTGCACATCCCACAGGCGAGCAACCGCAAGCGAACGATCGTCCCCTAATCCGTGGCCCACCACCACCAGCTGACGGCTATCGGGGCTAAAGGCAAAGCGATCAGTCCCGTCATCCTGGGGCACCGTATGCGGCTCAGGATACGCGTCGCTCTTTAGCTCACCATCTGCTTTAAATTGTTGCCAGGGTTGCCCCGTAGCTACACTCCAGAGCTGCACTTGCTTTGCCGTAGCGGCCGCAAGAAAGCGTCCATTCGGGCTAAATAACACCTGCTTTAGCGGTTGCACAGCTTGTCTAATTGGCTGTCGCAACTGGCTGCGGTCTTGAGCACCTCCCCTATTCGCCATGATCAAAGCGCGACGTAACTGTCCGGTGTGGCTGAGCCAGAGCCGCGCATTGCCATCATCACTCGCTGTAGCAATCAACTGACCATCTGGACTGAACGTAGCGCTGCTGACAGAAGCCGCATGACGTAAGAGGACGCGACGTTGCCAATTGCTTACTTGCCAAAGTTGCGCCAAGGTGCCGCTGGCTGTCAACAGGGTTTGATTGTTAGGGTTAAAGCTCAGGGCAGTGACAGGAGCCGCATGATGAAGCGTGGCACGCGATCGACCACTATTTGCATCCCAAACCCGTACCTCACTGCCAGCACTAGCGGCAAGCCATCCGCCACGAGGGGCAAAGGCCAGTCGGCTGACTGGTACTTTAAAGCCACTCAACGTCAAGACGCGCTTGCTTGAGGCAACATCCCATACCTTGACATCGGTAGAATTTTGAGCGATCGCCGCCAGTTGAGTGCCATTAGGGCTAAAAGCGATCCCTGCAATCGGCGTTGCGGGCGTTAGCGTTGCAGGTTGCACCGCTGGCTGATTGCTGTCGCCATGCCACGAAAATACCTTCTCTACTCGTTGCGTTTCCAGCGACCAGAGCATCACGGTACCATCATTACCGGCGGTAGCCAGGTAGCGCTGGTTAGGGCTAAACGCAATGTGATGAATGGCTCCTTGAGACCCTTTTAAGCTAAACTGCAACCTCAAGCGCTGTAACGCCGCTCGCAAACTTGCCTGAGCCTCATAGGTATGGCCACCTTTTTCAGCCGCTAGCCGACTGATAAGTAAAGCAGTCGTTGGGTCACTCTCCGGCTCTTGCAAAATTGATTGCGCCACCGCGGCCTGTTCTCGAGACGTTGAAATTTGCAGTTGATAGTCTTTCTCCGCTTGGCTTGTGACCACCGCTCGATACTGGCTAAACGTAACTACTAATGCCACCAATAGGGTACAAGGGACAGTCAATTGCAGAAGGCGGCGTTCTTTCTGAGTGCGGCGATTTTCCTCACGGCTCACCGCAATGTACCGCTGTGCCAACGCTGACAGTTCATCAGGATAGGCAATCAAATAATCTTCAGCCTCTGTAAGGCGATCGCCGTGCAGCAAATATTCGGGCGATCGCGATTCTTCAGCGGCGTACCACTCTTTTGCTGCATGCTCCATCCGTCGCTGCCGTTGGAGTAACTCCCGGTTTTCATCTAGCCAGGTTCGCAGTAGTGCCCAGTTCCGGATCAGCGCTTCGTGAGCGACATCTACGGTTTCTTGATAATCGCTATGACAAAGTTGACCCGTTACCAAATCAGCCAAATCGTTTGGCGATCGCTGCGTGATACCAATAATGTTGAAGTTAGAGCTGTCATCCAGCACCAAAGAAGGCGAGGGATCGTAGTCAGAAAGCTCTTGCAGGCGTTTACCCCGACGCATCTGAGCAAACCGTAGAGCTGTAGATACATTGGCAAACCGCTGCACTGATTGATCTTGGCGGCTACAGGTCGAAATCAGGCGGTTCGTGACAACAAGCTTGGCAGTCACTAGCTTTTCCAGGACTCGTTCAACCAGTTCGACTGGAAACCACGGACTGACAAGCTCTGATTTGGTGATGCGACGGCGCGTATCTTCCGTGCCATCACCAATCTGCGTTAGTGCAATAAAAATCCGCTTAGCGACGCGCTGTTCTTCATGGGTCAGGCTGTAAAAAGTATCATTTGCCCGCTTCTGCAAAGTACCTCGCACGCCACCCAGCTCATTGTAGGCATCTAGCGTCAAGTGCGCTGGCCCACCGTCTGGGCCAGGTTGTCGTTGCTGCCACAGTTCAAGCAGCGTGTATTGCAAGAGCGGGAGTTCTCCAGGTGCGCCCACAACGTCAAGTAAAATGTTGTAAACCAGGTTAGGCTCACAGACAATGCCTGCTTTTTCAGCCGGTTTAACGATCGACGCTTTGATCTGTTGATAGGTAAGAGGGGTAACTGTCACCAGATGCTGCTCAATTTGCTCAGCCAGGCCATTGTAGAGAGAATATTTGCCGAAAAAATCGGCCCGCAGCACCACGACCACGCTGAAGCAATCCCCAATTTCCCGCAAGGCCGTCACAAGACTGTTAAAAAAGCTTTGACGATCGCGCTCTGCTTGAGTGCCCTGGCAAAGGGTAAAGACTTCCTCAAATTGATCAATGATCAGCAAGAGCCGCGAATTTCTACCATGCTTGGCAGACATTAAACTGGCGCGAACGAGATGAGACAAGCCAGTGCCACCATCGCGCAACAGCGTTTCTGCCCGCCTCAGTTGCTCAGCACGATCGACCGCCGAATCTTTGGGATTGACGAAGGCCGTAGCCAAGCTTTTCAGCGGCTGCTCGGTGGGGCTAATTAACTGAATGCGCCAGCGATCGCTACCCGAAAACTTTTTGCCCTGACGCAGGGTATGAATTAAGCCAGCACGCACCAGCGACGATTTTCCACTGCCAGACGCTCCCACCACAGCGGCAAAATTGCCCACTCTCAGCTTTTCAATGAGCTGATCGGTCAGATCCTCGCGTCCAAAAAAGTACTCAGCATGGGCTTCATCAAAAAACTCCAACCCCCGGTACGGACAAACATCCTGCACAAGCTCTGTTTTGATGATCGCAGGCGCACCCTGTCCACGGGTAAGCAGAATCTCACTGCCAGAATTTTCAAACAGCGGTTGCTGCATTTCACGCTTGAGCGCGTTGCTCACCCAATCAGTCAACGCATAGTTCGTTACCGTACCGTTCACCATGCGAGACGGATCTAGCCCATCCAACAGCGCCTGAGTAAACACGCTGTACTTACCGATCATCGATTCGTAGGCCGCTTCATATTCCCGCGATGCTGCCATAAACAAGCGATCGGTGCCTGAGCGAGCACCCGGATCAGCCTCCAAAAAGTTCAGCAACTCACCACTGTGGCAGCAATCAAGCAGGATGATACGCTGCCGCACAGGGCTTTCCTGCAAAAGTCGTCGTAGCCAAAAGAGCGATAGCCCATAAAAGCTGGCACTCGGATTTGCATCACTGGTTGCTAAGAAGCCTTCCTGGACACCCGCATCTTTTTGCAGTCCGTGCCCCGAAAAGTAAAAGAGTGCTGTTTGAGGGATGTTGGTGCCCTTCGGTTTAAACAGCTTTACCAGTGCCGCTTCCAGTTCAGCTACAGTAACCTGGGTTTTGAAGCCAATTCTGGACTGACCCGCCTGAACAATTTCCGGCATGCGGACAACCCGAAAATCGCCATCCGTTTGCAGTCGCTGAGCGATCGCCTCAGCATCGTGGGAGGGAGCGCTTAGCCCTGGCAACCACTGATACGTACTAATGCCGACAATGAGAGCATCGCGTGACATGATTAAACCTTCCCCCACGGTTAGTAGCCGTGAGGATAAATGATGTGCTCAACAGTTTTAGGAACAAGCAAACAGTGCCTTTAGCGCACCGAAAACATCGCCAGGAACAACACAAAACGTCGTTTAGAAACAGCCACAGGGAGCGTGAACCGAGCTCTTACTGTCAGCCGTTAATCGATCGTAGAAGGGAGAAGTTAGCGAGTAAAATCTACTTTTATGGCTGAGAAAAACCTACGCCAGATGGCTTAGATTTCCCTTTAACTAATAGGAACAAAACCTGAAAGTCCCTTACCAAAGCAATTCCTATCCATTAGCACTCAGAAAATCTTAGAATTCAAACTATCTCTTATTAATTCAAACGTAATGAAGTTTGTGGCAAGTGTACAAGGGGGTAACACCCCTAAGGGTGATTTTTTAGATCCCTTAGATCGGTTAAGAGGTGAGCCTGATGAAATGTAAGATCTAGTGAACTGAATAAAGCTTTCAGAGGATGTCTTAAAAGGTATGGCTCATTATCCAAGAGTTGCATGGGCGCGGCATACCCTGCGGGAAGCAAGCTACGGGCAACGATGCTTCGAGTTTTACGGGGGCGGGTTGCCGCATGCCATGCCTTTGCGCGAGGCGATCGCAACGTTTCAGACATCCTCTCAGCGATCGCTTGCTCACCTTGCATTACAGCGTTTTCCAGGCACGTGAGGTTGCGCGTTGGGATCGAGGTTGCACCGCCGTTGCCTGAGCATTGCGATATGGCAGTCACTTATTTGAGCACTGGAAACTCTGCACGCAACAGAGTTTGAATGGCGTTCTCCATGTCTTCGGGTTTGGTTAACGAAGAGTAGCGGTGAACGACATTGCCCGCGCGGTCAACTAGAAATTTCGTGAAGTTCCACTTAATCGCTTCCGTACCCAAAATGCCTGGAGCTGCTTTTGTCAGATATTTGAACAATGGATGAGCGTTTTGACCATTCACGTCGATTTTTTGAAAGAGGGGAAACGTCACGCCAAAGCGCATTTCGCAGAAGGACTGGATTTCACTGGTGCTACCTGGTTCTTGCTGCCCAAACTGGTTACAAGGAAAGCCTAGAACCTCAAAGCTCTGACTAGCGTACCGATCGTAAAGCGACTGAAGCCCCTTGTACTGAGGCGTAAAGCCGCACTGGCTAGCGGTATTCACAATCAACAGCACCTTGTCTCGATAGGTACTCAAATTGATGGGTTTGCCTTCAAGGCTGGTGGCAGTAAAGTCGTAGAGCGATTGGGGCTTGGTGGTGGTCATAACGATAAGTTCTTAACAAAACGCAACGATATCTTCACTCTAACTTTACCACTGTCCACTGCGTGACGGGTGCGAGCGATCGCCAGCCTAAAAACCGTCCAACAGGTTCTGCCCGTTGAATGGCAATGCGGGTGAAGGTTCCGCCCACCTTGTCATACCACTGAAAAAGCAGGCGTTCTCCCTCGATCGTGACGACATTAGCAACGAGCCGTCCACCCGGTTTCAATGCAGTCCAGCAACTCTCCAGCAACCCTGCTGTTGTCACACCACCACCAATGAAGATCGCATTGGGACTGGGTAAATTGTTGAGCGCATCGGGCGCTTTGCCATCAACGATGTGCAATCCCGGGGTACCAAGGGCAGTCGCGTTATCGGCAATATACTGGGTTCTGGCTTTCTCAATCGCGATCGCGCGGCAGCGGGGATGGCTCCGCATCCATTCGATGGCGATCGACCCACAGCCTGCGCCCACGTCCCACAGCAGTTCTCCTGGTGTCGGAGCTAGTGCCGATAGGGTGATGGCTCGTACTTCGCGCTTGGTTAGTTGTCCATCATGGTGATAAGCATTATCTGGCAGTCCTGGTGTTCGTGGCAGCAGTGGGATGCCTGGATCGGGGACGCATTCAACCGCGATCGCGTTGAGATCCGCTAAAGCCATTTCCTGCCATGTTGCAGCAAGGCTTGTAATGTGCCGTTCGTATTTGCTACCCATTCGTTCTAAAACAGTCATTGCGCTGTTGCCAAAGCCACATTGAGTCAATAATGCAGCCACGATCGCGGGCGTTTGTTTCCCTTCGCTCAAAATTAAAAGTTTGGCCTTGGGGTAGAGATAGGGATGCAGCAGGGCAGGCGATCGACCGCACAGGCTAACCGTTTCGACCTCCGTGAGCGACCAACCAAGCTGGGCACAGGCGAGGCTAAACGTTGAGGGTGCTGGAACAATGGTCATTTCGGCGATCGGAATATGGCGCAGTAGCGTGACGCCGATGCCGTAACAAAGAGGGTCACCGCTTGCCAGCACACAAACCGCTTGCCCCTGACGATGCAGAATTTCTTCAACCGAGTGGTGGATGGGCGATGTCCAAACCACACGTTCGCGATCGTCCTCTGGCAGCATGGCAAGATGGCGATCGCCACCTACCAAGACTTCAGCTTGGTTAATGAGAGAACGGGCGATCGGGCTGAGTCCAGCTAATCCATCTTCGCCAATGCCTATGATCGCAAGCCACTTCTGAGTCATATACATCAATCATCTACGAGATAACTAGCGGTCAGAAGGTGGAGGGGTAGAGGAAGCAGAGGGGGCAGGGGACAGGGGACAGGAGTTAGAAGTCAGGAGTCAGGAGTCAGAATTAACTCAAAACTCAAAACTCTCCACTCCTGCTGATCGCTGACCGCTCATTACAAAAATTGGCATCTCACGTCTTGCCTGCTTTCTCATGCTAAGTTACGAAAGCCTGGAGTCGGGAAAGTCCGGTGTGATTCCGGTACTGTGCCGCAACTGTGAAGCGAAAGGACGAAGTAAAGGATGAAGGATCAACGCTAAAGGATAAGTTTTACCTTTAGTTTTTAGCCTTTAGCCTTTAGCCTTTTCAAGTCAGAATGCCGACTAGGTGGTATCTGTGGGATACCGTTGTCTACTCCCTGCGTCGCACGGGGAAGGAGTAAGGGTTTGTCTTCAAACGTTGCCCTCTCAAAATCGGCAATCTGTCCTGGTTTGTTTGTTCCATCGATCGCGCAAGATGGGCTACTGGTTCGCCTGAGAATACCGGGCGGTTTGCTGAACGTGGCCCAGTGCGAGGCGATCGCGGCTCTTGCTGATGATGCGGATAGTGGTTTTGTTGAAGTTACGAATCGCGCCAATATCCAAATCCGTGGGCTTCAAGCTGATGTGTCGATCGAAGCGCTAGAACATCTACAAGCAGTAGGCTTAGCGTCTCCGATCGCGGCGGTGGATGCCCTTCGCAATATTATGGGTAGCCCCACCGCAGGTATCGATCGCCAGCAGTTGTTAGATACCCGCCCTTTGATTGCGGCCTGGAATGAGTATTTAACCACTCGTCCCGATTTTGCGGTGCTGTCACCAAAGTTTAGCGTGTGCTTTGACGGTGGTGAAGCGGTTTCAGTCCGCGATCGTCCGAACGACATCAGTTTGGTGGCAGAAGCGATCGACCACGAAATTTTGTTCCGCCTTCATTTGAATTTGGGCGATCGTGGGGACGCGCCTTGTGATGTTGGTGTGCTGGTTAAACCGCAAGAAAGTTTGCCGTTATTATCAGCAATAGCAGAGATTTACTGCGATTACACAGAGCAAGTGCTGAAGATAGAAAAACAGCGTAAACCACGCTTACGAGACCTTTTGCATGATTGGGGTGTAGAGCTATTTCTGCAACAAGTTGTCGATCGTCTTCCGTTTTCTTGGCAAAGAAGTGAATCGCCTGCTAATACCTTGCTGCTCAATCACTATCAACATTTAGGGGTTCATTCCCAACGTCAAGCGGGCTTTTCCTACATGGGTGTAGTGCTTCCACTGGGTCGTTTGGAGACGCAGCAATGGCGTGAATTAACAACACTTGCAGCACGTTATAGCAATGGTATTCTTCGTTTAACGCCCTGGCAAAACTTGCTGCTGACTGATATCCCAACGCCAAAAGTTGCCGCCGTACAGGCAGAAATTGAACAGCTTGGATTGTATGTTTCTGCAACTCATCCTCATAGCGCGATCGTAGCTTGTTCGGGGCTTTCAGGCTGTAAAGCATCGGCTACTGACACCCAAGAAAATGCGCTAACTTTGGCAAATCATTTGGCAGAACATTTAACGCTCGATCGTTCAATTAACATTCATTTCAGCGGTTGTGAAAAGTCTTGCGCTCAGCATCACACTAGCGATATAGCCTTACTGGGTATTGCACAAGAAGGTGAGGCAACCTATCAGATTTATGTTGGAGATGATGGCTCAAAATTTGGTCGATCGCTCGATAAAACCTGTACTTTTACGCAGTTGCCTACTGTCATTGAGCAAATAATTCGCACCTATCAAGCAAAACGATTTCATCCAAATGAAACCTTTAGAGCCTTTGTGAATCGCCACGAGATCGCGGAACTAAAGCAATTATTTAACATTGCTCAAGTGGTATCTTAAGCGAGGCAGCTATGGCAATGAAACTAGAGACGATCGTACCCTTTGGTCGATCGCTGGATGAATACATCAGAATGTTTAACCTGACGGATGCTGATTTAAGCAAACGCATTCTTGGCGTAGGTGATGGGCCTGCTAGCTTTAACGCGGGGGCAACAAAATTAGGGTATACCGTGACCTCTATTGACCCTGTCTACCAGTTTGGTGTTGCTGAAATTTTGTCTCGTTTTAATGCTGTTATCGATGACATTATTCATCAGGTAAAAGCTTCTCCAAATGACTGGGTTTGGACATATCACCAGTCGCCTGACAACCTACGCAAAAATCGCGTTCAGGCCATTTATACTTTTTTGAGTGACTATGAGACTGGCAAAGCAGAAGGACGGTACTTAATTGACGCATTGCCCAAACTGGCGTTTCTCGATCGAGCCTTTGAGCTTGCGTTGTGTTCTCATTTCTTATTCCTTTATTCGGAACAACTCGACTATCAATTTCATCTAGATTCAATTCGAGAGATGCTTAGAGTCAGCCAGGAAGTGCGAATTTTTCCGCTCTTGACGCTGATGCGTGAGCGATCGCCCCACCTTGATCCAGTCATAGAAACCTTGACCGAAGGCTATCGGTTAGCCATCAAAACAGTGCCTTACGAATTACAAAAAGGTGGGAATGAAATGCTAATCATTACAACGAAACATGAGCATGATTGACTACATTCGAGATGGCAACGAAATTTATCAGCACTCGTTTGCCATCATTCGAGCAGAGGCAAATTTGTCACACCTACCTGCGGCACTAGAAACTGTGGCCGTGAGGCTGATCCATTCCTGTGGCATGACGGATATTGTGCAGGATTTAGCGTTTTCCCTGAACGCAGCGGAGGCTGGACGATCGGCATTACGCAACGGTGCACCCATTCTCTGTGACGCTCAAATGGTGGCAAACGGGGTTACTCGTAAACGCTTGCCTGCCAACAATGTGGTGCTTTGTACGTTGAATGACCCACAAGTGACCACGATCGCTCAACAAATCCAAAACACGCGATCAGCGGCAGCGTTGGAACTGTGGAAACCCCACTTGGCAGGGGCGATCGTGGCGATCGGCAACGCCCCCACCGCGCTCTTTCGTTTGTTGGAATTGTTGGATGAAGGCGCATCCAAACCCGCACTGATCTTGGGCTTTCCCGTTGGCTTTGTGGGTGCCGCCGAATCCAAAGCCGCTCTTGCAAAAGACAGCAGAGACGTTCCTTTTTTGACCCTTCAGGGTCGTCGGGGTGGGAGTGCAATGGCAGCCGCAGCCGTGAATGCGTTAGCAAAGGAGAATGAATTATGACAGCGGAAAGGCAGAGGGCAGAGGGCAGAGGGCAGAAGGCAGAGGGAGCAGGGGGAGTAAGGGGAGCAGAGAGAGCAGGGGAAGTTGAGAAAGTTGAGGCAGCAGAAGCAGCAAGGGGAGCAGGGGAGGCAGAGGAGGTAACTCAAAATTCAAAACTCAAAACTCAAAACTCAAAACTCTCTTCCCCAACTCCCGACTCCCGACTCCCCACTCTCCCACCCCTCGGCAAACTCTACGGCTTAGGCATTGGCCCTGGCGACCCAGAACTTTTGACGCTCAAGGCTCATCGCATTTTGACCTCGGTGCCTGTCATTGCCTATCCCATGATGGAAAGTGGCAAGGTGCTGGCACGGGCGATCGTGGCTGACTTTATTCGCCCAGAGCAAATTGAAGTGCCCATGCCGCTTCCGTTTAGCGTGGAGCGATCGTCGCAGCCGTACTATGACACTGGCGCTGAAGCCATTGCCCAACACCTGACCGCCGGACGGGATGTGGCCGTGTTATGTGAAGGTGATCCCATGCTGTACGGCTCGTTTATGTACATCTTCAATCGTCTTGCTGGACGCTTTGAAACTGAGGTGGTGCCGGGGATTTCTTCAACCTTTGCCAGTGCGGCTATGCTGGGTGCACCTCTTACCTACCGCAATGATGTGCTAAGCATCATGCCTGCCACGCTGGATGAAGCAACCTTGCGCGATCGCCTCGCTGTTGCGGACGCGGCCATCATTATCAAACTGGGTAGACACTTCGCCAAAGTTCGCATCATTTTGGATGAACTGGGTTTGCTCTCACGAGCGCTGTACATTGAACGTGCCACCATGCCAAACCAGCAAATTCGCCCGATCGCTGCCATGAATCCGGTTGACGTTCCTTACTGGGCGCTCATTCTCATTCCCAGCGAGACGCGACCACAGTGAAATTGCCGATAATAGAATCACTTCTGCCCCCCAAATGGGACTGTTGCTATGACTTCTTCTCTCCCTCAAACGGCTGCTTCTCAGTTAAAAGGACTGGCGTTACCACCGCTGGAGAATGGTGATCGCTTGACCCGCCCTGAATTTGAGCGTCGCTATAACGCCATGCCCGAAGTGAGAAAAGCCGAACTCGTTGAAGGAGTCGTCTATATGGCATCGCCGTTACGTTTTAGACCTCATGCTGAACCACACGGACGATTAATTACCTGGTTGGGTGTTTATCAGGCTGCTACACCTTACGTTCAAATGGGCATTGAGCCAACGATGCGTTTGGATATCGACAATGAGCCGCAACCAGATGGCGTGTTGTTGATCAGCCAGGAAAGTGGTGGATGCTCATCATTGAGTGAGGATGGTTACCTAGAAGGCGCAACTGAACTAGTTGTAGAGGTTGCTGCGAGTAGTGCCGCCATTGACCTGAGCGATAAAAAACGTGCTTATCGGCGAAATGGCGTGCAGGAATACATCGTTTGGCAGGTGTTTGACCAGAAGATTGATTGGTTTCAGCGACAGGATGGCGATTACGTTTCGTTAGCGCCCGATGACGAGGGTATCATTCACAGTCAGGTGTTTCCAGGCTTGTGGTTAAACGTGGCAGCGATGTTGCAGGGCGACATGCGATCGGTCTTAGCCGTCTTGCAAACAGGCATTGAAACCGCAGAGCATCAAGCGTTTGTCCAGCAACTTGAAGCGCTCCGGAGCAAAACGACGCAAGCCAACGATCGACCGCAATGAAGCCACCCGTTGTCATCATTCTCAGCGAGAGCAGCACGGCGATCGCGCGGCAAATCCAAACAGCCCTACCCATCACTACGATTTATGGATTAGCCGAGCGCACGCAAACGGTCGATGTGTCCTACACCAAATTTGGCGACACAGTACGAGAACTCTTTAGCAACGGCACGCCGCTTATTGGCATTTGTGCAGCAGGAATCCTGATCCGATCGCTGGCTTCCCTACTCACCGACAAACGAGCCGAACCTCCTGTCATTGCCGTTGCAGAAGATGGAAGCGCTGTCGTGCCGCTTTTGGGTGGCTTAACAGGTGCGAATGAATTGGCAACCGCGATCGCCCATGCGCTGAAAACCAGAGCCGCCATCACCGCTACCGGACAACTCCGCTTCAACGTGGTCTTGGAAGCCCCACCATCTGGCTATCGGCTCATCAATCCCAACCATGCCAAAGCCTTTACGTCTGATCTCATTGCTGGAGCCACCGTAACGCTCATCGGTGATGCGCCCTGGTTGAGTGAAAGCAATCTTCCTTTTCGTCCAGAGAGTACACACACGATCGAAGTAACCGATCACGCTAGCACGGGTAGCGCCACCCATCTGATCTATCAACCTGTTTCAGTGCGAGGCAAGTTGGCGATCGTGGGAACAGGCCCCGGAGCCGCTGAGTGGATGTCACCAGAAACCAAAGCCATTCTGCAAGCCGCCACAGATTTAGTCGGTTACAAAACCTACTTAGATTTAGTGGGCACCTTTGCTCAAGGAAAACGGCACGAATCGGATAATCGGGTAGAACTCGATCGGGCCCGTCAAGCGCTGGATCTTGCCGCCGAAGGTCGATCGGTCGCAGTCGTCTCTTCGGGCGATCCGGGTATTTATGCGATGGCAAGTGCCGTATTTGAAGTGATCGATCGTGAAGCCAACCCCACCTGGGAAACGATTGACATTCATGTTGCACCTGGAATTTCCGCGATGCAAGCCGCCGCCGCCGCGATCGGCGCTCCCCTGGGTCATGACTTCTGTGCCATTTCCCTTTCCGACATTCTCAAACCCTGGTCAGTGATTGAGCAACGCATTGCTTTCGCCGCTCAAGCTGATTTTGCGATCACGTTCTATAATCCTGTTTCCAAACAGCGAACGTGGCAACTGGACAAGGCAAAAGAAATTTTGATGCAATGGCGATCGCCCGAAACGCCTGTGGTTCTGGCTCGCAATCTTGGGCGATCGGGTCAATCAGTCCACGTCAAACCCCTTGCAGAACTAGCCTCAACCGATGCCGATATGCGAACGGTATTGCTCATTGGTTCTAGCAAAACACGCATGATAGAGCGATCAGATGGTGGGGTTTGGGTCTACACGCCACGCCACTATGAGGGATAAGGGATGAAGGCTAAAGGCTAAAGTTTGATCTGCTTCCCTGGCTCTCCTGCTTCCCCTGCTCCCTCCGCTTCCCCAGAATTGCTATACGATCGGAAGTCTCATGGGGCAAAATGGTAGGGTACTGCTGCTACGTCCAGGAGAACTGCTGGGTTTTGAGGATGTCTTATGTCTAAGAGTCTTGCCAATCGTCGTCGCACCGCTCCCTGGATTCAGCGCTGGTCGCGTCCGCTCATCGGTGGAGTTGCCATTCTCGGTATTCTCAATACCGCTTACCTGACCATTACCAAGCTGACGAATGGCGCTACGGCTTGTCCCAGTGGAGGCTGTGAGCAGGTGCTTTCCAGTGCCTATGCCACTGTCTTTGGTTTACCACTGGCGTTGTTTGGGTTGTTGGCTTACATCGGCATGGCGGTTTTTGCCCTTGCCCCCCTGGCAGTTCCAAGCGACCAACAGAAGGAACTCCGATCGAACCTGGAAAATTGGACGTGGCTGCTGCTGTTTATCGGATCAACGGCGATGCTGGTCTTCAGCGGCTACCTCATGAGCATCATGTTCACCAAGTTTGTCATCCCATATGGCGCTCAGGGCATCTGCTATTACTGTGTGGCATCAGCGATTTTTGCTACAACTCTTTTTGTACTTACGCTTCTGGGTCGCGCTTGGGACGATATTGGACAACTCTTTTTCACGGGCATCATTGTTGGGATGGTTACGCTGGTCGGTACGCTGGCGCTCTATGCTCCTGTTGGTAAAGCAGTTGCAGGTGCGTACAACATCACCTCTGGTAGCGGTCAGGTCTTTTTTACGGTGCAAGATACGTCTGGTGACGCAGAGATCCAGCTTGCACGCCATTTGAAGAAGATTGGCGCAAAGATGTATAGCGCCTACTGGTGCCCTCATTGCTACGAGCAGAAGAAAATCTTTGGCACTGAAGCACTAAAGGATCTACCGTTTGTCGAGTGCGCTCCTGATGGGAAGGATTCGCAGACTGCTGTGTGTCAGGAGACTGCGGTTAAGGTCGAAAAAGAAACCGGGAAACCGTTTGGCTTCCCCACCTGGGAGATCAACGGTAAGTTTTACTCTGGGCAAGAAACCTTACAAGAGTTAGCCACCCAATCGGGTTATCAGGGGCCGCAAAACTTTAAGAACCGTTTTTAGCGCCATTCCTACTGCGATCGCCGCAGACACTAATTTGTGAAAACAAAGAAATGGAGTGCTTCAAGGGCAACAACTCGCCGTAGACTGAATAACGGTCAGTCGCCAGGTTCAGACCGTTTATGCTTTCGTTGCTTGTCAGTATGTTGCTTGCTCAAGCCGTGCCCATGACTCCCGCTGCACCGCAGGAAATTGTCATCCCGCAACAGACACGTCCGTTGCCGGGTGAGCTTGATCAGGTGCCCGTTTTTAACAGCAATAACCCGGAGGTGGTGAAAACTGAGGGCATTTTGCTCTCAACCTTTCCGCCCCACGGGAAGCGGGTGCCAGGAGCACATCTCGATTTTTCCTTTCGTGGACGGTTTGACCTGTTTTCGCATCACATTGCACGGGCGATCGAAACCCCTGACGATTTGCGATCGCTCTACCTGGGCGTGATTGTCTACAACCCCGGCGATGAGCCTGTAACGGTTGATGTGCTGCAAGCCGCCAGCTACCTTAGCCAGCCCGATGCCGAATTCATTGCGCTTCCCGATCACCTTGATAATGCATTAGGCACGGTTTACTCAGGGCCAGGCGATCGGGCGATGAATGACGTGCTGCGAGGCAAACGACAGGCCGGATGGGTCGATCGACTGGTCATTCCTCCTAGGCAGAGCCGAATGCTGATGAATCTGCCTATTCCTGTCCGCACTTTAAAGCCACCCTTGAATGGGCGATCGACGCTGGCACGGCTTTATAGCAGCGGTGCCGTTTATATGGCAAATCTAGCCATGTTTGCCAAAGAGAGTCCTGATGGGAGCGAACGTGCCCCCACTTTAGAAGAATGGGAAGCCCTGCTGAAAACAGGTGATTTTGCTGGCCCTCGTGAAGCAGCGCCTAGTCCGCCCGATCGTCCTACCGGGTCAGAAATCTACGGTCGTGTGGCAGCCGTGGCGCAAGGTTCCCAATGGCGCACACAGGTTACCGATCCAGACAGCCGCTTGTTAGCGATTCCACAGCGGGGGCAAGCCTACTCCTACGGCTTAAGCACGCTTTTAGCAGGCAAAATGGGCACCGGGCAAAACCAGAGCGCCACGCTGCTGAGCCGTTATCCAGGTACAGCGTATCAGGCTCATGGCAACTACGGCATTGAGTATGATCTCACCTTTCCCCTCATCAACAACACAGACGCACCGCAAACCGTGCAGGTGTTACTTCAAACGCCACTGAAGGAAGATACGTTAACTAAAGCAGGGCTGCGGTTCCGGCAACCGCCCTATACCAGCGTATTCTTTCGAGGCACCGTTCGCATTCGCTACAACGACGATCGCGGCTTACCTCGCACTCAGTACTGGCATCTAGTACAGCGTCGGGGGCAACTGGGCGAACCGTTGGCAACGCTTACCATGCCCCCAGGCGATCGACGCTTAGTACACGTTGATTTTCTCTACCCACCCGATGCAACGCCGCCTCAAATGCTGACCATTCAAACGCTGAGTACGTCGCCATAAGTTCGTAGAAAAATTCCTTATCAGAGCGATTTTGCTTGTAGAAGTGGGTATCTTAACAGCAAATTTTCGCTCTTGCTGATCACCTGTGTATGACTTCCCAACCGCCTAACCTGACGGCTCTTGCCAAGCAGGGAGACTTAACCGCGATCGCCGCTTTAATGAATCGCGCTTTGCAACCCAAAGGCATTGCAGTCAAAGTTGCCTATCAGAAGGGGCATCTGCGCGTGCTGCTAGAGGGGCAACCGATTCCCGATCAGACGGTTCTGGCACCCTATATCCGCAAAGGCATTGCAGCGCTGCAAATTCCCGGACTGCATACCCTGGGTGTTGTTGGGCGGTTAAAAGGAACGAACACATCCACCTGGAGCGAAACCTTTGCAATCGCGGCGGCAGATACGATCGCGAGTTCAGCACCTCAACCGACAGAACCCGCTAAACCAGCGCCTGAGGCGGGGGTAGACGATTCAGCGTTAGCAGAAGACAGCTCGACCGTTAACCAGGAAAGCCATAACCAGGAAGGCCATCCAGCGATCGCGCCAACAGCCCCTTCCGCCACCGATCTCGATGCCATTACTGCACACCTCAATCAGACAATGGGAACCGAAGCCCTGGTGTTTGAGGTAGCCCAGAGCGATCGCACCCTCAAACTCACGGCTAAAACTGACCAAATTCTGGAAGGAGATACGTTTGCCAAAACGGTGCAAAACCTGCTGCTACCGCTCAACTTGTCTGACATTGATCTCATTCAACTGTATAAGCAAAAAACGAAAAGCAGTAGTCCTTACAAGATCAAAGAATTCACGCTGCCAAAGGAGCCAGCACCAACCGAAGCGACTACAAATGACACCCCAGAACCGCACGCAACCGAGAGTACTGCGTCGCTGTATCAATCTCCCCACTCTCGACCTGCTCAACCCTCACCAATTAACTCAACTGCTCAATCCCCCAGCCAAACCAACAAGTCCAAATTCGTGATGATTGGGTTGGTCGCGCTGTTTGTGGTGCTGCTCATTGGAGCCATCAAGCTACTCGCCAAGCCACCTGCCGCAACAGAAGTCTGCCAGGATGCAGCGGGCGCACCAGCCTATTGTCAGCTTGCGGTGCAACTGGTTGGAGAACAAACTCTGCACGACCTGAAAGAGTCTGCAACCCCCTTTACGCCTGAAATGGAAGAAAGGGGTGTGGAGATCTGTGTCAACGCCGTCGGTGCAAAGGTACCGCGAAACCTCAATCGGCAAAAAGAGCGTTACGATTCCTCAATCCGCAAAGAGCCGATCTCGCCGGGAGTCATGATGGTCGAGGCGCAACTAAAAACGGTTCCTCAAAGAAACGTAAAAATGCCGCAGGCCAGTCCAACGGCTGAAGAAACCGTCTTTCGATCGGCGTGCTTGTTCACAAATCAAGACGATCGAATCCGACTGGTCAAACATGTCGTCTTACCGAATGGCTGGCCCGAAGAGCCGTATAAAGGTAAGCAAGAATGGGAGCCTATGCAGCGATCGCTCAAGGTCTACCAGATCCTTATCATGTTGGGCGGCGGCACACTCTTCACGGCGATCGGGCTATTTGCCGCTTCAGCCTTCAACTTCGGCTTCCAGATCTACACGTTCCGAGGGCTATTTCAGACAGCATCAATTCTAGGCACACTCGATACGCTATTGATCGTGCTATCGGGCGCACATCTACATTTGTTTGGTGGAGTGCCTTTGACCTGTTTAGCACTGGGTCTAACTCAAATATGGGTCAAAGATCTTCGTGTTGATTGGGCCTCAGGCTATGGCTCTGTTGCTCTCGGAGTCTTTGTGATGATAATCATTCGGTTCATACTGAACTGGCTCTTGATAGGCTTCATTTTCTCAGTGCTTTAGAATCTTCCGCTATGCTGCTTTTCCAGCTTGGTGCAAGCATCAGCACGGCTCAAACAGCGATTCAGCCGTCGGATAGAGTGCATAAGTTGAACGATTAGCTACTTTTGTTCATAGTGAACAGTCACCCTTTTATTAATTGTTCGATCGATTGCTGGTGGCTTTGTGACCTGATCAACAGCCTACGCTCCCGCGATCGCTCAGTTGAGTTTCAGCAAGCTGCAAGCGACATCCCAAAATTTGCTGATTAGACCAAACAGCGTCCTGCACAGACAGATCCTGTCGCGGAGATTTTTTGTTGCTTGACTGAGCCGTATTGCCTTCTTAGCCATTCATACTTTTGCGACGTTCAGTGAGAAGACGTTTACTATGATTGTTCATCCGACCCAGAATGGTTGGCTGGTGATTTACCACCGTGCCCATGCCTTACTTGCCGCACAAATTGCTGGACACTGGCGACGGAAAGATGCGCCCCCTCGACTCTATGAAACGATCGCTGCCATCTCACACCACGATGATTTAGAAAAAGAGTGGGAAGGCAATCACCTGACCGAAGCAGGTACGCCAAAAGATTTTCTCATGGAGGAGGGCGATGACTATGAACCGCTACGGGAACACATTGAACGCGCACTGTATCGGAGTCACTGGGTCGCACTGCTCAATTCAATGCACCAGACGCATCTCAATGCCAGCAAGCGCGGTACCTCTACCGAAGCCGATGCGTTCTTGGACGAACAAGCAGATAGTCAAAAGCGATGGCGCAAAGAAGTGGAGGCATCCGAAGACGAAGCGACCAGTGCCTATGCCTTTATGCAGTGGTGCGATCGCCTCTCGCTCATTCTGTGTCAACACAAGCTCCCAATGGACGAACGAGCGCTAGAAATCAGCAAAGGGCCTGATGGCAAGCGCTATGACGTGATTCGACACAATAGCGGACTCATTACGGTTACGCCCTGGTGCTTTGAGGACGATCGCTTTACAGTCAACGTCGAAGCCACATCGCTGTCACAAGTCACCTTTGACGACAACGAAAGCCTGGTAGAGGCGTTAAAACACTCCCCACGTAAGCTCCTGGAATGGGCGTTTGTGAAAGAAGCCTCTGAAACGATGCAGGAAAACCCGTTGAGTTGATTGCTAGACATGGGCCTTGATAGTGTACAAATCCCCATTCTGTAGGGGCACTGCATGTTAAGTCCTTCAGGAAATTGTCCACACATTTGAAACACAGACTGATGACCGATTTCGTTCCGCCAGTAATTACCCAAATTCTTACGACTTCACCAACGCCTGAAGCACTCTTTAAAGCTCTCATGCCAGCCATAGGAGAGTTCTTAGACTGCGATCGCTGCTTTCTTTACCTGCGCGATCCAGCCACGTGCTTAGGCAGAGTCCCCTTTTACTGGATACGCCATGCCGCTATCCCTATCATCTACGACAAAGCCTGGAAGCGAGAGCCAGTTTCCCTACCGGATGAAGATCCGATGTTTGCCGCCGCTTTACGAACAGATCCATCGATCTTTGTTGAGGATGTTGAAACCGCCAGCCCGGACGTTTTAAGTCAAGTGTTCGAGCGTCGAAGCTTTGGGCATCGGGCTTTAATTCATGCTCACCTGTGCCAGCACAACCAGCTTTGGGGCGTTTTGCAACCTTGCCTGTTTGAGCGTCCAAGGCAATGGACAGCAGTAGAAAGGCAAGTCATCAATCAGATCGTTCTAGCCATCATGCCTAAAGCGATCGCGTATATTAAAGCGGCTACTGAGGGCTTGTTAATCACTGCCATGCCTGAGAGCAAGTAGTATAAGCATTTTGAAAGCAGGTATCCGCTCTTACCCCACTTTTGGAAGCAGCAAACGACCTCCAAACACGCTCCCATAGAATTTAGCAGCCCAAGCATGCTCAGGCTGCTAGCAGCTTGAAGACTTTGCTAGCGAACACTAGATCGCTTCCAAGTTCTTCTCTCCTGTACGAATACGAATGATTTGATCGACTGGGGTAATAAAGATTTTGCCGTCCCCAATTTCACCTGTGCGGGCAGCGACAATAATTTTTTCGACTACCATATCAATCTGGTCATCTTCAACCACGATCTCCACTTTCAGCTTTTGCAAAAACTCAACCGTGTACTCAGAGCCACGATAGCGCTCCGTTTGCCCTTTCTGTCGCCCAAAGCCTCTGACCTCGGAAACGGTCATACCCACAATGCCAGCGTTGACTAAAGCGATTTTGACTTCATCAAGCTTGAAAGGACGAATAATTGCTTCAACCTTTTTCAATTCCCACACTCCTTGTTTTATCGACGCGGTCAATTGTCCAGCAAGACACTTTTTATCACCGTCAAAAGCGTCCGTTTTGTAGACAAAGATACAATTTTTCGTAACGTGTTGCGATGCTTTGGCAAAAGCAGGATGGGAGCGACTGGCTAGAAGACAGTCGATCGACCGTCATACCAAGGTTTCAGCGCGAAGGCAAGAGTGGGCGTACGATAAAAAAGCCTGTCCCAAAAGCCGTCACAATAATGAAGCAGATGACGATCGCCAACCACCAACCACCCATTTCGGCATTCCGCTCTTTAGAAGCTGCCTGACGGAGTTTGCCTTCCTGTTCTGTAAAGAGCGATCGAGGGGCGGTTGCTCCGGTTTCCAGTGCCTCTGGCGTAACGGCATTAGACGCATTCGTTGGCGCAGCAGGCGGCTGAAAGTGCAGCTCTAACCCCTGCAAGGCTGAAGGCGAAACGGATGCTTGATGTGCAGGTAACTGATTTGCAGGCAAATGGGCATCAGCCGTCTGTCGAAGCTGTAAAGCAGACTGCACCACTCGCTCAATTTCGACCCGCAACTGCTGATTCTGTTGAGACAACTGCTGGTTTTGAACGGTGAGTGACTCCATTTTTGCCTGTGCGGCCTTGAGTTCAGTGGCAACTTCTCGATACAGTGAAATAGGCACTGACGGAGCCTGAGGGTTAATGGGTGCTTTTGGCACACTGGATGCTTGAGCCTTTCGCGGAGGCTGTTTGGCGTTTATTCTAGATGTCATAGGTCTACGTCGGAACGCTAGAGTCGATAAACTACGCTCAGAATAGCCGCAATTAGAAGAATCGAAGCAAAATTCGTCAAGAACTTCTCGAAAATCTGCCCATTACTTTACGCATGACCATGAGCCATCCCGAAACGCAGCAATTTTCGTCACCTGAATCTAGTCTCTCGGATGAAGCTTCTGAGCTCAAGTATGGTGAGCGTCATATTGCCGAAGGCCAACTCATCACGTTCCCCAATCCCCGACCAGGACGGCGTTACGACATTCACATCACGCTGCCAGAGTTTACCTGCAAGTGCCCCTTTTCCGGCTACCCAGACTTTGCGACCATTTATCTCTCCTATGTGCCCAACCAACGGGTCGTGGAACTGAAAGCCATCAAGCTGTATATCAATAGCTACCGCGATCGCTACATCTCCCACGAAGAATCCGTCAACCAAATCCTGGATGATTTCGTTGCCACCTGCGATCCCCTGGAGGTGAAAATCAAAGGCGATTTCTTACCGCGTGGCAATGTCCATACGGTGATTGAGGTCGAGCACAAGAAAGAAATGTACCAGGCAACTGATGGCAAAAATCGGAGACAACGTTGATCCACAGGAATTGCAGTCTTTTACTAAGAATGTGCATCCTTACTTTGAATCATTGGCTGCACAGCCTTTAATCGGCTGGATGTTAGCCGCGACGATATACCTTGTCTTACTGCTAGCGACTCTGGTTGCTGTAGCTTTTACTGTCATTTGGTGTTTGAAAGCGATTTCAGAGGCAAACGCTTGGGCTAAGTTTGTGATCGGAGCAGTGGTTGGAGCATCAGTCGGGACTTTGCTGCTGTTTGTGGCGCTCAGCTTATATTGGGCTGTAGAAAACGCGGATGACTCAGAACGATTTTATGGCATCTCGATCGCTCCAGTTTTGGGCGGCGGAATCGGAGCGATTGGGGGTGCGATCGTCGCTGCAACGGTTGGAACTTACTATCTAGAAGTGATTACGGCTACCGATCGGGGCAGAGTTTTAATTGGTATCCTAATCGGGGCACTAGCAGGAACGGTTACACTCGTTTGTTTAAGGACTGTGCATGAAACAAGCTCAGAGTTCTTCAGCTTTCTCCAGTTAGAAAATTTATATCGTGACAAAGCTAAATTGCCAAGATGGAATGTGCTTCTATTGCCATGCCAATCTTTTTTAGAAATTCTTTTGTATGAACTGCCACTTCTTTTTCGGGCAGGTGGAATAATCGGTGCGATCGCGGGTGCAATCTTCAGTCAGTTCTGATCACCAACTTAACCTCATCGCTAAAATTGCACTCTAATTTATTTGAGTTTGTGACAGTGGTATGGCGATCGCTTAATCACTCTTTTCGCTAGGATGAAAGGCAGTCAGGCATTAGAGCAATCTGGCTAAAGTTTTTTCTCTTGAATGAGGTTTACAGGGAGTTAGGTTAGTGCGTATTCCTGATCATGACAAAAAGCCTGTGTGTCAGCCAACCGTTGCTGAGTCCAAGCACGCTGACCTTGATCTAAGAGCGATCGCCTACAGCCTGGATGCGTTAATTCCGGGCTTCTACCTTTGGTTAGGACCGCTCAAAATCCGCTTGGGGGGTAGTTTGCCGGAAGAAACCTATCCAGGGACCATTCATCATCCAGTCGGTATCGCCCTCGTGTTACCTGGCTACCGCATTTACAGCACCTATCAAGGTAGCTATGACCCTTAACAAGCATAAGCTTGACGGGATTTCGCAAATTGCAGCTAAAACTTTACCAGCCCAAGAGTTTGATGCGCTTCTGATCAATGCAGGCTATACCAAGATTGGCAAAGCCCCAGCAAAGGGAAAGCGCATCAAAACGTGGTGGAGCCATTCAACGTTCAGGCGAATTGAAGCCATTTATAGTCCTGACGAAACAACGGCAATTACTGCCTATCACGTCCCTTGAGCGAATCAACCATGCATCAGCGTCAGCAATTATTCATTTACAGCACGCTGACGTTTATTTTTGCGTCGATTCAAGTCGAGTTTGGCGCGGAGTTCGTCTTTGATGCGGTTGAGAATAGAGGTTTCGTCGAGGGAGGCAAGAATGCGGGTAACGACGGCTTTGGGACCATCATCGCCCCAGGAGGCACCGTTGGCGAGATAGGCTTTGGTGATTTGCCCGATCGCATAGGTTGAGACTCCTGCCACTCCCGCTTGAGTCAGAGCTACAGACACATAAGCACCGAGCGAGACACCACCCGTTGCGGGGGTTGCCAAACCCAAGAGGCTCTTCAGGGAACCGAGTCCCAGGGTTGCCAGCAGTTCACTTGCGGTCACACCACCCATTGCCAGGGCAATTTTTTGCAGCAGGCTGACGGCACCGTGTTGTGTCATGGTGATGCCGTACAGCCTGGAGAGGGTCAGGATCAGGGCGACATCAATGACCGCGCTGCTGACAACATCGACTATCATGATGGGGTTGAGGGCGATCGCCACTGACTTCGTCATCACCCCATTCCAGATGGTGCGATCGGCATTCTGGTTACGGAGCACCATTTTGCGTTCAACCAGACGCTCATTCACATCACCGGCAAAGAGCATCGTGTTGAGTGCCACTAGCGCTTTGCCTTCTCGCGCCAGGATTTCCAAGATTTTCAGCTTGAGTTCGTCAATTTGGGGATCGCTTGTGCTGAGTTTTGCGGCAACCCGGCCATCGGGACGACGCACAGCCTTTGCTTCTAGCGGCGATGCGGCTGCCATCACAATTTCATCGGGTGAGAGTAATTCCTTGACGCGCTCATCTCGAATTTTGTGATAAATGGCGAGACGATCGGCATCCGGATACTGATCAATCTTGTTAAACACCAGCAGGATAGGCTTACTGGCATTCCGAAGCTCTGATAACGCCTGGTATTCTACTTTCGTCATATCGCCAGCAATGAGAAACAGAATGAGATCTGCTTGCTTGGCGACTTGGCGTGCTAAAGCTTCCCGCGCTTCACCATGCACTTCATCAATGCCAGGAGTGTCAATGAGTTCGATGTGGGATTCGCCGACGCTGGGGAGAGCAACACGCAAAATGGGGCGATGGCTACCCGCGATCGCCTCGCGTTTAATGTCCCAGCTAGCGGTCTGGCAATCACGCGTGACGCCATGAATGGGGCCTGTCTCAAAAACCCGATCGCCCAACAAGGCATTCAGCAACGACGACTTGCCCCGTCCCACCATCCCAAAGACGGCAATGTGAACAACCTGGCGATCGAGCTTATCCAGCAGCGTTTCTAACCCACCGATTTCTGGTTCTAACCCGCGTCGTTCTTGCGGCGTTAAATCCAGATTTTCGACTAAGGTATGCAGCGCGCTCTGCGCCTGCCGATAATTTAGCTCTGCCTGAATGTCTTCAAAGCCTAAAATGGCTTCGTCCAGTTCTTGACTAAATTGGCTGGGGGAGGGCACCCCCACTGGCATCGATTCAGACATAGATAGGAGCAGGCATCATTGACAGCGACTGCTTCATCCTAGCGATTTTAGAGCAAAGCTAAACGAGATTGACTGATAGCGTCTCGCTCTCTGCCTTTGCAAACTCTACTCGTCGCTACTAATGTCTTCTGAGTGAATATTCAGCGGTTTCGGTTCTGTTTGGGAAACATTCGGCCCATCAGTAGGGGCTTCAGGCTGGCGAGAGGACGATCGCAACCGCTCAGCGTTGTTAGAGAGAGAATCAGACTGCCAATGATCGTGGGTAGTAGGCGGACTGGGTTCTCGCAACGTTGGCTCAGGCCTGCGAGTGATTGGGGTTGGGGTTGAGCTTTCTTCAGCCTCTAACCGTCGAGTTTTAAGACGTGTGCTGCCTGATAAACCATCGTTAGAGCACCCGTTATCTCGTAGCAAGCCTTCAAATTCATCCGGTCGGGATGCAGAACCGCGCTCAACTGAACGACGCTGAGAAGCCGATTTTGGCGATCGGGTAAAGGTACGCCAAGCTGCCTTAAAGCCAATCACCACACTGCGAGTGGTGGATTGCACCCGTTGCGCCTGTTGCCGCGCTCCCGTCAAGCTTTGATCAACTTGTTTAACAACTTGCCCTGCACTCTGTACCCCTTCACTCACATCATCGGTTAAATCGCTAATCTCCAGCCCCGTGAGCCGAATCGCCTGGAGAGTCGGTGGGAATTCTCGCCGAAGCGTATCGAACAGCTTCTCAGCACTGCGAGCTGCACGGGAAAGCTCTTTAAGCGTCGGGATTGCCACAACCAGCACAATCGTCAAGCTGACCGTGACAAACAGCAAAGACAACACTAGCCAGAACAACGGATTGCTCACAGTTTCGCCTACAGCAGCCTACAGCAATTTATCGTGAACCGGCGGGTCAAGTTCAGGCGTATGGTTAGTATCAACCGTTTCCAACGCCTGATGTTCCTGGCTGGCTTCAAACCCAGCCGCGATCGCTTCTCGCAGCCGCACTAGCGTACCATCCCAATTGCGCAACGCTGACTCAGACAGGCGATCGGCTTGCAGTTGCACGCTGCTAGACAAATCTTCAGCCAGTTCTGGCAAGGCATCAGCTGATTTTTTCAAAAACTGGCGAGTTTCACGACCAGCACGCGGTGCTAAGAGGATACCCGTGATGGTTCCGATCGCCGTTCCTACCAGCAACCCTCCCAGAAATGCTCCAGAGCGGTTATTTGACATATTCTGGTCTTTCCTTTTTGAACGATGACTCGCGTGTTTCTGGGTAAAGCGCCAGGAGACAGCCCGTTGTTACTCGGATGCCGACGGCTTCTGAAAGGTGTTTGAAGAACTGAAGCAAGACACTCATGTTCATGAAGGCGTAGCAGCACTGGCTCGACCAACACCTTCTAATCTACCCCAACATTACCCAGATGATTGCGGCTTACTTCCGTAAGCTTCCTGTAGAAGCTGAATCGCTGCCTTCACGGGCTCTGGAAGCGTTGATCGTTAAAGTGATCGTCGAGTGCGGGGTGGCATGACGGCGGGCGTCGATCGCGATCGACGCCTACTGAGCAAAAACCGTTGCTGCCAGAGTGCTTGTCCTAAGTTAAGCAACGCTAACGCCTGTTGAGCCTGTTGAAGCTGAGTCTCCAGCCCCCGATACTGTTCACGCAATTGATGAATACCTGCATGCCCACGACCAACAACCTCTGGCGCGCAATGCAGTACCCGACGCACCGATCGCTCAAAGGAAGACAGCGTGTTAGCGGCTCTTGCCAGACGGTGTTTGAGCCGCCAAAGCTGCCAGGCTGCCCCTAAGCAGAACAGGCCAATCAGCACATTGCAGACTAACACAGCGACCAGCAACATCAAATATTTCCTATACGAGTCAAACACTTAACCAGGCTGCAAATGCATCGACTTCACAGCTTTTGGACCAAACTTCAACTTAACAAAGCTCGCGACGACCCTCTATTGCTCAAAAGCATCCACTGACCCCGAAGCGATCTAGCCGATAGCAACGCTTAGTCTTTGAAGTATTGTAAGGCCAGTTTCTTTTGGAGCGATAGAGTACACACGTTGATTAGACACATCGCAGTGGGCAACGCATGAGAGCCGAGGCTTTCTTTTCGGCCTCCTACTGCTATGCACGAACGTAACCTTACGCTTGTGCTTTACAACGTTCAGCAACAGCAAGCATGAACGAATGCAACGCGGAATCACCAAAGTCGGCATTGAAGGCAATAATCATCTGAGAGAGAGGAACCATTATGGTGCAAGCGACTTCGACTCCCCTGTTTGTCAATCCAGTAACAGGCAATGACGGTGGAAAAGGGACACAGGCAGCGCCCTTTAAAACGCTCACTCGTGCGCTTCAGGTAGCTCAGGCAGGCACAACCATTCAACTAGCTGCTGGCAACTACAGCGCAGCAAGCGGCGAAGCCTTTCCCATCAAGATCCCTTCAAGCGTGGCCGTTGTCGGCAGCGAAGCAAGTAAAGGTAGCGGTATTTTAATCTCTGGTAGCGGCATTTTTCCCAGCCCGACCTTTGCTAATCAGAACGTCACCTTTCAACTAGCTAATAATGCGCAACTCAAGGGTGTAACCGTCACAAACCCAGAGATTCGTGGTACTGGGGTTTGGGTAGAGTCAACGAATCCGACGATCGCCAACAATACCTTCACCAATTGCAAACGGGAAGGCATTTTTGCCACAGGTACCGCCAATCCTCTGGTCATTGGCAATGTTGCCATCCAAAATTCTGCCAGTGGCTTCTCAATTACCCGCAACTCTAAAGGAGAATGGCGGCAAAACGTGTGTCGGCAAACTGGTTTTGGGATTGCAGTGGGCGATAGTGCTGCACCGCTATTAGCAGAAAACCAAATTTCTGAAAATCGTGCGGGCATTGTGATTAACAAGCAAGCAAAAGCAGTACTGCGAAGCAATGTTGTTCAAAACAATACGGAGACAGGCTTAGTCGTGACCGAAACAGCCCTACCAGATTTGGGCAGTAGTCAGGCACCAGGCGGCAATATTTTTCGACAAAATGGGCAGTTTGATATTCAAAATGGCACAACGGTGACACTTATCTCCGCTGGTAATCAAGTTGACCCCACCAAAGTACAGGGTGCGATCTCCTTCGTGGGCAATGAGATTCCAACTCCAGTGCCTTCTCCATCGGGGACTCCAGTCCCAACCCCTGCACCAACTCCCACACCATCTATCCCACCTTCAACTCCGGCTGGTTTTAACGATACCCAAGGGCATTGGGCAGAAGGGTTTATCCAGGGGTTGGTGAGCCGAGGCTTTATTAGCGGCTTTCCAGATGGCACCTTTAAGCCAGAAGCGCCCATCACACGCGCTCAGTATGCAGCCGTCATTGCAAAAGCCTTTGATTTACCGGCCAAGCAGTCCGCTAAAAGTTTTAGTGACGTACCGCAAAGCTTTTGGGCGGCTGACTTTATCACCAAGGCGAACCAGATGGGCTTTATTAGTGGCTTTCCGGACAATACCTTTCGCCCCAATCAAAACTTGACTCGTGTGCAGGCGATCGTTTCGCTCATTAGCGGCATCAACCTTACAGGCGGCGTTCTAGATGCACTGAAGGTCTATGGCGATCGCGCTCAGATTCCCAGCTTCGCGACCGAAACAGTAGCAACTGCGACCCAGCGCCGCATTGTCGTTAACCATCCTAATATCAGACAGCTAGAACCCATGCGAGATATCACGCGTGCAGAGGTCGTGGCAATCATTTATCAATCACTAGTAGCCCTCAATCGAGCACCCGCGATCGCTTCCCCATTCATTGTCTCTCCCGATACCCCAATCCCCCTCTTCACAGACATTCAAGGTCACTGGGCCAGTGACTTTATTATTGCTATGGCAAATCAAAATTTGGTTAGCGGGTTTGAAGACGGTAGCTTTAAGCCCGATGTCACCATGAATCGCGCCCAGTACGCCGCCATTATCGCCAAAGCCTTTAACCCACCATCTAAACGCGCCCTGTCTGCCTTTGCTGATATTCCTGCTAACTTCTGGGCAAAACCCGCGATTGACCAGGCATACCAGGGCGGTTTTATCTCTGGGTTCCCTGATGGCACGTTTAAGCCAAACCAAAATGTGTTGCGCCTTCAGGTTTGGCTCTCGCTAGTGAGCGGGTTGAGTCTGCCTGCGGGTGATCTCAGCCTGCTAAATGCCTACGACGATCGCAACACTATACCCCAAAACGCTCAGGATGCCGTAGCCGCCGCAACCAAAGCCAAAATTGTCGTCAACTTCCCCACCGTACGACAGTTGAATGCGACCCGTGAGGCAACCCGTGCAGAAGTTGTGGCGATCGTTTACCAAGGACTCTTCCAGACAGGGCGAGTTCCCGCCATTAGTTCCCCATACATCGTCTCTGTCTAACCAACGTCTCATAGAGGTACGGTTAAACCCAGCGCTCCGTACCTCTCTGCTAGACAAGTGAGCTACGTCACGGGCACGATCGCCTTTAGCTCAAAAATTTTCTCTAAAACATCCTCAACAATTTTGTCTGGCGTTGAAGCCCCCGACGTAATCCCTACAACAACGGGGCCAACAGGTAGCCAATCTTCGGCCACTTCTAGATCGCGTTTCAGCGGCTTATGCTCAATGCGGTTGTCCGGGCCAATCCGGTCGGCACTATCGATGTGGTACGAGGGAATACCTCGTTCAGTTGCAATCTCTTGCAAATGAGTCGTATTAGAGGAGTTGTATCCTCCGACTACAATCATTAGATCTAAGGGTTCTTCTACTAGCTCAAACATCGCATCCTGACGCTCTTGAGTTGCATCACAAATCGTATTAAAGCTTAGGAAATGCTGATTAAGTTGGTCAGGCCCATACTTTCGCATCATCGTGCGTTCAAACAGCTTAGCCAGTTGTTCTGTTTCACCCTTCAGCATGGTGGTCTGATTCGCAATGCCAACTCGCTCTAAATCACGATCTGGATCAAAGCCAACTGAACACGCACGTTCAAACTTGGTCATAAATTCAGCGCGATCGCCGCCATGAAGAATGTAATTCACAACGTATTCCGCTTCCTTCATGTTCAACACAATCAGGTACTTGCCTGCAAACGAACTCGTAGCAACCGTCTCCTCATGGTTGTATTTGCCATGAATGATGGAGGTGTAGTCAACCTTCTTATGCTTTTCAACCGTCGTCCAGACCTTTGAAACCCAGGGGCAGGTTGTATCCACGATCGTGCAGCCCCGTTCATTCAAAAACTGCATCTCCTGCACACTGGCACCAAAGGCAGGCAAAATCACCACATCGCCTGGATCGACCCCAGAAAAATCTTTCTCTCCGTTAGTAACGCTTATAAAATTCACGTTCATCTCCCGCAATCGCTGGTTTACCGATGGATTGTGAATAATTTCATTCGTGATCCAAATCTGCTCTGTGGGGAAATGCTGCCGCGTCTCATACGCCATTGCCACCGCTCGCTCAACGCCCCAGCAAAACCCAAACGCCTCTGCCAGCCGAATGGTTACATCCCCTCGCTGAATGGTGAAATTGTTGCTGCGAATTTGCTGCACCAGATTGCTCTGATACTCCGACTGCATTTGATCTGAAACATCCGCTTCATGCCCAAACCCCTTGCGATGGTAGTTCTCTGAACTGTTCAGCGATCGCTTAAATGCTCGTGTATCCATCAACATTCTCCCTGTTGCAACCACACCAGACCTGTAACCTCTTCTCATCATACGTGCTGACGTAGTGAAGCAACTAAAGAGCCTCAGAGTCTAGAGCTGATTCATTTTCGGCGGCGAGAAAGGGCGATCGCAAAGTCCGTCCCAGCTTTTGTGACGACGGTATTCCTCAGTCTTTGCTGTAGACATTTTGCTAAAGATGTGCTGCCTCTCTAAAAATTCTGCTATGATAGCTCCCAAATATCTCGATCGATTTCAAGTATCCTGCCAGGCTTTGGCACCGTTGAGATCTATTGAGTATGTCCCTCGAAACTTGGTTGGAGAGAAGCGTGACTATTTACGTTGGTAACCTGTCCTTCCAGGCTACTGAAGACGACTTACGAGAAGTATTTGCAGAGTACGGCGAAGTCAGTCGGATTAGCCTTCCTACAGATCGCGAGACAGGTCGAAAGCGAGGATTTGCCTTCGTCGAAATGAAGGACGAATCAAAGGAAGATCTTGCCATTTCTGAGCTTGATGGCGCAGAATGGCTCGGGCGTGAGCTGAAAGTGAATAAAGCCAAACCACGCGAAGATAGTCGTGGCTCTGGTGGTGGCAAAAGCCTCTCAAATAGCTCCTACTAGACAAAGCCACCGACATAGGTTGTTCACAAGCCCAATTTTCCCTACTAACTTCCTAGCTCTAGGTTGAAGAAGCTTAAGGGTCTTCATGGTGCTGACGACAATATCTATTTTGCGGAAAAAGAGTCTCCCTCATTTATTGAGAAAGGCAAAGCTAAATGCCCATAGGGTTTTGAATTTCCTTCTTAAAGGTAAGCTCTAAGCAAGCTTTTAAGGAAATTTTCGTACCTGATACTCACCCTCCTCAATAATTTTGTAAGTATTCTGTCCCATTTGCTGAGCGAACTGCATTTCAATCATCTCTAAAACTTTAATGGGTATAGATTTCCACATTTCACGGCTGGCCCAATGGATAACCAGCACCACCTTATCCAAGTTGTTCGGATCGATCCACACCTGCTTACCAAGGTAGCCGGGAAATTTTGATAGAGCAGTCGTCCAAATCTCTTCATCTTTTTGGATGTATTTTTCACGCAGCTCTGGAACAACCTGAACTTTTAACCACTCGATAACCATAAAACTGGAGTGAGATAATGCACATAGAACTGTAGCGTTAAGCGTTAACGAACACAACCACATCCGAGGTAACCCGTATTGGCATAAAGTATGCAGTAAATTTGACAAAATAAGGCTTTGTAAAACAATCCCTCTAAAGTACTTTGTTTTGAGGTCCTGCGCAGCCTTACACTGTCGATCGCGCCCCTTTATGATCCTACCGCTACGGAACTGAAGCTTCAAAAGTAACTTCGTTTATCACTGCAACCATATAATCACAAGGAAACGGCATGGATAACAATAACTGGCTTTCACAGCTGTTGATGCTTGGTGTTGGTACGACATCATTGGTAGCAGATAAACTTAAAGAAGTCGGCGATCAGCTCGTTAAGGATGGCAAACTCGACCCAGAGCAAGCAAAGGACGTTGTCGATGATCTCATGCAAACGCTGAAGTCAGAACAGGGGAACTTTGAGTCACAGATCCAACGCCAAATTCGCAATATTATGCAAGATGTCGGGGTTCCCCGGCAGTCCGAAGTCGATGAATTGCGTGGTCGTATCGATCGTCTAGAACGACAGCTTAGAGACCTTGAAAATAAACTGTGGCGTTGATTTTACACTCGTGTAAAACCACCACTCTCAGAGATAGAAAAACTAGGGCTTGGAGTATTCAATTGAATACTCCAAGCCCTGATGCTGGATTAATTAACCTGGCACCGTGCTATTTTTGCGGAGGGCAACCCCTCAACTATCTTTGCCGCAGTAGCGTTTCACACCTGAGTTCGAGATGGGTCAGAGTGGGTCCACCACGCCAGAGGCA
>JAESFU010000178.1_pt1 | contig 82232 bp, 66 predicted proteins | sample 9269461 | NCBI WGS metagenome assembly JAESFU01 (sample SAMN14502556, study PRJNA617107) | algae metagenome | isolation source: Stenomitos rutilans HA7619-LM2 and co-occurring heterotrophs from cave walls | place: USA: Waikapalae cave, Hawaii | collected 2009-07-28
CGAATCGTCAAAGACTATGAATACACAGTATCATCTTCGGTCAGTTGGCTGTATTTGGCTAACATTCAACTAATGCTTCAGCGAATCTAACTCTATTGCAAAATATAATTCCCCAACACGTTCTAAGGTTTGCGGTTGACTAACGCTCAAGAGCTTTCGCACAATCCGTCGTTGCACTGGGCCACCGCTACGGTCATCTAGCTACAAACCTGAAATGACTAACCTCAACCTATTCCCTGTGAATCTTTACCGTAGCTTTTCTGCCGTTCAGACTGATCTTAATACTGGTGCTGTAACCTGCCGACAACTGGTGGAGCACTACCTTGCCCGTATTCAGGAAAACCAGCACCTCAACGTTTTTACGGAAGTTTACACCGATGAAAGTTTGGCGCAGGCCGATGCCGTTGACCATAAACTGGCGGCTGGCACAGCGGGCCGACTGGCAGGTATGGTTATTGGCATCAAAGATGTGCTGAGCTACGCCGGGCACAGTGTTCGGGCGGGCAGCCGGATTTTAGACAATTTCACAGCCCAATTTACGGCTACGGCCGTCCAGCGTCTTTTAGATGAAGATGTTATTATCATTGGTCGGCAAAACTGCGATGAGTTTGCGATGGGATCATCGAACGAAAATTCGGCGTTTGGTCCCGTTCGTAATGCTGCTGATATCAGCCGGGTGCCGGGTGGGTCGAGTGGCGGATCGGCGGTAGCGGTGCAAGCTGGTTTATGCTTAGCATCCATTGGTTCCGACACGGGGGGGTCTGTTCGTCAGCCAGCCGCTTTCTGTGGCGTCGTAGGTCTAAAGCCTACATATGGACGCATCAGCCGCTGGGGTCTTATCGCCTACGCTTCGTCTTTTGATTGCATTGGTCCGATTGCCAACACCGCCGACGATGCCGCCCTGTTGCTTGAAGTTATGGCAGGTCCCGATGAATTTGATAGTACGGTATCGAGCCAGCCCGTTACTGCTTACTCGCAAACAACCTTGCCCCAAAAACCGCTTCGTATTGCTTATCTGCGCGATGGCGTGGAGAGTGAGGGAGTAGATGCGAGCGTCCGTAAGGCTACGCAGGCTCGTATTGATGCCTTACGCGAAGCGGGCCACACAGTAGAACCCGTCGATATTTCGCTTCTTAAATATCTTCTTCCCACCTATTACATCCTGACCACAGCCGAAGCGTCGTCAAATCTGTCGCGTTTCGATGGTGTGCGTTACGGATACCGAAGTCCATCCACCGGTACATCACCGATGGACCTTTTAACGTTGTACAAAAAAAGCAGAACCGAAGGCTTTGGCGCAGAAGTTCGCCGACGAATTCTGCTCGGCACGTTTGCGCTAAGCGCCAGCTATTACGATGCCTATTACACGAAAGCCCAGCAGGTTCGGCGATTGATCCGTCAGGAAACCGAACGTCTGTTTGAGCAATACGATTTTTTACTTTCGCCTACTACGCCCACACCGGCGTTTAAATTGGGCGAAAAAACAGATGATCCGTTGCAAATGTATTTGGCTGATATTTTCACAGTGCAGGCCAATGTAGTAGGGTATCCAGCCATTTCCATTCCAAACGGCACCGACGAAGAGGGCTTGCCAATTGGACTACAGCTCATGGCTCCGCCTTTTGCCGAGGGGAGACTGGTGGCAATGGCGAAAGAGATGTATGATATATAATGTAGGATGTATGGCCCTCGCGTCAGCTACATCATACCTCTTATATCTTACATCATATATAAAAAACGTAACGAACTTACCTGAAACGAAACCTATATGAACTACCTGAACCGTAGCCTGTTAAGACTGGGGCTGTTGAGTGCGGTAGTGGGCCTGACCCTAACAGCCCGCGCCGAGACTACGATTCTCTTAGACAGTACAATCGTTAAGAAAGACACTATTGCCGCCCTGCCAACGGTACCCGACAGCCTGCTCCGGGAACGCCTGGCGAAGTTGCAGAAGGATATTCCACTGAATTACCACAAAGCGGTGCAGGCTTACGTGGATTATTTTACCTTTCGGCGGGCCAGCTATACTAAAACGATGCTGGAACGGATGCCCTTGTTCTTTCCGCTTTATGAACGAATGCTGGCCCAATATAACCTGCCCGATGAATTAAAATACCTCTCTATTGTGGAATCGGCCCTGAACCCACGCGCCATTTCGCGGGCTGGAGCCGGTGGATTATGGCAAATCATGCCAGGCACGGGTCGGGACTTACGACTCTCTCAGGACGATTATGTCGACGAGCGGATGGACCCCGTGAAAGCGACCGAAGCCGCCTGCAAATACCTGCGCGATCTCTACAACATCTTCGGCGACTGGGAACTGGCGATGGCAGCTTACAATTGCGGGCCGGGAGCCGTAAAACGGGCCATGCGCCGGTCGGGGGGCGATTCGTTCTACACGATTTACGAGGCACTCCCCAAAGAAACCCGGGGCTATGTGCCACAATTCGTGGCGTTCACCTATCTGATGAACCATGCCAGCGATCACGGCATCCTGGCAGAAAATTATGAATACCCAATTCCGCACGATACCATTCAGGTAAGCGGGTATTTCAACCTCGAATCGTTTGCTAAACACAGCACGATGGCACTGGCCGATTTACAGAAGATGAACCCGGCCATTACGACAACCATTCTGCCTGATTATACGAATCGGTATCCATTACGGGTGCCTCGTCAACAGTATGCTTATTTTGCCAGTCGCCGACGGGCCATTCTGGATTCGGCCAGCCGCATACCGGGTCGGATGGAACACATGCTGTTAGCCAGTGCGGAATCCGTTCGCTATGGGAACGATTCAATGGGAACCTGGGCTGAATTAGGCCGGAACCCATTAGCCAACGCAGGCCGGGAAGAGACACAAACCACCCTTGAAACGACTCAGATTGCCGTAGCTGAATCAGCCGATGAACCCGAAGAGGATATTGAAACGGTAGTACTCAGAAAACCCCGGAAGCAGACCTACGTGGTCAGGAAAGGGGACAATCTGGGCGATATTGCCGACCGTTTCAATGTGGAGCTTTACGACCTGAAACGCTGGAACCACCTGCGTTCCACCAGGATTCAGCGGGGGCAAAAGTTGGTTATCCTGAAAGAAGTAGCCGAAACCCGCGCCGAACGGCTGGCTAATCAAGGCACAAGCAAAGGCCGCAAGAAAGCGGAGACAATTGCCAAATCGAAACGGTATAAGCCTCGTTACCACCGCGTGCAGGACGGTGATACGCTCTGGAACATTGCCCAGCGCTACGACGGTCTAACCATCGACCGGCTCAAGAAATTAAATAACATCCGCAGCAACTCACTTCGGCCTGGTCAGAAGTTGATTGTGGGGTGATTATGTCAGGTTTAACCATTAAACAACAGCCGAAAACCGACGACTTTTTCATGAAAAAGTCGTCGGTTTTTCGTATCTTTAGGTACACATAACACGCTTAAAAACAAGCCTTTCCGACTTACGAATGATTGCTTATTTAGACGGAATCCTGTCCTATAAAGAACCTACGCATACCATTATTGATGTCCACGGCGTGGGCTACATGGTGCATATATCGCTTCAAACGTATTCTGTTCTGCCGGGGGGCGGAGATCGCGTAAAACTATTTATTCATCACCTTTTTCGCGAGGATAATCAAGCCTTATATGGCTTTGCCAATGCCGACGAAAAATCGTTATTTCTGGACTTGATCGGCGTTTCGGGCGTTGGCCCCAATACAGCGTTGGGTATGCTTTCGGCCATGCAGCCGGGCGATTTACGCTTAGCTATTCTGGGCGAAAACGTCCGGGCGGTGCAGGCCATTAAAGGTATTGGTGCCAAAACAGCCCAGCGCATTATTCTTGAATTACGGGATAAGATGAAACGGTCGGGCGTTATCCCCGACGGACCAACGTATCGCCAGCAGGCTGCCAATCCGATTCGCGAGGAGTCACTGGCAGCTCTCGTGGCATTGGGTTTTCCGAAAGCAACGGCCGAAAAAAGTGTAGACGATGCCCTGAAAGCAGAGCCGAATTTGACAGTCGAAGAGGTTATTCGGCGGGCACTGCGGTAGGAATAATCAGTAAAGCAAAAAACGTAGTCAGATTGGCTACGTTTTTTGCTTTACTGTAAACTATTTACGAAGTGGGAATGGTGGAAACTCCGTTTATATTACTTTTATGCTACTTCGCTTTAGTCAACTCCGGCAGCTTTTTTCGTTTTGTCTTTCGCGACGGCCTTCAGTTCTTTCGCGTCGCTCTTCATTTCTTTTTTAACGGCCTTGTCCATTTTTCTATCGGCCTTGGCTCTTCTTGTTTTGGGGTCAGAAACACCAGCTATTTCAAGCCCTTTGCCCGATCTGGCGTTTGCGTTAAGTTCATGGGCTTTAGCTACTTTCTTTTCAGCTTTCATTTCTTTTTTAGCCGCTTTTCCTTCCTGAACGGCCTGCGCGAATCCAGCTTGTGCAACTACCAGTAAGGCACAGGCAGAAGCAGCAATGATTAGCTTTTTCATAACGAATTAGTGGTTAAATTAATACACTTACCAGTTGGCAAGCATTTCGAGAATAACTAACCTGTAGTAAGTAAAATTGTTTAACAGTCTGCTAATCAAGCCATTATCATATAAAACCCATAGAGTATAGTCAATATTTACTATGTCATTGATTAACAAGAGTGTAGCATTGATAATACCTGTAAAAAAATACTCAATTAACAGCGTCGTTAATTGAGTATTTTTTTTGGTTAGTTAATTGGACCTGCTTTGAAATTTGTCTCTAAATAGGTTGTATATTGTTGAAACAGTAACAACTGTGTGCCGGAGCTATATGCCACGCCATGTGCTCCGGGCGGGTAGATGCGTAAATCGGCATCTTTACCCGCATCTTCCAGGGCGTTCATGAGTTGAAAGGTATTGCGAACATGGACATTTTCGTCCATTGTGGAGTGTGCAATGAACATTTTACCGGCCAAATTTTTCGCATAAGGCGATACGGCACTGGCTCTATATTTCGCTTCATTTTCGGGTAATAAGCCCATATATCGCTCCGTATAAATCGAATCATACAGTCGCCAGTCGGTGACGGGAGCCCCAACCAGCGAAATTTTGAACACACCGGGGTGAGTTAACATCGTGTAACTGCTCATGTATCCTCCATAACTATGCCCCCGAATAGCCATTCGGTTACCATCAATCCAGGGTTGTTTAGCTAACCAGGCGGCTGCTTCGGCAAAATCCTGGCTCTCATACTTCCCTAATTGCTCATAAACGATTTTCTCAAAAGCACTACCATACCCTCCACTTCCCCGATTGTTGACACCCACAACCACATAGCCTGTCTGCGCCAGCCACTGGTGCCAGCCTGTTATGGCAAACTCGTTATAGACCGACTGAGATCCGGGGCCACCGTAAACATCCATCACAACCGGATACTTTTTAACCGGGTCAAAATCAAGCGGTTTGATGACTGAAATATCTATTTTTTGCCCATCGGAAGTGGTAAAATTAGTTAATTCTTTAGGCGCGTAGGCATGGCTGGCTACATAGTCAGACACGGTTTTATTGGTTTCGAGCGCCTTAATCAATTGCCCCTTTGTATCGCGCAGTTCAACCTGTGTTGGCGTCGACACGTTGGAATATTTGTCGATGAAATACTGACCGTTGGGCGAGAAATCAACTATATGTTTTCCCGGCACAGTGGTTAGCCGACGTTTGTTTTTCCCATCCACATCGGCTACAAACAATTGACGCTCTAATGGCGACGCTTCCGTTGACGTGAAGTAGACTTTTTTCGCTTTGGGATCAATATGATGCATAAACGTAACCTCCCATTTACCACTCGTAACGGCATTGAGCAGTTTGCCCGAATAGTCGTAACGGTAGAGATGCGAATAACCATCGCGGTCCGAGACCCAATAAAATTCCTGCACACCCGCCGGGAAATAAATCAGGTGATTAATGCCCGCGAAGAAATCGAAGACATCGATCCAGGTATTTGACTTCTCTTCCATAATCTGTTTAGCCTCGCCCGTGCGGGCATTAGCCATAAACAGACGCAGGTGATTCTGCTTTCGGTTGAGGTGCATCAGCGCGAGTTGACCTTCCTGCGAAGTCCAGTAAATACGCGGAATGTAGCCATCGCCGAGCCGAAGCGTCGGACCGTCCACCTTCATCCACTGTTTCGATTTATTGGCAATCTCGATGACACCAATGCGAACGGTCGGATTTTGGTCGCCTACGCGCGGGTATGGTAGCGAATCAAACTTCTCATCGAAGCCTTTATAATCGGTTAGCTTGTAGATGGGAACCTGCCGCTCGTCTGACTGCCAGAAGGCAATGAATTTGCTGTCGGGCGACCAGTCCCACGCCTGCGCCAGTCCGAATTCTTCTTCGTAAGCCCAACCGAAACGCCCGTTATAGAACGCCGGTTTGGCGTCGTTGGTGAGTTGGGTTTCGCGCTGCGTGGCAAAATCGAACACAAACAGATCGCCCCCACGCTCGTAGCCAATCTTCTGCCCATCGGGCGACAGTTCGGCGGTTTGAGCGTCCTTCGCCACTAATTTCAGGCTTTTGTCGGCTACCGAATATACATAGTAATCTGATATGCCGGAGTGCCGATAAACGGGGCGGAAATTAGTTTGGAACAACAGGTTCTTTGAATCTTTCGACCATTGAAACGAGCCATAGGTGAAGGGTTTATCGCTGTTAGGAAATTTCTGTTGGCTGCCGTCAAAAACGACATCTTCCTTTTGGTCTTTTGGCGCAAACGTTTTTATGCGGTTCTGCCCATCGATGAATGAGAATTTAGTGCCGCCCTCAATCCAGTTAACAGATCGTGGCCCCTGCGCGCCAGCCAACTGCCCGGTAGCAAAAACAGCCTGCTGAAGATTGGCGAATCGTTGTTTGGATTGGGCTTCGGCTGTACGAGCCGCTAACACCCAACTAAGCAGAACCAGAATACGAGTGATTCGTCTGGCTGTAAGGCAAGTAGTCATGTACGAAGTGCTTGATAAAAGACACCAAAAGTACTCAAATTTTGCCTTATGTATTTATCCAGCTACGTAGACACGTTAAGCCAACTCTTTTGTGATTTTTTATATAGCTGCCTGCTTTGCGTTTGCGTTATTTTCACCACCCCCAGCCGAAGCGTCGGCATACACAATAATTTTTAGCTAACTCAAACAACTTCTAAGTATATTTAGGGCTTGCACTAATTAGTTACTCACCAATTCTATTAAACGTCTATTACCTATGACCAAATACTACACTTGCCTTACCCGATGCGTCTGGCTGCTTTGGCTAACGTTTCTGGTGTGTACGAACACCTTCGCTCAAGGCAATCGCTACACAATTAAAGGGCGCGTTATTGACCCTGAGAAACAGGCGCTTCCCGGCACTACCGTTGTCATTGTGGGCACAACGCTTGGCACCACCACCGATGCCGACGGCAACTATACACTCACTGTAACCCTTAAGCCCGGCCCAACTACCGTTGCCTTCACCGCTATTGGCTATGAAACGTTCCGTCAGCCGGTTACGCTGGGAAATGCCGAACAGGTTATGGTGAATGCCGAATTGGCAGCCGCCACCACTAACCTTGATGAAGTAGTCGTGACGGGTTCAACGCTCTCGGCTCCTAAGCGTGAACTGGGAAACGCCATCAGCACCATCAAAGCCACTGCCTTACAGCAAACGGGTTCGGGTAATCTGATCAATTCATTGCAGGGGAAAGTACCGGGGGCGCAAATCACGCAAAACTCGGGCGATCCGGCCGGTGGTATTACCATTCGACTGCGGGGCATTAAATCACTGACCGGCTCATCAGACCCGCTGTATGTGGTCGACGGGGTGATTGTGAGCAACGCCAGCACGAACGTGTCACAGCTTGCATTGGCAAATGACGTGGGCAATGCCAATGTAGGGCAGAACCGCCTGTCGGACATTAACCCCGACGATATTGCGACTATAAACGTGGTGAATGGTGCGGCTGCGGCTGCCCAGTATGGGTCGCGGGCGGCCAATGGCGTAGTGATTATTACGACCAAGCGCGGGCAAACTGGCAAACCACAGGTCACCTTTAGTACATCGTTCAATATCAACGAATTGCGTAAAGGCGTTTCGGTAAATACCTATGGGAAACAATTCGGCTTTGCGGCTCTGCGGCTGTATCCCATCGGGGTTATTTCGGCGGCTCAGATTGCCGCTAACCCCGGCACCACAACGGTTGGTATTTACCGCGATGGCGTTACCTCACCGTTAGCCACGAACTTAGTGGATGTACAACGGTATAATTATTTCGACCAGATTTTCCGCACGGGTTACGGAACGGATAACAATCTATCCGTTGCTGGTGGGCGCGACAACACACAGTATTATGTCTCGTTTGGGTATCTGAAAAATCAAGGGATTATTAAGGATACGGATTTCACACGCTATAACATCCGCGCCCGCGTCGATCAGCGATTAACCAACTGGGCTAAACTATCGGTAGGCGTAAGTTATGCCAATAGCCTTTCGAACGAAAAAGCCAACGGTAACGTGTTCTACAGCCCGATCAACTCGGTCAATATTACCAACAACATTTATGACATTACGAAACGGGACGCTGCTGGAAACTTACAGGCCGTTGAACCTACCCGCGTAAACCCGCTCTCGACCATCGAAGACATGAAGTTTTCGCAGGCCGTAAGCCGGACCATCAACAGCCTGCAACTCAATCTGACCCCACTGAGCGGGCTGACCGTTGATTATATTGTGGGCGTAGATGCCTATTCGCAATTTGGCAAAAACTACATCCGGCCCTATCCCTATCAGGCCGTTGCCGGTTTGCCAGCCGCCCGCTATCCATTGGGCTTTGCGGCTACGGCTACCAATCAGGTATTGCAGTTCAATAATGACCTGAATGCTCAATACGAGCGTCAGTTCAGCGAAAACTTCAAGTTGAACGCGGCTGTTGGCTACAGTTATCAATATTTCCAGTCCGATTACTCGTTCAATAGTGGACAAAACCTCGCTCCGTTTATCGAAACCGTCAATGGAGCCAGCAGTACGACGTTGGGCGTTGCTTATAACTTAGATCGATACAGCCTGAGCGGCTTATTCGCCCAGGCTACGTTTGGCTATCGGAATCTGGCGTTCATTACGGGGGCCGTTCGGCGCGATCAGTCGTCGAAATTCTCACCCAGTCAGACCAACCAATATTACCCGAAAGTGAGTGGCTCGTTTATCGTGTCGGACCTTGACTTCTGGAAAAACCTGTCGTTCAGTAATGCCTTCAACAGCCTGAAACTACGGGCCAGTTACGGCGAAGCAGGTAACCTGTCGGGTATTGGTTCCTACGCCCGGTTCTATCAGTTTAGTCCGGTCGCATTCCTCGGCAAAAACACCATAACGCCCGGCACTCAGTTGGCAAACCCGGAAGTGCAGCCCGAACGTATGAGCGAACTTGAAGGCGGTATTGACCTGGCCTTTCTCAATGGTCGGATTGGGTTGGGCGTAACGGCTTATCAGCAGAAAATCACCAACTTAGTCGTTAACCGAACCCTCGCTCCTACCACCGGCGGCACGAGCATCGTGAACAACGTTGGGACGATGGAGAACAAAGGGTTTGAGATTATGCTGGATGCGACGCCCATCAAAACCAAAGACCTGAACTGGGATGTCACCTTCATTTATAACCACAACCGAAACAAAGTGCTCGACCTGGGCGGCTTACCCATCATTAGCCCCGATGCGTCGTCGGCTTCGGGGACGCCGGTCAATATTATTGTGGGCCAGCCGGTTGGCGTGTTCTATGGCACAGCCTACGCCCGCAACCCGGATGGCTCCCTATTCCTGTCGCCGTCGGGTTTTCCACAATCTGAACGGGCGGCCTCGCAGGGGAATGGCGCTATTGACTACGTTCCAGCCAGCCGGGGTGGCGATGGAACCATTGATGTAACGAAGCCAACGGCCAACGTAATCATTGGGAATCCAAATCCAAAATGGACGGGATCATTCAGTACGAATTTATCGTACAAGAAACTCACCCTGCACGTGCTGTTGGACATGGTGCAGGGAGTCGATGTGTTCAACGCCGACAAACGAACGCGGCAGGGCGTTGGGCTGGGTGGCGATTTTGCTGAGCAGGAACTGCGCGGCACGCTTAAACGCGGTTATATTTTTGGTGTTTACAACACCCAGGAATTTCGGGTTGACCCAGGCTCCTACACCAAGTTGCGCGAAGTGTCGCTCGGCTATACACTCCCTTCCTTCATCAAGGGCATTAGCCGCCTGGCAGTATCGGCAGTAGGGCGCAATCTGTACTCGTGGGACAAGTACACCGGCTTCGACCCCGAAACCAACGCGGGTGGCAACAACGACCTGATTCGGGGTGTCGATTTCGGGAACGTCCCCATCCCTCGCACGTATCAAATTAAACTGACAGCGACTTTCTAATATGAAAAAGATTCTCATACCAACTCTCCTGACCAGTCTCCTGCTGACGCAGGTGGCCTGCAATAAGGAATATCTGAACCCGAGCACTGTCAGTCAATCGCAGGCGGTTAGCTCGCCCGATGGGTTGATAACACTTAGCAATGGCCTGCAATACCGGTATACGACCGGTGGCGCCCTAAGCGTGCTCTACGCCAGCACGGCAGGAGCGGGCCTGACTACCCGCGAAGAATTTGTGCTGAACGTCGGGAATCTCGATGAAGCGAACTTAGCGGTTGGTTCAGCCAATGTGAGCAACATTAACAGTGTGGTGCGTAACCTCTGGACGCAGAGCCACTTAGTACGCTCAAATGCCGAACTGATTTTGGCAAATACGGGCGTAGTGGCCGACGCCGGTACGAAAAGCGGCATCGTTGGCTATGCATCCATCTTCCGGGCGTTATCGCTGGGTACGCTGGGTCTGTTTTTCGAGCAATCGCCGGTCACAACGGGAACGAACGCACCATTTGTGCCCCGAGCGCAGGTATTTAAAGAAGCCATCAGTGCGCTCGAAGCAGCCGCCACGCAGGTAGCTTCTGCGCCCGTATCGGCTGATTTTTCCAGCAAGATTGTGCCGGGTATCGACATTCCTAATACCACTCAGGCATTGATTGCCCGGTACGCGCTATTTTCGGGAGATTACGACAAAGCACTGGCCGCTGCCGCTAAAGTTGACCTGACAAAAAAATCGGTTTATAACTTTGACGATAACACGCGAAATCCACTGTTTGAGGTCACATTCGGCAACCTGAATGTATTTCAGCCCACCAACGCTAACCTCGGTCTGACGGGTGCGCTCACACCCGATGCCGCCGATAAGCGGATTGCTTTCCTGAGCAAACCCAGCACCAACACGGCCGTAGCTCCGGTGATTGCGACTGCATTTTATACCGCTAACAATGCCGCTGTGCCCGTGTATCTGCCGGGCGAAATACTGCTGATTCAGGCGGAAGCCTACGCTCGAAAAGGCGATTTAACGAATGCTATAGCAGCTCTAAATAAAGTATTAACAAAAACAGCAGCTCAGGATGCCTTTGGATTGGGAGCCGGGTTGCCTGCTTACTCAGGACCGCAAACGGCTGATGCAATTCTGACGGAGATTTTCAAAAATCGGCAGATTGAACTGGCTTATCAGGGATTCCGGCTTGAGGATAGCCGTCGGTTCAACCGGCCAGGACCAGGCGCAACCGGAGCAGAGCGTAATCGCAATTTCTTCCCCTATCCGCTGACGGAACGGAATAACAACACCAATACGCCCACCGATCCGGCGAATTAGTGAAGTGATAATGAATATAGTCGTGGTGTAAAGTTCTTCAACCTGACACCACGGCAAAAGAGCATTTTTTGTCATTCCGACGAAGCCGGGCGGCCGGTGCCGAGGAATCTCAAAGTTGTGTATTAGTCAAGCTTGAGATTCCTCGGCACCGGCCGCCCGGCTTCGTCGGAATGACAAAAAATGCCTTACATTTTCACCGGTATTCCCGTCCGGGTCGATTCGTAAATAGCCTGAAATAAAGCAACAACTTTACGGCCATCTTCGCCCGTCACCAACGGCGGGCGGTTTTCGCGAATGGCATCACGGAAGTCGGCAATTTGTACCCCGAAATAATACACCGTTGCGTCGATGGTATTAAAGAAGGCGGTGTCTTCGGCGACGAACTGTGTCAACTGATTTTCTTCGCCCGGAACTGTCCAGAGGTCATTAACGGGCGGGTCCGTGATGCTCGACATACCGGCAATGAACAATGCGCCCCCATCGGTCTGAACACCGACGGATGCGCCGTTTTCGCCATGCACATGAACTTTGCCGAAGATGCCGGGCTTCTGTGAGTTACTCACGATGATGTTGCCGAGACCACCGTTTTTAAACTTCACAATAGCCAGCGCCGTATCATCGACCTCAATGTAAGGATGATTCAGATTGCGCCAAACGCCATACACTTCGTCAATGTCGCCCATATACCACAGTAACAAATCCAACTGGTGGGGCGACTGATTGACCAATACGCCCCCGCCCTCGTCGGCCCACGTGCCGCGCCAGGCATCGCTCTGGTAATATTTTTCATCGCGCCAGCCCAGCATTTGAATCGTTCCCAGCACGGGGTTCCCAATTTTGCCCGTATCGATGGCGTCCCGAATTCGCATGGATGGTGCATAGAACCGCCGTTGGCTAATGGTGCCCAGATACCGGTTATTACGCTTGGCCGCTTCGATCATGGCATCGCAATCCTCCAGCGTTGATGCCAATGGTTTTTCCACCAGCACGTGCGAACCGGCATCAAGGGCAGCAATGGTTGGTTCCCGGTGTGCGGGGTGCGACGTACAGACAAGGCACAAGTCCACGTTTTCGCGGTCAACCATGTCGTATATATCTGTGTACGAAGTGATGCTATAGTGGGCTGCAAATTCGTCGGCCTTGGTATGATTACGGCCCCAAACAGCCACTAATTCAGTATCAGGGGTTTGCAGGGTGGCTTTGGCGTGCAAATGAGCTACTTTGCCGGGGCCAATAATGGCGATTCGGAGGGGTGTAGGCATTGTTAATTGTATTCTGAAGAAAGTAAACGGACGTTTTCTGTCAAAAGCATTCAAAACTCAACCCCTACCCGCACATCGAACCCTTCGGCCACATTAAGCTTCGCTTTCAGACCTACCCCCAACCAGACGTGTGGCCTGAGCGCGTAAAGCAACTGATAACGCTGGAAAATACGGCCATCAGGAACTGAATCGGGTTGGTACAGATTCCAGGCAATATGGGTAGCAAAGACATAGCGCCCCAGCCACAGTTCATAACCGCCAAATAAGGCAGCTTGCCATCCATCTGGCGATAAATTCTCGCGTCGTCGTTGTTCGCGAATGTAACCGTCGCTTACCAGTTCCGTTCCGCCCGACACGGCATGAAAGCGATTGAACCGCCAGCCTGCCGTAGCTGTCAAGCCCAGCAGCCAAGTACCCCGTTCAGGAAGCAGGCCCTCTTGGGGCAATGTCCGAATCGACCCAAAGGGCATCAGTCGATAAACCCATCGATTCGGCAAGGCTGGTTTCGGCCAATGCTTTGGGTCAGGAAAAGGCTGTGGCTGAAGCGTGTAAATGAGCCCAACGGCCGCCGTTGGAAAGTTCATTCCGCGATTCGGCTGCTGGCTTCCACCATTGGAAATGTGGTTGTAATTAGCCGAAATACTCGCCTGCATGTGCACACTCAGGCGGAGATGAGCAGCCGCCGAGACCGACAGCCAGCCGTTAAGTGGTGCGCCAAAGAACGTATTACGTGGGTTAGTAACCGAATCAAAATACCGGGTTAGGTAAGCCAGTCCTGCTGAAGCCCGAACCGAAAAGGAAAGCGGTTTCCCATACCGAATCACTGGCTCAAAAAACGCGCCCGCGCCAAAAGTTCGCCCTAATTCAGCCGGATTATTAAATGAAATGTAATGAGCATAGGCGCCGATGCGGGCGAAGCAGTTGCAACGCTCAAAGGCACTGCGCCGAAGGTTAATCCGGCTGTATTCAATCGTTACACCAACGGGTGTCGACTGCGAAATAGCCCGAAGGTCGGGGGCGTGCGGAATAATGAATCCCGCATGAAATTGAGCGCTAAGCTGTTTCTGAACAGAGTCAGGCAGGGTTCCGCTAAACGATGAAAACAGTCCACCTATCACCCAGGCTGCGTTCATCGGTTTTACGGTTTCAATACTACTTTAATCAGGCCTTTCTCTTTGGCATACAATCGCCGAAACCAGTCGGCTCCTTCCTCAAGCGGAACTTCAGCACTCAGAATGGCTTCAACATTAATACGGCCCGACGAAATTAGAGCCAGCGCGGCTTCGTACTCGCCGTTGATAGCGCAGGAACCCTGCAACCGCAATTGTCGCGTAACAACAGCTTGTAATTGAATCTCGACTGTTGGAGCCAGATTGCCGACCAGCGTAACCGTCGCCCCTTTGCGAACACAGTCGATGGCGGTTTTAACGGTTGGCCCCGCACCTACCACCTCAAACGACACGTCGGCCCCGCGCCCGTGCGTGAGTGCCTGCACTTGTTTGGCTACGTCTCCGCTTTTAGCCTGTATGGTATGCGTAGCGCCCAGCGTTTTCGCCAGCGCGAGTCGGTCGTCGTCTAAGTCGATGGCGATGATGACCCCGCATCCCGCCAGTTTCAGAGCCTGAATCACAAACAGCCCGATCATACCTGCCCCCACCACTACCGCCGAATCGTTCACCTGAATGGGTGTCAGGCTCAGGGCGTGGAGCGCCACGGCTACGGGTTCAACCAGCGCGGCCTGCGTAAAACTGACATTACCAGGAATGGCGTATAAAATGTGCTGCGGCACCGTAACAAACTCGGCAAACGCCCCCTGCCGCTTGAAATCCGGGGTAGAGACGCCCACTACTTCGCGCCCGTCGCTCAGGTTGTATTGCCCCCGGCGGCTGTACCAATCATCCAGCGCATACACGGTCGAGTCGAAGGTGACGCGGTCGCCAACGGCCCAACCCTGCACTTCGCTGCCTACTTCAGCAATAATACCCGATGCTTCGTGGCCCATTACAATGGGCGGAATACGTCGGCCACTGCTGCCATCCATGCCGTGTACGTCGGAGCCACAAATGCCTACGGCCTGCACCCGTACCAATACGTCATTCGGTTTGGGCGTAGGAGTAGGCAGGTCCTGAAGATCAAAATGATTGTATTCGGTAAGAACGAGGGCTTTCATAGCTTTAGTAACCTGGACGGCCACGTCCGGGTGGAAAATAGGATTATATAGCACCCGGATGTGGCCGTCCAGGTTACTAAAGCTTCTGATAAATTCTGACAAACGCATCAACGGGCACCTGCTCGAAATCGCCCTGTTGTAAATGCGGATTGACTTCATAGGTTATTACCTCATCCATTGTATCCGGTAACTCGCCGAAAAGCTTGTTAGCAGCCTGAGCCGTATATTTTTTTTTAGTCGAGACTAACCTGTGTTCAGGCTCTTTCCCCCAGGCTGGATTGTCGCCTAAAACCAACTGAATTTTCGCCCAATCGTTGAAGAAATATTCCTGCAATAGTGGAATAATCCGGTCGCGGAAAGCAATACATAAATCCGAATGAGTGTCAATATTGGCCAGATAAGCATGCCCAATCTGGTGGTCGCGGTCGAGCAGGTATTCGATGCGTTCGTTTACCGTTCGTAATAATTTCGCCAGGTCAACCCCCTCTATTTCGCCTAAAATTGCCGGGTTGGGCAGCACTTCCCGGAACGAAAACCGGCGACGCAGGGCAATGTCCAACAACGCAATGGAGCGGTCGGTGGTGTTCATTGTCCCAATCACAAACAGGTTAATTGGCACTCCAAACCTCTCCTGCGAGTAGGGTAATGTTAGCCAAAGTTCGTTTTCGGCGCCCAGCCGCTTGTCGGTTTCGAGCAACGTTATCAGATCACCGAATACATTGGCTACGTTGGCGCGGTTGACCTCGTCGATGAGCAGGTAATGCGCCGGAGCACGTTTCAATTTCTGCCTTCGGTTGTCGGGCGAATCGTTCAGGCAATCGGCCAGGGTGCCATACCCCGCCTGCTGAATAGCCGACAGACAGGCTTTATAAAAGATTCCTTTACGAATCCGATAACTAATCTGTTTGTCAATAACTTCCGGGCGAATACCCTCTATGAACTCCTCGTAACTGTAAGACGGATGAAACGTAATCAGGCTCGCCAATCCAGGCCGGGCATTTTCTTCGCGGAGGTAGGGCTGTAGCGCATACGTTTTGCCCGTTCCTGGCGGTCCAAAAAGGATTAGGTTATGCGGCTGATTAGGAAGCTGCGGTTCTGGTCCATACTCCGCTTCCGGTTCCTCTACGGTGTACCCGTTAAGCACGCGGTCTCCAAGTGACGGGTCGTCGGCAAGCCGGATGAGGTCGCTCAGGAAGGCTTCGTCTTCGGCAGCCCGATACACATCTGTATTATGCCGGGCAGAGTGCGGGCCGCGTTTATTGCTTTCAACCAGTTCAAGCAGACAATCTTCCCAGCAGGTTCGTAACGTCGGTTGATAGAGCAGATGCGCGGTCGCCTGGCCGATAACGACCGCTACATAATCCGATTTTTCTGTCAATGGCTCATAGACCAGTTCTTCGAGACTTTTCAGCCGATCCTGACAGGACTTTTTAACGGTTAAGTGATATTCTACCTCTCCACGACGCGGTTTCTGAATGCGTAAAGCCTGAAAGAAGTTGATGTTCGCCGTAATTGACGACTTATCGGGTCGCACGACAAACGCCAGCCGGGCATCGCCATTGGGCAGGTTAACGATATCAATGAGTTCCTTCAGCAACCCAAAAAACCGCCGGATAGCTTCGGCATGGCCGATGTCGCGAATGCGCTCAATAAGGGATTGCTGGTAATCGGCGGTCACAGAGAAAAAGAGTAGTCGTCTGCGAAAATACGATTTTTTGAGCGGTTTATCGCATTATAGGCGTTAGTAAACTACGCTTAACTAACTCCCAATGCTTACCACATCGGCAAACACGCCCGAGGCCGTTATAGATGCAACAGCAGCCGCAGATTTTGGTGAACGATTTGTAACTGATTAGCATCCAAACTTCCTAAACGCCCCTGAACTAAAGTCGCGTCGATGGTTGCCAATTTGCTAATCCGAATCAGTGATGCTTTCTTTAAACCATTCAGGTCATCTGGCGTAAGCAACAAATCGGTTGATTCCTGCCATTGAAGTTGTGTTGTGACAAAAGCCAGCGTAACATCAAGCGAGGTAGCAATCAGGACTAAAGCTGGTCTTACTTTGCTACCTGATAAATCAGTAAAGGGAAACGGCACTAATACCAAATCGCCCTGCTTCATTTATAACGCTCTTTTAAATCGTCCAGCGTATATAAATCCTCTTCATCACGCAGAAAGGCAAAGGTATTCGACGTTTCAACAAGGCGTTCTATGCCCTTTTGCAAAACAGTTTCCTCATGCTTTTTGAGGATGTACGATGCGAAATTAACAACCTCACTAATCTTATCCTCCGGGAGTTGATTGATCGTTTTCAAAGCTTGCTCTACTAACTGTCGGCGACTCATAGCTCACAGGTTTGTTTACAACGAAGATAACAATTCCTACGCCAAATAACTCCCAATGCTCACTACATCGGCAAACACGCCCGAGGCCGTTACTTCGGCACCCGCGCCGGGGCCTTTTACTACAAGCGGCCGCTCTTTGTAACGTTCGGTGGTGAACGAAACGATGTTGTCGGCCCCCGTCAATTGATAGAACGGATGGTCCGGGCCTACCGGCTTTAAACCAATAGTCGCTCGGTTGTTCTCAAAACTGGCGACAAACCGGAGTTTTTCGCCGTTGGCTTCGGCTTCAGCTAACAGGCTTTCAAAATAGTCATTATTACGCTCCAATTCGTCAAAAAAGGCTGGAACGCTCGGAGCCGTTAAGCATGATTCGGGCAGCAGGTTGGTGATGGTTACGTCTTCCGGTTCGAGCGGGAAGCCAGACTCACGGGCCAGAATCAGGATTTTACGGGCCACATCCAAGCCGCTCAGGTCGTCGCGCGGATCGGGTTCGGTGTAGCCCTTTTCTTTGGCTTCACGCACGACATCAGCGAAGGATGTACCCGGACGGAACGTGTTGAAAATGAAGGATAATGTACCCGACAGAATGGCTTCAATTTTTAAGAAACGGTCGCCTGCTGTCATCAGCCCCTGCACGGTATTGATGATGGGCAGACCGGCACCCACATTGGTTTCATAGAGGAATTTAACCCCCCGATTCAGGGCCGTGCGCTGGAGTCGGCGGTACTCGCTGTAGGGGCCGGAATTGGCTACTTTATTGGGCGTCACGACAGAAATATTACTGTCTAACAGCGACTCATAAAACTGGACGATGTCTTTGTCGGACGTGCAGTCGATAAAGACCGAGTTGGGCAGGTTATAGTCCTGCATTTTCTCGACGAAGGCAGGTAGTGAGGTCGTTACGCCTTCGGTTAGGAGTCGTTCGCGCCAGTCGTCTAACGAGATGCCTTTGGGGTCGAGCAGCATTTTTTTGGTGTTGCTCATGCCTACTACGCAAACTTTCAGCAGTTTTTCGGCCCGCAAATACTCCGACTGGTCGTAAATCTGTTTCAGCAGCGTTTTTCCAATCAGTCCCGTCCCCACCAGATACAGATTCAGCACCCGCGCTTCCGACTGGAAGAAGATGTTATGCAGCGAGTTAAGGGCTTTCGAGAGGTTGTTTTTGTTGATAACCACCGAGATATTGATCTCCGACGATCCCTGCGCCACGGCCACAATATTCACCCCGTTTTTACCCAGCACGGAGAACAACTTTCCAGCAATCCCGGAGCTTTTCTTCATGCCCTCCCCTACCGTCGCAATAACGGATAAGTCGCGTTCGATAAGAATATTATCGATATGCCCATGGTCAATTTCGGTGGCAAATTCAGTATCTAAAATTGCCTTCACATTTTCGGCTCCGCGTGGGTCGATAGCGAAACAGATGGAGTGCTCCGACGAGGCCTGCGAAATCAGAATCACGCTGATTTTATGGGCTGCCAACACGCCAAACAACTTGGCCGACACGCCCGCCACCCCAATCATACCCGACCCCTGCACGTTCACCAGCGCAATGTCATCAATACTCGAAATACCGGTAATAGTGTACTGCCGACGTTCGGCGGTACGGCTGACGACTGTGCCGTTGTGCGTTGGGTTAAACGTGTTCAATACCCGAATCGGGATGTTGCGGGCAAAGGCTGGTTGCAGACTCGGCGGATAAATCACCTTCGCGCCAAAGTGGCTCAGTTCCATCGCTTCGGCGTAGGTGATGGTCGGGATGTTAAAGGCGTTGGGTACTTTGCGTGGGTCAGCAGTCATCATCCCGTCTACATCCGTCCAAATGTCGATAACTTCTGCGTTCAGGGCGGCCCCGATGATGCTGGCGGTATAGTCCGAACCACCCCGCCCAAGGGTTGTCGTTTCGTTTTTTTCTGTCGAGCCAATAAAGCCCGTAATCATTTGAACCGGAGCGCCGGTTCGCTCTGCCACTTTAGCGAAATGCTCCTGAATAAGTTGGTTTGTCAATGTATAATTGACTTCGGCATGACCAAACTGGCTGTCGGTTTTGATAAGCTGGCGCGCATCGCAGAACTGCGCCGGAATTCCCCGGCTTTTTACGCACTCCGTAATGATCGTGGTAGACAACCGTTCGCCAAAACTGGTGATGAGATCATGGGTGCGGGGCGTTAGTTCGCGGATGAGCGACACACCCCGCAGCAAATCTTCCAGTTCGTTGATAATTCCCCGGACGTTGGCAAAGATTTTACTCTGCTCTTTAATCGGAATCAGCGCCTTTACGACGTTGAAGTGCCGGTCTTCAATCCGCCGAACGAGTTCCATGTAATCCGTTTCGCCGGACGTAGCCATACGGCCAATCTCGATAAGCTGGTTGGTGATACCGCCCATCGCCGAAAAGACAACCGCGATCTGATCGCCTTTTCCCGGTCCGTCGCTACGGCGATGATTTTCAATGATTTGAATAACCTGCTTGATGCTCTCGACCGAGCCTACCGACGTACCACCGAATTTAAGAACCTGCATTGTTCAATGAGTGAATGAGCGAATGCGTGAATGAGCGAATAAATAGTCCGCTCTTCACTATTATTTGTAGAAGTTGCTGATGAGGGTTTTTGGGTTGGCAAAGATAAGCAGGAGCGTAGATTTTCAGGCGATTTCATAAGAAAAGGCGCACCATAAATGCGCCTTTCGACTTCAGAGAAAGAAGTGTAATTGATTAAGAAACGGGTTTTTACGGATTCTTATTAGCCACAACTAACCAACCTGCTCCGATGGCTAACCCGTCTTCGGCTACGGCAACGGCGGCATCAGGCAGGCCTTTTTCGTGCGTGAGCCAGCGACGCAGGTGGAAGAACGCAAACGACCCAACAGTAGCACCCAGCGCGCCCAGAACCGCCCCGTAAGCCAGCGGCTGACCATCGGCTTTAAGTAGCGCGGCCCCGCACAGAGCGCCCGACAGGATTCGGCCGGTTACCTGCGGGAATGCTGTTCGGTCGGGGGTGTTCGGAAGTTTATCACCTATCAGTTCACCACCCGCCAGCACGGCGAAGGTGGTTGCGGCTTTGAATGACGTAATGAAATGAAGCGCGGAATCGGGCAGTGGATCAGGCTCTGTGCGCGACAGCTTATAACTCACCAAAGCGGGTGCTGTCATACTTCGCATACCGGCTATAACACCAATCTGAAAGGCGTTGAGGTAGGTTCTAATCATAGAAATTTTCGTTGAGACCTTTGTAACCCAGTGTTAACGCGGTTTGTTAAGAACTGGCAGGCTGGGCTTCCTGAGGTTCTTCCTCCTCCCGTTCAGCCGTATTTTTATCGGTGTATTTTCGGGCTTCGTCGGGTAGACGCAGTGTCCACCATAGCACGACCAGAGCCGCCACCGCACAGAAAATAAATGGAGCTTTCATGCTAACTCCCGATAGCAGCGTATTAACTAAGGCCGATAGGAAACTGGCTAATCCGCCCAGAGCCTGAATATTCCCAAACGACTCGCCCAGTCCCCCGCCTTCCTGCGTTGCCTGCGACAGAATTCCACCAATTAATCCGCCAACCAATGAGAGCGTAAGCGCATCAACGCCCGCTACTACGTAGAGCAGCGTGACGGATGATTCTGAAAAGCAATACCCTGTCTGTAACCCAATACTTAGCAGAACGAAGCCGATAATAAGCTTTCGCTTGTTGACCCGGCTGACAATGTACCGAAAAAAAACAAAGTTGGACAGAAACGCCAGCCCGCCGAAATACAGGAAGAAATAAGCCGTATCCAACGGTTCCATCGCCAAATCACTCTGCGTTAGAAAGGCCACGAAAAAAGCATAATAACCAAAGCACAGCGTTGCCAGCAAATTCAGAATAAAGATTGACTTAAGGCCCGGCACCTGTTTGTCAGCTTCGTCTAATTGATCCCATAGCGTTTTCACTTTCAGGGCGCTAAGTGCTTTTTCTTTCAGCTCACGGAACGTGACTTTCTCCTTCGGTTTATCGTTGGTTTCGTTGAACAGTAAGGCCAGAATAATGTTGATGCCACCCAGGCAGAGAATCATAATTACTAACGGCAGGGCGTCGTGACGCGCTTCATTCAGACCGATCAGCAACAACGCCCCGAACATAGGGCCAATAAACGCGCCCCCGCCCACAATGAAACTGAGCAACCCTGAATACTTAATAAATTCCTCGCCTTTTGTCAGGTCGGAAACCGAGGAGCGCATCACAGCATAGAGACCATTTGTGGAACCTTTCGACACTCGGTTTGCCACATACCCCCAGGCCTGAATCGGCAGCAGCAGGAACGACGAAAAGAACGAAACAATAGTAGTGGCTATGGCGGCTGGTCGGCGACCAACCTTGTCGGACCAGTGACCAATGGCGGGCGAAAGTGCTAACTGAACCGCCAGCATCAGCGCCGTTCCGCCGGTAAGCCAGACAGATTTGGCGGGCAAATCGCCCACGAACTTAATAAGCAGCGCACCCAGCGCACCGGCAACGATAACATCGATCAGGGCAATGGCAAAAATCAGGAGTAATTGGTGTTTCTTAACCATAACGTTCATAACGTTGATAGTGAGAACAGCGTGACGTAATTCTCTATATCACAGTACGTGTTGAGAAACCAAAATGATTAATCTAATTGACCAAAATAGTAGGCTGAAGGTTAAATCTATTTAAATAATTATAGACGACCATTAATTTATTATATCATATAGCTCTTCTACGCTTTTACTTGATAGTATGGTCTGAGCGAATGGTCCTGAGCGTTAATGATTGAGTTTTATCGTTTTCTCAAGCGCATCACCTGCCCACCACCTGCGGCCAGTTTCAGCGTAAGTACGTCGTTTCGACTCACTGAGCGTACTTCCTGCGTTAGATGGTTAGGGTTCTGGGCCACGTCGGGTGCGTCGGCATAAAGTTCAGCCGTGTAGTTGCCTTCGGGCAGGAAATCGAGTTTAAGCGAAAGGTCCCGTGCCGTTGAGTTGGTAATGCTGCCTACATACCAATCACTGCCCTTGCGCCGGACGACGGTTATGTACTGACCAACTTCTGCGTCCGGTACGCGGGTTTCGTCCCAAACAGTCGGCACTTGTTTCAGGAAATCGAAGCCCGGCTGTCCTCTGTAGGCATCGGGGTAATCGGCAACCATACCGAGGTAACTCTCCAGCACCACATACATTGCCATCTGGTGGCAACGCGTACCGTGCATGAGTGGCCGGGTATATTGAATCTTGTACTCTTTGTCGGGAACGGCCCGAAAACCGCCAAGGTGCATATCCGTTGGTCCGGCCAGCAATCGCGTAAATGGAAACGAGATATCATGATCGGGCGTGTCTAAGCCACTCCATTTACAGGTTTCGTAATTCAATGTGGCTTCGCGGGTCAGTTCGTTCGGGTACGTGCGGTGGCGACCCGTTGGTTTATAGGCTCCGTGAAACTGAATATGCAGTTTATGCCGGGCTGCCGAACGTAGAATTTCGTTTTGAATGTTGACCATTTCCTGATCGTCGCGGTCCATAAAATCGACCATCAGCCCACTGATTCCCCATTTTTCATACTGAGTAAATACGTCTTCCAGTTTTGGATAGAGCGCTGTCCAGAACACCCACACCCGAATGCCTACGCCTTTACTTTTGGCGTAGTCGCAAACCTGCTGCATGTCTAAACCCGGCACAGCCTTCGCGGCATTGACGTTCGGCCCCGGCACAAACCCGGCTCCGTCGTTGACATACCATTCGTGCAGCCCATACTCCACCACCGAGTGATACTCAATATGGTTAGCCGCGCAGAAGTCGATGTAATATTTCTGCGTATCGAAATTGTTTCCGGGCGCAAAACTTGTGTCGGGCGTGACGTTACCATTCCACCAGGGGAACGTCGTTTTACCCGGTTTCAGCCACGACCAGTCGGCCACGGGGCTTGGGTCGTTCAGATTCGTGAGGATGTTTGATTCGATGAGCGTTCCTACCCGGTCGCCAATAAGCAGGACCCGCCAGGGCGTTTGGTGGGGCAACACCGCCTTTACTTTGGCGCCAGGTTGACTGGGCAAGGGCGAAAGCTGGCTCGTCAGGAGACCATTCTTTTTCGTCAGGTACATACCCGCATAATCGACCAGCGCGGCTTCGGTGATGGCTAAGTAGGTTTTATCGGGAAACTCGAACAGAGCGGGCATATCCATCAGTGTATCATTCTTGATACTACCGAGCGGAATAGTCGTGTATAATCCCTCATGCGAAGTGGTGAAATTGGGCAGAAACAACGCCCGCACGGTTGGATTCTGTGTCAGTCGGAAGGTTGTGTTTTCGTCGGTTAGCGTATAGGACGACCAGTTCGGCTGCTTCGGAAATTCGTACCGAAACGCGACCCCATCATCAAACACCCGCACGACCAAGTTAATCTGTCGTTTCGCGCCGGTTTTTTCTATTAATGGTAAAACGGCCTCCCGGCAATGGTTCCGCACCGTTTTAGCTTTTCCAACGACCAGTTCATACGTCTCATCAACCGTCCGCATAATAGGCTTGGGCTGCGCCAGGTTTGGACCAAATAGCCCGTTTTCCTGAACTATCAGGCTAAGCTCAGAATTGTCGATGAGGGGCTTACCATCAAACGTTACCCGATAAACTGGCGCGGTCTTCGTCAGGGCGAATGCAAAGACAATTCGCCCATTAGGTGAGGAAACGCGTATATCCTTTGCCTGCAGAATGGACGTTGTAAACAGTAGGAAAATCAGAATCGAAGCAAAAAAGTACCGCATCCGTAACTATAGTTTAGTCACAAAAGAAGTAAGGGAAATCAGGCTACTTGATCGATTGGAAAACGCCATCTAATTCCCTCGCTCTACAACACCTTATAGATTCATTATCAAAGTCTTATCAAATAAACAGGTACTTCTTTTAAACAAAAACGATTCGATAGCGATTCACGTAATAAATCCGAAACTTACAGCAGGGCGTACATTTATAGAGTCGCCTGATGGATGACATAATTGAATCACTTAATTTTTTATGTTATGAGCAAGCAACAGAATAAGCCGGACCTGACTATGCTGCCGGGTCAGTTGGAGCCGGTTATGGTCGGACGCCGGTTATTTCTACGCTACGCAGGCGCTTTTGCAGCAGGAGGGGCTGTTCTGACTTCCTGTAGTAATTGGGAAGAGAACCCTACCACCGTGACGCCCCCCGTTGATTTGGGCACGGGCGATGTAGGTATCCTGAATTATGCCTATGCCTTAGAGCAGTTGGAAGCCGCTTTCTATACGCAGGTTATTGCTACACCCTATAGCGGTATGACCGACGCAGAGAAAATCCTGCTAACCGACATCCGCGATCATGAGATTGTTCACCGCGAGTTTTTCAAAGCGGCTTTAGGCACCAACGCCATTGGCAGTTTAGTACCCAACTTCAAAACGATCAACTTCGGCGACCGCTCCAGCGTACTTGGGGCAGCCAAAGCGTTTGAGGATTTGGGCGTATCGGCTTATAACGGGGCCGGGCCACTCATCAAAGACGCAAACTATCTGGCCCTGGCCGGTAAAATAGTTTCGGTTGAAGCCCGCCATGCGGCTGCTATCCGTGATCTGCTCAATCCTAAATCAGCCGATTTTGCGGGCGACGATGTAGTAGCGCCCACTACTGGGCTTGATAAAGCCGACAAACCGGCGGTTGTGTTGCCTATTGCTCAGCCCTATGTACGCACGCAGATTACCGCCACCGGACTTCCCGCATAAACCTGACACAACGCCATGAATCTATTCAAATTAATAGCTGACATTGAACAGGTTGACCCTGAATTCAGCGACCGTTACAGCTTTTATTCCCGTCGGAATCTGCTTAAGTTTAGCTCCAATCTCATTGCAGCAGGTATCCCGGCTATTGTGGCAGGCACCCTCAACAAAGCCTTTGCTCAGGCCACTACGCCACCATCGCAGGCGGCTGTTGACGCAGCCAACTTTGCCCTTACGCTGGAGTATCTTGAAGACGAATTCTACCGAAATGGACTGGCGGCAGCGGGTCTGGTTCCGGCTTCCGATCAGAAAGTTATCACGCAGATCAGCAAGCACGAAACGGCCCACGTTGCTCTGTTAAAAACCGCGTTGGGTGCGGCTGCCGTAGCCAAGCCAACGTTTAAATACCCGGCTGGAACGTTCACAAGTTATCCCGTATTTCTGGCTACCGCCCGGGCGCTCGAAGACACAGGGGTTCAGGCTTATAAAGGTCAGGCCCCGGCGCTTATTAACGACAAATTGATTCTGCAAACGGCGCTGCAAATTCACTCAGTTGAAGCCCGGCACGCGTCGGAAATTCGCCGGATACTGGGTATAAAAAGCTGGGTGGCTGATCCTACACAAACGACATTCACGCAGGGTGGTGTTAACTTGAAAACACTCCCGAATGTGTCGGGTATTTCGGACGATAATTTACGGGGCGCGTTTGATGAGCCGCTCACTAAAGCACAAGTGCTGGCCATTGCCGCGCCGTTTCTTTAAGAGTGATTATACGGGGGGATAAAAGCTTACATATAGGGAGACCGGGAAACCGGTGGGGTGACGGAAGGCATCGGGGATTTTCTCCGGTGCCTTTTTTATAATGCATAATGACTTATGACGGCTATAATGGCCTGTGAGAGTAGTTCTGACATCAATTATACATTTTTCAGTATGCATTATCCATTCTACATTACCCATATTTGAGGTATGAAATTGCTTCGTATTCTCCTGAAAGTCCTGCTGGGCTTTATTGTTTTTATTCTGCTGTTTCTGGCAGTTAGTTTGGCTCCGGTCGATGAAACGCCATACCAGCAAATGCCGTATTATAGCCAAACCAAACAACGGCTGGCGCAACTTCCTGCTCTGGTTCCGGGACGTCAGGGTATCCGGGCGGGGTGGGCGAAGGTCAATATTACACCGCCTTATACGACGCCAACCGGTGGCTATGGTGCCCGACGTGGCAAACACTGGCACATTGTGAGCGATTCAATTTTTGCCCGCGCCATCGTTCTCGATAATGGCAGCAGTAAAGTAGCTGTTGTCGGGCTTGACCTGCTCATTACGCCCCCAACCGTAGTCGAAGCCCTAAAAAAACGATTGCCCGAAGTTGGGCTACGCTGGGATAATGTTTATACTGGCGCGATTCACTCCCACAACAGCATTGGCGGATGGGCGCCGGGCTTAGTAGGTCAGCTTATTGCAGGGGGATACGATGAAAAAATCGTGACACGCATAACCGACGGCATACTGAACGCATTACGTCAGGCACAGACAACGATGGCCCCTGTGCAGGTTGGCTTTGGACAGACCGATGCCTCCGACCACGTCTACAACCGCATTGGCTTTTCAGGGCCGACCGGACCGCTCGATGGCGCCATTCGGTTGTTGAAACTGAAAAAGAATACCCGGCCTGGAGTGGCGGGTGAATCGGCCCTGCTGTGCACGTTTGCCGGTCATGCTACACTTTTTGAAGACAGCATGAGCGATTACCTCAGCCGCGATTATCCGGGTTCTCTGGTAGATCGCTTAGAAAAAAAGTCGGCCGATTTTGCCGTTTTTCTGGCGGGGGCCGTTGGCAGTACGGGTCCCGAAGCACGGGGTAAGACCGACTTTCAGGAAATTCGCAACTATGCCGGTGATTTGGCCGCCCGTATCGAACGAACCGTTCCTCAAATCAAAACCGAACCCGACAGTGCGCTGGGTATGCTGACCTTGCCGCTGTCGCTGCGAGAACCACACCCCCGTGTGATTGGTAACTGGCGGGTACGGCCCTGGCTATTTTATGCTATCTACGGCGACTATCCATCCGACCTGAAAGCCCTGCGGATTGGCAAAACGGTTCTATTGGGCACTCCCTGCGATTTTTCGGGCGAATTTGTGGCTGATTTTAAGCCACTGGCTCAACAGAAAGGCGTTAATCTGATTATTACCAGTTTCGACGGTGGCTACATCGGCTATGTTACGCCCGACAAATATTACAACCGGCAAACCTACGAAACCCGCGATATGAACTGGTTTGGCCCATATAATGGCGCTTACTTTGAAGAAATGATGATGGGGTTGTTGAAGAAAATATAACATCATGCCGCTACGCTTGCTCATCATAATCACTTTTTTCGGTGGATTGGCAGGCCTAATGCCGCGTCAGGAGCCACCCGCCGTTATCCGAATCAATTTGCTCGGCTATCGCCCCGAAAGTCCTAAAACGGCCGTTTGGGGAAGCCTGTCCGAACACACGGTAAACCGGTTTCAACTGCTTGAGGAGCAGACACAGCAACCCGTTCAGTCGTTTTCGGCCGGGCAAGCGTTTGGCGAATACGGTCCGTTTAAACAGACGTATAGGCTTGATTTTTCCAACTTTCGTAAACCGGGGCGCTATTATCTCCAGGCTGACGACGGAACGCAGTCGCCCGTTTTTCGCATTGCCGACGACGTATATGAAGGTGCGGCTGACTTCTGCCTGCGGTACATACGCCAGCAACGGAGTGGCTATAATCCATTTTTGAACGATTCGTGTCATACACATGACGGCTATACACTGTATGGCCCCATGCCCGACAGCACGCATGTAGACGTGGTCGGCGGCTGGCACGATGCCTCCGATTATTTACAATATGTGACTACTTCCGCCAATGCTACCTATCATCTGTTAGCCGCCCTGCGCGATTTTCCGGCTGCCTTTGGCGACACACACCAGGCGAGCGGACAGGAAGGAGCGAACGGTCTGCCCGACGTGCTCGACGAAGCCCACTGGGGTCTCGACTGGCTCCTGAAAATGCACCCGACCGATACCTGGCTCTTTAACCAGCTCGGCGACGACCGCGACCACTCGACCATGCGAATTCCGAAAGAGGATAGCCAATACGGAAAGGGCTACGAACGACCCGTTTATTTTGCGACAGGTCAGCCGCAGGGTATGTTTAAGTATAAAAATCGGGCAACAGGTGTGGCGTCTACCGCTGGCAAAGTGAGCAGTGCGCTGGCGTTGGGCTATCAGCTCTTCCGACTTCGCCAGCCCGACTATGCCAACCGGCTTCGGCAACGGTCGCAATCAGCCTATCAGCTTGGCCTGAGCAAACCGGGCAACTGCCAGACCGCGCCGGGTCGTGCGCCGTATTTCTATGAAGAAGACAACTATGCTGACGACATGGAACTGGCTACCGTTGAGCAGGCAAACGTTCACAAACTAACGGGTAAATCGGCTCCAGGTTGGCAAAAAACGGCCCTGGCATTTGCCCGGCAGGAACCCATTACGCCCTGGATGGTAAACGACACAGCGCGGCATTACCAGTGGTACCCGTTCGTGAACATCGGCCATGCTGAACTGGCTAAACAGCTACCCGTAAGTGGGCGAAAAACCGTTACTGATTTTTACCGGCGGGGAATTGAAACCGTTTGGAAACGGGCACAGCAAAATGCGTTTTACCGGGGCGTGCCATTTATCTGGTGCAGCAACAATTTGACGACATCCTTCGCCACGCAGTGTTTATGGTATCGGCAATTAACCGGCGATAGGCAGTATACGGCTCTCGAACAGGCCAATTTCGACTGGCTGTTTGGCTGTAACCCTTGGGGAACGAGTTTTGTGTATGGCCTGCCCGCCAACGCCGACACCCCAACCGACCCACATTCGGCCTTTACGCATTTGAAAAATTACCCCATCGACGGCGGATTGGTCGATGGTCCCGTGCGGGGTAGTATCTACGGCAACTTAATTGGAATCACCCTGCACGAACCCGATGAATATGCCGCTTTTCAGAGCAAGCTGGCCGTTTACCACGACGACTACGGCGATTACAGCACCAACGAGCCAACGATGGATGGAACCGCTTCGCTCATTTATCTGCTGGCCGCTAAACAAGCAGAGAAGCTACAATCGAACCCCAAACCCATTCCACAAAAAAAGATAAGTCAACCAGCCAGGAAATCGGTTCAAAAACCAGTATCCAACGCAAAATCAACCTATTTCAAAGGGGCCAAAATCCGGGGTGATACGAGCGCCCGGCGAATCGCGCTGGTCTTCACCGGCGATCAATTTGCCGATGGTGGCACGACCCTTGCCCGGACGCTGCGAAAGCACGGCATCCGGGCTTCTTTTTTTCTGACCGGACGCTTCCTGCGAAATCCGGCGTTTGCGATCCTGATTCGCCAATTGATTCGGGATGGTCATTATATAGGGCCTCACTCCGATCAGCATTTACTCTACTGCGACTGGACGAAACCGGATAGCCTGCTCGTGAACCGCCAGCAGTTCGTGACTGATTTACGAGCCAATTACATGGCGTTGAACCGTTTCGGTTGCCAACAAAATAACGCCAGATTTTTTCTACCGCCCTATGAGTGGTACAATGATAGCATTGCAGTTTGGACAAAAGCAGAAGGCATCCAACTCATTAATTATACGCCCGGTACGCTGAGCCACGCCGACTACACCACCCCCACAGACCGGAACTATCGCAGCAGTGACACCATTTTGCAATCCATCCGCAACTATGAAACTCAAAAAGCGACAGGACTAAACGGGTTTATTCTGTTAATGCATATCGGCACCGACCCCAGTCGGACAGATAAACTTTACGATCATCTGGATGAATTATTGACGGAATTAAGGCAGAAATCCTATGAGTTTGTAACGATTGACCAGTTATAAGCCCGTCCCAAAACCTTACGCATCAACAGATGTTATGGATGTAGACTTACTCAACAAACCATCTTTTCGTATGCGACCGGTTTCCATTTGCTTCGCAATTAGCCTGTGTGGTTCCCTCTGTTTTGGTCAGAATGATTCCTTGAAAACGACCCAGACACCTGTTCAGAAACAGGTGTTTATTCCGGGCGTCGATACGCCTGTATCCGGTCCTGGCATGACCGCCCAGGTACCAACCAATACGGCTCCACCGCTTCAAAAGGACAACAAAAAACGGAAGACCGTTCCGCCCAGCGACCCACGTGCTTTTGGCGTGTCGGTTCCACTGGGAAAAACGAAGAAGGATAGTTTGCGGTAAGCGTTTACTGGCTCACCAACACCGGTCGCAGCACCTTCCAGACCGTGTTGGCTACAAGTTTATGCCCGGCGGGCGTTGGATGAATCCCGTCGGACTGGTTTAGCTTTGGAATGCCACCTACTCCTTCGAGCAGAAATGGAATCAGTACAGCTTTATTCTTATCGGCCAGTTCTTTAAATAACACCCGAAATTCGCGGGTGTAGGTCGTCCCCAGATTAGGCGGGATTTGCATACCGGCCAGTACAATAGTCGCCTGTGGGCTTTTCTGCCGAACGGTATCTATAATAGCCTGCAAATTTTGGCGGGTGGCCGTTAGTGGAAGTCCTCGCAGGCCGTCGTTGCCGCCCAGTTCGAGTACAAACACCGCTACAGGCTGGCGCATCACCCAGCTAATCCGGCTTTTGCCCCCGGCGGTGGTTTCGCCACTTAAACCAGCATTGACAACGGTATAGTTTAGACCCGCCGAATCGATTTTCTGCCCGACCAATGCCGGAAACGCCTGCGACGGTTCGACGCCATAGCCCGCCGTTAGGCTGTTGCCGTAAAAGAAAATGGTTTGCTTTTTCGACTTTGGCGGTTGATTCGTGGTAGCGACGGTGTCAGATTTTGCCTGGTTCGCACTTGTTTTTGTATCGGATGAGCCACATCCCCAGACCGTTAAGAGCAACAGTAGGCCGCTCATCACAGAAACAGGCATTTGGCGATAAAAGCAGAACTTCATAAGGATTACATCAGTTAGTCAATTTAAAACGCAAAGGGCGCAAAGGCTACGCAAAGTACGCTAAGATTATTTTGCGAACCTTGCGTAGCCTTTGCGCCCTTTGCGTTTTAAATCAATTCTCTCAATGAGTATTCTGCGCGTCGAAAATCTGACAAAAATATATTCAAGCGGGGGCCGTGAACTAACGGTACTGCACGGTGTCAATTTTAGCCTCGAACCGGGCGACACATTCGCCATTGTCGGGCCGTCGGGAAGTGGCAAAACCACATTATTGGGCCTGTGCGCCGGTTTAGACCGAGCTTCATCGGGTAGTGTTTATCTGAACGATATTCGATTGGATACGCTAAGTGAAGACCAGCGGGCCGCTATTCGCAATCAGTATGTCGGGTTCATTTTTCAGAACTTCCAGCTTCTGCCAACGCTCACGGCCCTCGAAAACGTGATGGTGCCGCTCGAATTACGGAGCGAAAAAGGAGCCGCCAAAACCGCTCAGGCCCTCCTCGACCGGGTTGGGTTGGGGCAGCGCGGGCATCACTACCCCACGCAACTGTCCGGCGGTGAGCAACAGCGGGTGTCGCTGGCGCGAGCGTTTGCCAACCGACCCAAACTGCTTTTCGCCGATGAGCCAACTGGCAACCTCGATGCCGACACCAGCGCCAATGTAGTGGACCTGTTATTTGAACTCAACCGCGAAGCCGGAACAACGTTAGTTCTGGTCACGCACGATATGGAATTAGCCGCCCGCACCCAGCGGATCATCCAAATCAAAGGCGGAACAGTGGTTAATGAATTAGTGAATGATTGAATAACGGTCCTGCGTCAGCTATTCACTCAATCACTCATTCAATAATTCACTCATTAAAAATGGACTCTCCCCGCTTTCACTCAATTCTTTATCCCAGTCCCGGTTCCGCCTGGCTTTTCCGTATGGCCTGGCGCGATAGTCGCCGGAGCCGACAGCGGTTACTGTTGTTTATGTCAGCCATTGTGCTGGGCATTGCTGCGTTGGTCGCGATTAATTCGTTCGGCGACAACCTGGCCCGAAGTATCGATGATCAGGCCCGTGAACTCCTCGGCGCTGACCTCACGCTCTCGTGGAACCGCCCTCCATCGGCCAAAACCAACCAATTGCTGAAAACTATTGGTCGCGACCGGGCTTATGAGGTGTCGTTTGCCTCCTTAGTTTCTATTCCAAAAACCGGCGGTGTGCGGCTGGCACAGGTAAAGGGGCTTCAGGGTAATTTTCCGTATTATGGCACTTGGGAGGTGCAGCCCGCATCAGCCATTCCGTCGTTTCGACAGACAACGAATCGCGTGGCGTTGGTAGATGACGCGCTCTTGGTGCAGTTGGGTGCTCAACCCGGCGATTCGGTGAAGGTTGGCAATCTGTCGTTTCTGATTACAGGCCGCGTAATCAAAACACCAGGTCAGGCTGCCATTGCCGCTACGGTTGCACCGACGGTATTTATCCCAAATCAATTTCTGGCGAGTACGGGTCTGCTTCAGCGCGGTAGCCGCGTGACCTATAAATATTATTACCAGTTTTCCCCGGGCACAGACGTTGAGAAGTACATCAAAACCATTTCGGGGCGATTGGATAAAGAGGGCGTAAACTACGATACCGTTGCTGGACGAAAAAAACAAACGGGCCGCTCCTTCGCCGATCTGACTAAATACCTCAGTTTAGTGGCATTCGTGGCCCTGTTGCTGGGTTGCGTAGGCGTGGCGAGTGCCGTGCAACTGTATGTAAAAGAGAAAGTTGCCTTAGTAGCCATTCTGCGGACGCTCGGTGCCAGTGGGCGACAATCGTTTTTAATTTACCTGATTCAAACCGCCCTCATGGGACTTTTGGGGGCCATGATTGGCGCTCTGGCAGGGTCGGCGGTGCAGTTGGTGTTGCCGCGCGTTTTTGGCAATTTTCTGCCCATTACGGTGGAGACGACCTTATCGGGATCAGCCATTTTAGGCGGAGTGGGCACAGGTCTGTTGATTTCAGTCCTATTTTCTCTATTACCCCTATTGGCTATTCGGAACGTATCGCCCTTACGCGCCATCCGCTCCTCTTACGAAGCCGACCTCTCCGCACGCGACCCGTTGCGGTGGTTAGTTTATTTGTTGGTGATTGGGTTTATTGTGGGTTTCGCGTACCTGCAAACGCACAATTTTCTGTTGGCGGCAGGTTTCACGGGCGGTCTGGCCCTTGCATTTAGCATACTTACCCTGCTTGGTCTGGGGCTAATCTGGTTAGTGCGTCGATTTTTCCCGGCTTCCTGGAGTTATGTCTGGCGGCAGAGTTTAGCGAACCTCTATCGGCCCAATAATCAGACACTTATTTTAGTCACGTCCATTGGGTTAGGCGCGTTTTTGATTGCCACGCTCTATCTAACACAGGGTTTACTATTGGGCCGGGTCGAACTGTCGGGCAGTGGTAAGCAACCCAACATGGTATTGTTCGACATTCAGAATGAGCAACTGGCGGGCGTTCGGTCGTTGGTGCAACAGCAAAAACTACCTGTTTTGCAGGAAGTGCCGGTAGTAACCATGCGGTTGAACGACATCAATGGCAGTACCAATCCGGTTCGCAGAGACACAACTGCCAAACCGCCAAAGTGGGTTTTTACCCGCGAGTACCGCGTTACGTACCGCGAAACGCTGATTTCTTCCGAAAAGCTGGCATCGGGCAAGGCTCCGTATCAGGCCGACGGCAATGTGTATGTGTCCATTGACAAAGATTTTATGGACCGGATGCACGTCAAATTAGGAGATACGCTCAATTTCAATGTGCAGGGTGCGCCCATTACCACCATCGTTGGCGGCACTCGCGAAGTCGAGTGGAACCGGGTGCAGACTAATTTTCTGGTTGTATTTCCGAAAGGCGTGCTGGAACAGGCCCCGCAGTTTCATGTACTCATGACCCGCGTGCCCGACAATGCCACTTCAGCCCGGCTTCAGCGTGGATTAGTCGGCCAGTTCCCGAACGTGTCGGCTATCGACCTGGGTCTGATCCTAAAAACGGTGGACGAAATTCTGGAGCAAATCTCGTTCGTCATTCAGTTTATGGCTCTGTTCAGCATTCTCACGGGCTTGCTCGTGCTGGCCAGTTCGGTAGTAATCAGCAAGTACCAGCGGCTACGCGAAAGTGTGCTTCTCCGAACGCTGGGGGCCAGCCGAAATCAGATTCTCCGCATTACCGCACTGGAATATGGGCTGTTGGGGCTACTGGCTGCGCTATCTGGTATCGTCTTGTCGATGGCCGGTACCTGGGCTTTAGCCCGGTTTGTGTTTGAAGTTCCCTACCGGCCCGACTTTATCCCACTGCTTACTATCTCGATTATCGTAACGACGCTGACTGTACTGATTGGTGTTTTCAACAGCCGCGAAGTGTTGGTGCGCCCCCCGTTGGATGTATTGCGGGCAGAGGGGTAGTATCCCCACCCCAACCCCCTCCCCGGCAGGAAGGGGCTAAAAAGTAGTCACTGGCAAGCCCCTCCCCTTTTTTTAGGGGAGGGGTTGGGGTGGGGTCGATGCGTAGTTTCCCGCACCCGCCACCCCCATTTTAAGGAAATCTACGGATTCGAAAAAGCCGTAAATCCGCGCTAAAAGCCGGACAAAAAGAGAGGGAATTTTGTGTCGCCAAAAACACATAACCTCTTCTCTCTTTTTATCATGGAAAAAGCATTCTGGTTTAACTCCTGGGAATTAGAAGGTCATTACACCAGTTTTCACCGGAAAGACATCCACCCTTACATTGTAAAACACCTGCCGCCCTTTTCGCTGGAAGGCAAATCAGTCTTCGTTCCACTTTGCGGCAAAAGTATTGATATGCTCTATTTCAGCCACTTTGCCCAACGAGTGGTGGGTGTTGAACTTATCGAGAAAGCTGTCCTTCAATTCTTTGACGAGAATCAGCGGCCCTACAAACGGTTTGGTAATCGCTTTGTTTCGGGCAACCTTACCATTTTCTGCTGCGATTTATTCAGTTTGACTACTGAAGACCTCGGCCCCATTGATATTGTGTATGACCGGGCCTCGCTGGTAGCACTCCCCCACCCGATGCGGATGCGTTACCTGCAAACGCTCGAACAGCTAACGCCAGTAGGCGCACTGACCTTCCTGAACACGGTAGAGTATGCGCCAACGCTGCCATCGCCCCCGTTCAGTATTTCGCCCGGCGACGTCTCTACTTACTTCCCGAACTACGTGATTGATCATGTCGAAAGCCCAATCCTACCTAATCACGGAATGGTCCGAAAATTCAATCTGTCGTTTTTAATTGAGCACGGCTTCCTGATGCGAAAATTGTATAATTCCCCGGTTCATATCGACGTGGAAGAATTGGCGGAGGCTGTATAACCAATTACTTCCACTGCATGACATCCAGCACATTGGGGCAGAAGTCGTATTCGTCGGGTTGGTTGGAGCCGATTAAGAGAAGCTGGTTAGGGTCCAGTTGGCGCACCTGTTCGTGGTACCAGGCTGCGCCCTGCCGGTCGAGGTTGGCCGTCGGTTCATCGAGGATAACAACCGGCGAATTGGAGAAGAAGGCCAGCCCAAGTTTTACCCGCTGCTTCATACCCGACGAAAAGTATTTAATTTCTTTATGCCGGGCGTGAGAAAGCAACAGCCGGTCGGCAGCGATTTTGGGCGTAATCTCAGCTTTGAAAGGCTTAAACGTTTGGTGAAACACCAGCAATTCGTGCAGGGTTAGTTCCTCAACCAATTCTAAGTAGGGAGCGGCCAGGCTCACCTGCCGAAACCAGTTGTCGGCCTCAATAATCCTGTTACCGAATGAATAGGTCAGTGTGCCTTCGGTGGCGGGTAAACTTCCGGCCAGTACTTGCAGCAATGTTGATTTTCCGCTGCCATTTGGCCCCACAAACGTGTAGCTCGTCCCGGCTGTGAACGATAGATTCACCTGTCGAAAAATCCACTCCTTCCGGTATTTCTTACCGATCTGTTCGGCCACTATTTTCATAAATGCATCATGTAAAATGGATCATGTAAAATGGATCATGACTCATGTGGAGACTCATTATCCATTTTACATGATCCATTATGCATTAACGCCTATTCCCGCTCGCCGTTTGAGCCAGATGGTCCCCGCATAATACCTCGCTCCGACGACCGGATGAAGTTCACGATTTCGTCGCGCTCATCAGATGGTGGCAATTCGAGTTCAATCTGAGTCAGAGCGTCGGCGTTGTTCAAACCGCGCATGTAGATATATCGGTAGATTTCCTGAATCTGATTAATCTTATCGTTGTCGAACCCCCGCCGACGCAGGCCAATAGAATTGATACCTGTGTAAGACAGCGGTTCACGGGCAGCTTTCGTAAATGGCGGAACATCTTTACGTACCAGCGAGCCACCCGAAATCATGACGTGAGCGCCGATGCGCGTAAACTGAAGCACCGAACTCGACCCGCCGATAATGGCCCAGTCGCCCATGTGAACATGGCCTGCCATTTGCACATTATTGGTGATAATGCAGTGATTTCCGATACGACAGTCGTGGGCTACGTGAGCATAGGCCATAATGAGGCAACTGGAGCCGATTTCTGTTTTCCAATGCTCTTCTGTGCCCCGGCTGATGGTCGCATACTCCCGGATGGTCGTGTTATCACCAATGTAGGTTCGGGTGTATTCGTTATTAAATTTTAAATCCTGGGGTGTCGATGAAATAACCGCACCTGGGTAAATTTTGCAATTTCGACCAATGCGGGCACCCTCGTTGATCACAGCGTGGGAACCGATCCAGCTTCCTTCTGCAATTTCAACGTCTTTATGGATAATGGCAAATGGCTCGATCACCACATTCTGCGCTATTTTCGCTTCCGGGTGAATATAAGCTAATGGTTGAATCATGTTGTAAGTCGTAAGTCGTAAGTCATAAGTCGTAAGTTCCAGACGTAAGCTCTACTTACGACTGGAACTTACGACTTACGACTACTTTTTCTTTACCAGGCTGGCAATCATGTCGGCTTCGCACACCAGTTGGTTGGCTACGTAGCCCCGGCCCTGCATTTTCACGATGCCGCGTTTCATGGGTGACGTGAACTCGCACCGGAAAATCACGGTATCGCCCGGTAGAACGTTGCGTCGAAAGCGGCAGTTTTCGATACCCACCAAAAAGGGCCAGTAATTTTCAGGATCAGGCACGGTGCTGAGTACCAGAATACCACCCGTTTGGGCCATCGCTTCGAGTTGCATAACACCCGGCATGACTGGATTGCCCGGAAAATGCCCAGGGAAAAACGGCTCGTTCATGGTCACGTTTTTGATGCCCACTACGCTGCTCTCGTCCAGGGCGATGATTTTGTCGATCATCTGAAACGGGTAGCGGTGGGGCAGCAACTGCGAAATGCGGTTAATATCGAGTACGGGGGGCTGCGTTGGGTCGTACTTTGGCACCTGATTGGCCGCGTTCTTCTGAATAAGCTTCTTTATTTTTTTGGCAAACGCCACGTTTGCCGCATGACCCGGCCGGGCAGCCAGAATCTGCGCCTTAATGGGTCGGCCAATGAGCGCCAGATCACCCACCACGTCGAGCAGTTTGTGGCGGGCCATCTCATTGGGATAATGCAACTGGATGTTGTTCAGAATACCCTCCTGTTTATTAACACTAACTTTTGGCTTATGAAGCAGATCGGCTAAATAATCCAGTTCACCGTCCTTCACGTCCCGGTCCACAATGACAATGGCATTGGTCAGGTCGCCACCTTTAATGAGGTTCTGTTTGTAGAGCGTTTCCAGTTCGTGCAGAAACACAAACGTGCGGGAGCTGGCAATCTGCTCTGGAAACTGGCTAATGTCGTTCAAATACGCGTGCTGGCTACTGATTACCCGCGAGTTATAGTCAACCATCACCGTCAGGCGGTAGTCATCTAATGGCAAAGCGGCCAGTTCGATGTCTTTTTCGGCATTGCGGTAATGAACGTATTCGCTTACTTCAAAGTAATTACGGGTAGCGTTCTGTTCTTCAATGCCGGCATCGCGCAGGGCATCAATGAACTGAATCGACGAGCCATCCATAATGGGTGGTTCCGGCCCATCTAACTGAATCAGCACATTGTCTAACTGCAATCCAACCAAAGCAGCCAGGGTATGCTCAACGGTGTGAATCCGGGCACCACTCTGCTCGATGGTCGTTCCCCGTGAGAGGTCCACCACATTGTCGACGTCGGCATCCACGATGGGTTGCCCCGGCAGGTCAACGCGCTGAAATTTATAGCCATGATTCGTTGGTGCGGGCAGGAAGGTCATCGTTGCCGATACCCCCGTGTGCAAACCCACGCCCGATACCGAAACGGATTTCTGAATCGTCTGTTGTTTCGTATTCATTCGTAAGTCGTTAGTCGCTAGTCATTAGTCAATAGTCGGTAACAGTTTTTTACTGATGCCTATCGACTGACGACTGACTACTCTTGTTCATTTTTCTTTTCCAACTTCGTCACGCGCTGTTCCAAGTCGGGCAGCTTACGGAAAATGGCCAGCGAACGCATGCTTTCTTTGAGACCAAACGCTGGCGAACTATTAATGGAGGTGCCTTCTTCAACCACATTTTTACCAACTCCCGACTGGGCCCCAACTTTAGTCCCGTTGGCAATGGTCAGATGTCCGGCAAAGCCAACCTGACCGGCAATTACACAGTTATCGCCAATTTTAGTTGAACCGGAAATGCCTGTCTGGGCAGCAATCACAGTATTGCGACCAATCTCAACGTTGTGCCCAATCTGAATCAAATTATCTAATTTGGCTCCCTGCCGGATAATGGTTGATCCCATTGTGGCACAGTCGATGGTGGTGCCGGAGCCAACATTGACAAAGTCTTCGAGGATGACATTGCCAAGCTGTGGAATGGTTTTGTACGTACCATCAGGCTGCGGAGCAAAGCCAAACCCCTCGCTGCCAATAACGGCATTAGGATGAATCACACAGCCCTGCCCAATCCGGCAGTTATCCAGGACGCGGGCACCCGGATGAATAATCGTATTGTCGCCAATACGAACCTGATTACCAATATACGCATGAGGATAAATTTTAACGTTCTTCCCAATCTGACAATTCTGCCCAATATAGGAAAACGCTCCCCGATATACCTGCTCACCAATCTGGCTGCCATCGCCCACATAAGAAGGCTGCTCAACGCCAACCCGGGCAAAACTTAATTGTTTGTAATATTCCTCTAACAGCCGGGTGAAGGCAGAGTAGGAATTTTCCACAAATATTAAGGATGAAACGACGGGCTTTTTAGGCTGAAACGACTGATCAACAATCACCGCCGACGCCTGAGTGGTATACAAATGCGACTCATATTTGAGGTTCGACAGGAACGAAATATCGCCTGGTCTTCCTTCTTCTATTTTGGCTAACCCCGTGATTGCCAAGGCATCATCTCCGGCGACTTCGCCCCCCAGCAGCATGGCAATCTGCTTGACTGTAAACTTCATATACGTATGACGGCCGTCGCAAAACACCCACTACCAGCGGGCGATCAGGCCGCTAAGGTAACGAACAAATTGCACTTTTCCGCAATGAGATGAAGTCAGCGAGTCGGTTAGTCGATTAGTTAGTCAATTAATCAGAGGTTGACGTAAAGCAATACGTAGGTTAGCAACTGACCAATAACCTCAGTAACTGACCGACTCACTGACTGGCCGACTGATTTACTGTTACTAAATTCCTCGCCCAGCAAACGTAGTACCGGCGAACAATATTGGTCAGCACTTGAATATTTGACAGGTCTGACGCGTCGGCAATGTCGATCACCTTACCGGATTTGAGTTTGATGGCGATTCGGTCGCCCGAGGGCAGGTAGGCAGCATTAGTCGCCTGCCCTTCAATTAAAAAATACGACAGCCAATCGACTGGTAGACCTGACTGTCTCAGTTGATCTTCCAGTTCATGAAGCAGCTCGCCCGCGAACGGCTCCGTCGAGAGCATTATTTTGAATAATTTCCGGTCAATGAGCATCTGGCAGAGCATCGACAGTACCGGGTCGGAATGACAAGCGCCCTGTTTGATGCAGGCCCATACATCGAAGTCGTCTAATTTTGTGAAGGCATCAAGGTAGGCGAAATTCGTCTGGAAATCTGGCAGCGAAATACTTTCCCGCAGAAACAGCCGGAATGATTCTGAAGCAAAAACGGGTTCGGCATCAGCCTGCCGACTCAGGAACCTGGCCCGGCGCAGAATCTGAACCAGCATCGACTCGCAGCAAATGGACGTTTTGTGCAGATATACCTGCCAGTACATGAGCCGACGGGCGTTCAGGAAATTCTCGACGCTCAAAATACCTTTTGCTTCAACAACCAATTGATCGTCAACCAGATCGAGCATTTTAATGATTCGCTCAGCGCCAATAGCGCCTTCGGCCACGCCTGTATAATAGCCATCGCGGTTGAGATAATCCATACGGTCCATATCCAACTGGCTTGAAATAAGCTGATGGAAAAATGGCCGATGGTATGTTCCGTCAAACATCCTGATCGCCAACGACAACGACCCGTTAAACTGCCGGTTCAGTTCGTGCATAAGCATGAGCGAAATCTGTTCGTGCGGCACATTGTCTAACAAACAGCATTCCAGCACGTGCGAAAACGGCCCATGCCCTACATCATGCAATAGAATGGCAATTTGAGCGGCTTCACACTCAGCATCGCTGATGCGGTGACCTTTGCTCTGAAGCGTTTGCATGGCCTGGCCCATCAGGTGCATGGCTCCGAGTGCATGGTGAAAGCGCGTATGTAACGCTCCCGGATACACATACTCCGACAAACCCAACTGCTTAATCCGCCGAAGCCGCTGAAAGTACGGATGCTCGACCAAATCGAAAAGCAACTCCGTCGGGATGGTAATAAACCCGTAAACAGGGTCGTTGAGAATTTTCTTCTTATTAGGCGTTGCCATTGAGCAAAGATATTGGACAGGCGTACAGGATAACAGCTTGTTTGCCAAAATGGTCGAAAAGCCGAGCCAGTTTTTCAGGGTTCTTACCCAACAGGTGATGCGACGTAGTATGATTATATTATAAAATTCCGGTCAATCCGGTTAATCCTGTCTAAAAATCCGTAAATTTGCATCGCTGAAATTGAGCAATCAATCAGCAATGGGCTTGTAACTCAGTTGGTTAGAGTGCCTGACTCATCGAAGTATTGTTCTTTGACATTGTGAAATAATTATTTTTTCGTAAATTAAGTACTTAACAACTTAGTTTATGAAGAGAGTATGTGTGGTTTGTGCGAAGCCTATTGAGGGTCAGAAGCAAAAGTATTGTGGTAATACATGCAAGCAGAAAGATCACTATCACCGGGTAAAAGCCCAGACAAATACATATCACTCCCAAACGATTCGATCACTTGATCGCAAACTCAAGTTAATCAGTCTGTCGGGTGGTAAGTGTTTCCGGTGCGGTTATTGTGCAAACATTTCCGCCTTACACTTTCATCATGTTGATTCTTATCAGAAGTCATTTAAATTGGATTCTCGTATTTTGTCTAATAAGAAATGGAGTCTGATTGCAGAAGAGGCAAGCAAGTGTTTATTGTTATGTTCCAACTGCCATGCAGAAGAACATAATCCGGAACTCACCTTTCACAATGTACAACGAATAGTCGCTGGTGCCTCCCGCGAGAAATCGCAGGATGAGCAGGGGGTTAATTCAGGGAAGCCTTCCCAGATGCTTTTCAGGGAGCATGCTGATGGTAATCCTGAGCCAAATTAGGCAAATGGTTAGAACGTCATACTGATGCTTCAGTAGCCTAAACGGTGCAGAGACTAAGAAGTGAGGAAACCGACCAATACGCTTCTACTAACGCCCCCCGCCCTAACGATTGACCAATTAAATTGGTCAGGCGAGGGTGATGAGATAGTCCAACTACTTTGGGAAACCAGAGGAAAGTGAATCAGTAAGTCCCAGGTTCGAGTCCTGGCTGGCCCACAAAAACCTCCGTGTCGAATTGATGCGGAGGTTTTTTGTTTTATACATAGCGTTGACGATAGTTCCTGAATCGCAGTCCAATCAAAACAGTAACCTCTAAAACTGGCAGTTTAATCATTTATCGGAGTTTTTTAACTTTTTCCCTGACTTGTGAGTTAAATCAGCCAAACGAATGTAAAAACTCAACAGTATGAAAAAGGTACTTCTTGCGGGCACTCTTGTGCTTGCTACACTATGCGGTGCTCAGGCCCAAACAACCAACAGCAATCAACCCACAAACAGTAGTCAAACAACTACCACTACTCAAACGACGAACCCGACTACCGACGGTACGACAAAGAATAGTGGGGTTGGAAATGCTACAAACGGATCGTCTTCGTCAACGGGGGCTACTGATTCACAGGGAGCCGTAGGAGCCAACAACGGCACGTCCTACGGAATGCAATCAACCACAGCAGACAGTGCGTCAGCAAACCGGTCTGACCGGCGAAAAGAGCGCAAAGCCAAGGCTAATAAGCCTAACTAATACTATTTTGGATTAAACAATTAATTGATAATCAGTATATTGCTCAATACGTTGTACGCAATTGCTAATTAAAAATAGTATAAGTAGAGAAACAAAGGGAAAAGCCCCGCTCAAATTGACGGGGCTTTTCTCTTTGTTTTCCACTACCCATCTATCTCTGTTCCTCTACTTACCGTTTTTTCTACTCTTTCTGCAATAACTTCATTTCACTCCTCTAATCAGGCCTTCTTCGTTACGCCTGTAGGCGCACTTCGGGAATGTGTAAGCGGAACAGCGTGCCGTTTTGTTTGTAGAAGCCAAATTGCCCCTCCAACTGTTCGCTGAGGGAGACAATCAGGCGTTTGCCAAACGACGACCGTCTATCGGTTTGCTGCCAGTCGCTCATATCAATGCCCGGACCATTGTCATGGACTTCCAGCATGATACCGGATTTGGGTTTCTGATTGAGCAGAGCGATCCGCAACGATGGCCGCGTTGCTTCGGCATAGGCATATTTAAACGCATTTGTCGCCAATTCGTTGACAATCAGCCCCAGTGGCATAGCCACGTCAACATCTAATTTGGGGTGCTCAACAGTGAGTTGTAAATCAAAAAAATCGGGATGATACCCATACGCACGCATCAGGCTCTCGGTCAGGTCGGTCAGATATTCCTGCATGTTAACCGTAGTCACCTCATCGACCTGGTATAATCGTTGATGAATAAGCGACATGGCTTCTACGCGTTGCTGCCCAACACGCACGGCCTGCACCGCTTTTTCATCGTCGAGCCGATTCGACTGGAGTTTAAGCAGGCTGGATACAATAGCGAGGTTGTTTTTAACCCGATGGTGTAATTCTTTCATTATCAATGCCATCTGGTCGGATTGCTGCTGAATTCGCTGGCGGCTCTGCCGAACCCGCGTATAAAACCAGAATAGGGTTCCCAATAACAGCACAAGAATTAGCAACCCACCCATTCCAGCCCAAATCTGGCGCGTTTGCATCGCATTAGTAGCGGCCAATTGCCTGATATCATCTTCTTTGAGCTGGGTTTGATAGCGGGTTTCAAGTTCTGTCAACTGGCGGCTCTTCGCTTCGTTGAATACACTGTCGCGGTTGGCAATCTGACGTTCGTAGTAGAGAAGCGCTTGTTTGTAGTCGCCACGCTTTTCGGCAATCCGCTTTAAATGTTCGTTAACGTCAGTCAACAGACTATGCTTATCCACACCTGATTTCTCAGTCTGCCGAAGGGCCAGCCGACAGTATTGTTCGGCTTCATCGAGTTTATTGAGCGGAATCAGCGCATAGGGAATGCTGGCCCATATGTATCCCAGAAAATAATCGTCTTTCTGCTTGGTTGCATAGGCTTCAACCTGTCGGAACTTCTCCTCCGAACGCTGGTAAAGCCCGCCGTTTTTATCGGTAAGCGCTGAGTTATAGAGGGCTGTATAATAGCTTAACCAGTCCTTTTTGTCTTTGTAATAGGCCAGTACTTTGCCGGTATAGTCGTCAACCAGCTTTCTGTCCTTCCGATGACTGGCTAACTGAGCCAGCTTTTCGTAGAACTGTACTACAATATCCGGCATATTTCCCTGCTGAGCCAGTTTTAGTCCTGATTCTGCGTATTGAATTGCCAGTTTATCTTCGTGCAGCCGGTCGTAACTAAAGCTGATGAAGTTCATGGTTCGGGCGATCTGCCGCAGGTTGTTGCCTTTTTTAAACTCGGTCAACGCCTGCTGATAGAGCGCAATTGCCTGTGGGTAATCACCTACCTGCTCCTGCCAATAGCCCAATGAGCGATACCCCATGCCTATTTCTTTGGGCACACCCATCCGTTGAGCCATCGTTAGGGCCTGCTGATAAGCCTGCCGGGCATTGCTCAGTTGCCCCTTAGTCACTAATGAGTCACCAATTTGCCGAAGTGTCCAGGTTTTGACCGTATCGGGGGCGTTACTTTTTGAGGTAGGTAGCCAGTCATATTGTCCAAACGATTGATACGACAAGGCCATGCTGAACCCAAGCAGTAGACCCAGGCCGGTGTTACCCACATTCATAAAGGAGAATACTTAGGATGATATGTTTATTGGGAAGGTAAACTACAATATTACTGGATTACATCATAATTGAGCGGGGTTCTTAAAATGAAATTAGGCAAATGCTTATAGTTTACACCGGATACTGCCATTCGCCCCGATAAGCCCGGCTGAGCAGTTTATTCGCTTCGGGGTCATTTGAAATCTGGCTACCATCCCAGGCCACACTCCGGCCCAGTTTCATGGATAACATACCCAGCAGCGCCATATTAGTAGAGCGGTGCCCGATTTCAATATCACTGATGGGCAGCTTGTTAGTTTTAATGCTGTCTAAGAAGTTGGCCCAAAGCAGGGCAATGTTCTGATCGTCGGGTTTATCGAGTTGGGCATCCTGATGAATGACGGGCTTTTTGGAATCGGCTGGGTAGAATGTCCAACCATCAAGCCAGCCCATATGAAAGGTACCTTCGGTTCCGTAGAAATACACCCCTACGGCCTGTTGCGGGTGCGTTTTCTCGGCGGTGTTTCCCGCAAAAGCCCGTTGCTCCCAGATAGCCGTAAAGTCCTCGAACTCATAAGTCGCCACCTGATGGTCGGGCGCGTCGGTACTATCTTTTTTAATGGCCCGCCCGCCGGTGGAATAGACCTTACGCGGGTGTTTTTCTTCGGTCCACCACAGAATCTGGTCGAGCCAGTGAATGCCCCAGTCGCCGAGGGTGCCGTTGGCATAATCCAGAAAATTGCGCCAGCCTCTGGGATGCATAGTCGGGTTATAAGCACGAAGCGGAGCCGGTCCGCACCACATGTTCCAGTCCATTTCTTTGGGCGCTTCGGCATCGGGCGTAGGCTGACCTGCCCCACCGCCATAGAACACAAACGCCCGCGCCATACCGATTTTGCCCGCCTTCCCCGACTTCAGAAACTCCATGCCCGACACGTTGTGGGGCGACACGCGCCTGTGCGTCCCTACCTGGCAGATACGCCCCATCTGTCGGGCAGTTTTTACCATCGCCTTCCCTTCGTTAATGGTGTGCGAAATGGGCTTTTCGACGTACACGTGTGCACCCGCTTTCATGGCTGCGATAGCAATAAGCGGATGCCAATGGTCGGGCGTGGCCACGATGACGATTTCGGGCTTTTCGGTGGCCAGCATCTCGCGGTAATCGCGGTAGAGTTTGGGTTTATCGGCGGTAAGTTTGTTCAGTTCATCGCTGGTTTTCTGAAGCTGGCGCGTATCGACATCGCAGAGTGCCACCACTTTCGATTCGCCCGCCTGAACCGCACAGCGCAGGATATTAGTGCCCCACCAGCCTGATCCAACCAAGGCCGTGCGGTATTTCTGAGCCGCTTTTGGGGTAATAAATGCCCGAACCTGAATGGGATCGGTAATGAGAGCAGCACCGGCGAGTGCAGATGTTTTCAGGAAATCAGAGCGGTTCATCAGGTGAGTAGCCTTATTGATATATCCCACCAAAGACTCCCCACTCGTTTTTTTACCTTCATTCCCCCAAACCAGCCAGTAACGGTTTACCAGCTAACGCCTGAATAAGCAACCCGGTAACCACAAGAAAATAAAACGCAGCCAGCAGAATAACCTGACGCGGTCGGCGGGCAATGTAGTAGCCGAATAACGGAAGCAGTTGCAGCGCGTGCATGCCAAAAAAATGAGCCACGCGCAGATCACCGTATCGCGTACTCCAGTTGGCGATTGGAATTCCCGGTCCCCCATCGGCGGCACCCACTGTATGACTCAACCGAATAGCCATCACAAAGCCTTCGAAGGCAAAGATGACAAATAGCAGAATCCCCAGCCGAATACCCCATAAATAAGCAGAGCCAGCGGCATCGGATTTATATCTGAAAAACAAATAGCCCATATACCCCGTCCAGATGGTCAATACGGTGATAGCAAGCCCCATCACATCGAAAAGCCGGGCATCAACAAAGGATGTGACATTGAAGTGCGATAATTTACCCAGCGCAGCCTGGCCCGTGATAATCACCAGTTCGATGATCATAGCTGATACGACCACCCAACTATAAATCATTACTTTCCGGCGCTGGGAAAGTAAACCTGTATACCAGCCCATCGTCCAGCAGAAAATGCAAATGGATATGAAAAATTTGGCTGGTTTGATGAAAGCATTAATACCCAATACCTGACCGGTGGTTAACAGAGCCAACGCGGTGCAAGTAGCTGCACCAATTAGGCAAAGTAGTCCGAATCTGTATAGAACAGGATTTCGATTCCTGAGGGTTTTCAAAAAAGCCTTCATGATTGTTCAGATTCAGAATACTGTCAGACCGACAAAGTTCGGGTACGCACAACGCGAATGATCCAGTACAGTAGCAGACCAACCGGCCCCAGCATGAAGCAGAAAAACAGCGGAAGAATAATGAGCCAGTGCGCGATGCCTTTCTCCTGCGAATCGCGCACGACGAACGTACCGGCCACTAAATCGAAGGCGAGGTAATGCACCCAACCCGCCAGCATAACGCCGTCGCCCCCGTTGGCAAATAGGTTTTTCACGCCGGGTAAGGAACCAAAGGACGCAAAATCGACCGGCCCGCCACTAAACAAATAGACGATGTAAATAACGGCCAGACATACCGGAATCAGGTAGGAGTTCATCAGCCATTTGGTCACGACCCATCGGGGGGCCACCACCATGAGCAGCCATTGCGGCAGGACTAAGGTGTTCGCCAGTTTAAAAACAGCTTCAGGAGACATAGAGGAAGAGATTTAGTTGGTTGAAAGATTGTTACACAGAGATACACGGAGCAAAAGGAGATTCGCTGAGATTTCTCTGTGTGGCTCTTTTCTCTCTGCGAATCTCTGTGTAACAACTTTTCGTTTAACTCTACACTCAATTTACCTTCGCCTGCCCCAATACACGCAGCAAATTACCGCCCCAGATTTTAGCAATGTCGGCTTCGGAGTACTTCCGGCGGACGAGTTCGGCAGTCAGGTTTTCAATCTGGCTTACGTCTTCGAGACCATTGACACCCCCGCCCCCATCGAAATCGGAACCGATACCCACATGGTCAATACCAGCGATTTTAACAATATGGTCGATGTGATCAACAATGTCGGACAGGCTGGCCCGCTCCGATGCGTACACTTTTGACACCGAATCGCTCAGCGCCATAATGCGGGATTCCATCTCGGCCGAAGGTACTTTCCCTACCCGCGACATTCTGATTTTGGTTTTAGCTGCCCGGTGTGCATCCGATGGTTTCTTCAGATAATCGCTCACAAAATTCACCTGCACCACGCCCCCTTTGGCCGCAATGGCCCGAATCATATCGTCGGTCATGTTGCGGGGAAAATCGCAGAGTGACCGGCAGTTGGAGTGCGACGCAATAACGGGTGCTTTAGAGAGAGCCAGCGCATCGTAGAACGTGCTGTCAGCCACATGCGACACATCGATCAGAATACCCAGCCGGTTCATTTCGGGAACAACATGCTTGCCAAAATCGCTAAGACCACCATACATGGGGCCATCGGGATCGGTGGATGAGTCGCCAATGAGGTTGTTGGCGAAGTGCGTTAATGTAATGTAGCGGCACCCCAGATCATAATACGTTTTGAGCATCGACAAATCCTTCCCGACCGGATAACCGTTTTCCATCCCGATAAAAACCGCTCGTTTGCCTGCCTTCTGAATCCGGTAGGCATCGGCAGGTGAGGTAGCCAATTCGGCCATATCGGCATGTTGTTTCAGTGCCTGATGAATTAGATCAAATTGGTGGAGCGCATTGCGTTTGGCTTCGGCATGGCCCGAATCGGTGCGAGGGCCCTGCGAGGTGTAAACCGCGAAAAACATGGCATCCATACCGCCCTGTTTCATGCGTGGGAAGTCTATCTGCGACCCATCGCGTTTGGTATCGTGACTTACACCTACATCGAAATCGGCTTTCTGCATCATAATCGGCGCATCGGCGTGCGTATCGAGTGTTAGCACACGCTGATGAATTTTATGCGCTTTTTTGGCAATAGGATCATCACCAAATGGCTGCATGAATGACGTTATTCCGAATAGAATAGGCAAAATAAAAGGAAGCATAGCAATTGGGTTGTATTGGCATAAATAGCCTGAGTCGAAACTACGCATTGCCGCCCGAAATGGCAAACTTTGAACCTAAGCCTACCGTTATGGCATTACCTTTGCAGTATTAATTTAGAATGAGTGAAGGATAGAATGACCGGGCCGCCGGAGCGGTGAATAATTCTGGTAGCAGCTATTCACCGCTCCGGCGGCCCGGTCATTCTATCCTTCACTCAATCATTCATTAACTTATGGCCGTTGTTCCTTATAAAGATAAAGACACCTCCAAGCGTGAGCAGGTTGCCGAAATGTTCGACAGCATTTCGCCGAAATACGACCTGCTGAATCATGTGCTGAGTGGTGGCATTGACATTCTCTGGCGCAAACGGGCCATTCGCGAACTCAGAAAAGCGTCTCCCCGTCCACCCAAACGTATCCTCGACATTGCCACCGGCACTGGCGATTTTGCACTGGAAGCCCTTGCGCTCAAACCCGAAAAAATTGTCGGTATGGACATTTCAGAAGGCATGCTGACCGTTGGGCGGGAAAAAATGAAAAAGCGGGGCGTCGATCAGCTTATTGAGATGCGGATGGGTGACTCAGAAGGTTTACCTCTGCCAGACAATGATTTCGACGCTGTCATCGTTGCATTTGGTGTACGCAATTTCGAGAATCTGCTGAAAGGCTTGACCGATATGCACCGCGTAACGCGCCCCGGTGGTGTATGTGTAGTGCTGGAGTTCTCGAATCCGCGCCAGTTTCCGTTTAAACAGCTATATAATTTCTACTCCCGAACCATCCTGCCGCTCATCGGTCGCGTAGTAAGTAAAGACGCATCGGCTTATACCTACCTGCCCGAATCGGTGCAGGCCTTTCCCGACGGTCCCGACTTTCTGCGGATTTACGAAGCAGCCGGATTTACGAACACCCAATGGATACCGCTTACCTTCGGCGTTGCTTCAATCTATATCGGACACAAGTCGAACTTGCCCAAATCAATACCCCAACCATGAGTCGAACGGCCCGCCTGTTGCTATTCGTTGGCGTTCTTAGTGTCATGATGGGTCTGACGCCAGTTCGGGTGCAGGCGCAAACGAGCTATAAATATATTCGCAAGCACCTCGAACGCTACGACGACAAGACAATTCATTATGGTTTTTTCTTTGCGGCTCCCGTCACCCGGTTTAGCGTAACGCATAGCCCCGAGTTCCTGACTGCTGATTCTGCCTACCGAATATACTCACCTAATAAGCCCGCGTTTCGGGTTGGCTTTGTGGTAAATGCGTTTCTAAACAACCGCTTCGATCTGCGGCTTACGCCCTCGGTTTCACTTTTTAGCCGAGAGGTGCAATACGATTATCCGGGTGGAACCTCGCGCACCGAAACCCGCGAATCGACTTGGATTGATTTCCCGCTTTTGCTGAAATACAAATCGGAACGGCGTAACAACAGTCGGATGTATTTATTAGCTGGCGGGACGTTCAGCATCGAGAGTAATGTGCGCCGGAAAGAGATTCAGGGAGCCAGTAAGCTCAGCACCGGCACTATGGATTTTGCTCTTGAATACGGTTTCGGCTTCGAGCAATTTTTCGAGTATTTCAAATTTGCACCCGAAATTCGCTTCTCGCACGGTCTTGTTAACCTATACCGCCCTACCAACAATGTGGCTGGCGTGGGCATCAACAAGCTGACTACGCATTCGGTAACCTTATACCTGAATTTTGAGTAATGCAACGCTCACTGTCAATCAGGCGATTATAAAAAAGTTTAATTTTTTTAGGCCATAGATTTGCACAAAGGCGATTTAGCCGCTTATATTTGCACTCCCAAACGACACCAACGGTAGTCAATTAAGGAAAAACAAGGGAGTTTAGCTCAGCTGGTTCAGAGCATCTGCCTTACAAGCAGAGGGTCGGCGGTTCGAACCCGTCAACTCCCACCACTGAAAATCAAGCACTTAGCAAATATTGTTAAGTGCTTTTTTATTGTTAGGTACAACATTAGGTACAACAAAATTTAAGCTGCTCAATTATGAGCATAAAAAAGGGCTAATTAAAGCTCTGCTGTACTATAATAATCCTCATCTGGTTCTGGTATTGGCTTACCCCCTGAATGGTCAATAATTTTAATAAAAATGTTAGGCGGGGCTTTTGCCAGTTCGTCAGTAGTAAGTAGGTGCTGGTTCCCATCTTTGCCCATCCCATACACCGTCCCGGCTGTTTCATCCTGTATTATCCATCGGTACGGACTTTCGGCCCGTTGACGACTGGCTTTATACGTCCGTAAACTGTCGGTTTTACCTTCAAAAAGGTTAGAAAGAAGTTGGCGTTTATCGGTTATATGTTGCTGGTTCATTATCGTTTATATTCGGTTTTTGCATTCGGCCATTATCAGGAATAAAACAGACCGTTAGCGGCTCATAGCGGGTGAATGCTTGAATGTCTTTGTAAGGCATCGTTACCTGTTGGCCTTTGTGATAAAAAATTACCTCATCCGTTGGGCCGGGGTTTGGTGCTTCAAGCTTATAGATAATGACCACAGCACCGGGAACCGCCGTTCCGGGGCCGTTCGATTGGCGTATCTGTTGCCGGGTTGCAGGGCTAATTTGTCCCTGTATGATTTTAGACAATAGAGCAATTTTATCGGCTCGTTTCATAACTAATTGGTGCGGTATTCAATTCGTCCGTTCGGGTAACGGTCATAACTTTTAGTCGTACCGTCTGCATATACTTCAATGTGAAAAGTTGGTTCATCAGGGTCTTGCTCAAAGGGGTCTTCGTCGTCTCCAAGCTGTAGCGTCAGGTAGATTGGCTCTTGACTTTGGCGTAAATCCGCAACTTGTTTAGCCGTAGCCTTACCCGCCAATAAGGAAGTAAGCAGGTTAATTTTTGCTGTTCGATTCAAAAGCATTACTGACTCACGTTTAAAAGCCCATCTTTATAGCTACGTAATTCCTCATCGCTCATCGCTGCAAAGTCAGGCATCGGGGGCGGCAATACGCCCGTTTCTCGATATTCCCGTTGCCGCAATCGCTCATATTCAGCGTCTATTTCCTCATCTGTCCATGTGGAATAATCAGTACTACGGTTCCGGCTTAGGCTGACTAACGGGGCGGTTTCGCCCGCAAATAGCTTGGATAAGATTTTTACCTTTCGGGTTCGGTTCAAGCCCTTTACTCGCATACTTAATCCAGTTTAGCCATTGCCTTATTTAACAATTCGTCTATCTGCTCATCGCTCAGCGTAGAAAGGTCTATTTTCTGTTCGCGCTGTTTGGGTACTACGTACTCTAAAAATTTCAGATAGGCAGTTACCCTCTCTTTCGGCTCTAATAGCTCAAGGTCGGCTGTGATCGCGTCGAACTGCTGATCTATCAAATCGGCAATCTTACTTTTTATGTCGGTGCTGGTTCGGTTGGTGCTGCCTGATTTACGGCCCCCCGTTTTTTCGCGTCCTTTCTCGAATGGCATGGTTGCTAATTAGTTGTTGGTAGAATAGCTGGTTTGCTTTTGTCTGGCTACGCCTAACCAATCGGGTAAACCTTTCTTTGGCTCATCTTCTTTTTGTTCGGCTCGGAGTTCCACGCTGTTTAATTTGGGCATCACATAAGGCAGCAAGGCCGTTAGCAGTTTAGCCCGGTCGGTGGCTTCCATTGCGGCTAACGTTTCGGGCAACTCATCTAAGGTCGTTTGAACGACAGCCTGTAACCGTTGGCGTAATTCGGTTACGGCTTTATTCGCTGTTCCGGTTTTGCGTCCGCCGGTCTTTGGTCGTCCTTTCTCGAATGGCATATCTCTATTTTGATTCTATTTTAGAATACGACCGCAAAATGTATTTACGGTGTTTCATTTGTGAGTTTATCAAACAGTGCGTTACTTGCTGTTCTTAAAGATACAAAAAAAGGTACAAAAAGAATGCTGCTTAAGGCTTTAAATCCCACCGAATCGCTTGAAAAAACCCATCGGCTCCAAGCGGGCAACCGTGAACAGATTGACCGATTTAAAACCAACTTTACCAAACTACTCAGCCTGATTAATGAGCGCGAAAGTGAAGAAAACGTAAAAGATCACTTGATGGACTTTCTCAAAGAAGTCTATTATAAAGACGCTCATGTAGTCGCTCCAAAAGGCAAGACTGATTTTGTTATTCACTTAGGCAAAGATGCCACTACTCAGGCCGGGGTGCTGTTTGAGGTGAAACGACCGGCTAATAAAGGTGAAATGATTACGGGCCAAAACCTGAATGCAAAAGCCTTTCATGAACTGCTGCTATACTACTTTCAGGAACGGGAACGGGCCAAAAACAGCGACATTCGGCACTGTGTCGTTACGAATGTTTACGAATGGTTCATCTTTGACGCGGCCCTAATCGACCGGCTATTCTACCGCAATGCTCATCTAACCAAAGAATATAAAGCCTGGGCATCGGGCCAAAAGGTCAGTAAGAACAACGACCTGTTTTATAATGAGATTGCCAAACCCTTTTTGGCGGCTCTTGATGAGGAAATACCCTTTACCTACTTCAATCTATTAAATTTCAAAGCGGTTGTTACCGACGCTGACGACGCGAACGATAAGCTACTGTTACCCTTATATAAGGTGCTATCTCCTACGCACCTGTTGAAACTGCCAACGGCTACCGACAGTAACCGGCTTAACCCTAAATTCTATTCGGAACTCTTGCACCTGATTGGCTTGGAAGAAGTCAGAGAGGGTGGAAAGAAAGTCATTCGGCGGAAAGAAGCGGGTAAACGGGATGAGGGGTCACTATTAGAAAACGCAATTATTGAACTGGATTCATCCGGTAAGTTCTACCAACTACATGACCGGAGCCAGTACGGTGCAACAACTGACGACCAACTATTTAGCGTAGCGTTGGAGTTGTGTATTACATGGATTAACCGGATTCTGTTTCTGAAGCTGTTGGAATCGCAGTTGGTTAAATACCATAGTGGTAATAAGGACTATACCTTTCTGAACCGGGAAACGATACCCGACTTTGACGAACTCAATAAACTATTCTTTCGGGTATTGGCCCGCAAACCGGCTGAACGGCAAGTATCTATTCAAACTAAGTTTGGCCGGGTTCCCTACCTCAATAGTTCGCTGTTTGAACCGACCGAGTTAGAACAGGATAGTGTTGGGGTCAATCAATTAGATAACGGCCTGACGTTACCCGTACTTCGTAATAGCGTCTTGAATGATAATCCGACTTATCAGCATAGCAAAGACCTGAATACGCTGTCGTACCTATTCGCGTTTTTAGATGCCTATGATTTCGCATCAGAGAGCCGAGAAACCATACAGGAGAAAAACCGGACGCTCATCAATGCCAGTGTGTTAGGCTTGATTTTTGAAAAGATTAACGGCTACAAAGACGGATCATTCTATACGCCGGGTTTCATTACCGAATATATGTGCCGTGAAACCATTCGTAAAGCCGTTGTACAGAAGTTCAACGATGCCAAAGGATGGGACTGTGCCGATTTTGCGGCCTTAGAAAATAAAGACCTCAACCGGATAGAAGCAAACAACCTCATCAACGAAATACGCATCTGTGACCCCGCCGTAGGATCGGGGCATTTTCTGGTATCGGCCCTAAACGAATTGATTGCTGTAAAGTCAGATTTAGGAGTATTGCAGGATGAGACCGGCAAGAGGTTAAAAGACTATACGGTTATCATCCTGAATGATGAGTTAATTGTACAGGATGAGGACGAAACCCCGTTTCAATATGTGCTGCAAGCAACGGGTAAGCCCACACCTGAACGCCAACGGGTGCAAAAGACCTTGTTTCATGAAAAGCAGACCATCATAGAAAACTGCCTGTTTGGGGTGGACATTAACCCCAACTCGGTAAAGATTTGTCGCTTACGGCTCTGGATTGAGTTGCTGAAGAATACTTACTATACCGATGAATCCGGCTTTACCGAACTGGAAACCCTGCCTAATATTGATATTAATATCAAACAGGGGAATAGCCTGTTAAGCAAATTTAGTCTGACAGAAGACCTCAGCGACGTATTCAAAAAACAAAAATTTACTTTACAGAGCTACAAAAACGCGGTAGCCGCTTATAAAAACGCACCCAACAAAGAAGCCAAAGCCGAACTACAACGCTTCATTAATGAGATAAAAAGCCAGTTCCGCGAAACAGTTTATAACCGCGACCCACGCCGGAAAAAGATAGCGGCCTTACGTGGTCAGCGAGTATTATTAGACAATAATATTGATGTGTTCGGCAATCCGATTAAAGACCCAAAATTAGTAGAAATTGAAAAGAAGCGGCTCGACAAGTATATTGAACAGATTGAAACCGAAATTACCGACATTGAGAATAACGCCCTATATCGCGGTTCATTTGAATGGCGTTTTGAATTTCCTGAAGTGCTTAACGATGAAGGTGACTTTGTGGGCTTTGACGCTATTATTGGCAACCCTCCCTATATCCGGCAAGAGGAATTAGGCGAATCAAAGGCTTTACTGAAAAAAGACTTTCCTAAAACCTACGCGGGCACGGCTGATTTATACGTCATGTTTGTAGAGCATGGAGTACGAATTTTGCGACCAACCGGTCAGTTTGTGTTTATCATTCCGAACAAATGGATGAGGGCGGGGTATGGCGTAAATCTTCGTAAGTGGTTAAAGACCTTAGCCATTGAGCAAATTGCTGACTTTGGCGATTTGCCCGTTTTTGAGGAAGCCACGACCTATCCAAGTATCCTAAGTATTCGGAATGCTCCGGCATCCAAACATTTTCAAGCTGTTCAGATTGGCACATTACAGTATGCCAATGGTTTAGCCAATCACGTTTTGACCAATCGTTTCGACGTAAAAACGGATAGCTTACAGGATGAGGGGTGGCAACTAACCAACGTAGTTGTACAGCAATTAATGACCAAATTACGGGCAACAGGCAAACCGCTTGGAGAATACGTAAACGGCAAAATCTACTATGGCATCAAGACAGGGATTAATGAAGCGTTTGTAATTGATGTAGCGACGAAGGACAGATTGATTGCCGAAGACCCGCGTAGTGCTGAAATAATCAAGCCTTTTTTAGCTGGCCGGGACATAAAGCGGTATCAAACACCAATAGTTGATAAATTCTTGATTCTTTTTCGGAATGGTAGTACTCGCGAGAAATTCGGGCGTATAGACGAAGATAAGGCTTGGAGTCGTTTTAAAATTGCTGGTTAATGCCATTTTTAAACGACTCCAAGCCTTTGCTGCCCTTGCCAAAGCACGAACTGATAAAGGGGAATATTGGTGGGAGTTACGGGCGTGTGCTTATTATGATGAATTTGAAAAACCAAAATTAATGCTGCCAGATATTGCAGTTAAGAATCAAGTGATTTTTGATATAACTGGTTCATACTGTGTAAATACTGCGTACATTATTGTGAGTGATAAGAAAGGCCTATTAGCTATCTTGAATTCTTCTATTGTCTTATATTTCTATGCCAGTATTACATCTGCAATACGGGGTGGGTATCTAAGATTTATCAGGCAGTATCTCGAACAGATTCCTATTCCTATGCTGACTCAAGAGCAAGAAAAAAATCTTATGCCTATTGTTAACCAAATCCTAATACTTAAAGCCGACAACCCAACCGCCGACACATCGGTATTAGAAGCGGAAATAGACCGGCTGGTTTACGCGCTATATGGGTTGACAGATGAGGAAATAGCGATAGTTGAAGGGCGGGCCGTGTAGGATTACATACTAAAATGATGAACATAAACCCGTATAATTGTAGCTTGTGGTTACTTCTGGTATTATTCTTGCCTTGAATTCCTTTGCAGACACACTACACCATTGAAGCCATTAAAGACGTTTATGAAACCAACGCCCGCCCGGTGTTAGTGACATGCGACGATTTTGCAGACTATGTGTGCAAATACCGTTTTACCGATGAACAGTTCAAAGAATACTTAGCGGCTTGTTTTCTCAAATTATGGGGCGTTCCAACACCTGAACCCTCCTTTGTGAAGGTGCAACGACAACACATTCCAGAAAAATACTGGAAAACTGTCGGGCCGCTTCATCTATTCGATAAAGAATGTTTTGGCTCCGAACACTTTCCTGAAGCGGTTGAAGTGGGCGGCTGGTTAGTAGCATTAGGGAATGACCCGGCAGAGGTGCGTAAAATAAGCAATCGGGCCGATTTCTTAAAAATTGGCCTGTTTGATATGTGGTTAAGCAATGACGACCGGAACGGCAATAATTACAACCTGTTGATTATTCCACAGCAACCGGGCAAGTTTCGGCTGTATGCTATCGACCATTCAGCCTGTTTTAATGGAATGAGAGCAGGAGACCGGCCATTATCGCTTCAAACAGAGGAAGATAGCTTACTGACTACTGATTTTTGCAGACTGCTTTATGCCCGGAATCCTTTACTAAAGCAACAGATTGAAAATGCGATAAAGGAATTTTACCGAAACATTAAACGTTGTGAGGATTCTTTACCAAAAATACTGAATTTTGTCCCTCCACTGTGGCAGGTTAATAAACAGAAAATGGAAACAAACCTGCGTAACACCTTGTTTCATGCCGACTGGCTAAAGCAGGTTGAAAGAAATTTTCGGGATTTTTTACAGGTCACTTTTTGTTAGTATAGTAGTTAAGTAGTTTAAAATCATGGCAACCTTTTACTCTATCGTTTATGCGAACATCCGCCCTTCTGTGGATGAGCGGGTAAGTATTGCCCTATTACTACGGAACGAAAACGAGATCATTTTTAAACACGCTCCTAAGAAAATGGACTTTCTCCGACATATTTTGTCGCCAGAAGCCTTTAGCTTATTGCAGACTTGTGTGAAAAACCTCGATCAATACATTGCCAACCCCGAAGAAGTCAATAAAAAGTATGGCTACAATATGGCTATTGAGCCGTTTAATCAGCGATTTTTAGAAAAAAGCTATGTTGCCTATCTCTCGAAATACAGTAATAATTTATTGAGTTTTTCGGCTCCTACAGCTATTGACGTAGCTGTAAACGATCATATATTCACGAAACTATTTCAAAAGTACGTGCATACCGATTGGTCGGATAGAATACGGCAACAGCGTAGTAGTGTATTTAAACAGGTTGAAGAGGAATTGTATCCTAAAATCAATACGCACGTTAATATCAATCAAACATTAACTACTGACTTATTTCCGGGCCTTCTAAAATCTACCAGAGTGGATTTTATTGGTCAGAATGATAAAGCGGTCATTGGACAAGTAATTGACTTTTCAAATAAAAGCGAGTTCGTATTAGAGAGTTACATTAATCGGCTTTATGGTATTGATAAAGCCTTTGAAGCTAAGGGATACCAACACAGTAAGTACTTTATTATCGGTCAGGAACCTCCCCAATCGTTAAAAGAACAGCATAATTTTTGGAATCAGGTTCGTCAGGCTTCTTTGTTTCAAGTTGTGCCAGTTGACGAAACTGAACTAATTGATAAATATATGGACGAACACGACGTTAAGCCGTTCATATCGGATGAGTCGAGCCAATTGCAAATAGCTGCCTAATTTGGCTTAATTCTTATTCTTCCCATTCAGCCGGGTAATAATCACAAGGTTCAACTATCAACCGTTCAAGTTGAGATTCAAAGGGCCGTAGAATGCTGCCGGGATTTTCTGTCCATTCTGCAATGGTTCGTACCGTTAGGGGTTGATTTTGATTTAACAGGAAATCGGCAAGGTCTAAGCCTTTCGCTTTACTCTCATTGCTGGCTGCTTGCTCCAATAAACCCGATACCTCAACTTGAAAGCCCTTTGTTCGCAGTAAGTCGGCGCGTCGGCTCCAATCAGCGTAAGCGTTTAGGTCAGGAAATAACACGACCTTACGGCCACGTAAGGGGGCTAACCGTTCAGCGTTCAGATAGGACAACGCACCCACTGCCAGCCAAACAAAGCCCTTCAAATAGTGAGTACAAAGTATGGCTGTTTTAGGGGCTTCAACAATAGCAACGGGCGTATCTATTGCAGCCGTGAACAGTTGAGGTAAACCAAACAGGCAGGGCGAACGCTCGGCTTTTTCCTCATACTCTTTTAGCCAATCGGGGTACGGTTGATTTAAACGGTCACAATGCCGGGCATATGCTGTATGTACCCAACTGGTTTTACTGTATTGCTTGCCCTCGTGTTCATACTTAACCGTATGCCAGTCATTGCCAAATAATTTAATTTGTCCACCACGTTTGCGCCCTTGCTCATCAATATACCAAAATACACACGCACCCGGCCAACGGCTTGATGTACCAACATAGAATTGTTGCAACAGATCATCAGCTAAGTTCACCCCAACATGAGCGCGTAAGAGCCGGGCGAACTGGTTACGCTCGTAATGGCCCAACGACTTTATAAAAACCTCATCCGGTATCGTGTAAACGGGCTTAGGTGGTTCGCTTTGACGGGGGGCGGTTTGTGCGGTATTTTGCCGGGCTGGTAATGGATTATTTTCTTTCCATTGTTGATACACCTCATCGGCATAACTCATACCGGATGCTGTTTTTTGATAAGGGCTGAAATGGTAGTTACAATTACTTTCCCGGTCGCAACGTCCGTACTCTTTAGGTAAAACCTCACCCGTTCGTGTATCCACGTAACAACTTAGGGTTTTACGATGCTTAGGCCCGCACTGTGGACAATCAGCTTTAATTGCTTTCTTTGGAAACTGGTAACGATAATTTGGCTGTGGCATTTTGACACGTTGGCACTTTGTGCCGTAACTGGTTGTCAGACAAGTAGATATGTTTTTGGAAAGTGCCAATATGAGTGCCAAAGTGCCAATTATTGTTTATGGCTATGGCAAACTTTAGAATAGTATAGTTGGCACTTTGGCATTCATATTGGCACTTTGGCATAATATATTCATCTGCTTTTCAGCTTTTTATACCTAAACGTGCCAATGTGCCAAAGTGCCACCGTCTAACAGCATTTACAATATTCGCCATGCTTAACGCGCCGGAATAGTTGAGGGTCTTTCAGCATTCGTTTTACGGTTCGTTCAGAAACAGGGGGCATCATCTGTTTAGCCAAAGCTATAGCATCGGCTGTACTGATCTCATCTGGCAAACCATTGAATAACCGTTGCTGAGTTTTGGGTAATCGTTCGGCGGGGGTTTGCTCATTCAAGACGAAATGCACTTTTTCAGCATTTTGACGAAAGTAATCGGTAAGCAAAATACCCCGTTCGACGCTGGTAAGCCGGATACAGCTTAAATCCGATTGATTACAAGCCCAATCCATTAACTCAATAATCAGTGCAAAGCGAATACAATAGGCATCCATTTTAGCGTAAATGCCTTTGTGGGCCGGGTTATCAGTTTGATTAGATCGGTCGGTGTTTTCATCCCGCCAAGTTCGCATGGCATTAAAAGCATCCGGGGCAAAGGGTAGCCAATTTTTTTGTACTGTATTCTGTTCATCAATCGTAATAGATTCGCGTATTCTTAACAGATTATCTAAATACTGGCTATATCCCTCAGTAATATTCGGGTTAAGTTGAGAATCCGAATCTTTAGGCTTTTGCTGGTCGTCGGGATACGAAAATAGAATACGGTCGGTAAAGCCATTCTGATTGCGCCCGTCTTTAGCCAGTTCACTTAATACGCCGGGTTGTATAGTTCCGGCCACTGACAAAAACGGGTCGTCAACGTGTTGAATACCAGATGTTTTACGACCTGATTTAACGGGCGAAAACGACCAAACCGATAGCCAAAACTGTTCTTCACTCCCTTTATTATACCGCGTAAAATTCTTAAACCAACTGGCTAATTCATCCATAAATAACCCTAATCCAACAGGGTTAGATTGATGAGTTTGTACCAAAAATTCCTGCGTTACATCAGAAACTAATGTAGTCTGATAAACAGGCTGGTTCATGTTATCAGGTAATCCTTCTTCGTTACGCTGTTTCTTGTTCAATCTTTGCCAATGGTCATATTCTTTCTTCTGCTGGCAAAACTGCTGGTAAGCCACTTTATCAATTTTGCGTAAAGGCTTCACAGCATACTCAAGCGGGCCGCTCTTGTTGGTTCCGGGCATTCCAACAATAGCTAAATACAAAACTGCCTTTTGTTCATACGTGCCATAGCGCGTACCATAACAATTGCCTATAGCTACACTGGTTGCATACAAAATGGCTGAGCCTATCCAATCCGTTTTATAGAGTGAGTGCCGGGTGGTTTGCTCAATAACCTGCTGTAATGGTGCGGGAAATATAGCGACTGGAAACGGCCCAACGGTCGGCTGTTCTGACTGGTTAAGTTTATGCCCTAATGTCTGAACGTGATTTTGCAGACTTTCAACAGTAATGCTACCGTTAAACGGGGGCGGTGTATGGTTCCGATTACTCATTGCTTCCCTCCTCTTTACGATTGCCTTTTTCAACCCACGCCAATAATTCAGCGCGGTTAAAATAAAGGCGGTTGCCGCGTTTCTTGTGAGGTATTGCCCGCTCAGACACAAGCGTATAGATTCGGGCGGCACTTAGGCGAGTAACTTGCCGGGCTAACTCAATACCGCCTATTTCATCGGGAGCGGTAGTAGTGGTTTGGTTTAATTTGATAGCCCTATCGACACAATCAAAAATGAGCGTTTCAAGGTCACTGCCTGAAAGCTGAATAAGAACAGACTTATTAGTCATACAAACATTTTTTAGAGTTCGTATGAGCAACCGCAACAAGTAGGAACATTAGGGAACATCAAGAGAACTGTTCCTTAATGTTCTATTTTATCACTTAACAGATTGATTTAGAAAGGATATAGCTTTGTGTTTAATGTCTGTTTGTATTTTAGCATAACCGTCTTTTACTCTGGAATCTTTTAAACCAAGATAGTTGCTCAGGCTTGACATGCGTTCTTTTCCAGTTGTCTCAATCAGGTAGCTTTTGAGTTCTAAAGCATCAATTACACCGTAAAGACCTGCTTTTTTCCCTTGCGGCCATATATTTTTCCCTTTGTTATCTCTCATCCGTAAATGAACAAGTAAGCGGTCTAAATCAGATTTAGTATAATTACCCGCCAATAGGTCAGGAAACGGGCGTATTACATGATTATTGTCGGTTTGTGTAGTAGTCAAGTCAGGTTGACTGATTTCTTTTTGCTGGTTTACTTTTGAAAACAACTCATTTTGTTGATCGTGTTTCCACTTACAGTAAGCGTGTAAATCCTCATCAACAATGGTAGGGGTTATCGTTTTTGATAAATCCCTATAATCAGTTTGGAGAGTAGCTAAAGGGCTGTTAAAATTTCCTGTAAGTTTGAATTTAACAGTTCCTAACTTTTTAGCAATAAACCATTTAATAAATCCACCCTTATTAGGATTGATCTGGTAGCCACTTTTTAAAAAATCTCTTATTTCGTCTGCAATTACTTGAAATTGGGGTGTTAAATTTTTCGTGTGGTTTTCAAACCACTTATTGTATTCTTTAAATAAATTTTTCAAGAAAATACCCTCTGATGTTCCCCAGTTAGCGAACTCAACTTTAGGGCCATTTGGATATTCAGATGTAGCAAGTATAATAGAGTGTCTTTCAATCTTATCTGGATATAAGGGGCCAATATTCCATCTAAGGGCTTCAACGTATTCCTCTGTGTATTCGGGAGTGTTAATAGGGACAATATCAGCTATAGGTAGCTTATCTATCCAGAAAACAATGAGTTTATAACCTACTAATAATTCTGGAAAATTATTAAAATTTTCATTCTGTGCTGCTTCAGCTATTTTGTTACCCAAAGGAGTATAAACCCTAAGAAATACATCTTCTGCAATTTTCATTAAATTAAGTCCTTCTATTATATAATGACTCAGTATGCGTTTATAGAGCCAAATTTTACTTTCCTTATCAGGAAGTTCAAAATAGCCCATTAATTCATTGTGTTTGTCTAAGCTGTCGTAAGAATCGAAGTGCTTTTCAATGTCTTCCATGCCTGTATAAAACCTAAATAGCAATATTGAAATTATTTAAAGCAAAGCATCATAAGCCAAATCGACCGTTTCAGATGCAAACGAATCCAAATATATAGCGGTAACGGCTTCTGTCTTATGACCCATTGCTTGGCTAATAACGGCGGTAGCTGTGCCTTTTTGCCGTAAGGTTGTAGCGAAACTATGCCGGGCAACGTATGTAGTTAGCGGGGTAGTAATTTCGGCACGTTGACCGATAGTTTTAAGGTCTTGGTTTACCTGACCTAAAATCTTATGTAAACGGTTGTTTACTTGGGCTTCGTTGGTGTGCTGCCGAATGTTGAGGATAGGGAAAATATAGCTATCCGGCCCGTTATACGTGTCTGGCTTATATTGCTCTATTAGATTTAGTGCTGGTTCTATTAGACGTACTGAAAACTTACCTCCTGTTTTCTGACGAACATAATTAAGCCGGGCAAGCCCTTCGCCATCAGTGGTGACGTTACGCCAACGAAGTTTAGCAAGATCAACAAAGTTTATTCCTCCACAATAGAATGAGAACAGAAATACCGCCTTTGCCAGTATGTGCCGCTCATATTCAGCCGCGTTCTTAATTTTGGCTGCGGCATTTGGATTACGTATGCCCTTAAAATCATCGGCGGTGTAATGCTCAGTCGGCTGGTAATTTTCAACCTTGCGAACATCTTCACGGCTAATAGCCCGCTTTTGTGTTGAGGTATCAAATTTACCAATACTGAATTTATGCTTTTCAGCTACATTACGGGCAAAGGGGTACTGCTCTGGTTTGGCTACCCCCTCAGCAATAGCTTTATTCAATACAGCCCGTAACGTTCGATAACGATTGCTTAGGGTGGTATCTGTGTTCCCACGTTGCCGGAAAAAGGTTTCTAACTGGTTGCAGAATCGTACTGTTACTTCACCAAAAGGAATATCCTGTTTGTGATACTGTTGCTCAATAAAATCGGCAAGTTGGTTTCTAAGGTCACGATAGGCACTACTATTGCCAATTCGCCGGGCGGCAACCAATCCAGCTACAACTTCATCTATATAAGCAAGTAGAGTTATACTACGGGTCTGTTTGCGGCCCTCAATAGCTTTACTGGCTACCGCCTTAACATCGTGCCTTTCGTCGTCTTTGGATAATACCTCGGCGGCTGAACTGTACTTAGTTTCCCACTCTTGTAACTCTTTTATTAGAATTTCCCGGCGCGGTTCAGGATAGCTTTTCCGAATCGCTTCTTTATAGCCGGTGTATTTTTCATTCCAGTATTTTGGATGCAGCGATAAACCCGTAGCGATATATTTAGTATTTCGGTCTTTGGTTATACGAATCCAAAACGGATGGCTCCCATCGGTAAGGGTTTTTGCAGTGCGATATATGAGCCTTACCGTAGCCTTACCTTCTTTGTGTTCAGTAGTTCTTGCCATTATGTTGTACCTAACATTTTGGGTACAACATTAGGTACAACAAATATAATAAATAACGTTATAACTACAACAAACGATAATAAGATGATTTATTTAATTGTATTGATTTACAGATAGTTAACAAAGAACAATAAGTAAAAATTAAGCTAAATGGCCCGCCTTACAAGCAGAGGGTCGGCGGTTCGAACCCGTCAACTCCCACAAAAAACATAAAAACCCCTCAGAAATCGTTTCTGAGGGGTTTTTACTTTTATATTGTTAGTTATAATGTATGTTGTCCTAAGATAAAATGCATTTAATATGTATTTTGTAAGCTGAATAATCAATCTACTTCACTCATTTATGGAAAGTAAAAACGATCTTATTGAAGCAAGAGAAGAGTTTTTCAAATTACTGCCAATCATTCCGATATGGTTAACCCTAATAGGAGCTATCAAAATTTTCATTGATTACAATAGATATAACATAAACATTTTTCAATATTTAGATTTTCAGGAGATACTTACACTATTTACCCATGATTTGTTAACATATATTATTGCATCCAACGCTGGCTTACTTTTCTACAGTTTTGTCAATGATGATAGCATTTGGGTTGTTAATATTGAAAAATTAAATGCACCAAACTGGTTAAAAGGCTTATTAGGGGTATTAGTTGCGGTTATACCAGTTCTATTGATAGGATATGCTTCGTTAATGATAATTGGGGAAGACTTCTCCATATACTACAAAAAATCTGCCTGGATTAAATGGGTTCACTTTATAATATACTGTATTGGCTTTCAGCTATTAATATCAACTTGTTATAAAATTTTTAGATACATTAAAGGCATCGTAAGTTACCCTGTTTTTTTGGTATATCGCTATTATATATTCTTTTTACTATTCGTGTCATTCTTTACGTATATACAAATACTGAATAGTATGGTAATAGTTAAGTATAATGAAGAATTAGGAGGATACATAACTACTGAAAATCAAACTATCTATTTTAATGCGGATAACCAGTTAATAGGTAGAACCAAGAACTATTTTTTTATATATACCACTGGAGACAATTGTACAGCAGTTATTCCAGCGTCTACAGTAAAAGATATTTTTGTAAAGGGTAGAAAGATTTTTTGAAGCCCTTCAAAAAGCCACCCAAAAGCCTATCCTAAGCCTCGAAAAAGCCTATATAGCTATTATTGGCAAGTCCTCGAATAGTCCTCATAAAGACCTACCCTAAAAACAGCCAATACCTCAAAAAGTCCTCGGAAAGTCCTGCAAAAGTCTTCAAAAAGTCCTTTGATTAACTATTAGGTCGTTTAGGTCTTTGTGACCCTCATACAGCTTGGAGAAGTCAGCGACGTTGGACGCTACTGACTGAACCTTACATAATGCCTTGCGGCCTGAGTTATCCGTATCAAAGAAAGTGCTCACCTTCTCGAATCGTTGCAGGTATGGTAAAATGGCTGAAAGGTTCGTCAATGAATTCAGGACAATAACGGTAGCAGGTAATATGGTGCGCCCCTAATTTAGGACCACTTGTTAAGTTGGATAACGGGCTAACTTTAGACCCGTATGACAGCCAAGACCAAACGCAAATTTAGGGCTGACTTCAATCCTCGAAGGCCTTACGCTGGCGACCATCAGTAAAGGTTACGGACTCCATCCCAACCAGATTGGGGGATGGAAGAGGCAGTTTCTCAACTCAGCAGCAATCGCTTTTTGAGAGCAGTTCTAAAGCAGCCCCTGCCTCCACAGAGCCCGATATTGCCTTACTCTATGAGCATATTGGCCGACTCCAGATGGAACCACTCGGGCGGCCCCGTGACGTTCTTTAAAAAAAAGTTACCCCAATGAGCTTGGTCCAACGACGTGCGCTGATTGATCCGGCAGCGCCTGGAAGTATTCGGCAACAATGTCAATGGGGGGTTCGGCTTACTACTACCAGCCTCTAACCGCTAATACGGAAGACCTCTTGCCGATGCGTCTGTTAGACGAGCAGTACTTGCTGACGCCCTGCTACGGCAATCGAAAAATGCAATTCGTGCTGGCACGGGCAGGCTACTCGGTGAATCATAAACGGGTGCGTCGACTAATGCAGGTAATTGGTATAGAAGCCATCTATGCTAAACCCAATACGTCTAAATCCACGCCTGGGCATCGTATCTATCCATATCTGCTGCGCGGTTTGGTCATCATCGAGGTTCGCCAGGTCTGGGCCACTGACATCGCTTATGTTCCTATGAAAGTGGGATATATGTACTTCATTGCTATCATTGATTTCTATAGCCGGTACGTCCTGAAGTGGGCGGTGTCGAATACGATGACAGCGAACTGGTGTAGTGAGGTACTTAAAGAAACGTTGGCGACGTATCCGGCTCCTGCTATTTTCAATACCGATCAGGGCAGTCAATTCATAGCGGATGCCTTTACGGCCCTGTTGCTGGATACAAACGACCAAATCTCGATGGATGGCAAAGGTCGGGCTATCGACAACATTTTTGTGGAGCGTCTTTGGTGCACAGTGAAATACGAAGATATTTACCCAAAAGCTTATGCCGATGGTTGGGAATTGGAGTCAGGTTTAAGGTTGTATCTTGAATTCTACAACAGTCGACGTTTTTCACCAGACTCTGGCTTATCAGACGCCCGAGCAGGTGTTTAAAAAGGGGAAAGAAGGCGTACAAATTGACTAAACACCCAAATCAACTACCACTTTCGTTATTCAACGAAGTGGTACGGTTTCACGGGCGCAGCTAAGATGGAATTTATAGAACTCAAACGACCCACCCAACAGCAGCAAATAGTTGTCGGGCAGCATTACCTACATAACAAAGATTGTGATTGTGTGTGGGTGGCCTTGACTTTTCTGTAAGTCAGATTTTATCACAAGCCCACTAAGGTAACCTAATTTCAATAGAAAGTATAATTGATTAGCCTGGCAAATGAGGTACCCCGCTCTCATTCAGAAAAAAAACGTCCAATTAATATTGATAAATAATATCATTCCCCAAAGCATCCCTCTTCACATACCGGCTGTAACTCGCAATCATGTTTTCTTCGCTGATGGGCTTCACACTCGACCGACGAATCACGATTTCGGCCGTTAGTTGCTCCAGCAAAGATTTGCCTGGTCTATCTGGATTTTCAATTTCCTGAATACAAACTTGTGCTGCCCGACTACCCATTTCATAGCCTTTTGGGTTAAGACCCGTCACGGCTGGGTCGAGCAAGGCATGAACGGGATCGCTTCCAAAGGCAACCAGCCCTAATTGCTGTGGAATATCAATCCCAATCCGGCGAGCCTCTATAACCACAGCTGTAGCAATCTGATCGCTCCCCGCAAAAATGGCATCGGGTGGCATAGGCAGCTCCATCAGTTTTATAAAACCACTTCTTCCTTCCTGATAACCAAACCCAAGGGGCAACACTAAGCCCGGCTCGAAGGGAATGCCGTACTGCTGCAAAGCTTTTTTATAGCCCTTTGTTCGTTCCTGGCAAAGTGACAGATGGTCAGGCCCAGTCAAGTGGGCAATTCGTTTAAAACCGGATTTGAGTAGGTGTTCAGTCAGCAAAAAACTACTGGCCTCATTATCGAACACCACCCGGTGTGCCGCAATTCGTTCGGGAGCACGGTCAAAAAAGACTAATGGAAGGCCTTGTTGCTTGAGTTGCTTAAAGTGGTCGATCTTACGCGTCTGCTGAGACAAGCACGCAATAACCCCGTCGACCTGGTTGGACAGCGCCGAAACCTGGAGTAATTCCCGGTCATAGGTTTCGGCTGATTTACAGACCAACAGTTGATAGCCTTTCCGAAACGCTACGTCCTCAATCCCGTTCAGTACCGTCCCATAAAAAAACTGCTGGATTTCCGGTAGAATAACCCCGATGGTTCGGGTATTCTGCCCACGTAGACTTTGCGCCCTGACGTTGGGCAGGTAATGCAATTTTTTAGCCATGTCTTTAATGGCGGCTACGGTTTCGGGCTTGATGTCAGGATGATTTCGCAACGCCCGCGATACAGTAGAAGCCGAAATGTTCAACTTTTCGGCGATGTCATAAATCGTCACATTGGTGCGTCGGCTGCGGTCAAGACGGGGCATAATCGGGTCGTAAAAGATTAATTTCAGACAAAAGTAAGTGTTCGCAAAAATAATTTAATAACAACCGATTCCGCAACCGATTGCAAAAAAAAGCACATTTTTTTATTAGAAATGTTATAATAAGTTTGTGCAGACATTTCACGTAATCCAGCAAAAATCAAACCCTATGTATCTACTTTTTATCAGACAAAAAATGGTATGGTTTCTGGGCTTTCTGCTCCTGATCAGGATGCAGTCTACTCTGGGGCAGGCAGCCGCTGAGACCCGTATCAGTGGTTTAGTCATGACCGATACTGACGGCAAACCGTTGCCGGGCGCAACGGTCGTGGTGAAAGGTACTACGAAAGGTACTACGACGGATGCCAACGGCCGGTTTCAACTGCTGGTTCCGCCAAAAGCAACGCTACAGGTTAGTTACATTGGATACGTAACCCAATCCATTCCAGTAGGCAATCGCAGCGATATTACCGTTACGCTGCTGGCCGATGCCAGTAACCTGAACGAGGTGGTGGTGGTAGGGTATGGTACTGAGCGGAAACGGGATTTGTCGGGTTCGATTGCGTCGGTATCAGCCGCCGATGTGAAATCAGTGCCCATCGCGTCCTTCGAACAGGGGCTACAGGGTCGTGTAGCCGGAGTACAGGTTATGCAGGGCAATTCAGCCCCCGGGGGCGCCCCGCAGGTTCGTATCCGGGGTGCCAACACCGTGCTGGGGGGCAACGAGCCGCTCTACGTCATTGACGGGGTACCCGTTTATAATTCGACACTGGAAAATAATGATAACCTGAACGTCGGTACGCAGCCTTCCAATGCCCTGGCAACGATCAACCCCAACGACATTGAGTCGATGGAGGTCCTGAAAGATGCCTCGGCGACGGCCATCTATGGGGCTCGGGGAGCCAATGGCGTGGTTATCATCACCACCAAACGGGGTAAAGCGTCAGACCGGGGTCGGGTAACATTTGAGAGTTATTATGGGATGCAGCAAATCAGCAACAAACTGAAGCTGATGAACGCACAGGATTACATTAAAATCGTCAATGAGCGGGCCATTAACACCGGAACCGCCCTACCCTATCCGAACCCCTCTCTCTACAAAACGTCAACCGACTGGCAGGACTTTTTCTTTCGGAAAGCACCCATGCAAAACTATAACCTGAGCTTTACGGGCGGCTCGCAGCAGAATCAGTATAATGTGTCGGCCAACTGGTTCAACCAGGATGGGGTGGTTCGGGAAACGGGTTTCAACCGGGGATCGGTGCGGGTGAACCTTGATAACCGGCCTACCGAAAAGTTAAAAGTGCAAACCAGTGTTACAGCCAGCCGGTCGATCAATAGTCGCTCGCTGAACTACGCTCTCTCGAACGCCATGTCGTTTGCGCCCATCATCAGCCCCTACGACTCGCTGGGTAACTTTCTGAATACCAACACCATCAACGGCGGGGGTGACAACCCCGTGGAAACCCTTTACAAAACGACTGACCGACTAACGGCTGACCGTTTTCTGGGGAACGTGTACGGCGAATATACCTTGCTGAACGGGCTGACCGTCAGTACCCGGCTGGCGATGGATTACCTCAACCAGCATAACGACATTTACGTCCGAAAAGGGAGCTTTGTCTATCCGTCGCCGGGCGCTACGGTGAAGGAAAATAAAGCAACCAATTTTGTCATCGAAAATTTGCTCACCTACAAACGGGCCTTCGACACCAGGCACCGACTCAACGCGACGGCGGGCTACACCTGGCAGCAAAACACAACTACGTTTTTTCAGCAAAGCGCCACCGGCTTCCAGTTCGATGATTTCGGCACCTACAACCTCGGGGCCGCGTCCATTACCAACCCCAACGTATCCTACAAAAATCTGTCGGTGCTGATCTCCTATCTGGGTCGGGTTAACTACGTTTTCAACGACAAATATATCGTCACCCTGACGGGCCGGGCCGATGGGTCTTCACGCTTCGGGGGCAACAATAAATGGGGCTTTTTCCCGTCAGGGGCTGTCGCCTGGCGGGTTTCCAACGAGCCGTTTATGAAGAGTGTTTCCCTCATTAGCGATTTGAAACTCCGCACTTCTTACGGCATGACGGGCAACCAGGAAATCGGTCTGTACAACTCTATTTCACGGTTTAGTCCTGTTCAGGGCGTTATGGGCAGCCCGCTGGTGGCTTTTGTCGGGTACGTACCTACCTCGCTGGCGAACAACGACCTGAAATGGGAAATCAATAAACAGTTCGATGCGGGGGTTGACGTGGCCTTCCTGCAAAATCGCCTGACGCTGACGGCCGATTATTACCAGAAGCGCACGGACGACCTGCTGGCTAACCTGCCCATTCCGGGTTCGTCGGGCTTCTCGTCGATTCTGATTAACTCCGGCTCTATTGAAAACAAGGGGTTTGAAGTAGCCGTAAGCGGTTCGCCCATTCAAAGCAAGGATATTCAGTGGACCCTGTCGGGTAATATTTCCCGCAACAACACGAAGGTGCTGAAGCTGGCCGTGGCGACGAAGCAGTTCTTTGCGCCCAACGTGCCGTCTCCGCTCGACCGACCCGTGAACATCATCAAGGAAGGCGAAGTGTTATCGGCTTTCTATGGGTATAGGGAGGATGGACTGACCGAAAACGGCGACATCAGGTATAAGGATTTGAACGGGGATGGAAAAGTAGACGCTAACGACCAAACGATTCTGGGCAGTCCGTTCCCCAATTTTCTGTACGGGTTCAACTCCAACCTGACGGTTAAAAACTTTACCCTGACGATTTTCTTCCAGGGTGTATCCGGGGTTAAGGTGTTCAACTCCAACGATTTCCTGATCGCCAACTCCGTCACCCGGATTTCCAACCAGTTGGAAGAAGTCAACGACCGCTGGACGAAGGAAAATCCGAATCCGAATGCCAGGTACCCACGGGCCAGCACCACCCAACTGCTGGTGTCGGACCGGTTCGTGCAGGATGCCGACTACCTGCGCCTGAAAAACATTCTGCTGGCCTATAATGTGCCGATGGCTAAAGTGGGAGTGAAATGGTTAGATGCCGCCCGCGTGTATGTGAGTGGCCAGAACCTGCTGACGTTCACCAAGTACCACGGCTATGACCCCGAAGTGAGCCAGACAGGCTCGGCTTCACTCATCAAGGGCCTGGATCGGGGGTCGTATCCGGCGAATAAAGTAATTACAGTCGGGGTTAACGTGACGCTGAAATAAACCCTATAAACTGCTTATTCTCATGAAAAAAATAACCAGACGGCTTCGATTGTTCTTGCTTCTGCCAATGATTTCCGCCGGATTACTGGTCTCCTGCCATGACCAGCTCAACGAGCAGGTATTCTCCTTCGTGGCAGCTACGAACTACTGGAAAACCGCCGACGATGCCAATGCCGGTGTGTTGGGGGCTTATGAGTCGTTCCTGAGTACCGATTATTACGGTCGTTTCTATTTTGAACTGACCGAGATGCCCGCCGATTTCACCACCATCAACCGGAACGATACGTACCAGCAATTAGACCGCTGGGATATGCTGGCTAATCATCCGTTTATTTTGCAGGCCTGGAACATCATGTATCAGCAAATCGGCCGGGCTAACGGTGTGGTGCAGAACGTACCGAAAATCTCGATGGATGCCACCCGCCAGAAATCCATTCTGGCCGAAGCCCGGTTTATTCGAGCCTTCGATTATTTTAACATCGTTCGGCTATGGGGCTCTGCACCCATGCCGCTTACCGTCGTGGAAAACGTTGGGCAAACGGCGCTGCCGCGTACATCGGTCGATTCCCTGTACCAGCAGATTGAAAGCGATCTGAAAATCGCCGAAACCGATTTGCCCACCACCCGCACTGGAGCCGAAGTGGGCCGGGCCACGTCGGGGGCGGCCAAAACGCTGCTGGCCTGGGTGTACCTAACGCAAAAGAAATGGGCGCTGGCCTCGGCTAAAGCGCAGGAGGTAATAGCCGGTAATCAGTATAAATTGCTTCCTAAGTTTGACGATGTGTTCAGCGTCTCGAACAAGAATAACGCCGAAATTATCTTCTCGATTCAGTTCGATGGTACCACGCGCGGCCATGCGCTGTCGTCTTATTCGAACGCAGGAGGTACCAACAGCCCCTATTGTTTTCAGGGGGTAAACGTCTATTCGGTAGACCCTAAATCAGACATCTGGACCAAGTGGGACCCGACGGAATACCGCCGAAACTACACCGTGTATAGCTCGGTGAAGGGTAAAAACGGAGCGACCATCACGATTGACGCGAATTACCCCTCCTTTGGGAAATGGCGATGTCCGGCAGAAATAGGTATTAACAACAGCTACATCAATCCAACTGTGCTGCGGTATCCTGATGCGCTGCTCATTTTTGCCGAAGCCGAGACGCAGGCTAAAGGTGGCCCCACCGCAGCGGCCTACGACGCCATCAACCAGGTACGTCGGCGGGCGTATACCTTGCCCACTACGCAGGCCGCGCCCACCGTCGATTTAGCGAATCTTGGCCAGCAGGCGTTTGTGGATGCGGTGATTCAGGAGCGGGGCTACGAGTTTGTGATGGAGAACCACCGCATCTACGATTTGCTCCGCACGGGTACGTTCAAAAGCAAAATCCAGAGCATTGGGAAAACGGCCCCGCGTGGGGATTTGTACCCGATTCCCCAAAGCGAACTGGATGCCAATCCAAAAATTGGCAACAATGGGCAGAATCCAGGCTATTAAGAGCTTATATCGACAAGCTGGTCAATAGGCTTTCATAGCACTTTGGGTACCCTCTCGCATAGTATAGCGGGGCGGCCCATGCCGTTGGGTTTCGTAAAGCCGGTGGGAATCCTGCCGGCCTTTTACAAAATCAGTACCGGTAACTGGAAGTACTCATTTACTTACTTTAAGGCAATGTATGGTGAGAATAGAATTACTTGCGCTTGTGTGGCTCTTTTTCAAGGGGAGCTTGGCCGCAGTTGCCCAACCAACCTATAGCCTCAAAAACGGGGTTATCGAAGTGGCTATCGACGGTCAGGGCAATTTAATCAGGCTGACTAACGTTCGCACGGGCCACAACTACGCAGCGGGCAAACCCCTCTGGCGGCTCCATTACGACCGGCCCGACTGGAAAGATAACCCCGTGCTGGCGGCCGATAATCAGCCTACCATCCAGCAGCAGGATAACCGGATTCAACTTCGCTATTCGAGCCTGAAAGGGCAACGCGAAACGGTTCGGTTTGATGTACGGCTGACCATTATACTCGAAACCGACCAAGTGCGGTTTGCCTCCGAACTGATTAACAACGAACCGCACAGTATCATCCGGGAGTTGCAATACCCGCTGGTGGGCAACTGCCAGCTACCCACCGACCACCAACTGCTGACAACCTACTGGGGCGGGCAGCTTTACGCCAATCCCCAAAAACAGATTGCTGCTTTCAACGCCACCTTTCCGCCATATTATCCCCCCTCGCAGCATTTTCTGCAAATGGACCAGAAATACCCCACCGGCTGGGCGGGTGGGGGCCTGGCTTCCAACTGTTTCGCCTTCGTGGGGCCAACCGAAGGCCTGTACATGGGTAGTCACGACAGCACCTTTCAGGACACAGGGCATGGTCTGCGGCTCTATCCGAGCAAAAAGTTCGGCTTCGACCAACTCGAAGCGGGCTTTTACAAATACCCCAACTGCCCCACCGGCCAAACCTGGCGGTGCGATGCCAACGTAGTGGCCCCCTACTCTGGCGACTGGCACCAGACAGGCCGTTTGTATCGTCGGTGGGTAAATACCTGGTGGAAGCACCGCGATGAACCGATGTGGGTGAAGCAAATGAAAGGCTGGCAACGCATCATTATGAAGCATCAGTACGGTGAAGTCCTGTTTCCCTACACCGATTTGGGAACACGGGTAAAGACCGTCGGCGAAGGCGTTGGGCTGAATACAGTGCTGCTGCACGGCTGGCACAAAGGGGGACACGACAACGACTATCCCAACTACGTGGCTGATTCTAAACAGGGGGGTGAAGTAGCTCTTAAAGCCCAGATTGCCAATTTTCAGAAAGACGGTGGCGCCGTGTTGTTTTACTATAGCGGACGGCTGATGGATAAAACGTCGGACTATTACCGCACCGGTCCCGGCAAAGCACTGTGCATTCGGGACAACACGGGCGCGGAGATCAATGATTCCTACAAGTTTCGGGGAGAAGGCACGTTCACCGGTGGCTACGACTCGCGCACCTTTGCCATTGCCGAGTTTCGCAACCCGGTCTGGCAGACCCGGCTCCGCGAGATGGCTGACCAGTCGATTCAGATGGGAGCCAAAAGCGTTTTCTACGATCAGATGGGTTGGGGCGAACAGCCCAACTGGGATTTGTCGGGCGAGTTTTCCATTCCCTACCTAAAATCCATTGCTGATAAGTCGAAAATTCTGGGTTCGCTGCACGACTACATCGACGGCAGAGACCCGAATCTGGCTATCGGCATTGAACTGCTGACCGACGTAACGGCCATGCAGGTGGACTACATTCACGCCCGCTACGGAGCCACCGAGGTGCTAAATCCCGATTGGGAAGCACGGAGCGAAAAACCGCGCACCACGAACTTTGTAGACTGGTTCCGCTACACTTTCCCCGAAATCATCCTGTCGGACCGCGACATCCGCGATGATACCGACATCGAACGGCGGGTGAACCATACGGTACTAAAAGGCCTGCGGAACGACGTGGAAATCTACCGCTGCCGCGCGCTGATTGACGACACCCCCCATTATCAGGCATATCTGACCCAAATCAATCAGTTGAAAGAGCGGTTCAAAGACCTGTTATTGCTGGGCCGATACACCGACACGGAAGGGATTCAGCAAACCAACCCGGAGATTGAAGCCCGTCGATTTGAGCGGGGCAATCGGGCGGCCATCGTCCTGACGCAAAGCCATCTGGCCTCGGCCACCACCACGCTGACCCTTCCAAACGGCTACGTCTTTACCGAATCGGGTGGGGTGGGTAATGTAGTGGTGAAACCCGATAAAGGAGTCGTGCAGATAGACTTGAAAAAGCACGGTCTGGCGGTGGTCATCCTCCAGAAAACCAATTAACCTCGCTTAACCGATGCCAATATCACGACGCACGTTTCTTCGTTCGACCGGGGGTGGAAGCCTGGGTCTGCTGGTCGCTTCGCCCGCCATAGCGACTCCACAAGCTGCTCCCTCCGCCGACGACTATACCGAACTGCGAAACGGGCAACGGTGGCTTCGGCTATATTCTCTGGACGGACGGCTGGAACTTCGGGCAGGGATTGGGACGGAAACTACGGCTATCCTTCGCGAACCGTTGGGTGTACGTTGGTATCGTAATGACGGGACCCTGCCCGATGGCGAACGCCGGGTGTCCTGGCAGCAGGCCGAAACGACTGCAAACGGCGATGACTGCTGGACATTGGTTGGGCAGGTGAGCGACCCACAGGGTGGGCACTGGGAAGCAACTACACGCATCAGGAACGACGGCGAAGGCTTCCGGCTGATTACCCAATTCACGCGCCGGGGAGCTACCCGGCCCGCTTCGGTGCGGGTACATACCCAATTTACGGTCCCGCCCACGGGGTCATTTACCCTCATTCCGGGCGCGGTTTATAATGGCAACCGGGCCGATGCCGTCGTGCCGCGTAGTTACTGCCCACTACTGACTCACTACGAAGTACAAACCCGCGAGACCGGGACAAGTCGGCGGGTCATTGCCGACATTCCGAGGCAGGATGCTTCGACCTGGTGGACGGTCCATTTGTGGGGGCATCAACCCGCATCGGCCTCCGTCAGTGCGTTCAATCCGGTAACGAAGGCGGGCGTCCATCTCGGCTACGCCCGTACAGAAGGGGACCGGGTGCTGGGCGTCATTCACATCACTGATCAGCAAACGGGTTTCCATCAGGTGACGGTGGAAAACCCGTGCTTGCGCGACAAACGGTTTCGCAACTGTGCCTGGGTTTCCACACCCGACCGTCCGCACCGCTTTGCCAATGGCGAAAGTGCCGTCGTGGAGTTGCGACTCATGCCCGTTTCGGCCCCCGACGTACCCTCGTTTGTCACGACCTGGACCGCAGAACGGGCATTACGTCGGCTCGGTAAAGCGCCAGGACAGAACGGTATCGTGCCGACAACACCCGATGTGATGCCGCGTAGCCATGCGTCGAAACTGGCAATCGAGTGGAATGACCGGCATCTTTGGGATGAAGAAGGGTTTTACCGGACTACGCCAAACCGGGAAGGTTCTGCCCGCACGCTTGTGCTGGGGTGGGGTTCGGGTACGATGACGATGCTTCCGATGTTTTTGTGGGGTTCTGCCCAGGTTAAGGATCGCGTCCGGCGCATGACCCGGTTTTATATGGAACATGCTCAGGCTCCGGGTGGGCTTTTTTACGGCGTTCGGATGCAGGACGGACGCTGGGTGTCGGCTGATGGGAACTTAGATTTTTTCTGGGCGATGAATGCGCTCACCCCCCGGCGCACAACCGATACGGTATTCTACGGCCTGAAACTGGCCGAGGCCATTCGGCGGGAGAATGGGCAGGGTGATGCGGAGTTGGCCACTCGTTTAGACCAGGCGTTACTACAGGCATGTGAAGCTCTGGTACGGATCTGGAAGAAGGAAGGCAACATCCCATTCCTGCTTGACCCACATACCGAAAAAACCATCTGGGCTGGTGCTTTCGGCGGAGCGCGGGCCATTAGCTGTCTGGTGTTGGCGGCTGGTCGCTTCAACCGCCCTGATTTGCTGCAAGTTGCTAAAGCCATCGCCAAAAAATACGTCGCCGATGGCTTGGCGCGGGGCGAAACCTGGGGAGGGCCCTCCGACGCGATGCAGGGTACGACCGACAACGAAAGCCTAACCGCCTTGGCCGAAGGACTGACCCTATTGCACGGAGCAACCAACGACCCAGAGCACCTCCGCTGGGCGGGGCAGGCCGCTGATTTGCTGGCTACCTGGGTGCTGGATGAGGCTATCCGGTTTCCCAAAGAGAGCGTATTGGGTCGCAACGGTATCCAGCCGTTCGGGGCATTGATCGCTTCGACCCAAAACGCCTGGGGAACGCCGGGTATGTGCGTCAACAGCGGGAAGTTCCTGCTCGATCTCTACGAGCGCACCGGGCAGGCCCGGTACATGGGTATGCTCTCCGACATCGTGCGGTTGCCGATGCAGATGATGGTGCGGCCCGGCCAGGCCTGGGGTAGCCTTGAGCCGGGTCAGATGACCGAGTGCGCTTCCTTCAACGACGTACCCGACGAGTTCGGCCATGCGTACACGAACCCAGCCACCTGGCCGGTCAATGCCATGCTGGTGGGCGAAGTTGAACTGCCTTCGATCTACATCGACGGTCAAGAGGTGTGGCGGCTCGACCACTTGACAGCTCAAATAAACAATAAAGGAATAGTAATAGTGGACAACCCAACGGCGTTCCCGGCCACGGCGCGGCTTCGCTGGCGCAACGGCACCAGTGCTACACTCCAACTTAAACCGGGCGAGACCGTGACCTACACCCCTTTGGCATCAGAAAGCCGGAAGGATTAGATTCGAAATAGAAAAAGTTATGAAAACAATTCGCCGAGATTTTATTCGCCAGTCGGCTACAATTAGTCTGGGGATGCTGGCCTTTCCCCCTGTCCCCTCATTTGGTGCGGCCTTACCCGCTTCGGTGGTACGCTCGTCCTCGTCCCGCGTGGTGTCGGTGGATGGCATCCTTAAACTGGAAATCAATGGGCAGGTGTTTGACCCGCTCTCGTTTCGCTCATTTCGGCCTGAGAACCGCAACGTGGGCGAGTTTCATCAGGCGGGGCTGAAGCTGATGAGCATCCTGACCACGGGTTTGAACTGCACCCTCGACGTGCCGTATTCGCACTTCGGCGAAACCTGGGTCGGTCCCGGTCAGTACGATTTCTCGAAGCTGGACCGGCAGGTGGAACTGTTCCTGAAGAATGCGCCCGATACGCAGTTCAACCTAATGTTCGAGTTGGACAACCGTCAATGGTGGATTGACAGCCATCCTGGTACGTCGAGCACCTACTGGAATCTGGTTGAGATGGCGGATTATGAACCCTGGCGACGGGATGCCGCAGCCTACATGAACGCGCTCATCGAGCACACGGAGAAAAATTATGGCGACCGATTTTTTTCGTACTCGCTCTTTTGCGGCAGTTCGACGGAGTGGTATCAGAATCCGCGCTATCTGAAAGCTTCGGAGCAAAGTCCGCTCAAACGGGCTTCGTTCCGGCAATACACCCGCAATCCGAATGCCGAACTGCCTTCGCTGGAGGAACTGGCCCAAACCAGTCATGGCCTGTTTCGCGACCCGGTGAAAGATGAACGGGCGTTGTCGTACTGGCGGTTTCATCACAACATCATCGCCGACACCATCCTATATTTTGCCGCCGAAGCCAAAAAGACGCTCAACCGCCGGAAACTGCTGGGGCTGTATTACGGCTACCTGAACGAGCTACACAGCGCCCGGCTGTTGCAGGAGGGGCATCTGGGTTACGAAAAAGTATGGGCCAGCCCCGACATCGACATTATCTACATGCCCGCATCCTACGGCCCACCGCGTGATTTCGGTGGAGCCAGCGGCTTCCTCGGCACTATCGACTCGTTGCACCTCAAAAAGAAACTGTATTTCCACGAAATCGACCATACCACCCACGTAGCCCCGCAAAAGGTGGAAAACGGGCGGGACATTCCGGGGTCGGGGACGAAGCTGAAAGATGCCCGCGAAAGCATTGCGGTCCTGCGCCGGGAGTTTGCCATGACCCGCGCCAAGCGGCTGGGCCTGTGGTGGTTCGACTTTTTTGGGGGCTATTATTACGACCCCGCCCTAATGAAGGAAGTGGCGAATATGATGCAGGTGCAGCAGAAGTTAGACGGCATTCCGATGCGGTCGGTGGCCGAAATTGCCGTGTTTGGGGATGTCAATTCGATGTTCTACGTCTCGCAGACGGCCCGGCTTAATGACGACTGCTTAGTGAAAGCCCGCGATCAACTCAACCGCATCGGCGCACCTTACGACCTCTACGATTTTGGTTATATTGAGGATTCTAACATCCCCCACGAGCAGTACAAGCTGTATATTTTCCTGAACGCTTTTCAAATTTCGGAGGCTAAAAAGAAGCTGATTGACCGACAGGTAAAACAGAAAGGCCGGTCGGCACTCTGGATTTACGCCCCCGGCTACATTCAGGAAGGAGGCTTCGATACGAAGGCCATGTCGGAGGTGGTGGGGATGAATATATCGGCCATCGATACCAAAGAGCAGACCATCACGGTAGCTAAAACCTTTGGTAAAGCCGAGGGCCTGACGTACCAGACGATGCTACCCACCGCGCCCGCCTTCGCCATCGACGACCCAAAGGCAACTATTGTTGGGCACTACGCAGGTAGCGGCAAACCAGCCCTGGGCTATAAGAAAATCGGAACCTATACGGCTTACTACAGCGCGTTGGGAGGGCTTACGGCCCCGGTGTTCCGCGAGATTGCCCGGCGGTCCGGGGTGCATATCTACTACGAAGGCGCCAGCCCGGTGTACATCAACAACCGCCTGATTGGCATTCACCGGCAGGAGGCAACGACCGCAACGATTCATCTGCCGGTCAAGGGAGCTGTTCGTTTGGAGGAACTTTTTGACGGGGGTGAACTAACCGTGTCGGGCGGTACAGGTCAGCTACCCGTAGACGCAGGAATTACTAAACTGTATCTGCTGGCGGATTCGGAAATTAAACTGGCTAAACGAGGATAGGCGAGCCACAACCGGTTGAGTAACGAATGAACGAGACGTATAACGGATGGCCGGTTGAGGTGCTGGAAAACAGGTGGCTAAAACTCTGGGTGGCTCCCCAACTCGGTGGGCGATTGATTCAATTGGCTTTAGCCGACTATCCGTTCCTGTTTGTCAACCCTGCCTTAGCAGGCTACGAACCGGATGCCACCCGCCTGGGGCCGAATGGTAGCTGGCTGAACTACGGCGGTGAAAAAATATGGCCCGCTCCGCAAGGGTGGGATTCGGGTGACCAGTGGCCCGGCCCACCCGATCCCGTGCTGGATGGTGGAGAATACAGTTGCACCCCTTGCCAGTCGGTAGATAATACCAATGGATTTATCCTGGAAAGTCTGGTTGACAGGCACACGGGCTTACAAATAAAACGTCGGATTTGGCTGTCGGAAAACAGGTCGGAAGTTTTTGTGAAGGTGACGTTTACCAACCGGAGCGACTATTCAAGAACCTGGTCAATCTGGCCGGTTTGTCAGGTGAATATTCCAGAATCAGACAGTCAACCGATTGGTCAGGTCGTATGCCCGGTCAATCCCAATAGTCGATTTGTCGATGGGTACTGCGTTATGCACGGTCTGGTAAATAATCCACAGTTTAGCCTGAATACATTCGGCAATCTGATTGTCGATTATTCTTACTTAGTGGGTAAAGTTGGCTTAGATGCAACGGCGGGGTGGGTTGCTTTCAACAATAAAGAGAATGGCAAAGTTTTGCTGATGCGATATGACTATCAGCGAGATAAGCAATATCCCGGTAACAACTCTGTACACATCTGGACTACAGGACGGGGCCTGATTTATTCCAGAAATAGAATCCTGACGTTTTCAGACGATAACACGTTAAATCCGTCTTATGTGGAGATGGAACTACTCTCTCCGTTGGTGGCTATTTTGCCGGGAAATCATATGGAGTTTGAGTATCGTTTGCAAGCGTGTACACTACCAAAGGAGTCAGAAATCCGTGCGGTTAACGAGGTGTGCGTTGTGGTCCAATCGCTTCAAGCTTCTCACACTGGATCCGACATCCTGATTTTTGGTCAGTATGGTGTTTTTAGTGCAGGTACTATCAAATTGACGCTGACGAATCCCACCGAGTCCGGGGCAGACACAGTCCTGAAAGAATGGTCGGTGTCGCCCGAGGCAGGTGTGGTCATAGAGTTTGCTATTCCCTATGAAACAGGCTTTGCCGAATGTGAAATGATTGTATTTCTTGACTATTGCGACGAAGTTGGACGATCTTGCAATCGGTTGGATTATAGCACTATAGGGATCAGGCAAGCACATTCGATTGCTGATCCCGGCATCAAGAAACGCTAACGTATAGATTGACTAATGAAAACCAAAACACGATTTTTTACTGCCTGGGCGTTGTGGGGTCACTCCGGGGGGCTTCTGGTGTACGGAGATGCTGTTTAAATACCCCGAACGGGTGCTCTGCGCCATTCCCCGCTCAGGCGGTTACTCATCTATGGAATGGAATCCGGCCGTAAAGTCGGTCCCGGTAATGTGGATGACTGGGGAAAAGGACATCGTTGACAACCAGGATTACGTCAAAGCGTTGACATCAAATCCTTTTCTGCCTATCGCCGGTATGGTGCAATTTGGGGAATAGCGATTGACCCAAAGCGGATCACGGCAACCGAGACAGACGACGTTTTTACATTCGCCGGATGGATGCTGTCCTAACTTTACGCTTGCCTACGACTGATCACAAACCAGTAGCCGTTGATTCGTTTGTCGGCTGGCTGAGCCAGCCGACAAACTTAGCTATTAAACCAATTTTGGAAGTCAGTCAGGGCCGTAACCAGTGGGCCTGGCTACCCAACGAAGCCATAGCCCGCAACTGGCAGGAGTTTTCCCGAACCGGCTGGGTGACTGACACTCCGGCTCCACCTCAACCCACATCGTTACAGTTGCGGATGCGGCCTGGGAATCAGCCGGAATTAAGATGGCTGATGGCTGATGATCTGGGCAGCGGTCATGCCCCTCTGCTGCTGATTAAGAACGGCTACGGTCTGAGCCTCACTGAATCGTTTTGCTTTCATTTTTCTTCTTCTTTGAGAAAAGTTAAACAGAACCCTCCACTTTTCACTGGCATACCATCAGGGGAAGCTTACATACCCATGTACGGCAAAGCCACCATCAGAAGTATTTTTCTTACCAATCTATGTAGGACTTTCGCTTGTGCATCAAATTTGAGAGTTTAGCCGTATGATTGCAAAGCATGAATACATCGAATATCTGTTGAGTACGCCATTCAACTATACCTGCACCAACATGGCTGATCATAAAC